>ENA-ORXB01000263-ORXB01000263.1-sediment-metagenome-genome-assembly--contig:-NODE-263-length-121355-cov-6.822425_pt1 | contig 121355 bp, 104 predicted proteins | sample MGYA00237863_ERZ511475 | MGnify/ENA primary metagenome ERZ511475 (study PRJEB26305, sample SAMN06343858) | sediment metagenome | isolation source: hot spring sediment | place: Canada: British...
GCGGCCATCCAGACCAAGCCCGAGCGCCACCTGGTAAACGAGGGCATCATCCCCAACCTGAGAAGGATGATCCAGATCGGCGGATAGGCCCGGGTCCCCGGGGAACTGCGGGCAGGCTTAATAGCCGGGCGAACTCTGAGGCGCTATCGGCGGCGGTGGGGTCCGGCCGGACTCACCGGCGGTCTCCACCGCGTCGGTGGGAAGGAGTCGGGGTCAGGCGGGCTCCCCCCTGCTGTTTGTAAGGGCCCCGACTCCTTCGCCTTTTTTAGACAAGCGGTCCCGGAGCCCCACCCTACGGCCGGGAGTCAGAGCCGTCGGGGTAAGGCGACGCCTGAATCTTCTGGAGGAGCTCCTGAGTTTCGGGGAGGGGGCTAAGCCCGAGCTTTTCGCTGAGAATCCGGGCACAGGTCTGATACTGGCGGACCGCCTCGGCCCGCCGCCCGGTAGCCCAGAGGGCATACATCAGTTTGCTGTGGAGGTCTTCCCGGACCGGGTCCAGCTCGAGTGCCCGGCGAAGGTAACGGATCGCCTCCTCCCAGTTTGCGGTCCGGGCGCACATTTCGGCGAGCCGAACGAGGGCATCAACGCACATCTCCCGGAGACGCTCCCGCTCGTGCCAGCACCAGTCGGCGTAGGGCTCGTCTTCGAAGTAGTCGCCCCGGTAGAGCTCGACCGCCTGCTGGTAGGCGGCCATTGCCTGTTCCCAGTCGCCCCTGGCTTCGGCCCACCGACCCTGTTCGCAGAGCCTGGCGAACTCCCGGGCGTCGATGAAGGCCCCCGACTGGATGTTGAAATAATAGCGGTCGCCGTCATTGCAGACGTAGGTCCAGCGCTGGTCCCGGCCGCCGGGCTCAATCAGCGTCCGCAGTTCGTGGACCAGAACGTGAAACTGGCTCGCCTTGGTTTCGGGGTCGGCCCCGGGCCAGAGCAGCTCGATGAGGGCCTCCTTTGGCTGTGGGCGGCCGTTATAGGCCAGCAGAATCTTCAACAGGGTGACCGCCTTCTTGCGGGAGACCATCGCCGGGGTTATCAGTTTGCCGTCGATAACCAGCTCAAAGGGGCCTAGGCACCGCACCTCAAGCCGGGCCGACGCCCGGCCGTTCCCACCGTTCGGGTGGCCCCCCGATGTTCCGGCCAGGACCAGGGTACCCGACCCCTCCGGGCTAACCAGGGTTCGAGCCGGCAGCCGGGCCAGCCCCACGCCTGAGCCCCGCCGCGTCAACCAGGGCCTGAGCAGGCACAGGCTCTCGGTTACGGCCGCGGCAAAGTGTTCCAGGGCCCCGAACATGCCTTCGGGCGGGAACTGCTTTCTGCCGCCGTAGTAGAGTAAAACCACCCCCATAAGGCCCTCGTTGGCCAGGAGGGGTATCCAGCACCACGCGCCCCCGGCCGAGACCCTGGTTTGCCAGGACCTGGGCAGGCCCACCGGAACCGGCAGGGCGGGCTGGAGCAGTTCTTTAACCGCCGGCTCGACCGGTGCCGCAAGGGCTTCCGCCAGGCCGTGCCGGGCCACGAGGCCCTCCCCGACCAGGTACAGTTCCCCGCCGTCGGCGCCGGCCAGCTGGACCATCTCGACGAGAAGCCACTCCAGGGCCCGGCGGAGGTCCGGCTCCCCGCCGAAGACCACCCGGTTGAACTGGTCCCGGGCCGACTCCCGAAATTCGGCCAGGGTGGCATCGACCTTAAGCCCGAGAGAAGAGCTCACCCAGCCCAGGAGCCGGAGGACCCGCCCGAAATTTACCTGCCGCTCCAGGAAGGATACCCCAATGGTGCCGACGATTTTGCCGCTTGCCCCGATGAGGGGCACACTCACGTAAGACTGCAGGCCCGACTGCCGCAGGCGGGACCGCAGAACGTAAGGCTGTTCGGGCAAGCGGTCAGTGCACACCGGCTGCCGTGCGAGGAGGGTCACACCCGGGAACCCCTCGCCGGGCGCAAACCGGGTCATCTGGGTGAAGGCCGGGTGAAACTGGCCCTGATGGCTGACGAACACCACGCTGCGCCCCCCCGGCTCGACGACCCAGACCTCGCCCGCCTCGGCCCCGGTAACCCTGAGCAGGAAGTTCAGGGCCTGGTCAACGCTCTTCTGGAAGGAGGCGGCCGGCACCTGACTGGAGAGGGCGGACGTTACGGCGAGGTCATGGATCACCTCGGACGACCGGTGGGCCGCGGGCCGCAGTCTCCCGAGGGTGCCGCCGGGCGGGTCAGGCAGGGCGAAGAGCTGACAGGTTACCCGGAGAAGCCCGCCGTCGCGGGTCCGAACAACCAGGGGCGAGCTGGTAGCCGGCAGGCCGAGGCGCAGGGCGCGATGCACCGGGCAGTTCGGCCCGCAAACGGGCCGGCCCCGCTCATCGAGGCCGCCGACAACCTGGTAGCACGCCTGCCCGAGGGCCTCGGCCCGGGAGATGCCCAGCAGGGACTCAGCCCCCTCGTCCCACTCCACCACGCGGAGGTCCCGGTCGACGGCAAACCAGCCCTCGATCTCCCGGCTGCCGCTCGCCTTCTCCGCCGGAGCCCTGCCGCCCGGTGCGTCTGCACCCATTGCGACCTTGCGGCCCGGTTCGCCCGCCGGGCCTACCTCCCTGATACAGGCCTTACCCCCACACCCTTCCACCCCACTTCCATCATACTTCCACCGGCCCAGAATGTACAATCTGTGCCCACCGGCCAGGGTACACCATTCTGATTTGTACGGCGTTTGTATTATTTCGTAGAACCCATGCGGGCGAGATTTCTGGTGGGCAGCGGCCCGGCGAGGTTTGTTATCCTGATGCCGGGGTTTCTCCTGGCCCTTGCCCTAACGTCAGGTAATTCGCCGGCGGCCGGGAGCGCAGAGGGACCCCAGGTTGATGCCCGCATTGAGATTGTTTGGCCCCACGACGGCCGGGGCCAGCCCGCTCCCCTCGAGACGGCCCGCTTTGTCAACGTCGAAGCTTACGTCTTTCAGCGGGGAACCCTCAACCCGGTGGCCTGCAACTTCCCGAACCGGGTAATCCTCCGGTGGACGGTGCTCAGTCTCACTTCGGGCGGGTTTCTCGGTAGCAGTCTCATCCCGGCTCAGGATTACTGGCAGAACCTTTCCGGGGTTGCGGGCGAGCGGGTGATAAGGACGGCCGCCGGCCGGACCTTTCCGGCCTGGGTCTTCAACAACGTGCCGGTACCGCCCCCGACGGAGTTCACGGCCAGGGCCATTACCCGCATCACCTATTTCTTCGTCGAGGTTGAGGGCGCCGATGCCCGCACCAGCGTCTGGGCCCACGGCGACCGGGCGCTGACCCAACTGCCCTACCAGCGGCTTGTCTGGGGCATTGACGAACGGCCCCCGCAGGCGGTGGATGCCCTCATCCAGGTGGTCTGGCCCCACGATGAGGCCGGGCAGGTCCAGGACGTGGCCGCGGCGCCCCTGGTGAATATTGGGGTCGACCTCTTCCACCACCCGGTGGCCGGACCCGGCGACCCGGTTTCCGTCGGGTTCGGGTTTGACCGGCCGGTCTGGCTCCTCCGGGCCCTGAATAACGGCTACCTGGAGCCCGTAAAGACCGGCGAAAAGGTTCGAACGACAAATCCCCTGGCCGGAACGGCGAGCTGGCCGCGCTGGGTGTTCAACGACGTCGACGTTTCGGCCGCCCGGGACCCGGCCAATAAGCTTTACTTTGCGGTCAGGGTGGACGGGGTTCCAACCCACACGACCATCTGGGCCCACGGGGCTGACCCCCGTACATACCTCCCCGAGAAAGACCTCCCGGCCGCGAGCTGTCCCTAGGCCAGGCGGCCTATTCGCCAGCCTGCCGGCGCCAAACCTCCAGGGCGGGCAGGTGCTCTTCGTAGTGCTGCCAGGTGTTTTCGGCGATGAGCCGCCAGAGGGGCCGGCCCCGAAGCTGTTTGAAGTGACGGGGGTCATTAAGCTCCTGCTCGGAAAGGAGGCTTATCCGGTTGATGAGCTGGCGGTAGCTTCCTTCCAGGTCAGCCAGAACTTTCTCCAGCGGCCAGTCTTTTAACTCCGCGTAGAGGCGGGCGTTAAGTTCAGCCAGCTTCTGCGGGTCCAGGCGGCCGTAAAGGAGGGGCTGGCCCCGCTCCAGCCTGAAAAGGTTTGTCACGGTGATGCTCTGCCAGGCGGCGATGTGGGCCAGCAGGTCCTTAACCGTCCAGCCGTCAAAGACCGGGTCCGTACCCAGCCGGACCGGGTCGACCCCGGCGATAAGCCTCCGGATCCGCTCATAGCCTTCGGTTATGCGCCGGATAAGCTCGTCACGAGTCACCGGCCAGGCTCCCTTCAGGCCCGGCCGAAGGCCGAGGCCAGGTACTGGCTGGGGAGCCGCCGGAAGATGTGGCGGCCGTGGGGGCAGGTTGAAACCAGCTCGGCCGATTCCAACCGGTCGATGAGGTCCTGCATATCCCGCTCGGTGAGGGGGTCGCCGGCCTTGACCGCCCGCCGGCAGGCGAGCCGGGCCGCCAGCCGGTGCTCCCAGGACCCGGCGGCGCCGCCTTCGGCGGCGGCCGAGATGGCGGCAACCGCCTCCTTAAAAAGGGCCGTCGGGTCGGCCGACCCGGCAAAGAGGGCGGGAACGCCCCGGACGAGGACGGCGTCGGGACCGAAGTTTTCGAAGATAAAGCCGGCCGCCTCGAGCTTTAACCGGGCGTCGGGGGCGGCAAGCAGGGCCGCCTCGTGGACCGCAAGCTCCACCGCCACCGGGTCCAGCAGACCCTGGGTCTCGACCTGGCCGGCGGCCAGGGCCCGGCGGAAGGCGTCATAGAGGACCCGCTCGTGGACCACGTGCTGGTCAAAAACGTAGAGGCCGTCGGGACCCTCGGCCAGGATGAATTTGCCCTCGAACTGGCCGATCACCCGGAGCCTGGGCAGGCGGCCCGGCCCATCCGGGTGGGATGCGGCCGGCTCCAGCCCGAACGCCAGCTGGGCCCCGTCCGCCGCCCCGGCAAGCTCCAGGTCCGGGACGTAACCCTGGGCCTTTAACGCCTCCCGGACCGTCTGCCGGAGGGCGGTAAGGACTTCGTTTTCGTAGACGAACCGGACCTCTAACTTGGCCGGATGGACGTTGACATCGACCTCGGACGGGTCCAGGAGCAGATTTATAACCCCGACCGGGTGGCGGCCGGCCGGAATCACCCCGACGTAGGCGGCCTCAAAGGCCGCGTAAAGCCGCCGGTTCTGAACCCACCGCCGGTTGACAAAGACAGCCAGCTCATTCCGGGTCGGCCGGTGCAGGGCCGGGGGACCGACCAGACCCGTTACGGCCAGCCGCCCCGGCTCGACAACCCGCCCGGCCTCAATAAGCTGACGGGCCACCGAATCGCCCCAGACCTCGGCCGCGGCTGACCGCAACTGGCCGTCCCCGGCGGTCTGGAGCCGGACCCGGCCCTCCGAGAGGAATTTAAACTCGACCTCCGGGTAGGCGAGGGCAAACCGGCCGACAACCTGAGCCACCTCCGCGGCCTCGACCCTGGGGTCCCGCAAAAAGCGCCGGCGGGCCGGGAGATGAGCAAAAAGGTTCCGGACGGTGACAACCGTACCGGGGGCGGCCGGCCGGCTCCCCTCCTCCAGCACATTCCCGGCCGCCAACCGGATAAACCTTCCGGCCGGGTCGGACCTGGTCCGGCTGATGAGGGTAACGTCGGCGGCCTGGGCGATGGCGGCCAGGGCCTCGCCCCGGAAGCCGAGGGTAACGATCCGGCCCAGGTCGGCTGCCGTCGGCCGGGAGCCGACGGCAAGCTTGCTGGTGGCGTGGCGCTGAAAAGCCAGCCGGACTTCGTCGGCGGGAATGCCCGTCCCGTCGTCCTTAACCCGGATGAGGTCGACCCCGCCCCGCCGGATTTCGACCTCGATGCGGGTCGCCCCGGCGTCGAGGGCGTTTTCGATGAGCTCTTTGACGACGGCCGCCGGCGAAGTCACTACCTCGCCGGCGGCGATGCGGGCGACAACTTCCGGCGGGAGAATACGAATACCCATCGGGAAGATTATATCCCCGTGACGGCCGTATAATCTTACCAGGCCCATGCCCGAACTTGAGCGGTGCTGAAGCGGCTTGCGGCCCTCCTGGCCGTCCTCGTGGCCGTTCTGGTTGGCCCGCCCCCGGCCGAACCGGCCCGCCCCGGCCTGGCCCCCGGCGAGTTTCGGCCCGGGGAAGTGCTGGTCAAATTCCGGCCCGGCCGGGCCCCGACGGCCCTCGGCGAACTTGGGCCGGGCATCCAGGGTGTCGAGGAGCTTCCCCGCCTGAGCCTCCACCGGCTCCGGGTCCCGCCGGGGCAGGAGCAGGAGTTCATTGAGCGACTCCGGCGCCGGCCCGACGTTGAGTACGCCCAGCCGAACTACGTCTACCGGGCCTTCTTTACCCCCAACGACCCTTACTTCGAGTCCCAGTGGAACCTCCCGGCCGTCCACGCCCCCGAGGCCTGGGATATTACCCAGGGGTCGGCCGCCGTAAAGGTGGGGGTGGTGGACACCGGGGTCGACTGCGGCCACCCGGACCTCCAGGACCAGTGCGCCGCCCAGGCTAATTATGTCAACTATTACCCCGGCCCAACTCAGGACGACAACGGCCACGGGACCCACGTGGCCGGGATCATCGCGGCCAGGACCAACAACGGCGTCGGGGTGGCCGGGGTGGCGCCGGGGGTAAAACTTGTCGCCTTGAAGGCCCTGGACAGTACCGGCTCGGGCGATACGACAACCGTAGCCCAGGCCATCCGTGACGCCGCCCTCGCTTTTGGGGCCCGGGTTATAAACCTGAGCCTGGGCGGCACCGATTATGACCAGGTTCTTAAAGACGCTGTTGATGCCGCCTACGCCAGGGGAGCCGTTATTGTCGCTGCCGCGGGTAATTGCCGACCGAGCTGTAACAGCGTTATATACCCCGCCGCGTTCGACCACGTGATTGCGGTCGGGGCGGTGGACAGTTCCCTCCAGCGGGCCTGGTTCTCCAACTACGGGAGCTACATCGACCTGGCGGCGCCGGGCGTAAACATCTTGAGCACCTATCCGGGCGGTTCATACGCCCCGGGCTCGGGCACCTCGATGGCCGCGCCCCACGTGAGCGCGGCGGCCGCCCTGGTCCTTTCCCTCCGGTGCGACCTGGGGCCGGACGCGGTCGCATCAATTCTCTTCCAGACCGCCGACGACCTGGGAAGTCCGGGGCGGGACCAGTACTTTGGATACGGGCTGGTCAACGCCTACCGGGCCGTGCGGGCCGTTGCCCCCGCTCCCCCGCCAGCCCCGGCCGGCCCGTTTCGGCTTTACTTTCCCCTGGTCGCCTCAACCCGTCCCTGCTGAGGGTCCGGGCCGGGGGTTGACACGGCCGGGCGGCCCGGAATATAAGGCGGAGGGGAGGGTCTGATGTTTCTGCGGCCGATTACCACCGCTTACCGGCAGGCCGGGCGCTACCGGGAAGTCGCCAACGTCCTCTTCCGCCACGGGTTCGGCTACCTGGTCGACCAGGTCGGCCTCGACCACCTGGTTCCCTGGCGCCGCCGGCTCTTCGGCCGGTCCCCCGACGGGGTCGCCCACCTGACGCCCGCAGAGCGGGTCCGGCTCGTCCTGGAGGAGCTCGGGCCGACGGCCATCAAGCTGGGCCAGTTCCTGAGCGCCCGTCGGGACCTGATTCCGCCGGCCCTGGCCCGGGAGCTGGAAAAACTTCAGGATGAGGTCCCCCCGGTGGATTTCGAGCAGGTCCGGCCGGTTGTCGAGGCCGAGCTTGGGGCGCCCCTGGAGGAGCTCTTTGCCGCCTTCGACCCGAAGCCCCTGGCCGCCGCCTCCCTCGCCCAGGTCCATCCGGCCACCCTGCCCGACGGCCGTCCGGTAGTGGTCAAGGTCCAGCGGCCCGGCATCGAGGAGCGGATTGAGGCCGACCTGGCGATCCTGCACGACCTGGCGGCCCTCCTGGAGCGGCGAACGGAGCTCGGGAAAATTTACGCCCTGACCGAGGTGGCCGAGGAGTTCGCCCACACCATCCGGGCCGAGCTGGATTTTCGCCTTGAGGGCCACCACGCCGACCGGTTTCGGGAAAACTTTGCCGGCGACGACCGGGTGCACATTCCCGAGGTCATCTGGTCCCACACCGGCCGCCAGGTGCTGACGCTGGAGCGGGTCTACGGGGTCAAAATCACCGACGTGGCCGGTCTGCGGGCCGCCGGCCACGACCCGACCGCCGTTGCCCAGCGGATTGCCGAAGCGATTCTGACCCAGGTCTTCGACCACGGCTTCTTCCACGCCGACCCCCACCCCGGAAATATCTTTGTCAGCCCGGAGGGCCGCATCACCTTCATGGACTTCGGCATCGTCGGCTACGTGGACCCCAAACTGCGGGAAGAGCTGGCGGAGCTGGCCATCGCCCTGGTCCGGCACGACGTGGACGAGCTGGTCCGGCGCCTGGTTGAGCTGAGCTTCGTTTCACGCCGGATCGATATCCACCGGCTTCGTTATGAGGCCGCCCGGCTGCTGCGGCGGTACTACGCGGTGCCCATTCGAGACATCCGGCTTCGGCATTCTTTTGAAGAATTTCTAAGCCTGGCTCACCGGTTCCATTTGCGGCTGCCGCCGGACCTGACCCTTCTGGCCAAGACCCTGATGACGACCGAAGGGATTTTAATAACGCTTAATCCGTCGGTGAGCGTCGCGGATATCGCTGAACCCTTTGCCCGCCGGCTGATGGCGGAGCAGGCTTCCCCCGACCGGCTTTTGCGCCAGCTTGTAAGCACGGTGAGCGACCTGGCGGTCAATGCCGCCGCCCTGCCCCGCCGGTTAAATACGGTCCTGGGCCAGGCCGCGACCGGGGAGCTTTCGGTCCGGATTGAGCGGGCCGAGGCCGAGGTTTCGACCGGTGCCCTGGAGCCGGCGGCCAACCGGCTTGCGCTGGCGCTGGTGGCGATGGCCGTGACCATCGGGGCCGTGGTGCTCCTCCAGAACGGGCCGGGCCCCCGGGTATTCGACGTCTCGGTTCTCGGCCTGCTGACGGCCGCCTTTGCGGTGTTTCTGACCCTGACCCTGCTCTTTGCGGTCCTGCGAACCGGCAAACTCTAGCCGCCCGGTTCAGGGGTGCTATAATTTAAACAGCTGTTGGACCAGACGGAGGTAAAGCGCTTAATGGCAACTGCCCTGATCAGTGAGGTGAACGACTCGAACTTCGAGCAGGTCGTCTTGAAGAGCGATAAGCCGGTGGTCGTCGATTTCTGGGCACCCTGGTGCCAGCCCTGCCGGATCATCGCCCCCATCGTCGAGGAGCTGGCGCAGGAGTACAACGGCAAGGTGGTCTTTGCCAAGCTGAACACCGACGAGAACATGCAGACGACGATGCGGTTCGGCATCCGGGGAATCCCGACCCTGCTCATCTTCAAGAACGGGCAGGAAGTGGGCCGTATCGTCGGGGCCCGGCCGAAGCGGGACCTCAAGAACGAGATCGAGCGGGTACTTTCCGCCTGACCCGAAAAGCCCGAATGACCTGCCGACCGGGCCGGCACGCGCCGGCCCGGCGCTTTTTCTTACCCAGATAGCGCCTGCCGCAGGGCCGTAAGCAGGTCCGCCTCATCTTCGGGCAGGACCGTCCGGGGGTCAAGCAGGAGCCGCCCGGCCTCCACCCGGCCCACCACCGCCGGCGACCCGAGCCGCAACCGCCGGGCCAGTCCGACAACGTCCCCATCCCGGGGCCGGACGGCCAGGGCGAAGGAGGGCAGCGTCTCGCCCGGCAGGCTCCCGCCCCCGACCGCCGACTCCACGGCCACGATGTCCAGTTGGGCCAGGCCCGCGACCCGTTCGGCCCAGGCGGCCGCCCGGGCCCGGACCTCGTCGGCGGGCCGGGCGACCATCCACCAGACGGGGATTTCCGTCAGGGCCTCGTCCTTGAGATAGTGAAGCAGGGTTGCCGCCAGGGCCGCCAGGCAGAGCTTATCAATCCGCACCGCCCGGGCGAGGGGGTGGCGGCGCAGCCGTTCCACCAGCTCCCGGCGGCCGACGACTATCCCGGCCTGGGGCCCGCCCAGGAGCTTGTCCCCGGAGAAGAAGACCAGGTCGGCCCCGGCCGCAATGCTCTCCTGAACCAGGGGCTCTTTTGCCAGGCCGAATCGGGTGGTGTCGATGAGACAGCCGCTGCCAAGGTCGTCCAGGAGCAGGATACCCCGGCCGTGGGCCAGCCCGGTCAGCTCCGCCACGTCGGGCTCGGTGGTGAACCCGACAATTCGAAAGTTGCTCCGGTGGACCCGCAGGATGGCGGCCGTGTCGGGGCCGACCGCGGCCTCATAGTCCCGCAGGTATGTTCGGTTGGTCGTTCCGACCTCGACAAGCCGCGCCCCGGACTGCCGCAGGACATCCGGAATCCGGAAGCCGCCGCCGATCTCCACCGCCTGTCCCCGGGAAACAATCACTTCCCGACCCTGGGCCAGGGCCGTAAGGCCGAGGAGCACCGCCGCCGCGTTGTTATTCACCGCAAAGCCCGCCTCGGCCCCGGTAACCTGACAGAGCAGTTCCTCCAGGTGGGTGTGGCGGTGGCCCCGCTCACCGGTTTCCAGGTCGAACTCCAGGTTGGAATAGCCCCGGGCAACCGCCTCGATGGCGGCCCGGGCGGCCCGGCTGAGGGGCGCCCGGCCCAGATTTGTGTGGATAATGACGCCCGTGGCGTTAACGACCCGCCGGAGCGAGAGGACCAGAAGGCCCAGGCCCCGCCGGATGATGCGGCCGACCAGGGCCTCGTAGTCCGGAGCCGGCGCCCCGGCGGCGATGGCCGCCCGGGCGGCCGCCAGCTCCGCCCGGACCAGTTCAACCACCCGGTGGCGGGGAAGGTCGGCCAGCTCGGCCAGGACCCGGGGGTCGGCGGCAAGCCGGTCGACGCTTGGTAGACTTCGGAAGGCGGTTTCAGCCATACTTGAAGGGCAAAGCGCCAGTCAAATGATACTCCAGGCCTGCCGGATGGAGGTAACATAAGTGGCTGCAAAAGTGCGGGTCCTTGTCGCCGTCGATGGGTCGAAGCATTCGGAGGCGGCAGTCGAATTCCTGCGGGCCCTCAAGCCGGGGCCGGAAACGGAGTTCATTGTCCTCACCGTTATTGAACCGGTCCGGACCGTCTACGCGGCCGGCGACCCCCTGCTGGGCCCCGAGGTGTACCGTCTGATGGAGGAGTATCTTGCGGCCCAGGAGGCTGAGGCCAAAGGGTATGCGGGTCAGGTTGCGGGCCGGCTGGGCGAATGGGGCAGTCCGACGGAGACGGTTGTCCTGACCGGTCAGCCGGCCGATGAGGTTGTTCAGGTAGCCCGGGAGCGGCGCGCTGACCTGGTCGTTATGGGCGCCCGGGGCCTGAACCCGATCCTCTACTGGATCCTCGGCAGCGTCTCCCACCACGTTGTCCGCTACGCACCGTGCTCGGTCCTGGTGGTGAAGCTGCGGGACGGGCGGGCCCCGGTGCCATCCGGGCGGCCCTGGCGGGTGCTCCTGGCCGCGGACCCGTCGCCCTATGCGGCCTTCGGGGCCGACCTGCTGACCCGACTGCCCTTCGGAAGCGATACCGAAGTGCGGGCCGTTGCCGTTGTTCACGAGCTCGCCCGGCCGGCCCCGGCACAGGCGGAAGCCCGGCGCGTCTGGGAGGCCCTGGCCGAGGCCGAAGAGCGGAATGCCCAGGCCGCCGCTGACCGGCTTGCCGCCCGGCTGCGGACCCGGTACCCGGCGGCGACCTCAGAACTTCGCCTGGGCGACCCGGCCGACCAGCTTATTCGGATCGCCCGGGAGTGGCCGGCCGACCTGGTTGTCATTGGAGCCCGGGGGACGTCCGAACGCAGGGAGACCCCTATCGGGAACATCACCCAGAAGGTCCTTGGGCATGCGCCGTGCCCGGTTCTGGTGGCCCGGCCCCGCCAGCCGGCAGGGTCGACGGGCGGCTAATGCCTGCGGGCGGCCTCGAGGGTATTCCGGAGTAGAACGGCCGTTGTGACCGGCCCGATGCCGCCGGGCACGGGCGTGATGGCCCCGGCGACCTCCTTTACGGCCTCAAAGTCGACGTCGCCGACGAGGCCCCGTTCGGTCCAGTTCGTTCCGAAGTCGAGGACAACGGCCCGAGGGCGGACCATATCTGCCGTAATGAGGCCGGGCCGGCCAGCCCCGACGCACAGGATTTCGGCCTCCCGGGTAACCTCCGCCAGGTTGCGGGTGCGGGTGTGGCAGACGGTGACGGTGGCGTTTTCGTTCAGGAGCATGAGAGCCAGGGGCTTGCCCAGGATATTGCTCCGGCCCACCACGACGGCCCGGCGGCCCTCGATGGGGATGCCGTAGGCCCGGAGCACCTCGAGGCCGCCGACCGGCGTGCTGGGAACAAGCTGGGGCCGGCCCAGGAAGAGACGGCCGGCATTGTCCGGGGTTATGCCGTCCACGTCCTTCTTCGGGTCGAGGGTTTCGGCGACCCGGGCGGCGTCGAGGTGGGCGGGCAGGGGCATCTGAACCAGGATGCCGTCCACGGCCGGGTCGACGTTGAGCCGGCGGATTTCTTCGATGAGCCCGTCGGTGGAGGCGTCGGCCGGAAGGTAGCGGGCTTCGAAACGAATGGCGGCCTTCTCGGCCAGGCGGCCAATGGACCTGAAATATGAGCGGGTCGCCGGGTCGTCCCCGACCCCGACGGCGACCAGTGCGGGGGGCCGTCCCCGGATGGCGGCCAGCTCGGCCGAGCCGGCGGCGACCTCCTCGAGAATCCGGTTAGCCACCGGGCGGCCGTCGAGAACCTGGGCAGGCATTCTCAGCCGGCGGCCGACTTACCGGCCCGAACGTTGAAGTAGTCAGGGAGCACCCGGCTGACCTCAGCGAGGAGGGCATCGCAGTCGCCCCGGATGCTGGCGACGGACTCGCTGACCTGGGTCCTGAACTCCTGGTCGGTGACGTTGTCGAGGTTGTCTTTGATATTAAACCAGACGCCGTGGGCGGCCGCGTGAGCCAGGACCGCCCCCAGGGCAACATCGCTGCGCAGGGCGGGGTTGGTCTTGGCCGCAACTTCGGGTCCGAGCCGGAGGAGGTCCCGGCAGGCCTCCGCGATGGCCAGGGGAACTTCCGTGGCTTGCTTCAGGGCGGCCTGAATGGCGGCGGCACGGGCGGCCTTTTCAGCGTCCGATTGGCGGGGCATCCGATAGGCGGCGGCGACCTCACGGTAAGCCGCGGCGTCGGCTTCGATGAGGTCGAAGAGGCGGCGGCGGAGGGGTTCGACCTGGTCAAGGAGGCGGCGGACGTCGGCCTCGACGGCTTTGAATTTCTCCCGGCCGATAGTGAGGTTGCAGGCCTTAGCGAAGAGGCCGGCGGCGAGGGCGCCGGTGAGGGCCGCCGCGGCCCCGCCCCCTGGCGAGGGTTCGGCGGAGGCGAGGCGGTTAATGAACTCTTCGAGTTCCATTCCGGGTCGAATTTTACACCCCAGGGGACCTGCCGGTCCAGCTGGCGGCCGTGCGTTCCGGCGTTTCGCCGGAGCAGCTGCCGTGTCTGGGTCGCTGCCATCCAGGGTGCGGGAGAAGAAGGTGGAGGCTAGAGGTCCTGGACGCTAACCGGAAGGTTGGGAAGCTGTAAAGGGACTGCGGCTGCGAATGAGATTCCGGTTCCATGCGGCTCCCTGATGCTTGTGCCGAGTCTGTGGAGAAGGGAGGCCGGACCCGGTGGCACGGTTGCGCCACCCGGCTTTTTTAACATAAACAGCCGTCGACGTGCCGGGGATTTTCGGTGACCGGGGGTTGACGGCACTGGGTGGTGAGGGATTCTGAGAGGTTGGCCTGGCGGGGTCTTGACAGGCCGGCCGGGTCGGATTAAAATAGGGCCAAGAGCGGGGGAGGCGCCCCACTCCGGGGTGCCTTTAAATCGCACCATAGTGGGATGGAAACCGTATTTTGTTACTAACGCCAACACCTCATCAAAGCTCCTTTAAATCGCACCATAGTGGGATGGAAACGGCTGATGTGCTGTTTACCTACCCGGACCCGGCAGCCTTTAAATCGCACCATAGTGGGATGGAAACATATTAGTGCTATACGACCCCAGGGGTACAAGTTTGCCACCTTTAAATCGCACCATAGTGGGATGGAAACGGTACAGGCGGAATTAGAGCGGTTGGGGCAGGAAATCTTTAAATCGCACCATAGTGGGATGGAAACGGCGTCTTCTGAAGTGTCGTTTCGGGGGCTGACCCGCTTTAAATCGCACCATAGTGGGATGGAAACGCTTCTGGATAACGAGTTCAACCCAATCCCGTCAACCGCTTTAAATCGCACCATAGTGGGATGGAAACTCTATGACGGCGGACGGGGCAGGCGGGCAGCAAAAAACTTTAAATCGCACCATAGTGGGATGGAAACGAAGCTGGGCAGTCCGGGTGGACGGCCGAGGTGGTACTTTAAATCGCACCATAGTGGGATGGAAACGGTGGCGTCTGATCCGGCAGATTCAGTGTCCGCTTTCTTTAAATCGCACCATAGTGGGATGGAAACGGTTCAGGAGCGCCTCGAGCTTCGAGAGGAGCGGGTCTTTAAATCGCACCATAGTGGGATGGAAACGGCAGATGGGAGTTCGGAGCCGGAAGGTGATGCGCAGACTTTAAATCGCACCATAGTGGGATGGAAACGCTTTTTTCCAGGTATTGCCGACAGAGTCGGTGACCCTTTAAATCGCACCATAGTGGGATGGAAACGGTCAGCTGTCAGCGGTGCAACGCGAGGTTGTATGCCTTTAAATCGCACCATAGTGGGATGGAAACGGGGTCCCTACTACGAGTTTTACAGCCGGACCCGGCTTTAAATCGCACCATAGTGGGATGGAAACAGGAGGTGTTGGGGGTAGGGAAAAGGAGGTCAGGAGCTTTAAATCGCACCATAGTGGGATGGAAACCCAGGACACCTTCGCCCGAGCCTACCAGCAGGCCGCTTTAAATCGCACCATAGTGGGATGGAAACGGTGCGTAAACCTGCAGACGGTTTTGCTTATGACTTTTCTTTAAATCGCACCATAGTGGGATGGAAACCCGCCTGGTAGGCGGGCAATAATCACCTTTCTAGGCTTTAAATCGCACCATAGTGGGATGGAAACTCGTTTCATGAGGGCAGCAAAAGAGGCAGTTGATGACTTTAAATCGCACCATAGTGGGATGGAAACGGTTGAAGTCTACCAGATACGCTTTCGCTCAGAAAACTTTAAATCGCACCATAGTGGGATGGAAACGGGATTTTGGCCACTTTTTGCCCGGGTGTTGATTATCCTTTAAATCGCACCATAGTGGGATGGAAACGGGTTGAGGCCGGCTGGCAGGCCATTGCTAACGTGATTCTTTAAATCGCACCATAGTGGGATGGAAACGTGGAGGCTGAACCGCCTCGCCTCAGCCAGCGCCCGCTTTAAATCGCACCATAGTGGGATGGAAACCAAGGTCGCCGGCCTCCGGCTCGACCCCCAGGTGCTTCTTTAAATCGCACCATAGTGGGATGGAAACGGGGCAGATGCCCTGCGCGTTCGGGGCAAACTGATTGCTTTAAATCGCACCATAGTGGGATGGAAACGCGGGACGGCCTTCCGGTCCGGCCCTTCACCACAACCTTTAAATCGCACCATAGTGGGATGGAAACGGATTGCGGCCAGGCTGCTGGATATAGCCGACCTGCTTTAAATCGCACCATAGTGGGATGGAAACGACCACCTGGCGGGTCTCGTGAATATCCCACCTCACTTTAAATCGCACCATAGTGGGATGGAAACATTTTGCTACCAGGGCAAGCGGAGCGGTTATTCCGGCTTTAAATCGCACCATAGTGGGATGGAAACGCGCTTCAGCTCGGCCAGCAGTTCCGACGCCTCCATCTTTAAATCGCACCATAGTGGGATGGAAACGGGCCAGGTCGGTAACCTCGGCGCTGGAGGCGCTGGCCTTTAAATCGCACCATAGTGGGATGGAAACTGATGAGGTCGAGCGGCTTTTGGAAGCCATCACGCCTTTAAATCGCACCATAGTGGGATGGAAACGTCGAGGAAAAGTTCCCGGAGGGCTTCCAGAAACCGCTTTAAATCGCACCATAGTGGGATGGAAACGGAATACAATGTCAGCTTCTTCGCCTCGGGCGGAACGCTTTAAATCGCACCATAGTGGGATGGAAACGGATTCGGACCGGATGAAGAAGGCGACACCCTGCCGCTTTAAATCGCACCATAGTGGGATGGAAACGCGGCCCGGCCGCCGGCCCAGGAAGGCCGAGACCACCGCTTTAAATCGCACCATAGTGGGATGGAAACGGGGGGTTGCCGCCGCCAGGGGAACCCTCCCCTGGACTTTAAATCGCACCATAGTGGGATGGAAACGGGGCTTGAGCCGCCCGCGGTCGCCGGCCTCGTGGCGGCTTTAAATCGCACCATAGTGGGATGGAAACGGATTCCGGCGTCCTCCCCCCGTTCGGTCAGCCACACCTTTAAATCGCACCATAGTGGGATGGAAACCGGCAAAAGCCGGCATCTTCCGCCGGAAGGGATGGGCTTTAAATCGCACCATAGTGGGATGGAAACTAGTTGCTGTGGGACCCGTGACAACAGTGCGAGCCCCTTTAAATCGCACCATAGTGGGATGGAAACTTAGTACATCAGGTCGGCCGGCAGCCCGTATCCGCCCTTTAAATCGCACCATAGTGGGATGGAAACGACCGGTGCGTGCCCCAGCCGGACCCCGGGTCCGAACTTTAAATCGCACCATAGTGGGATGGAAACCGGTAAGGGGCTCTTCCCGGCCGGGGACATGGACAACTTTAAATCGCACCATAGTGGGATGGAAACCCAGCAGGGTCTGACGAATAACCTGCGGCGGCAGGCCCCTTTAAATCGCACCATAGTGGGATGGAAACCAGTATCCGCTCCGCCTCGAGCCAGTCCTCATCGACTTTAAATCGCACCATAGTGGGATGGAAACGTCGCAGTACTCGTCCGGTTTCCGGACCCGCTCCGGCTTTAAATCGCACCATAGTGGGATGGAAACAGCTTCGGGAACTTCGTTGCCGGAACCATTGCTACCCTTTAAATCGCACCATAGTGGGATGGAAACCTGGAAACTGGAGGACCTGGACTGGGAGGAGACCGACTTTAAATCGCACCATAGTGGGATGGAAACGGAGGGACCCAGGCCCTGGTTCTGGCCCGAGGCCGCCGCTTTAAATCGCACCATAGTGGGATGGAAACTCAGGCCCTGGAATCGGCGGCCGGCAAGGCCCGCGGCTTTAAATCGCACCATAGTGGGATGGAAACGGAAGGGCCGGCCGGTCTCGGGGTCGGCCACCAGCAGCCTTTAAATCGCACCATAGTGGGATGGAAACCTCGTCTAACGGGTCGGTCTTGAGGAGGCGGGCCATGCTTTAAATCGCACCATAGTGGGATGGAAACGGCAAAGCGGCCGATGGCCCCCGCAACGGTCTTCGCCCTTTAAATCGCACCATAGTGGGATGGAAACCAGTTCTCGGTTGAATTATAGCAAATTCTGCCAGAATCTTTAAATCGCACCATAGTGGGATGGAAACGCAGGACAAAGGTAATGAGCAGGTAGATAAAGACGGCTTTAAATCGCACCATAGTGGGATGGAAACTAGTTCTGAATGTACGGCGCGATCGAGTTGCGGGCTCCTTTAAATCGCACCATAGTGGGATGGAAACGCGGGCAGTGGGCCGGGACGGTCAGCGTCGGCGCCGCTTTAAATCGCACCATAGTGGGATGGAAACAAGGCCCCGATGTAGGACTTCAGGGTGAACATCTGGCTTTAAATCGCACCATAGTGGGATGGAAACGCGCAAGGAGGCAAACCTGATGCCGCTACGGGGTGTCTTTAAATCGCACCATAGTGGGATGGAAACGGAGGGGGCGGTCCTCGGGGCCCTGGCGGAGGGCCCCCCTTTAAATCGCACCATAGTGGGATGGAAACGGGCGAAACGATCCGGGAGGAAGCCCGCCGCTCCGGCTTTAAATCGCACCATAGTGGGATGGAAACGGGGCCCACCCGGATTCGTTTTTACCGCCGGTATACTTTAAATCGCACCATAGTGGGATGGAAACGCCAGCCAGAGGGCCACGGCGTCAACTTCGGATTCGCTTTAAATCGCACCATAGTGGGATGGAAACGCCGGGAGGGTGCGGCCCACATCATCGGCCAGCTCAACTTTAAATCGCACCATAGTGGGATGGAAACTAAGAAGGCGGTGGCCTGCTCGGGCGAAAGCAGGCCGCTTTAAATCGCACCATAGTGGGATGGAAACGAGGAGGTCTGTCATGAAGTGGGATGTTCACGAGACCCCTTTAAATCGCACCATAGTGGGATGGAAACTACCTTATGGCTTCTGAGGAGTGGCTCCAGCTGACAACTTTAAATCGCACCATAGTGGGATGGAAACGGATGTGCGTGGGGTCGGCCCGGCCCGGATCATGGCTTTAAATCGCACCATAGTGGGATGGAAACGCGCTGGGGCAAGACCAGGCTGGCCGCCCTCCTGGCTTTAAATCGCACCATAGTGGGATGGAAACCGCAAGTAAGTGTGTATCTTGATACAACCGCTGCGACTTTAAATCGCACCATAGTGGGATGGAAACGGGCGGCCTGCTTTCGCCCGAGCAGGCCACCGCCTTCTTTAAATCGCACCATAGTGGGATGGAAACAGGGCCGCAACTGGTTCTGGCAGCTCTGGCAGCAGGCTTTAAATCGCACCATAGTGGGATGGAAACGCCCTGGCCACGTTCTCCAGAACGCTCAGCCCCTCGCTTTAAATCGCACCATAGTGGGATGGAAACGGTCTTTCTGGTGGGGCTTTAGGTCATGCGGGTGGCGCTTTAAATCGCACCATAGTGGGATGGAAACGAATCCAGGCCGGCCGGCCGCCCAGCCTCCACATCCTTTAAATCGCACCATAGTGGGATGGAAACTGTAAAGATGGTTAGCTTAAAGCACCTGCTGGATGACCTTTAAATCGCACCATAGTGGGATGGAAACGGGCAGGCCCGACCCCAACAATGCCCAGCAGCCTGCCTTTAAATCGCACCATAGTGGGATGGAAACGCCATCGCCGAACTTACGGCCATACGGGAGTTCAATCTTTAAATCGCACCATAGTGGGATGGAAACAACTCATCGACAGGTTCGGGGAGCTTGACCCGAACCTTTAAATCGCACCATAGTGGGATGGAAACGCAGACCGGGCAGGTGACGATGCCCTCCTCCTCCTGCTTTAAATCGCACCATAGTGGGATGGAAACCAGTCCGGGCTCGCACAAAATGTACGGGTCTCACGCGAGCTTTAAATCGCACCATAGTGGGATGGAAACGATGAGGCTCTCCGGATACTTATCCTCCCGGCCCCCCCTTTAAATCGCACCATAGTGGGATGGAAACGGGGAGGGGCGAATTCAATGACTTCGCCCCGGCCAGCTTTAAATCGCACCATAGTGGGATGGAAACGGACGCGGCGGTCGCCCCCCCGGCCGGCGTCGCGGCCCTTTAAATCGCACCATAGTGGGATGGAAACGGGCAGTGCCCGTAGCCCGGCGGGGGCGGGTCCCGGCTTTAAATCGCACCATAGTGGGATGGAAACTACTGCCAGAACCCGCGTCGGCGGGCCCTCTGGCGCCTTTAAATCGCACCATAGTGGGATGGAAACTCGGAGAAGACGGCGATGGGGTGGAGTACTGCCTCCGCTTTAAATCGCACCATAGTGGGATGGAAACGCGGTGGTGTCGCCGGCACTACCGGGAGGTGGCCCGTCTTTAAATCGCACCATAGTGGGATGGAAACGCCGCATACAACTGAATATCGCCCTTACGTCCGGCAGCTTTAAATCGCACCATAGTGGGATGGAAACGAACGGGGTGGCGATGGACGGCCGGGGCCACTACATACCCCTTTAAATCGCACCATAGTGGGATGGAAACTTCGCTCCCGCCACAGCCGCCGCAGCTCCCCAAGGTCCCCTTTAAATCGCACCATAGTGGGATGGAAACGCCATTTCCATCCCTCCGTTTCTCCGGGCAGGCTCGCTTTAAATCGCACCATAGTGGGATGGAAACGGGTGCGTCATCATGCAAGTGGGTCAGGGGTCAAGGCCCTTTAAATCGCACCATAGTGGGATGGAAACGTCTCTTCATCTTGACCTCCTTCCATCCTTTCACCCCCAGCTTTAAATCGCACCATAGTGGGATGGAAACGGAGGCGGCCAAGATCGGCTACCGGATCACCCGGGTGACTTTAAATCGCACCATAGTGGGATGGAAACCTCATCCCGCATATCCGGCTTGAGTACGACGGCAAGCTTTAAATCGCACCATAGTGGGATGGAAACAAATGGGCATAGGTAGTGGTTCGGGCGACGGCTTCAACTTTAAATCGCACCATAGTGGGATGGAAACATACAGTTACCTCTACGGGCTGGCCGAACAAAACGGCTTTAAATCGCACCATAGTGGGATGGAAACTCGGAGAAGACGGCGATGGGGTGGAGTACTGCCTCCGCTTTAAATCGCACCATAGTGGGATGGAAACGACGGCCGCAACCTCGGCCCGGGCGGCCTCGAAGTCGCTTTAAATCGCACCATAGTGGGATGGAAACTCATGCCTGCCCCCTGCGCCGGATAACCCTCAGAGCCCCTTTAAATCGCACCATAGTGGGATGGAAACTTCCGCGAGCGGGCAGGGCTGGCCCGGTTCGCCAAACTTTAAATCGCACCATAGTGGGATGGAAACGCTATCGACTCGGCGTAGTGGCGCGCGCAAGCGTGCGTCTTTAAATCGCACCATAGTGGGATGGAAACGAAAGTGCGGGCCGACAAAAACGTTCTTGACCGGCCGCTTTAAATCGCACCATAGTGGGATGGAAACGGGTCCTTTTTCCTTATCAACCCAGGCTTGAACGACCTTTAAATCGCACCATAGTGGGATGGAAACCGGGAAGAGGGGGTAGCGCTGGCGGGTGCGGAGCAGGCTTTAAATCGCACCATAGTGGGATGGAAACGATGCTCTCACGGGCGTACTCAACCCCCAGGTCTACGGCTTTAAATCCCACCATAGTGGGATGGAAACGACGGCCACGGCGGAGTCGCCGTGAGCGGAAATCTTCTTTAAATCGCACCATAGTGGGATGGAAACTGCACATGAGACGGATGTAGGACGGTGGGGCGGCACCCTTTAAATCGCACCATAGTGGGATCGAAGCAAAGTCCGGCGGACTGAGGTCATCATGGGGCAGCGGGTGGGTAATCTCTATTGGCGGTGAGGCCGGCTCGCGGACACCGCGGCCCCTGCTCGCCTCACCTAACTACGGCTAGTCGTCCGGGCACAACTGGCGCTCGACGCGGTTTGAAGGCGCCGAGACCACCAGTTTGCAGACTTTCCAGCAGGCCCGCCGTACAGGGAAAAGAAGCGACTGAAGGCTATGTAAAACGTTTCAAGGAGGTCGGATGCGACTGAAGATTTTAATGTGTTTCCTGCAACCGGCGTCGCTGCCCTGGGGATACCCCCAGTGGGCGCGAGGCCTGGTCTGCACAGCCGTAGGGTGGGGGCTTTACCAGGCTGCCCATCGGCTTCATGCGCCGGGGTGGGGCCATCCGGAGGAACGGCGGTATAAGCCGCTGACTTACTCCTGGCCCCACGGCTTGCGGCCGGTTCGGACCGGGTTGTGGGCCCAGTGGGCTGCCGCCTGGTGGGTTCCCTCGCCGGTCCCGGCGGCCGTGGAGGGCCTGGCCCCGGGGCTGCCGGAGACCGAATTCCGGCTGCGACCCCAGCCGGTGACAGAGAAGCAAATAGGGGTCGAGCCGACGCCGGCCTTCACCGTCCGCTCGCCGACCACCCTTTCCGCCTGCCGCCGGCCAGCGGACGGCAAGGTGGCCAAGCAGTATCATTTTCGCCACAGGAGCCGGGATTCGCACGGGCGTTGGCGGAGAAGCTGCGGCGGAAGGCAGGGGTCTTCAACGGGGAGCCGATCCCAGGCGACCTGGGGGTCGGGCTTCGTGCTCCGTATAGCCCCAACATCGGGGGCCGGATGGTCTCCTTCACGGTATCCGGCCTTCCGGACCTTATCCGCCTGGGCTACGAGGCCGGCCCTCTGGCGAACACACCACCAGCCGGTTCGGGATGCCGCCCGTGGCCCGGCGTCCACCGTAGAATGCCTCTTCTTGTTCCCGTGTTGAGAGGACCACGGTTGTCCGATTAAGATAATGTCGATCCCAATTCTCCCGAAAGCTATAGTTTTGAGGAGGCCATGTATGGAGGTGACTATCGAAACTGTCACCCCGCTATTTCTGGCCGGCGCCCACCCTCGCGGTACCCCGGAACTGCGAGCTGCTTCCATCCGGGGTGCCCTGCGCTTTTGGCTCCGGGCCCTTCTGGGCGGTGTAGTCGGGGACGGCAACCTCGATGCCCTTCGCGAAGCAGAATCCGCCGTCTTTGGAAGCACTAACGGCGCCTCCCCCGTAGTGGTGCGGGTTCATCAACGTGATGCCCTTAGAACCGCGCCGTTCTCGCAATTGACCGAATTGGATAACCGAACGCGCCATTATGGCAAACCAGGTATTGCTTACTTGTTCTTTGCGGCCAGAGGAACCGGTAACGCACCAGAGCGACATGCGATTCAGGCAGGAACATCCTTCGACCTTGAACTCCTGTTAAGGCCGGGGGCAAAGACTGATCATGCTTTTGAGCAGGCCTATGCGGCTCTATGGCTGTTGACGCATCTAGGCGGCATCGGAGCTCGATCTCGAAGGGGCGCTGGAAGTCTCCAAGTGACAAAGATCATCGAGGCTACTGACTCGCTCTCTGGATTTCCTCCTCTGGAAGTGCAATCCGACACCCCTAAGGGGCTTCAACAAGAGTTGCAACAGGGCCTGAAACAGTTAAGGGAAATCCTAATGAGGATAATGGGGACGAGCGCAAGCATTACCCCACCGTCTACTTTTGATGTGCTCCACCCAGATGCGTGCAAGATATGGGTGGTGGAAAAGGCCTTTGGATCTTGGAAAGATGCGCTGGATTCGATTGGGCAACAGATGCAACGATTTCGCAATCGACGTCCACCGGATTACCAAAATGTAAAGAATGCTGTTCAAGGACAACCTTTAACCCAACCAGTTCAGCGGTCGGCGTTCGGGCTACCGATCGTGTTCTTCTTCCGGTCCCTTTACAACCAATACCAGCAGCAAGGAATGAATGAACAACAAGCTCGTGCAGCAGCCACCGGGATCTTAGAAGCCCGCGAGCATGATCGTCGAGCTTCGCCCCTTTTTATCCGGGTAACCCGTCTGATGAATCGTAAATATGCCTTAGTACTGACGCTTTTCGAAGCAAAAATGTTGAAAGATGGAGAGAGACAAAAGTTGAAACGGCAAGGCCCCGAAGGTTTTGTGGATGCTCCCGATCTCTCCCTGATCAATGCCTTCATCCAGGATATCCAGAATATTGCTCCCTGCTTGGAGGTCAACCTATGGTAGCCCGCTGGGCCCGCAAAATCGTTGCCTTTCTCCACGACCCTCCGGGGAAGGCCCTGGTCTTACGGTCGGTACCCCACACGCCCCACGAGCAGCTGGCGGAGGCGCTACAAAGTATCGCTTTGGGACGGACTGCGACCGCAGATGAAAAAGAGCGGGCGACGAAAGCCGACCATATTGCTTCGGCGGCCGACCGGGTGAACTTTCCTGAAGGGGCCACAGCCTACTGGGACCAAGTCGAGCCCAGCCTGACCCATCCTCTTGCGGCAGGCGCACAGCCTCAATCCGTGCGGTTACCGTCTCAAAACTTTCAGAACCTGGACAATGAGGTACAGACAGCAGCCGGTCAGCACATCCTCCAGCCCTGGGTTCAGCAACTGAGCACGCAGCCTGATAAGGAGAAGCGCCCCTACTTCCACATCTGGCGGCTTTTGTATGAACGGCTGGCCCAGCAGACGAGCCTTAAAAGCTGGGTGCGCCTTCTTCCGGCCGATACCCGCCAACCTGATCATCCGTTAGAACAGCATCTCTCGATTTCGGCGGCGATTGCAGACGCCCTGCCGAATCCGGCGTTCCTGGTTTTCTCCATCGGCCCGGTTCAGGAGTTCATCGCGGCGGCCCGGCGCACTCAGGACCTCTGGATGGGGAGCTGGATTTTGTCCTACCTCTCCTGGAAGGCCATGGAGAGTCTGGCCGACGAATTCGGCCCGGATGTGATCGTCTTCCCTTCGCTTCGGGGACAGCCCCTGTGCGATCGTTGGCTGCATAAAGACTATGGACTGCCCTGTCAGCCCACGCTGGAAGACCTCAGCCGCCCCACTTTCCCGAATCGTTTCCTGGCTCTCCTGCCCGCAGAGGAATCCTCCAAAGCAGCTCAGAAAGCAGAAGAAGCCGTCCGGGAAGAATGGAGACGCTTAGCGCAGCAAGTTTATAACGCCCTCACGCATTCGGGCCTCCTGCCCGCCGATCAGGAAACGGCTGACCTCTGGGAGAGTCAGATTCAAGCCCTCCTGGAAGTCTACTGGGTGGTCTTCCTCTGGCCGGGCACCAACCACCTCCATGGGCCACAGCAGGCTGACGGAGGAAAAGCATTTTATGAACAGCTTTGCAAGCCTCCGCAGGACTGGGCATTCCACCGGATTTACGAGACACTGAAAGAGAGCGGTCAATACGACCCAAACTGGGGCACGGTCTATAGCCTTTTCCACGATCTGGCCGACCGGGCCTTCAATGCCCGGAAAAACTTGCGGAATTTTGAGCAGGCAGAAGAAACCGGCGACAAGTGCACCCAATGCGGTCAACGGACCGCTTTGCACTCCAGTAACCTGGATAGTCATGACTTCTGGGCACGAGTGGCCGAAAATCTGCGGAATCAGAATCGCTATGAGATAAAGCCTGGAGGCAAGGAGCGTCTCTGTGCTGTCTGCACGGTCAAACGCTTCGTTCAGCGAGAGGTGCTGGAGCAGGAGTTCGGACTTCGAGGCGGCTTCCCCTCGACCAGCGAAATCGCTGCCGTTTCTTTTAAAAAGCGAGTGCTGGATGCTTTGAAAGAAGGGAAACTGGAGGTTTGTCAAGTTCTGAAGCGTTTCCTCGACATCGCCCATCCTCACCTGAAGACCGTAGCCCAGGGAGCCTTGCCCTATCTGGGAACTCTTACGCAAAGTCTGGCCGAGACGGAGCCGAACCTGGCGGAAAAGTTGCTGGAGATAGATGGAGAATGGCTCCATCTCGAATCCTGGACCCGGGAGTATCTCGAAGAGGTATGGCCGGGGGTTCGTGAGGACGACATTCAAAGGGCTCGGGAAGCCCTTCGCGACCTTTATCAGGCGGTGGATGCCAAGCCGTCTAAGTATTATGCCATTTTGTATATGGACGGCGACCACATGGGGCGCTGGCTCAGCGGCACCCATGAAGGATTGGCCACGTTCGGCGATACCTGGCATCCGTCGGTTCGTAATCAGCTTGCAAACGCGCCGAACTGGCAAGGTCTCGCAGCGAGCAAGCGTGTGATTACGCCAGCTGTGCATGCCTCCATCTCACAGGCACTGGGCCGCTTCGCCCTCCAGCTTGTGTCCCATATCGTAGAAGAACGCCATGCGGGTCGGGTTGTCTACGCCGGCGGGGACGACGTGCTGGCCCTGGTGCCGCTCGAAGATGCGCTGACAATCGCACGAGAACTGCGGGCTGCCTTCAGTGGGCATATCTGTTTTGTGAATGGTGACCTGCAGGTGTGTCTGGGGGAGGCTGTCACCGGCTATATAGAGTGGGGGGAGGACATCTTTCTCACCATGGGACCGGAGGCAACGGCATCCATCGGGCTGGTCTTTGCCCATCACCTCCAGCCGTTGGACCTGGTTTTACAGGCCGTGCGCCGGGCCGAGCATGCCGCCAAACGTCGATACGACCGCAACGCTGTGGCCGTGGAAGTCCTCAAACGCTCCGGCGAGACCCTGACAGTGGGCATCAAGTGGGGCTATAACGGGATGCCGGACGCGTCGAGGCTACTCATCGGTCTCGTTCGACGATTGCAAGAAGAGAAAATCAGCGGCAAGTGGCCTTATGCGGTCCAAGCAGAATCCCTGGCCTTAGAGACGCTTCCCGCTGAGGCTCAGAAAGCCGAACTCAAACGCCTGCTCAAGCGACAAGCAGGACAGGAATTCTCTCGTGAGGAAAAGGATGAGCAGGCAGAAAAACTTTCAGAGGAGCTTACCGTTTTGGCCACGCATATGGGTTTTGGAGAGATGAGCCGCTGGCTTCTGGTCGGTAGCTTCATCGCCCGGGGAGGGGAAGTATGAGCTTCGCTTTGGTCATACAGCCCCACGATGTCCTGCTTTTCCGGGACGGGAAGCCCTTCTCGGCAGGCACCGATGTGCGGGCTCGAAGCCTCTTTCCCCCGACACCCTTCACGATCCAGGGTGCCATCCGGGCGCGGGTGCTCTTCTCCAGCGGCGTCAGCCCGGCAGACTACGCCCAGGGGACGACCCCAGCGGCCCAGCAACTGCATAACCTGATCGGCACTCCTCAGGGAAGCTACGGACAACTTCGTTTGCGAGGACCTTTCCTGGCCCGGTGGGAAAACGACCGGTGGGTGCGCTACTTTCCGTTGCCGGCGGATGTGAGACGCCTAAAGGGTTCCTGCATACTTCTCGAACCCTTGCAACAGCCTCAAAAGCCATTCTGGCAGTCGAATCTCCCTGATAACCTGTTCACGCCGTGGCTTCGCACGACCAAGCATATGGAAGACACCCAGGGTTGGATCAGCGAGGAAGATCTGCAGCGTTATCTTACAGGAAATGCTCCGCAGGAGGTGTTAGAAGAATCCTGCTTCGTCGAGCGGGAGCACCGGTTTGGGATCGCGCTGGAGCGGGCTCAGCGCACGGGGCGGGAATCGTTCTTGTATTTGGCCGAATTCGTCCGACTCAAAGAAGGGATGGCCTTCTGGGTAGAGGTAGAAGGCATTTCCCCGGGCGACCTGGGAGGAGAAAAGGGCTTCCTCCAGCTGGGCGGAGAGGCCCGTGCGGCCTATTACACGATACAACCTTCGGCAGTAAGTTCGCTCCTGAGCCCACCGAACCCCCTGCCGAAGCACTTCAAGGTGGTGCTTTTGACCCCTGCGTGGTTTTCCGACGGCTGGCTGCCGCAGGGTAGAAACTGGGAGCAGTTTTTCAACGGCTCGGTTCGGCTCGTTTCAGCTATTATCCCCCGCCCCCAGCTCATCGGCGGAGCGTATGTGGACGACCAGCGGCGGAAAGGGGCTTTCCAAAAGCCTATGCGCCGGTTTGTGCCCGCCGGAAGTGTGTATTTCTTCGAGCACGACGGCACGGCTTCCCGGACTGGGAAGCCGTTTACGGAAACCCCTTCTGGGGAGGGGGACTACAGCCGGATCGGCTTCGGCACATGCGTCATCGGCAATTGGAACTATGCATAAAGGAGGTCAGTATGTTTGACCGAGCCGCGATACTTTTCCTCTACACCGAAACCCCGCTCCACGCAGGGAGCGGCACGAGCCTGGGCATCGTGGACCTGCCTATCCAGCGAGAGCGTACCACAGGCTATCCCATGATCCAGGCTTCCGGGCTGAAAGGATGCCTGCGGGATGCAGTAGATAGGAACGCTCAGAAAGTGGAGATCGTCTTCGGCCCGGATACGCAACGCGCATCTGACCACGCTGGGGCCCTTTCGGTGGGTGACGCCCGCATCCTGCTCTTTCCGGTGCGATCGCTGATGGGCGTCTTTGCCTGGGTGACCAGCCAGAACGTTCTGGCCCGCTTCAAACGGGAGGCGGAAATGGCGGGGCTCTCCGTAAACTGGGATCCGATCGGACCCGAACCGACAGACAAAAGGACTGCATTCGTGGCCAGTGGAAGTCTGGTGATAGCCAACGAGAAGGTGGTGCTGGAGGAGTTTGCCTTCACGGCGCAGACGAATAATGAGGTGAAGGCTATTGCCCAGTGGCTCAAAGACAAGGCTTTGCCCGCAGGTGACGAATACGCCTACTGGCGCGACTCCCTGAACAAACGCCTGGTCATCCTGCCCGAAAACGCCTTCCGGGACTTCGTCCAGCTCTCTATGGAGGTCATCGCCCGGGTGCGGATTGACGACGCCAAAAAGACCGTGGAGCGAGGCGGTCTTTGGACCGAGGAGCATCTACCGTCCGAGACGCTCCTGTATGCCACGCTCTTTGCGAGCAAGCCACGCGCTCCAAGCCCGCCTGCGGATTTGCAAGATGCGCAAGCCGTCCTGCGTTTCGTCAAAGACGCCATCGACGGCAAGCGCCTTCAGCTCGGCGGCGATGCCACCGTCGGGCGGGGCATCGTGAAAGTGCGCTTTGTAGAAGGACAAGCCCAGGCTCAGACAATCCGTGCGACCCAAACGGGAGGCCAGCCATGAGCGCGAAGTCCCTGCAAAAAACCCTGGAACAGCAGCGGGCTCGGCGGGCGTGGGATTGCGTCCAAGAGGTCACGAACCAACCCCAGGACTTCAAGAAAAGATATAGCTCCCTGGCTCGCAAGGTCCCGATGCTGGTTCTCACTAACGGACTGGGGCAGACGCTGGCGTTTCTAAAAGCAAGGGGGAAGAACGATCCTGCCGATGAACACACGGTACTCTTTCGCCACCTCTCGAACTGGGTCCTTGAGCAGGTAGCGCCCGGCACAGGCACCGGCCATCAGCACCTCATCCAGTGGGTGCTTGAGAACGACAGCGTCGCCTACCGCCGGGCGACGATAGAAGCGTTGGCATTTCTTAACTGGCTCAAGCGCTTCGCCGAAGCCGAACTGCCGACGGAGGAAGTGTAACATGCCGGGACCTCGTCATCCCCGCAGAGAACCACGAAGTCCAGAACACCTGGGTTCATCTGAGGAAATGGCCTGGCGTTTTCCCCTACCGATGGAAGTGGCACATCAGGCTACCGGCCTTCAAACCTGCCTCAATCTGGGCTTGTGGCTGGATCATTTCACCGAATGGGAGGAACGGCGTGGAGAGCTCAAGCGCGCAGAAGCCTCGGACAAGCGCCAGCAGATTCCTAAGTCTTTCAACTTTTCAGAGCTTTGCCAGTTGCTTTCAGCTTATAGAAACAGGTGGGACCGCATGCTAGACGCCTTAAGGGCGCAGAATTACATCGTGCAAAAGTTCACCCTCCGGGCTGCCAGCCGCGTCATCGTGGGTCTGGGCGCTGAAAGCGTCTTAGAGACCAGCATCCGTCTGCACCGGATCTACGGCTTCCCTGTCATACCGGGCAGCGCGCTCAAGGGGCTGGCCCGAGCATATGCCGAACTCGTAAAGGGCAAAAACGAAAGCGATCCCGTTTTTGCTGACATCTTTGGCAAAGGTCCTCCCGAGTCTCAAGCCGGGAAGGTCCTCTTCCTTGACGCCGTTCCGGCCAATCCGGCCAATCTGACCCTGGAACTCGATGTGATGAATCCTCACTATGCCCCCTACTACCAAGGCAAGGAGCCGCCGGCAGACTACCACAATCCTGTGCCTGTGTTTTTCCTCACCATCGGCCCGGACAGTGAATTTCTCTTTGCTGTGATTTCGAAAAAGAGCGACCTGGCTCAACAAGCTGAGTCCTGGCTTAAAAAGGGACTGACAGAAATGGGCATCGGGGCCAAAACTGTGGCTGGCTACGGCCTCTGGAAAAATGGCACGGAGCTCCTGGGAGCTACGTCAGCGGCAGAGGCACTTTCAAGCACGGTCTCTCCAGGGTCTAGCCAGGAAGTACGCGCCGCTAGGGCAGATCGTCCTGAGATTCTGAAAGAACTTCCCCGCAAAACAGACGCCCGGATTCCGGCGGAGATCGTGGATAATACCAGCAAGCCGGTCAAAGTTCGGTTGCTCGTGGAAGGATATCTCGAAAAACCTGTGGCCTGCTCGGGCATCCGTAACCCTCAAAACTTCCCTCCGGGGACTTTTGTCTGGGTAACGATCAGCCAGAAGGAGAAAGACGGGACCATTGCCATGGTACGTCTTGCCGGTCTATGGAAGGCTTTCTGAGGAGGCCTTATGCGGACGATCCTGGTCACCGTAGGTACCTCGCTACTCACAAATGCCCAGAAGACTCTTCAGAAACAAAGGCTGAGCGAGCACGAGATCGCCAATTATCTGGGCCGCACACATCCGATACGGGCAAGCGCAGAGACAAATTCCCTTTCCCGGATCCTCCAGGAAGGAGATAAGCTCATTTTCCTTCATTCTCAGACGGAGGAGGGGGAATTTTGTGCAGATTCTCTTCGGCGGCATTACGAGAACCAGGGATATCAGGCAGAAAGCCAGGAAATTCCCGACCTTACCTACACAGAGAGCCGCTTTAAGATGCGTGGCTTGCGCTCGCTTGTCGCTACCCTAATTGATCGAATCCGCCGCGAGCGCCAGGCTCACCGGGAGGTCCTGATCAACGCCACAGGCGGCTTTAAGGCGGAGATCGCTTACGCTACGGTCGTCGGCCTACTCTTTGACGTGCCCGTCTACTACATCCACGAAGCCTTCCGGGACATCATCCAGATGCCCCCCACACCGATTGGCTGGGATTACTCCCTAATAGCGGAGTATGAGGAGTTTTTTGAATGGTTGAGTGAGGATTTACGCACGACCGCCGAGGTCGATGCTCGATTGCGCACATTGTCCAGGTCAGAGGAGCTCCATCTGCTATTAGTTGATGAAGCAGGCTACACCTTCCTCTCACCTACCGGCGAAGCCTTCTATGAGGCCTATAAGACACGTCTGGAGCAGACCGAGGGAACCCCTGTGTGGCTCTCTGCGACGGCCTGGTGGACCTATGAGCAGGCGCCACCTGAAGTAAAAGCCCTCTTTGACAGGGCGTTGCGCAAGTTGCGGCTGAAAGAACTGCGCGTTAGCGCATCGGACCAAGTGCGAAACTGCGATTGTCTTGTTTTTCCAAAGGGACATCGCGATGAGCGTTTATTCTATTTTGAAGACGATCGGGGTGGGGTGCGCGTCTGCGAGTTGACCCGCCATGGCGACGGATCATACGATAGGGCGATCCAGAGAGGCATAAAGCGGGACAACTACGGTGATTGGAGACCGTATCCATGACGACTCTTATTACGTTCCTCGGTACTGGCAAGTATGAGTCTGTCACCTATACCTGGGGCGAACAGAGCGTGATGACGAACCTATTCCCTGTCGCGGCCAACGAGCTCTTTGGCCCGGGAGGAGTCATCGTCTTCGTAACGCCGGCGGCAAAAAATCATGAGAACTTCCGGACACTACATCAGAAATTGGGCGATAAGCTACAGCCGGTGGATATTCCCGAAGGGCGCTCGGAAGCGGAACTGTGGGAAATCTTCCAGCGGGTCGCCGGTGCCGTAGAGGAGGGTGATACCGTCCTGCTGGACATCACCCACGCCTTCCGGTCCATCCCGATGGTTGTGCTCACCGTTGCCGCCTATCTGCGGCGTACGAAAAACGTTGCCATCGAGCGCATCGTCTACGGCGCCTACGAAGCCCGGAAGCCCTTCCGGGACCCGCCCCAGCCGGGGGATCGGGCACCCGTTTTCGACCTCACGCCGCTTCTGGACTTGCTGGACTGGCTCTCCGGCGCTGAGGCCCTGCTCGGCTGGGGCGACGCCCGAACGCTGGCCGACCGCATGGAGCAAACCCACCGCCGCCTCTGGCGGGAACGAGCCGCCAATACACTCCCCCAGCACCTCCAGCGCATCGCCGGCAGGCTCCGAAGGTTCTCTCAGGCGCTGCATCTTTCCAGGCCTATAGACGCGATGCGAATTGCCCATGAACTCATTCCCATGCTCAGCGAGGCCCAGGACGAGTTCCGCCGGTGGGCCCGGCCCTTTGCCGTCATCGTGGAAAAGGTGCAGGCTGAAATCATACCCCTTGCCCATGAAAAGCCCGAGCGCCTGGACGCCGAAAACATGCGTAAGCAGCTGGCCCTCGCGGAATACTGCCTCCAGAAGGGGCTTATTGTTCAGGCCGTTACCCTGGCCCGAGAGGGGATTGTCAGCTGGACGGCGCTTCAGAAAGGAGACGGCGACTGGCTGGACCGAAACTACCGTGAGAGGTCCATCGAGGAAGCCCTCAATCGGGCATCCCGGAGGCTTCGTGGGCAAGGCGATGAGGTGCCCGAATGGTTCGATAAACTCCCGAACAGCCAGGAAGTCGCTATGTTGTGGGACTGGGTCACCCAGCTCCGCAACGACTTGGCGCACTGCGGGATGAGCAAGCAGGCTGCCCCCATCGAGAGTATCGCGCAGCGGGCGATAGAACTTCCGTCCCGTCTAAGGGTGCTCAGGAATGGTGTGCCCGATCGTACGCTTTACGGCGGCCGGGTCGTCGTTGACGTAAAAAGCCTTTACGGCGAGGTCGCCAAACTGGATGAACTACCGGTCTACCTGGAGCGGGCGAAGGAGCTGGCTGGCGAGGGAAACGAGGTTGTTCTTACCGGGCAGGCACCAGTCTGGCTGTATCTGGCCGTTGCCCATGCCCTCCACGGCAAGGCCCGCCGTCTGGTCTACCGGTCGCCGGCCTCGGGTGAGGTCCTTATTTTCGACCACACCGCCCGCTGAGCGGCCTGCCGTCGGCCGACGGCAGGGGCTATTTTGCCCCCGCCCAGAAATCCGTTAAGATTCTTACCGATGGCGACCCAGTCGGCACCAGGGCCACAGCCCTCCCCACGGGGTCTGGTGACCCTCATAACTGACTTCGGGACGGGTGCCCCCTACGTCGGCATCATGAAGGGCGTCATGCTCTCCGTCGCCCCGTGGCTCAGGTTTATCGATATTTCCCACGAGGTTGCCCCCCAGAACATCCGGGAAGGTGCCTTCATCCTCGCCACGAGCTGGGCTTATTTTCCACCCGGAACCGTTCACCTGGCCGTCGTCGACCCCGGCGTCGGCACCGAACGGCGCCCCATCCTGCTTGTCGGCCCCAATGCCTTTTTCGTCGGGCCCGACAACGGCCTCTTCGGTTGGGTCTTCGGCCCGCCCTGGGAAGACCACCCAACGGCCGGGCCCCGGCCCCTCCCGGAGGGCTGGCAGGCCTTCGTCCTCAACCAGCCGCGCTTCTGGCGGCCTGACGTCAGCCGAACCTTCCACGGCCGGGATATCTTCGCCCCGGTGGCCGCCCACCTGGCCGCCGGCGTCCGACCGGAAGAGCTCGGCAAGCCGGTGGGCGAGGTCGTGGCCCTGGCCTGGCCCCGGCCGGAACCCGTCGGCCGCTCGGCCCTCCGGGGCGAGGTGGTTTACGTTGACCGGTTCGGAAACCTGGTCACCAACATCCCGGCCAGGCTGGTATCCCCAGCCGCCCGGGTCGAAATCGCCGGCCACACCATCCGGGGCTTGCGCCGGACCTACGCCGAAGCGGCCGGACTTGCGGCCCTGGTCAACAGCTTCGGCCTGCTGGAAATCGCCGTTCCCGGCGGGAGCGCCGCCCGGACCCTCAACGCCGGCCCGGGCACCCCCGTGGTAGTTAACCCAGCGGAGGTCTGACCTGGAAGGCGCCCTGGACGACGTCCTCGAACGCGCCCTCCGCCCCGACCCGGACGGCCGATTCGAGGTCTGCCTGACTGCCCCCGACCTTTTGGGCCTGCTGGCCGCAGCCCTCGGTCCAACCGACGTCCAGCTCAGGGAGCTGCGGCTCACCCCTGGGGGAATCGCCCTCGAAGCGGCCTACCCTCTCCTGGGCCTGCCCATCGAGGTCCGGCTCGCCGGCCAGCTCACCCTGGATGGGGGCCGGCTCCTGGCCAACCTGGATGAAGTTACCCTCAACGGGACCGACGCCCCGCCGGTTATCCGCCAGCAACTTGTCCGGCTTGCAGACCAGCTTGCCGACCGGCTAAACCGCCGGGTCGAATTCAGCCGCCTGGACCTCGGCGAAGGCTACCTCCAGCTGGGCGGGCGGTACCGGCTCCGCCAGTAGACCCCGGACGGGTAGCCGGCCATCTTGGCGAGATCACCCACAAACCGCAGAACGGGCAAAAGGGCCAGGCCGGCCGCAAATTCGGCCGGGGGAAGGCCCCGGCCGAGCCGGCGGATATACCGGACCAGGGGCCGGCGAAGGTAGAAGGCAGCGCCCACGCCCAGGGCCGCCGTCAGCGCCGGGTTTCGGCGTCCCCGTAGAAGCCAGTAAATCAACCAGCCATAGGCCCCGTAGCGGATGGTGTGCCGTTCCGGCCAGAGGCCGGCCTTGCCGTCGCCCCGGGCATAGTTAAAATACTGGCGGAAGAACGCCGGGATATCCGGCCGCGGCCGAAAGTAAACGACGGCTTCCGGCACCCACCGGAACCGGCACCCGGCGGCCAGAAGCTTCAGGTCAAAGACCACGTCCTCGCAGTAGTCCAGCCATTCGGGGTAGCCCCCTACCGCCGCCCAGGCCGACCGGTAGAAGGCCACCGAACGGCTCGACGGCAAGAACCGGTCCGGCGGAATCTCTTCGGGCAGCGGCAGGGTAACCGCCGCCAGGGCCCGCTCGAACCAGCCGACCGGATCCGGAGCAAAGGCCCCGGCCGCCACCGTCCGGGGATCGTCCAGGGCGTCCATCAGGGCCCTGAACCACCCAGGGTCAAGCCGGACGCCGGCGTCGGTAACGGCAAGCCGCTCGGCCCGGGTCGCCTCGATGGCCCGGTTGCGGCCGGCGGCAATGGTGCTCCCCGGCGCCCGGATCACCCGCAGGGGCAGACGCCGACCGTAAGCCTCCAGGATCTCGAGGGTGCCGTCGGTACTGCCCCCATCGCACACCACGACCTCGTCCGGCAGAAGGGCCTGGGCCAGCACCGAATCCAGAAGTCGGCCGACCGTTTTCGCCTCGTTCAGGACGGTGATAACCAGCGCCTGACTCATCCTTCGATTTTAAAGGCTGCGAGGGGTTCGGCCTCGGCGCCGGCGCTCAACCGGACCCGGTACTCGCCGGGCGGCAGGTCCAGGAAGAACCGGTGCTGGGTCCGGATTATCTCGCCCGGCCGCCACAGACCCGGCGGATAATCCGGACCGCCGGGCCGCGCCTCGGCCGCGGCCACAACGTTGCCCGCACGGTCAACAAGCTCAACCCGGAAGCCGGCGGCCGACAGCATGGTCGGGACGCCAGGCCGCTGCCAGAAGACGGTCAGGTGGAGGAAATCCTTCGGCCGAAAGGTACTGCCGGGCTGGGAGGCGCCCTGCGGCCGGAGGTCGTAGCCGGCAACCGTCAGGCCGCCGAGTTCGCGCCCAATCCGGGCACCCATTTCGTAGGCGGCAATGTCCAGGACCGGCCCGACGCCGACCCGGAGGGACCCGAGGACAACCCGGTCGCCCGCCGGGTCCGTCACCGGGAGCCGCCGGCCCGTCGCCGGGTCGTAGATACCGAGCTGGACCCGGTAGACGCCGGGTGGGGTGCCCGGCAGGACGGGTATCCCCAGGGTGTCGGTGACCGGCCGGCCGGGCTCGAAGGCCGTGAAGGGCCGGGAGCCGCCGGCCGGCTCGCTGTCCCGCTGGCCCCAGATGAATTCCTGGTCGTCCACCAGATGGGCAAAGACCTTGTAAGGCCGCTCCACCGGCCGTTCAGCAACCCATCGCAGCCGGACCGGAATAATGTCCCCAGGGGCGTACTCGGGCCGGTCGCCGACGGCAAACCCGGTCAGCCGCAGGGCATCCCCGAACTGGATGTCGGCCGGGGTCAGCTCACTGGCCGGCCGCGGGCTTAAATAGAGAACGAGCCGCACCGCCCCAAACCACCGGTCCCAGGCCCGGTAACCCGACCCGTTCAACGTCCCCTCCACGATGCCCTGAGGATCGGCCTCCCGGTCGCCCCAAAAGACCACCCAGAGCCGCTCATGCCGGCCGAGCAGGTCCGCCAGCTCCTGGGCCGTCGCCGCCGGGTCCGGGGGCCTGGCCCGGGGAAGGGGGTAGACCGGTAGGGGCCCGCCGTAATAATAGCTGAAAATCTCCTGCTGGCCAGGCGCATCCAGAATAATGCCGTCAGCCGGCCGGCCCAGGGCCGAAATAACCCGGACAAGGCCCCGGTAGTCGTCTCGCCAGTAGGCCGGGTTAACAAAGTACGCCCCAACCCCCGCCAGCTCCAGGCTGATAACTCCGCCCAAGGCGCCGGCGCCCAGCGCCGCAAGCCACCGTCCCGGCTTCAGCCCCACCCCGAAGGCCGGGGCCAGCCCGGCTGTGACCCAGAGGCTCAGACCCGGCAGGCCGAGGAGGAGAAACTTCGGCTGGTAGAAGGGCCGGTACAGGTCCAACAGGGGCATAACGAGGTCCACCGCCCCGTACACGGCCGCAAAGCCGGCGGCCCAGGGATTCAGCCGGAACGCCCCCACTCCAAGAACGGCAAGGCCCAGGCCCGCAAGCCCCACCCAGGGGCCAAGGGCAGTCCAGGCCGGACCGGCCACCGCCTGGGCCGCCAGGTCCCGCGCCGTCTCGGCCAGCGGCCGGGCCGGAACCCCGGTCGCCCAGCGGCCCAGCTGAGGCAGGACGGCGAGATACCAGGGCAGGGCCGCGGCCCCCACCAGGCACTGCAGGCCGACCCAGCCCAAGGCCAGCCGGGCAGCCCCCGGCTTTCTCAGCCTACCGAGCAGGCTGAGGCCGAACCAGAGGTTGGCCGCCGCCAGCAGGAGCACCCCGAAGTACTGAGTGTAAAGGGTGCCGGCCATGCCCACAACGTAGGCCGCGGCCGCCCGGCGGCCCCATCCGGACGCCGTCAGCTCCCAGAGGCCGTTCATCCCCAGCGCCCCAAACATCCCCAGCAGGGCATACATCCGGGCCTCCTGGGAGTAATACACCCCGAGGGGGGAGACGGCCAGAAGCAGGGCCCCGATAAGGCGCCCTGGGGTCCCGAAGAGCCGCCCCCCGAGCCGGGCGGTCAGGGCCACGGTGAGCACCCCGGCCAGGACTGACAAAAACCGGAGGCCGAACTCGGTCCGGCCTGACCCTTCCGTCCAGAGCCGGAGGAGAAGGTAATACAGGGGCGGGTGGATATCCCCGGCGGAGGCCGCAAGAATCTCAGCGGGGGTCCGCCAGGTCATGGCCGCACTCGCCCCCTCGTCCGACCAGAGGCTCTGAACACCGAGGCCGTACACCCGCAGGCCGAACGCCGCGGCCAGAACCCCAACCACCAGGAGCCTGGGGCCGCTCATTTGCCGCCGTAAAGCCTCCGGAAGGTGAGTCCTGCCGCAGCCAGCGCCCCAAGGGCCATAACCAGCCCGGCCGCCGAGCGGGCGTCGAACATTCGGGCCGGGCCGACAATAAACCCGTCAATCCCCACCGGCCGGTCGTCCGCCGGCCGGACCTCGACCCGATACGGTCCAGACCCCCAGTCCCGGTAGATAACGACCTGCCGGAACCCCGCCTCCGGGGCCGCCAGGTCGACTTCGCGCCGCAGGGACGGGCCGGTAACGGCCCCAACGGTGATGACAGCCCGGCCCCCGTCCGGCCCCACCCGGAAAACCACCGTAAGCTCCGAGCCCGAAACCCAAAACCGGACCGCGCTCTCACTACCCCGAAGGAAGCGGTAGCGGCCGAGGCTGGCCTGCGGGTCAGAGGCCGCCCACCAGTCGCCGGTGTAAGCCGCGGCCCGGTCGTCCTCCTGGCGAAACCCGTAGGTTAGAACGGGCGGGGCCGTGGCCAGATCCCGGACGGCGTAGTAAACCGGGTGCAGGGTGAAATCCGGGTCGGCCATGCCAAAGTAAAAGACCGGCTGGTCACGCTTTTCGTCGGTCACCATCCGGAAGTGCCAGTAGAAGGCAACCCCGACCCACGGCCACTCGGCCAGAATGCGCCGGTAGGCGTCCGCCGTGAAACGGGCCTGCTGGGCCCGGGTCACCCTTCCGTGGGTGGCCGGGCCCGGAAAATCCTCGGGCAGGGCGTCCCAGCCCAGCTCCGTAATCCAGATGGGCTTGGCGGCATCCCCATGTCTGACCATTATCTCCCGCAGAAGGCGAACCCGGGAAAAATTCGTCCGGTCGGGCGAGACCCGCCGGTCGCCCGGGCCGGTCCAGAGGCCGTAAGCCTGGGCGGCCAGGATGTCGAAATACTGGCCGCCGCCGGCCTGGTAGATTTTCTCAAGAAAGGTCAGGTCGCTCTCAGCCCGGCCGTCGCCGGTGCCCAGGGTCGGGGCCAGGGCCGCACTCAGGACCACGATATCCGGGTCGACAGCCTTGGCCCGGGTGTAGGCCTCCCGGAGGAGGGCAACGTACTCTGTAGCATTCACCGGCCGGTTTCCCCACTCGGGAAAGGCATTGGGCTCGTTCCAGACCTGGATAAACCGGACCCGGCCCCGGTAGCGGCGAACAAAGGCCTCGACGAAATCCCCATAGTCCCGGATGTCATCCGGGGGTCCGAAGGCAACCGAATTGTCCCGTCGGGTCCAGTCCGGGGGGTAATCAAGACGGGCAACAAGCTGGAGGCCGTAGGCGTTGACCAGGTCAATGATCCGGTCGTATTTTTCCCACCGGAACTCGCCCTTCCGGAAGGGTTCGATATCGGCCCAGGGGACCTGCTGGCGAACCCAGCCGATGCCGGCGGCCCGAATAAGTTCCAGGGTCCGCCGGACCTTCCACTCCTCCACCTCCTGCTCCAGGAAAGTGTTCACCCCGAAGGGATTAACCCCCGTGTACCGGACCGGGACCAGGTCGGCCGTTTCCACCGCCGGCTGATTAATATACGAGAGGACCGCGGCAACCTGGGGTTTAAGCTCGGTCTCGCCGGTCCAGGCCTCAAGGAGCGGGGGCGCTGACAGGCCCCCGGCCCCCAGTCCCAGGGCCAGAAGGGCGAGACCAACCCAGAACATGCGCCGGCGCCGCCCCTTCATGGGCCCAGGATTTCGAAGATAGTCTGGTCGCCGCACCGGGCCCGGGGCCGGGTTTGGAACGAAAGGCTGTCCGGCGGCGGCCCGCCTGTCCGGCCAAGCCAGGCCTTCTCCTGGTCGGTCAGCTCCGGCCAGTGGACCAGGTAGGCCCGGCCGCCGGCGGCCCGGGCGGCCCGGACTTCCCCGGTCAGCAGGGCCTGAAGCCGGGCCGGGTCCCGGCCGGCCGACCGGAGGTAGGCGTCGAGGATGCTGACGACCTTCCAGCCGCCCAAACGGGGTAGATAGCCGTCGGCCCAGTCCCAGCCCAGGGTGATAACCACGTCGTTCGGTCCGAGCATCGGCGCCAGACACCGGGCCCGGGCCAGGTCCGGGTTATTGGCCGGGTCGGCCGCCGGCCCGAACACCAGGGCGTAGTTCGTCAGGCCGACCGCCACCACGACCGCCGCCAGGACGGAGCCGGAGAACGGCCGCGTCCGGCGAAGCCCCGCCTCCGGCAATAGCACATTGCCGATGCTCAAGGCCACCGGCGGAACCCAGAGGGTCCAGAACTGCGGGTCTTCGGGGGCCCAGCCCAGGGCAAAAAGCCCGACCGCCCCTGCCCACCCGCCGACGAGGAGGCCGACCGGGTGGCGGTACTTAAGGCCCAGGAACCAGCCGATAAGGCCAATCCCGGCCAGACCCAGAACGCACACAAACGCCGCGGCTGCAAACCAGCCGGCGGGGTTCAGGGGGGTGGAGACCAGGTCCCTGAGGCTTACCTGACCGGCCGGCCAGAAGAGGGCGCCGGCGGCAGTCTTCAGACCTACGGGCAGGTCGGCCGGAGCCAGGCGGCCCCAGATCCCAACCGCCGGCCGGTCGCTGAGCCAGGCGAATAGGCCCGCCCACGACCCGGCCCCGGCCGCGGCGGCCCCAAGCAGGAGCCCGGTGCCGGCAACCCCGACCAAACCCGCCCAGTAGCCCCCGGCCATGACCCGGCCCCGGAGCGCCAGCCAGAGCCCGAAAACCAGGGCCGGCAGGGCCGCCGTTCCGTGACTCAGGGCCCCGAGCCCTGCCAGCCCGCCGGCTACCGATGCCCTGCCTGTCCCAAGGCCCAGCGCGATTGCGGTCAGAACCAGGGCATTGGCGAGCATCTGGTCCTCGGCCTGGGTGCTGTGAAGCCAGTGGGCATAGCTTACCCCCGTCAGCACCGCCGCCCCGAACCCCACCCCCCGGCTGTCGGGCCGAAGCACCCGCCCCAGCCGGTAGACGGCGGCCGCCGCCACCGCCCCTGCCAGGGCGTTGAAAGCAGCCATCGGCCCGTCAGGCGGGCCGCCGTAGCCGGCAAGCCTGGCGGCCTGATAGGCGAGCCAGCCCCAGAAAGGGTAGAGGACGTGCTCGGCCTGAAAGAAGCCCGGGGTTCCGGGTCCGGCTTCGGCCAGTCTGGCAAAGGCCAGGGCATCCGGGTCGGGGCGGGCCGACCTGGTCATAAGGTAGAGGGCGGCAAACCCAACCGCCAGCGCCCCAACAGCAACGCGGTCCAGGACCCCCGGTTTCATCGGGGCCTGACCAGACCAAAGTAAGCGTCAACGGCCCGGGCCATTACCCGCCGGCGGTCGTAGCAGGTTTCGACCCGGCGCCGGCCGGCAACCGCAATCCGGGCCGCCAGCTCCCGGTCCCGAAGGAGCCGGATGAGTCCCGCCGCAAGGCCGGCCTCATCGGGGGCGACCAGGGCCTCGACATCGGGCTTCAGGCCGAGGCCCTCAACCCCAAGGGGCGTCGCCACCACCGGCAGGCCCAGGGCCAGGGCAACCAGAACCTTGAACCGGGTTCCGCCGCCCATCCAGACCGGGACGACCATGGCCGCGGCCCGCCGGAGGACCGGCCGCTCATCCGCCACCTCCCCCCAGGCCCGAATGCCGGGAGTTCCGGCCAGAGCCTCCGTGCCCCGGCCCACCAGCCAGAGCTCAGCACCCGGAACGGCTCGGCGCACCTCAGGGAGCACCCGCCGGACGAGCCGCCGCACGGCGTCCCGGTTCGGCCGGTAGGCCATGGTGCCGATGAAGACAAAGGCCGGCTCCCGCTGGCCCAGGGGCTCGAAGGCATAATAGTCGGTATCGACCGAGTTGGGCAGAAGCTCAATCCGGGCCTCCGGGGCAAGCTGTTTGAGGGCAACCCGGTCGGCCTCGGAGACCGCCCAAACAAGGTCAACTTCCCGAAGGACCCGGGCCTCGAACTTCTCGAGCCGCCGGGCCTGTATGTAACTGTAAACCGCCCCCACCGGGTTCAGGATCCCGGCCTGGAACGCCGACCACTGAAGCCGGTACTCGGCATTGTACTCGTCCAGCACAACCCGGGCGGTGGGGGCACCCCGCCTTGCCACCGGAAGATAGGGGGCCATCTCAAGGCCGCCGATGTGGACCAGGTCTGGGGACTCGGTGTGAAGCACCCGGTAAAGCTCGGCCGCCAGCACCGGCGACCAGAGTCGACCGGCCAGGTCGGGCCGGCCGGCCAGCAGGTCAACGAGCCGGTCGGCCACCGAGCGGCGAGGGGCCGGACCGCTTACCGCCCTCACCGGAAGTGCCGAGCGGGCAAGCTCTTCGGGGTTCAGGTTTGGGGTAATTAGCCACACCTTTGCCCGGGCGGCCAGGGCCTCCAGCCAGTAGAGGTTCCGGATGGCGGCCCCCTGTCGGGGTGGGAACTGAAAGCCGGGGGCGAGAAAGACCACCTTCATCCGGCCAGGACTTCCTCGTAAATTTTATAGGTCCGGCGGGCGGCCTCAACCCACGAGAACTGGGCCGCCCGGACCCGCCCGGCCTCGCCCAGCCGTCGGGCCAGGTCACGGTCAAAGAGAATCCGGGCCAGGGCATCTGCCAGAGCCCCGGCCTCCCCAACGGGAAACATCAGGGCGGCGTCGCCGACCACTTCCGGCAGGGCGCCCCCATCCGAGCAGACGACCGGCACCCCGCAGGCCATCGCCTCAACCACGACCAGCCCGAAGCCTTCGTAAAGGCTGGGCAGGACCAGGGCCGCCGCCCCGTTGTAAAGATAAACCAGCTCCTCCGGGGCGGCCGGCCCGAGCCAGCGCACCTTCGACCCCGGCCGAACGGATTCCAGGGCCTGGACGCTTTCCTCCCAGAGCCAGCCCCGCCCCCCGGCGATGACCAGCGGCGGCGCCTTATCCCCGTAGCGGTCCAGGAGAAGCTGATAGCCCCGGGCCAGGGTTACCAGGTCCTTCCGGGGCTCGATGGTGCCGACGTAAAGAAGATAACCCGGCTCAAGGCCGAGCCGCCGGAGCCACGTCCCGACTATCTCCAGGTTCAGGGGCCGAAAGTCGGGCGCCGCCGCCTCGTAGACAACCCGGACCTTCCGGGGATCGGCCCCGGCCAGCTCCACCAGGTCGGCGGCCGTCCGGTTCGAGACGGCGATGACCCGGTCAGCGACCTGCACCGCCCGGAAAACCTGGCGGTAATAACGGGCGGCATCCGGGGTGAGGATGCCCGGCCAGCGCAGGAAGGCCAGGTCGTGGACGGTGATTACCCGGCGGAATCGGCCAGTCCAGGGCGGGATAAAGTCGGGGCTGTGGACAAGCGCCGGCCGCAGGCGAATAAACTCCAGGCCGACAACCCACGGGTCCAGGGGGTGGTGGGGCGGGGTGAAAAGCGCCGGGCCGGCAAGGGTCGGGTCCTTCCGGGCCCGGGCGACGGTCACCCCCAGGCCGGCCGCCTCAAAGCCGGAGATAAGACCCCGGATGTAGCGGCCGATCCCGCCCGGGCTGTAATAAGCCATCCGGGCATCGAGGACAATCTGACCCACCGTGACCGGTGCGGACGGCTCAGGGCGCGGGCCCCGGCGACTAACCCCTGGCCCGGTCCATGACCGGCACCTCGGCCAGGACCGGCAGGCCCAGCAGCTCCTCCACCTGGCGGCCCGTCCGAATGGTGGTGTCCAGCATTTCGGCCAGGGCAACCAGGGTAAGCCCCAGGATGCCCCCGAGGAGCACCCGGGCGGCCAGGTCAAGGCCGGCCCGGAGGCTGAGCAGGTTCCACGTCACTGTCGGGGGGTCAATAACCCGGGCCCGGGCCCGGTCAGCCCCGAGCTGGGCGAAGTACTCGGCCCCCTTCTTCTCGATCACCCGGACCGCCCCCTCCGCGAAGCGGTAGGCGTCCTGGGCGGTTCGAGCGGTCACCGTGAACCTGAGCACGCGGTGAGTCCGGCGCGTTCCCACATCCCGCGAAAGGTTCACCACGTCGAGGTTCGGGTCGCCGACCTCCTGTTTGACGTCGCTGAGAAACGCCCGGCTCTTCATCACCTCGCCCAGGTCGTCAATCAGATATTCCGAGGTCTGCCAGGCGTACAGGTTGTTGTACATGTAATAGTCCGTCCCGACCCTGGGTTCGTCGGGGACGCTCACCACGAACCCGACCGTCGCGGTGTAGTTGTTGTACGTGAGGGGCAGGGTTGCCGCCCCGAGAAGCCCCACCGCCAGAATACACCCCACCAGCAACCGCCACCGACGGCTCAAAACGTCCAGATAGTACTGCACCGGCACGGCTCAGCCTCCCTTCGCGTAATCCACCAGGACACCGCCGGCCCACCCCGGGGGGAAAACCCGGTCAGCCACCTCCAGGGCCAGGGCGACCAGGACATTGCCCCCCAGCTCCAGAAGCGGGTGGGCGGTGAGAATCCGGGCCAGGTCGACCCACCGGTCGACCCAGAAGTTCTTGCCCCGGTAATCGTTGTCAAAATACTGCCGGACCCGCCCCCAGTAAAGGAGCCCCCGGTAAACGGGAAGTTCTGCCAGGGGCCTGAAGCCCGCGGCCCGGAAGCGCCTGAAAATCTGGGCGGGCGTCTCCAGCCCGATGTGGCCCTCGGGTTCGACGATGTATTTTCGAAAGAGCTCCGGGTACCGGCGGGCAAAACGGATGGCCGGGTCGGCCCCGTCAGCCTCGATATAATGGAGGGTTCGGCCGCCGGGTTTAAGCACCCGCCAGATTTCCGCCAGAACCCGGTCCTTGGCTTCGACCGGCACGTGACCGAGCACATCCGAGCTCACGACAAAATCGAAGGCCTCGTCGGGAAACGGCAGGGCCTCCAGGGATGCGCAGACGACCTGCGGGTATAGCTGTCGGGCCGCCAGGAGGGATGTAACCGACACATCGAGGCCCACGGCGTGGCCGACGGCCGCAAAGACCGCCCAGCCGCCCCCACACCCCAGGTCAAGCAGGACCCCCCGCCGGCCCCGAAGCCGCCGGAGGAAAAACCGCTCCTTCTTAACCAGCCAGTTCCGGAGGCTCCCCCGGGAGAAGTCCGGCCGGGCCCACCGCCCCTCGTAAAACGGGTCAACCTCCACAAACCTCGGAACCCCCCGGTCCGTTGGGTAGGTCTTCCCGCACAACGGACACCGGAAGCCGGTCGGATCCTCGTCAAGCCGGGCACGGCAGTCGGGGCAGACGAGCGGAACCCGCATCACCAGACTATTTTAAACGTTAAACCGGTTCATGGCCGCTTCAATCCCCTCCCCGACCCAGACCGTGAGGGCCTCGACCGCCCGGTCAAGGGCGGCATCAATGAGGGGCCATTCGCCGGCCGAAAATGGGCTTAGAACGTAGCGGGCGACCACCTCCGGGTCATAGGCTCCCGACCCGGCCGGCCGGCCGATTCCGATGCGCAGGCGGGGAAAATCCGACGACCCCAGCCGCTGAATGATCGACTCCATCCCGTGGTGGCCGCCGGCGCTCCCCTTCGGCCGGATCCGGATTCTGCCCGGCGGCAGGTCCAGGTCGTCATAAACCACCATGAGCCTTTCCAGGGGGACTTTGTAAAACTTCACCAGGGGGCCCACGGCCTCGCCGCTGTGGTTCATAAAGGTCAGCGGCTTCGCCAGCAGGACCTTCGTGCCCCCGGCTTCCCAGCGGGCCAGCTGGGCCCGGAACTGGTAGCGGTCAAAGGCCACTCCGACCCGCCGGGCAAGCCGCTCGACGCACATCCAGCCGACATTGTGGCGGGTGCCGGCGAACTCCGGCCCCGGATTGCCCAGGCCGACGATGAGGTGCATCTAGTAAGCGTTCTTGTCGCGGAAGATGAGCAGGATCGTCCGCAGGATGATCTTTATGTCGAGCCAGAGGGTCCAGTTCTCAACGTACCAGAGGTCGTAGGCTGTCCGCTCCTCGATGGGCGTATCCCCCCGCAGGCCGTTGACCTGGGCCCAGCCGGTGATACCCGCCTTTTCCCGGTGCCGGTCCAGGTAGCGGGGTACAACCCGGGCGAACTGCTGGACAAAGTACGGCCGCTCGGGCCTGGGCCCGACCACGCTCATGTGCCCCAGCAGGACATTGATAAACTGGGGCAGTTCATCCAGGGAGAACCGGCGGAGAATGGCCCCGAGCCGGGTTCGCCGGGGGTCGTCGGGCTTGGCCCAAACCGGTCCGGTTTCGGCCTCGGCATCGGGCCGCATCGTCCGGAACTTGATTATGGGGAAGGGCTTGCCGTCAAGGCCGACCCGCTCCTGGACGTAAAAGACCGGCCCGTCCGGGGACGTGATTTTAATCAGGGCCGCAATCAAAAGCATCAGGGGCGAAAGCAGGACCAGCACCGTCGCCGAAAATACGATGTCGAAGGCCCGCTTCACCGTCCGCCGCCAGCCCCGGAGGCCCACGTCCCGGATGTTCACCATCGGCAGGCCGTTAAAGTCGCCGATGGAGACCTCCGAGGCCATTATCTGAAACACGTCCGGGTAGACCTTAATATTCACCGGCAGGGGCTCACACCGGGCAACGATCTCCAGGATATCCCGGTGAGAGAGGCCGGGTTCGGCCACGATTACCTCGCCGGCCTGGTACTTTCGGATGAGGCTGTTGAGCTCCTCGACCCGCCCAACGACCGGCTGGCCGCCGACCGCGTCGGCCCGAACGCCGTTGGTGGCCACGTAGCCCACGAGCTCGTAGCCGAGCTCCGGGGCGGCCGTTATCTTCTCGCCGATAATCCGGGCCTCCTGGCCGGTGCCGACCACCAGTACCCGCTGTCGGCCGAAGCCCCGCTTACGCAGCTGACCCTGGAGGGCATAGTGGGCCATCCGCCCAACCCAGACCAGGCCGATACCCCCAACCCAGGTCAGGGCCTGGACCAGGCGGGAGATGTCGTTCTCGCGGGTGAGCAGGCTCATAATCGCCAGGTTGAGGCTGTTGACGATAGACAGGCCGACCACCAGCCGGTAAACCTCGTCAAAGCGTGAGAGGCTCCGGCGGAGACGGTAAAGCCCCTGCAGCCCGAAGACGGGCGGGAGCAGGACGGCCTGGACGAGCCCCATCACCACGTAGCCGGTCCAGGGGTGGTACTGGGTGTACTGGAGCCAGCCGGACTGAAATCGGACCCAGTAGGCGATGCCGAGGGCGGCCGTTACCATCGCCAGGTCCAGGATGAGCATCGTTACCAGGAAGACCCGGTCCGCCTTGGTGCTCATCACCGACCCCGTACGCTCGATCGCCACTATATTATGTCAGAAATCAGCTGTTGTCCGGCCCCAACCCTGTCCGGCTCACCGGCCGAGGACCGGCCGGAGCCGCCCCACCAGCCCGGGTATGAGGAGGCCTGCGGCCGCCCCGCCGCCGTCGATGAGCCAGTCGGTCAGGCTCGACGTCCGGCCCGGCACAAAGGACTGGTGAAATTCGTCGGTGGCGGCGTAGACGGCGGCCAGAAAGAGGGCCAGGGCCGCCGGGGCAACTGGCAGTTCTTTATGAAACCCCAGGGCCCGCAGGTATAGCCGGGCCAGGACCGCGTAAGCGAGAAAGTGGGCGGTCTTCTTCAAGAGCACGTCGAGCCAGGCCTCGGGCACGCCCGGTAGCTGGCTCTGGGCCGAAAGGTAAAAGATCAGGCCCATCCAGAGGACTGCCGGGCCCCAGGCCCGAACCGCCGTCTTCACCCTCTCCCGCATTCCACCGCCGCCCGGTAAGCCTCTTCCGCCTCCACGGCCAGCCGCCCCCAGCTGAACTCGGCGAAGACCCGCCGCCGGGCCTCGGCCCCAAGCCGGGCCCGGAGGTCGGGGTCAGCCAGAAGGTCCGTCATCGCCCCGGCGAACTCATCCGGGTTCTCGCAGTCGACCAGCCGGCCCGACTCACCGTCAACGATATACTCCGGATTTTGTCCCACCCGACCGGCGATAATTGCCCGGCCAGCGGCCATATATTCGACCAGCTTCATGGCGCACTTCGCCCGGTTGACCGGCACATCACGGCAGGGGTAGAGGGCAACATCGGCTGCCGCCAGGTAGGTGCCCAGCTCTTCAGGCGGCACCCGCCCGGCCCAGCGGACCTGCTCACCCAGGCCCAGGGATCCCGCCAGGGTCTTGAGGGCGGGCAGGGCCGCGCCGTCGCCGACCACCAGGAGGGTCGGGCGCAGGCCTGTCGGCCGGAGGCGGGCCAGGGCGCGCAGGGCCAGGTCCAGGTCGGAGCCGCGGGTCAGATACCCGACGAAAATCAGCACCGGGCCAGGTCCCAGTTTCCGGCGGAGGGCCGTCGGGTCCGGAAGCGGCCTGTGAGCCAGGTCCGGGTCAACCCCGTTGGGCAGGTAGAACACGCGCCCGGCCCGGACCCCCCAACGCACCAGCTCGGCGGCAAGGAACCGGCTTGCGGCCGTGACCGCCCCGGCAAGCCGGGGGAGACGGTGCTCCTGGAGGTCGATGAGTCGGGTCGTCAGCAGGCTGTAGCCGTTTATTCCGGCCCAGCCCGCCGACCCCTCGAGGTCATCCGTATCCAGCACCCACGGGTAGCGGCCGAAAAGCCGCAGGTAGAGGCCGGCCGTTGCGGCGTAGCCGGCGGCCTTGAAGGTGTGGACCACGTCGGGCCGCCACCGGGCGACGGCCAGGGCCAGCCGGATGGGGGTCACGAGCCGGGTCAGCAGGGAATCTGGGCCGGTGCGAACATTGACCACGAGCACCCCGTCCGCCCAAAAAACCTTGCCGGACTGGGAAGGGTTGTCGAATGGGGGCACGAAAACCGCAACCTCGTGGCCGGCCCGGGCAAGGGCGCGGGCCAGGGGAAAGGCCCGCCGGGAAACAGTGGCTTTGGGCCAGAAGGCGAACGGGCCGACGAGGGCAATCCGCATCGGGCTTAGCGAAAGAGGTCCCGCTCGGCCGGCCGCACCAGCATCCGGGCGTTGCCCTCACCCCGGGGGTAATCGTAGCCGCGGATTATGGCAACCGGGATGCCCAGGAGCTTGCCGGTCACCAGCTCGGCAGCCGACGCAAGCTCATCCGCAACCGCCACATTGCTCACCCTCAGGGGATATCCGTACGGGTCCTGACACCCGACATAGCTACGGATCGGCAGCATCCCGGCAACGCCAATAGCCACATTGGTGATGCCCTCCCGCCACGGCCGGCCAAAGGTGTCCGAGATGATGACGGCGACGTCCGCGCCCGTTGCGGCCATCAGCCGGTCCCGGATGCGGGCCGCCGAGCGGTCCGGGTCTTCGGGCAGGAGGGTTACGACGCTTCCCGGCCCGACGTTGGAGGCGTCCACCCCGGCGTTGGCGCAGACAAAGCCGTGACGGGTCTCGGCAATGAGCACGCCCCGGTCCATCCGCACAATCCGGACCGATTCCCGCAGGACAACCTCCACATGGCGGGGATCCTTACCGGTTCGGCTCGCGATGTTCAGGGCAAAGGCCGAAGGCTCAACGGTGGTCAGGTCGACAAGCCGACCCTCGGCCTTCGAGACAACCTTCTGGGTAATCACTACCACATCCCCATCCTGAAGGCTCAGCCCCTGCCGGTGGAGGGCGGCCAAAATGAGCCCGGCCAGGTCGTCGCCGGGCCGCACTTCGGGCAGGCCCTCGAGGCCGATAACCCTGACTTCACCCATCGATACCGACAATCTTAAGGGTGGTTGTCGTCCGGTAGCGGCGGTTGAGGGATAGAAGCACGGCGGTGAACGCCTCCAGGTACCGGCAGACGTAAAGCCCCCCGGCATCGAGGGTCCGGATGCCCGGAATCTTCCGCCCAAGGGTCATCACTACCTCCTTGGCCTCCCGGTCATCCCCGGCCACAAGCACGTCGCAGTCCAGCCTATGGCTCAAGTCCAGGAGCTGGTGGGCGCCGACGTGGTGAAACGCCCCGACGACCCTGGCCTTCGGCAACAGTTCGGCCGCCTCTTCGGCCGCCGAGCCGGCCGGAACCGGCCGGGCGTACGGCCGGCCCCGCTCGACCTTCAGGGCCGAGACGGTGCTGACCACGACCTTGCCGGCCGCCGCCCCGGCCAGCCGGGGCAGAAGCTCCTGCTGGCCGTCATACGGTATCGTCAGGAAGAGGATGTCGGCCCGGGCGGCGACCTCTTCGTTGAGGCCGCCGTGAATCGGGGCTTCGGGAAGCAGCTCCCGGAGCCGGCCGACCGCTTCGGCCGCCCGCTCCGGGCTCCGGGACCCGATGAGAACTTCTTCTCCGGCCAGGGCAAACCGGGCCGCCAGGCCCATCCCCTCGGGACCGGTACCTCCGATGAAAGCCAGCAATTTTTATTACCTCCAGGTTGGATTATAGGCCCTGCGCCTGAATATACCGGAGGGTGTGGCAGTCCCGACCAGCCGCCTTGAGCCGCGCCAGGTCCTGGGGCGTGTCGATGTCCAGGGCCACCCCCGGCAGGTCAAGGACCCGCACCGGCAGGTTCCTGGCCATCGCCGCCGCCAGGTAGCGGCCGAAACTTCCGGGCCCAAAGGCCGCCGGAATTGCCAGGGGCGGCCGGCGGGCCAGGGCGTTGGTCCCCTCCCCCGCCAGGTTCCGCCCGATGACCACCCCAGGCCCCTCCGGAATCGCGGCCGCCAGGGCGAGAACCTCATCGGCCGTCACCAGCGGCAGGTCGGCGGCCAGGACCAGAACCGCCTCGTCCTCACCGAAGCCGAGACCCGCCACCGCCCGGTCGATGACCTCATTGACATCGAAACCTTCCGGCTCCGGCAAAACGGCCGCCCCCCACCGGCGGGCCTGTTCGGCTATCGCCGCCTCGCCGGTAACCACCACCGTCTGCCCGACCAGCCCGGCCCCGCAGACGGCCCCCATCACGTCCGCAAACATCGCCTCCACCAGGCCCCGCCGGACGTCCGGGCAAAGGGCCGCCGCCAGCCGCTGTTTGGCCCGCCCGAAGTCCTTCACCGGCACGATCACCCTGACCAGCCGCAAGCCTCCTTAAGCACCACCCGGGCAAGCTCCGCCGCCCGCCCCGGGTCCAGAATTACCGTCTCAGCCGCCACCGGCCGGACCCCAAGCCCCTCGATTTCGGCCAAAAGCCCCCCATCAACCCGGTCAATGACCCAGACGTCCAGAAAGTCCGCAAAGAGCCGGGCCACAGCCGCCGCCGAGGCCCCATACCCCAGGCTTTTCAGCATCCGGTCGGCCGGCCCCTTAAGGGCCCGGCCCCCGACTATCGGGCTTATCCCGGCCACCTTCGCCCGGGTCGACCGCAAGGCCTCCCGGACCCCGGGGACGGCCAGGATGGGGCCAAGGCTGATGATGGGGTTGCTGGGGGCAAGGATGACCAGGTCCGCACCCAAAATCGCCTCAACGACCCCAGGCGCCGGCCGGGCGGCTTGCGCCCCCTCGAACCGGACCTCCACCACCTCGGGCTGTGTCCCGAGCCGGACAAAGTACTCCTGGAAATCCAGCCAGCCTTCGGCCGTCCGAACCCGGGTCCTTACCGGGTCGTCGCTTACCGGCAGAAGCCGGACTTTAAGGCCGAAGGCCCGGGCAATTTCGGCCGTCACCTGGCTTAAAGTCGCCCCCTGCCGCAGCCTCAGGGTCCGGTAGATGTGGGTCGCCAGGTCCAGGTCCCCAAGCTTGAACCAGGCCGGCAGCCCGAACCGCCCCAGCTCGGCCTGGACCCGGAAGCTATCCCCGGCCCGACCCCAGCCCTGCTCGGGGTGGGCAACCCCGGCCAGGGTGTAGGTCACCGTGTCCAGGTCGGGCGAAATGTACAGGCCGTAACACTCCAGGTCGTCGCCGGTGTTGCCGATGACCGTAACCCCCTCGGGCTCAACGACCCGGACCAGCCCGGCCAGAAACCTGGCCGCCCCAACCCCCCCGGCCAGGACCGCAACCTTTAAGGCCATCTGAGCCTGCCCTGCCCGTCGTAAATCCGCCGCAAAAACTCGTCCGTAAAGGCCAGGTTTACGTCGATGGGCTTTGAGATGCCCTTAAACTCAACGAGCATATCATGGAGGGCCCGCCACTGCTCGTAGGTCATCCAGCCCAGCCCCCGGGCCCGGGTAAGCTCCGTAAGGGCCCGCTCCTTCTCGGTTCTGAGCATGTAGGCCATGTGGTCCCGGTCTTCCCGGGGGGCGTACTTCATCACGATGTCCACGGCCTCGGCCTCGTTGTCAAAGGCGTAATAGAGCCCCTTAAGGGCCGCCTTCAAGAAGCGCTCAATAAGGTCCGGGTCCTCTTTGATGAGGTCGCGCTTTACGATGTACGTAAGGCCCAGGGTCGGAACCCCGTACTGGGCGGCATCAAAGAGCCTGATGTCGGCCCCAAACTTGCGCAGAAGGTACGGCTCGTTGGAGATAAAGAGGGGATAAACATCAACCTTGCGTTCAAGCAGAATCCGGGGGTCGAACCCGACGGAGACCTCCTTGATTTTCGACCGGTCCACCCCGGCCGCCTTCAAAATCGCCAGGTACTCCGGCGACGGGTAAACCTTGTACCCGACCGTCCGGCCCTCCCAGTCCTTCGGACTGTTTATCCCCGAATCGGCCAGCACCGCATAGGCCTGCTCGCTCTTCTGGCCGATAAGGGCGATGGCGCTTATGGGCGCATCGGCATCGGCAATCTGCTTCAGGACCGATTCGGCGTTGGCCGTCGTGAACTGGACGTGACCGGCCAGAAGCAGCTTTAAATGCTCACCCTGCCCGGCCGAATGTAAAATCTCAACCTCCAGGTTCTGCTCTTTGAAAAAGCCCTTCTCCTGGGCCACGTAGACCCCGACGAAGGGCAGGTTGGCCTGGGGCTTGTAGCCGGCCATAAACACCGCCTTCTTCGGCGGCTTTGCAGGCTGGGCCGCCGGCTGGGGACCCGGCGACCCGGTCGGGGCCGCACACCCCGAAAAGAGCACGACCACCAGCAGTAAAGCGGCCAGGCGGCTTCGGTTCACGGCTTCCCCCTTTCGGTCAGTTCTTCGGTTGTAAGGTAAGTTTCGTGCCAGAAAAGGAGCTGGCGCTCCCAGAGCCGGATGAGGCCCGTAAGGCCCACCCCGCAGAGGGCCAGCAAAAAGACCCCGGCGAAAAGCCCGGCCATATCCAGATTCTGGTTCGCCAAAAGGACGGCCCGGCCCAGGCCCCGTTCGGCCCCCAGCCACTCGGCCACCACCGCCCCGATGAGCCCCAGCACCACCGAGACCCGGAAGGCCGCAAAAAGATAGGGCAGGCTGGCCGGAAACCTGAGCTTGAGAAAAATCTCCCACTTTGAGGCCCCAACGGACTCGAAAAACTCCAGGGCGGCCGGCTCGACCGCTTTAAGGCCCGTCACCGCATTGACCAGGACCGGAAAGAAGGTTATTAAGGCCGCAATCAGGACCTTGGGCAGAAGCCCGAAACCGAACCAGATGATAAAAAGGGGGGCAACCGTCACCACCGGCGTAACCTTGACCAGCACCGCCAGCGGGTAAAGGCTCCGCTCCAGCAGCCGCCAGCGGGCCATGGCCGCCCCGACGACGACGGCCGCCGCACTGCCCAGTCCAAAGCCGAGGAGGGCCTCCAGCAGGGTGTAGACGCCCTCGGCGATGAGGGCCGGGCCGTCCGCCCAGAGCCTCGCGGCCACCGCCGAAGGGGCCGGCAGAAGGTACGGCGGGATATTCCGGAGCCGGACCGCCGCCTCCCAGACCCCGGCCACCAGCAAGAACGCCGCAACCGGGGGCGCAACCTCGGACAGAAACCGGCCCGTCCGCCGGGGGGCGGGCGCCTTCAGGCCGCCGCCCGCAGCCTCGACTTGAGCCATTTAACAGCCTCCCGGAAAGGGGCAGAATCTTCCATATCTTCGGTGCGGGGTCGGGGAAGGTCCACAATCAGCTCCCCGGCCAGGTGAGCTGGCCGCCGGGAAAGCACCAGCACCCGGTCGGCCAGGATAACCGCCTCCGGAATCGAGTGGGTTACGAAGATAACGGTCTTGCGGGTCTGCTCCCAGACCCGCAGGAGCTCGTAGCGCATGGCCGATCGGGTCAGCTCGTCCAGGGCGCTGAAGGGCTCGTCCATCAAAAGTAGCTTCGGGTCGAAAACCAGGGCCCGGGCAAGGGCGACCCGCTGGGCCATGCCCCCCGAAAGCTGGTGGGGATAATAGTCGGCAAATTCGGCGAGGCCCATCAATTCCAGCAGGTCCTCAGGTTTTAACGCCGGCCGGCTGACCCGGTTAACCTCCAGGGCGAGCCGGACGTTCTCCAGGACGGTTCGCCAGGGCAGGAGGGCCGGCGTCTGGAAAACAAACCCGACCTGCTTTTCCCGGCGAGCCAGCCGGGGGTCGTAGCCGGCCACCGCCACCGACCCTCCTGACGGCGGCAGAAGGCCGGCCAGGATGCGGAGCAGGGTGGTTTTGCCGCAGCCGCTCGGGCCGACCACCGCCACGAATTCGCCCGCCCCGACCCGAAAGGTCAGGTCCCAGAGAACCGGCAGGTAACCGGCACCCGACTCAAACCTTTTGGTTAAACCTTGGACTTCCACCAGGGGCCCGGTCACGCTAAAGATTATATCCTTTCGCCGGGTTGGGCTTAATGCCAGCCAGGGCGGCTTTACCGCCGGACCCCGGCCGGTTTAAAATTCTGACCGGGGCCGGACGCTCAGGGCGTTCGCCGGATCCTGCCACAGGTTTGCGGGAGCTCCGATGGCGAAACTGATAATGTACTCACTGGCCACCTGTCCAACCTGCGAGTGGGCCCGCACCGTCTTACGGGAGCGGGGCGTTGACTTCGAAGAGCGGATCGTGGACGACAACCCCGAATGGTGGGACGACGTCTTTCGGCTTTCGGGCCAGGATACCGTGCCCATCTTCGTTCACCCCGACGGCCGGGTTGAGGTCGGGTTCGAAGGGGAACGCGGCTGAAGCATCCTCTGAAACCGGGCAGGTTGCCCGGAAAGTCTGCAAGAATACGAAAGTGGGAGGAACAGGGTAGTGAAAGCGCTTGTTGTTGCCGAAATCCGGGGTAATCGCAAAGCCGTGGAATCCCTGCGGGACATCGTTGCGGCCGAACAGGCCGAAGTCCTCTTCTGTCTGGGCAGCGTTCTGGGCGGGGGCGAACGGGTCAACCGCTGGCGCACCCTCGGTCAGGGTGGCGAGGCCCCAACCTACCCGGACCCGGTAGTCCTCGAGCAGGAAAAAGAGGACATTCAGTTCCTTGATTACTTCTTCGACACGCTGGCAGGCCTTGAAATTCCCTGCTTCCACGTCCCGGGCTGGTATGACGCCCCGGCCCGCCTCTACTGGCAGTCGGCCGTCAACCATGAGGTGATTGTCGGCAAGGTTCAGGGTGTTCACCTGGCGCCGGCCCTGTTTGCCAGTGAGTGGGTCGTGGCCGGATTCGGGGGGCGTATTGTCGAGGCCGAAAACCACGAAGATTACTACGTCATCGAGCATCCGGCCTGGGAGGCTGAGTTCGGCCTGAGCTTTATCCGGCGTTTCGACCGCCGGCCTATCCTGCTCTTTCATGAGACGGGGCTTCCCCACGAGGCGATGCATCGGGTCATCGACCACTTCATCAAAGAATACAACCCGCAGTTTGCCTTCGTAACCAGCCCCGACGGTCGGGTCGAAGACCGCCGCGTCGGCCGGACCCTGGTTGTCACCCCCGGCCGCCTGGCCGACGGCAGCTACGCCGTTGTCGACCTGCGCCAGGAGACCGTGAAGGCTGTCTGGGCCGGCCGCTGACGGGCCGGCCCCCATAACCCCGTTCAGCGGCGAGGGGTGGTTCCGGTGGCGGAGGTCAGCCTCGCCTTTCTCGGGGATGTTATGCTCGGCCGCCTGGTAAATCAGGAACTGAAACGGCGGCCGCCTGAATACGTCTGGGGCAACACCCTGTATCTTCTCCGGCAGGCGGCCGCCGTCTTTATCAACTTAGAGTGCGCCGTTACCGACTGGGGCGAGCCGGTGCCGGGCAAGCGGTTCTGCTTTCGCACTGACAGCAAGAATGTGGCGGCCCTCCGGGTCGCCGGTGTTCGGGCGGCCTCCCTGGCCAACAACCACATCATGGATTTCGGCGACACCGGCCTGCTGGAGACAATCGCCAACCTGGACCGGGCCGGGATTGCCCACGCCGGCGCCGGCCGAAACCTCGCCGAGGCCCGCCGGCCGGCCGAATTCGAGGTCGCCGGCCTCCGGGTGGCCTTCATCGCCGCCACCGACAACCAGCCCGACTGGGAGGCCACCGAAGACAGGCCCGGAATTTTTTACGTACCGGTGGAGCCGGCCGATCCCAGATTTGCCGACCTGCTGGGACTGGTCCGGACGGTCAGAAGTCGGGCCGACCTGGTGGTCGTCTCCCTCCACTGGGGGCCAAACTGGGGCTACGACCCGCCGGCCGCGCACCGGGCGGCCGCCCGGAAGCTCATCGAGCACGGGGCCGACATTATCTTCGGCCACAGCGCCCACGTCTTCCGGGGCATCGAAGTTATCGCCGGTCGGCCGGTCTTCTACAGCTGCGGGGATTTTGTGGACGATTACGCCGTCGACGAGGTGGAACGCAACGACTGGTCCTTTATCTTCGAGGTCCACCTGGAGGGCCCGAGGGTTAAGAAGGTCGCCCTCATCCCGACGATTATCGCCGATTTTCAGGCCCGACTCGCCCCGGCGCCCTACCGGGATGCCATCCTCGACCGGATGTCCGCCCTCTGTCTCAAGCTCGGCACCCCGGCCAGGCGGGTGGACGACCAGCTCGAGATTCCCGTCTGGACGGTCCCGCCCTGACCGCCGGGAATTTCGGGTCGACTGCGTCTGGCCCTGGCACCCCCGGCCCGGCGGCTGGTATAATTTTCGGGCGAGGAAACCGGCAATGAACGTCGAAAGTCTTGTTCCCATTCAGCCTAACCCCAATATCCCCGAGTTCGGTCCCGGCGATACCATCCGGGTTCACTTCCGGATAACTGAAGGCGGCCGGGAGCGGGTCCAGGTCTTCGAGGGCACCGTCCTCCGAATCCAGCGGGGCGGGCCGAGCGCCACGTTTACCGTCCGGCGCATAAGCCACGGTGTCGGCGTCGAGCGGACGTTTCCCCTCTATTCGCCCCGGATCGAGAAGGTCGAAGTTGTGCGCCGGGGTCGGGTTCGGCGGGCCAGGCTCTATTACCTGCGGGAGCGGATCGGCCGGGCCGCCAAGGTCAAGGAGCGGACCGCCGGTTCAGGCCGGGGCATGGCCTTCAACCTGGGCGCGGCCGAGGCCGCCGAAGCCCCCGAGGCTTAAGGGTCGAAGGGCGACTCCGGCGGGTTCTGCCGCCAGGACTCGATAAGCTTCCGCTCCTCGGGGCTCAGATTTGCCTTCTCGAGCAGGTCCGGCCGCCGAAGGAAGGTGCGCAGGAGGGACTGCTCCCGCCGCCACTGCCGGATGCGGCCGTGGTGACCTGATAGCAACACGTCCGGGACCTTCCACCCCCGGAAGTCGGCCGGCCGGGTGTACTGCGGGTATTCCAGCAGACCGTCGCTGAACGACTCCTCCTGCGCGGCTTCCGCCGCCCCCAGCACCCCCGGCACGAGCCGGACCACCGCGTCGACGATGACCATGGCCGGAAGCTCCCCGCCGGTCAGAATATAGTCGCCGATGGAGAGCTCGTCGGTGGCCAGGTGGCGGTGGACCCGCTCGTCGAAGGCCTCGTAGTGGCCGCAGATTAAAACCAGCCGCCGGAGCCGGGCCAGCTCCCGGGCAATCTCCTGGTTGAAGACCCGCCCCTGGGGACTCATCAGGACGATGGCCATGTCGGGCGGGACCAGCCGCTTCGGCTCAGGAACTTCCGGCGTCGGCCAGAAGCTGAGGCCGGTTATCGCCTCGACCGCCCGGAAGATGGGCTCGGGCTTAAGGACCATTCCTGCCCCGCCCCCGTACGGGTAGTCATCGACCGTCCGGTGCCGGTCGGTCGCCCACTCCCGGAAGTTATAGATGTTGATTTCAACGAGCCGCCGCTCCACCGCCCGCTTTATAATGCTCTCCTCGAAGGGACCCCGGAACATCCCGGGAAAGAGGGTCAGGATGTCAATGCGCATGGGGCCGGTGGTCGGTCGGCTCCTCCCGGAGAAGCTCGACGGCGTGGGGCAGGGCCGGGCCGATTATCCCCAGGGCCTGGCGCACCCCCTGGGGACTCCCCGGCAGGTTGATGATCAGGGTCCGGCCCCGGATCCCGGCGATCCCCCGGCTCAGCATGGCAAAGGGCGTGAACTCCAGGCTCTTGATCCGGATGGCTTCAGCCAGGCCCGGAACCGGCCGCTCGATGACGGCGGCCGTCGCCTCGGGGGTGACATCCCTGGGGGCGACACCCGTTCCCCCCGTCGTCAGGATGAGGTCGGCCAGGCCCCGGTCGGCCCACTCCCGCAGGGCCTGCATGATCAGGGAGGCCTCGTCCGGTACGACCCGGTAGTCGGCAACGACCCAGCCGAGCCCCTCAACCACCTCCCGGATGGCCCGGCCGCTCAGGTCGTCCCGGCGGCCGGCGGCGACCCCATCGCTCACCGTCAGAATCGCAACCCTGACTGTGGCCATCTACGCCCCAAAGCGCACGGCGCAACGGTTTGGCCCGGCCTCAAGCTCCGCAACCTGGGAAAGTTCCGGCACAACCCCAGTCCGGTTTATCCCCTGAATGGTCCGGAAATTCGGCGGCTGTTCGGGTAGCCGGGCCAGCACCTCCCGGACAAACTCCGACTCGGTCAGCCGGATAATCGGGAGCCGCTCCAGCACAGCCCCAAGCCGGTCGGCCACCGGCTCGCCCCAGCGGTAGGGAACGGCTTCGCCGAAGTGGGCCGGAAGCACCAGCATATCTGCCGGCAGGCTACTCAGCCGTTCGGTGTACGTCCGGTAAAGCTGACGGGCCTGGGCCTCGGCGCTGTCCCGCAGGTCCGGCCGGCCGATACTTTCAACGAACAGGGTATCCCCGGTAAAAAGGGCCGCATCCCCCAGCCTGAACGTTATTGACCCCGGCGTATGGCCGGGCGTGAGGATGGCGCCCAGCGAGACGCCGTCGGCCAGGGGAAGCTCAAAGCCGTCGTCGATGGGCACAAAGCCGTCAAATTCGTAGGGCTCCAGGCGGCTCAAAAGCAGGGCCGCCCCCGTTCGGGCCGCCAGCTCCCGGGCCCCCGAAACGTGGTCGGCGTGCAGGTGAGTGTCCAGCACGGCAACAATCCTCGCCTCCCGTTCGGCCGCCAGCCGGATGAATTCGTCCACATGCACCGTCGGGCAAACGACCACCGCCGCCGACCCGGCCCGGATGAGATAGCTCAGACAGCCTTTCCCCGGCCGGCGAACCTGGACGACTTCGACCCCGGGCAGTCCCACCGGCACGATTACGGCCTCGTAGACGCCGTTCCAGCCGACCATTCCCCCCACCAGGTTCCAGACCTCGATGCCCCGGGTCCGGAGAACGGCCGTCGCCCGGGCGGACCGGTTGCCGTGGGCGCAGACGGCCACGACCGGCCGGTCGGTGGGGACCGGTACGGAATCGGGGTCCGCCTCGACCCGGTCAATGGGGACATTAACCGCACCGGGAATATGCCAGCCCGCGAACTCCTCCGGGGTCCGGACATCCAGGATGAACACCGGGTCCCCCCGGCTCAGCATCTCCCGGAGGTCGTCGGGCCGGACCTCCGGTCGGGATGGGTCGGGAACGAACGACACCCTTATCCTCCTTTCTGGCGCCGCAACGGTCCTACCCTTATAGTACAATACGGGACCGTTCAGGCCATGGTCGACGTGGGCGTTATTATTGTGAGTTACAACGTCGCTGACCTTCTCCGAAAGTGCCTCCGGTCGGTGCTGGCCAGCCAGGGAGTCCGGCTCGCCGTCTGCGTCGTCGACAACTGTTCAGCGGACGGTTCGGCCGGGATGGTAGCCGCCGAGTTTCCGGAAGTGCACCTCATCGTGAGCCCCCAGAACCGGGGGTATTCGGCGGCCAACAACCTGGGCATCCGCTACTTCCGGACCCTTTCCCCCCCGCCCCGCTACATCCTCCTGCTTAACCCCGATACCGAGGTTCCGCCCGACGGCATCGCCCGCATGGTCGCCTACCTGGACAGCCACCCGGAAGCCGCGGTCGCCGGGCCGAAGCTGGTCCGGCCCGACGGAAGCCTCGACCTGGCCTGCCGGCGCAGTTTCCCAACGCCCGAGGTCTCGTTTTACCGGATGGTCGGGCTGAGCCGCCTCTTCCCGAGGAGCCGCCGCTTCGGCCGCTACAACCTGACCTACCTGGACCCGGATATTGAAACCGAAGTCGACTCGGTTGTCGGGGCCTTCATGCTCATCCGGCGGGAGGCCCTGGATGAGGTCGGCCTCATGGACGAGGACTTTTTTCTCTACGGGGAGGACCTTGACCTGGCCTTTCGGATCAAGGCCCGGGGCTGGAAGGTCCTCTACTACCCGAAGGTGGTCGTCCTCCACCACAAGGGCGAGAGCACCCGCCGGTCAAGGCTCCGGTCCATCCGGGAGTTCTACCGGGCGATGCTCATCTTCTACCGCAAACACTACGCCCCGAACAATCCCCGGCCGCTCCGCTGGCTCGTGACCGCCGGCATCTACCTGCGGTGGGGCCTGGCCTATGCCCAGGCCCGGGCCGAACTGCTCATTCCGTCCCGCGAACGGTGACCCCTTCGGGCAATACCTTCCGCCCGCCGCTGGCGGGACCAGCCGGCGGAAGAAATCGGCTCAGTTCCCGGCCGATTCGACAAAGATGCGGCCGGCGACTTCCCGGCCGATGGCATGCTCACGGTCCCCAACCCGCAGGTGAACCGGCCCATTGAAGGGGGCAGCCTCGACGACCTCGACCAGGGCGCCCGGAACCAGCCCCAGGCTGGTAAGGTAGCGCAGCAGGGCCGGGTCGCTGTCCGGAACCCGGCGGACAACCGCCCTGGATCCCGCCGGCAGGGTACCCAGCGGGACGTAAGCCGGCTCCCGGAGGGTTCCATCCTTCGCCGGGATGGGGTCGCCGTGGGGGTCCTCCGTGGGGTAGCCCAGGGCGGCATCAATGGTGTCTTCCAGGGTGTCCGAAAGGGCGTGCTCAAGCCGCTCGGCCTCGGCGTGGACGGCATCCAGCGGCATGTTGAGGGCCCGGGCCAGGAAAAGCTCCCAGAGCCGGTGGTGGCGGATCACCTCCAGGGCGATCCGGGCGCCCGCCTCGGTAAGCTCAACCCCCCGGTACGGGGTGTAGCGCAAAAGGCCCATCTCGGCCAGCCGCTGGACCATGCTGGTGGCGGCCGGAAGGCTCACCCCCAGGCTCTCGGCAATGGCCGACGTCGAGGCCCGCTTCCGCCGCTGCTGGACCTTGTAAATGACTTTAAGATAATCCTCAACGGCCTGCCTCATCCTGCCCGCTCCTGAAGAAATAACTTAATACTGCTTAACTCTTAACCTAATCATAACGTGGTTCGAACATTGCTGTCAACCGGAACGGGCGGCGGGCCCGACGGGGCGGGGCGGAGGGGGCAGTCCAGACGGCCTGGCCGGTTGGCCGGCCCAAAGCTTACGGGGCCAGACCCACGCCCCGGTAGAACAACCGACCCGGACGGCCGCGCCGGGAAGCCGGAATTCCCAGCCCCTTCATTTCCCGGCCGAATTTCTGCCGCGTCAGCGGGTCCAGGCCGGCCTGCCGACACCATTCGGCGTAGGCCTCGTAGAGCCCGGCGGCTTCGACCTGAAGGTCCTCGCCGACGGCGCACCGGGCCGACAGAAACAGGCGGACCGACCCTTCAGCCTGCCGGTACCTGTTCAGCAGCCTCTCGACGAATACTTTACGGTCCCTGAATCCGACCCCCAGGGCGGCGGCCACCGTTTCGAGCTCAGTCCGGCCAAACCCAAGGTCGGCGAGGCGGCCCAGGCCGACCGCCACCCTGGGCGCAATTCGGGGTGACGGCTCCACAGGGCGGGGCGAAGGCTGAGGGACCGCACGCCCGGAACGGCGGGGCTCCGGCTCCCCCCGGGCGCCCAGGGCCTTTTTCAGCGCCGCCCGGACCTGGACCAGGCTGTACGCCCGGCCGACGGGCAGGTTCGAGAAGCCGTACCGGCGCCGGTCGACCGGGAAGTGCCAGCCGTCCACCACCAGCAGGCTTCCGCAGAAGAGGGGCATCAGGAACCCCGGGCCGGCAAGGGCCGGGTCCCGCTCGGACCTGGCCGCCCGGGCCAGGTCCCGCAAAAGGCGCCCAACTTCGGCGGCCTTGTTCTCAGGCTTGTTGATAACCCACGGCTCCTTTAGCCGCCAGAAGGCCACGTACAGGGCATCGGGGTCCGTTTCCACACGCTCGACCACTTCCCAGACGTGGTTTGCCGCCAGGTCCGGGTACCCCCGCAGGGCAGGGTGATTCTGGGCCGAGGCCAGCTTGGCATACCACAGGTGGGGCGGCTCGACCTTCCAGATGCCGGTCGGCTCCAGCTCCCGGAGGAACGGCTGACCCCAGGGCGCCCGCCCCCGGTAGACAACCCAGAGGCACAGAACTTCCCGGATGGTTTCCAGGTCCGGTCCCCGGACCTCAAACGAAAGGTACCCGACGCTCCGGCGGGATTCCCAGCCGTCCTCGAGCCAGGCCTTGAGCTGGCCGGCGTCCGGCTCCGGGCCCGGCAGTGTGAACCTTCGGGGCGGGCCCTTTCCCCAGGTATCGGCCGTATGCTCGCCGAGAAGCAGTCCCTCCACCGTCGGCATTTTCGCCACGCCGGTCGCGGCCAGAAGCCAGTCGATGTGCCCGCCGTGGGCCAGATGGTACGGCTCGATGGGTACTTTGCTGAACGGGTAAGGCTCGGCCGCCAGATAGGCGAAACGGCGGATAACCCTTTCCTCCACCGGGATCCCCCGGGATTCCAGCCCGATTGGGGTCAATTTTCGACCACGCATTATCATGACGACAGCCAGGATCCCCCCGCCGGCAATTATGACGCCGACTTTCGCCCTGCAGACTCTCGACCAGATGGCGCCTCCGCGGCAAGGATTTCCGCAACCGGCACGGGCTTACCGATGTAAAAGCCCTGGGCGTCGACTACGCCCAGGGCCCGAACTGTCTCGAGGGTTGCCTCGTCTTCCACCCACTCGACGATGGTCGCCCCGCCCAGGTCCCGAATCAGGGCAGCGACCGCCCGGACGATCTTCTGCGCCGGTACATCATTGGGCAGGTTCAGAATGAGACTGCCGTCGATTTTGACGTAATCAACGGGCAGGTGCCGCAGGTAGTGAAACGACGAAAAGCCGGCCCCAAAGTCATCCAGCGCCAGCCGGTAGCCCCGCCTCCGCAGGGTCTTCAGATGCCGCCGGACACTTCCCAGGTCGGCCAGCACCGTCTGCTCAGTGATTTCCAGGACCACCCGGTTGGGGTCTACCCGGGCTTCCTCCAGCAGCCGCACCATCCGCTCAATAGCTTCCCGGTCGTTGAGGGTTGGCCCCGAGACGTTGACGTGGAGTCGCAGGCCGGCCTCCCTGGCAACCCTGACGGCTTCGGTGAGAACCTTGAGGTCGATCCGGGTGACCATTCCCAGCCGCTCGGCCGCTTCCAGAAAAGCCGCCGGCTTGAGCAGGTTCTCCCCGGAGCGCAGCCGGACCAGGAGCTCGTACTGGGTAACCTGGCCGGACCGCAGATCCAGAATCGGCTGGGCGAAAATCTCCAGCCCGTTTCCGGCCAGGGCCCGGCTCACCTCATCAGCAATTGGCCCGTGAAGCCAGGCCGTGCCCGGACAGCAGAGCTCGACCTGGTCGCCGCCCCGGTCCTTGGCCGCGTACAGGGCCCGGTCGGCGGCCGCCAGCACCTCATCCACCGTCTGAGCCTGCCCGGGAAAGACTGCTATCCCGCAACTGGCCACGGTCCGCACCCGCCCCCCACCCAGCAGGGAAGTCCGCTCCCGGATAGCTTCCAGCAGTCGCCCGGCCACGGCTCGGGCCTGGTCGGCGTCGGCGGGGAACAGCACCACCCCGAACTCATCCCCGCCCAGCCGGGCCAGAATTTCGCCCCGGCGCAGCCGGCTCCTCATCAGGGCCGCCAGCTCCTGCAGCAGCTGGTCACCGGCCTGATGACCGAGCAGGTCATTAACGGCCTTGAAGTTGTCCAGGTCGATGAAAAGCACCGCCCCGCTCCGGCCGGTCCGCCGGGCCAGGTAAATCCGCCTGGCCAGCTCGGCTTGAAAACGGCGGCGGTTGAAAACGCCCGTCAGCGGGTCGTGGTCGGCCAGGAACCTGGCCCGCTCCTCGGACTGCTTCTTTTCCGTTACGTCTTCGACCGTGCCCTCATAGTAAGCCACTCGCCCGGAGACGTCCTGGACTGCCCGGGCCGACTCCCGGACCCAGATCGGGGTGCCGTCAAACCGGCGCCAGCGGACCTCAAACCCGGTCAGGGTTCCCCGGCGCTCAATAAGCCTCTGCCAGCGGACCCGGTCCCTGGGGTCCACGTAGATGGCCGGCACCGGCGTCGCCAGCAAAGTTGCCCGGTCCGGGTAGCCCAGCAGTTTGACCAGGGCCTCGTTGACGGTGACGAAGCGGCCGTCGGGCGTGGAGCGGTAGCTGCCGATGGGCAGTTCCTCGACTACCTCGTGCAGGTGCTGGAGCTCGAGCACCCGGGCCAGCACGCCGGCCGCAATCTGGCAGAGCAGGCCGGCAAATCTGATCCGGTCCTCGGAGGCCGGCCGGACCTCGAACCAGTTAACCGCCACGACCCCGACCGGCTGCTCCCCGCTGAACAGCGGCAGCATCAGGCTCTGCCTGACCCCCGCCCGCCGGACGGGCTCGGGAACGAAGAACGGCCTTGCCGTATTGCCGAGTTCGAAAAGGGCCGGCTCGCGGGTGTGAATCACCCAGGCCGGCCCGCTACTTTCGGGCGGCCTCAGGGGAAGCTGAAGCCGCCCAACGTGGGCCTCCGACCAGCCCCAGCCGGCGGCGAGGGTCAGGTACGTGCCGGTCGGGTCGACAACCAGCAGGCTTAAGCCGTCGGGCTCAAGCACCCGGCGCAGGAACGGGAAGAGCGCTCTGGCCAGGTCCTCGACGGTGCCCACATTCAGCAGGGCCCGGGCCAATTCCGCGGCTTCGTCCTGTTCTCGCCGGCGGGCGGCCTGGGCCTCGGCCAAAACCCAGGTCCGTTCCAGGGCGAGGCCGACCAGCCGGCCAACCATATCGAGCAGTTCTGTCAGACCGGCCGGCGGTTCCAGCCCGGCCGGAACCAGATTCATGAGGCCAGTGACCCGGTCACCGGCCAGGAGGGGAACCGTCGCGTGGAATGCGGGGTTACAGCCGGCTACACCGCCCGCCGCGGCCCGCTCCAGCCGCTCGCAGGGCTGCCACGAACTTGAGATCAGGGGGTCGCCGCTGAGGAGTCTGCGCTGACACCGGCACGGCGACCAGTTTAGCCCGGCGTGGCTGTCGGCCGCCAGGCCTGGCGGAACCCGATAGCTTGAGGCCAGGAAAAATCCGTCGGGCTCCCGCCGGAGGAATACCCAGCCCCCTTCAAACCCGAGCCCTTCGGCAACCAGCGGCAGAACCGCATCCAGCATCGGTCCGGGATGCTGGTGGCGGCTGATCTCGGCCGTGAGGGCCCGGAGCACCCGCAGGTACCGGTCCGGGCTGTTCTGGGGATCGCGGGTCGGTTCGCCCGCCTGAAAATCACCCCTGGGAGCAGGGCTAAGGTTTGTACCGGGTGTTGACGGCTCGGTCACCCTTCCCTCCTGCGGCGGAGTTCTCACAAGCGCCGCCGAGCGGAGGGAGACGGTGGCCTCGGACCTGAAGGTAACAGGGGGATGGGGAAGTTCCCCAACCGGGGCCCGGAATAAGGACAGGCCTACCCATATCCGCCTCGCTCCGCTCTGGCGCGCCGCACATTCGGCCGATCACCGTGTGTTCTCGACGTCCGGCACTGCCCGACCAGACTAACCAGGTAAATGATATGACATTAGTCCTTCGTTCAGCCAGCGGCAAGGGTTTCTAACGCTGGCCAGATCTATGCGAGCCTGAAGATGGTCACCGGCCGGTAAGTGGCCCCGGTCGGGCTGAGCCGGCTCTCCATCAGGACGATTTCCCGGACGGGCATCCGCCCCAACTGCTGGCGGGCCAGGTCGCCGACGCCGGGGATGCTTGCGGGGACCTTCAGCCGGCCCAGCGTAATGTGGGGCACGAATTCCCGGTCCTCAGGCGCAAACCCGAGGGGCTCGAGGCTCGCCTCGACCTGCCGCTGGAGGCGGGCGAGGCGGCCGGTCGGTTCCTTCACCCCAACCCAGACCACCCGGACCCGGCGTTCGCTGGGGAAGAAGCCGAGGCCCTCTATTTTGAGTTCAAAGGGCTCCACCCCGGCGGTGGCCTGCGCCAGGGCTTTAATGACGGCGTCCACCCGCTCGGCCCCGACGTCGCCCAGGAACTTCAGGGTCAGGTGGATGCCGGCCGGGTCCACCCAGCGGACGTCAGTCCCGGCCCAGGCCCGCCGGAGCCGGGCCTGAAGTTCAGCCAGGGCCGCCTTTAACCCTTCGCTGAGGTCAATGGCGACGAAAAGCCTCAACCCGGACCCCCTAGGCGGAGCAACCGGCGGGCATTGCCCGCAAAGAACGGCTTCAATTCCGGCGCCTCGCCGGCGGGGGAGAATCCCGCCCGCTCCAGGTAGTTAAACATCCGGCCGTAGTTTATCAGGGGAAAGTCGGTGCCGAAAAGAAGCCGTTCCGGGCCAACGATTTCGGCGGCAATCCGCACCGCCTCCGGTTCATAAAGAAAGGGCAGGGCGGCCGTGTCGAACCAGACGTTCCGGAGGGCCGCCTTCACCTCGGGCATCAGGCCGTAGAATGGCAGGCCGCCGCCCAGGTGGGCGAAGACGAACCGCACGTCGGGGAAGCTGCCGTAAAGCCGTTCCAGGCGGTGGGGCCAGACCGTTCCCTTCCCCGGGTAGCGGTGGCCGACGGGCTCGCTGGCATGGACGACCACAAAGAGGCCCAGCCGGGCGGCCGTCGAGAGGATGGGGCCGAGGGATTCCGGGTAATCCAGGTCGATGCCCTGGCCGTCCGGCATGATTTCGCCGAGGCCCACCGCCCCGGCCCGGGCCGCCCGCTCGAGCTCGGCGACGGCCAGGTCCGGGTCGCCGAAGGGCACCATAACGCACGGGTAGATCCGGCCGGGAAAACGCCGGGCCGCGTCCAGCAGGTAGTCGTTGGTTCGCCGGCAGAGTTCGGGGTCTGACCAGCCGAAGTTCATGGCCACCGCCGCCCGGATCCCCGCCCCATCCAGGGCCGCCACCAGGTCCTCGGCCGCGGCCAGCCGGGCCGACCGCCGGCCGTAAAGCCAGGCGAAGTAGCGGTCCCGGTCGAAGACCGCCTCCCGCCGGGCGGCGATCTCCGGCGGGAAGATGTGCACGTGAAAGTCAATGATTTCGTCGACCAGGGCTGTCCCTCTGCCGGTGTTTCCGGGCCGCCGTGGGCCGTCGGCTACCAGAGAATAGCATTCTTCAGGGTCCGGGCGAAATATTCCGGCTAATTTCGGCTATAATCGGCAGAAAGTGGGGTATTTAAGGCTTCTCGCCGGCCTGGCTATAAGCGGGGGGGCCCTTTTCCTGGCCCTCCGGGAGGTAGACCTCGGCCTGGCCCTCGAGGCCCTGGGCCAGGCCCGACCGGACCTTGCCGGGCTGGCCCTGCTGCTGGTGCTGGCCTCGCTGGTGGTCCGCGCCTGGCGCTGGCAGGTCCTTTTCCCCACGAAAGCCCGGCCGCCAGCCGGCCGGCTCCTTAACCTGGTTGCCCTGAGCTACCTGGTAAACAACCTTCTGCCCGGCCGGGCCGGGGACTTCGCCCGGGCCGGGGCTTTGGCCTATCTGGAAAAGCTTTCGTTTTCTCTCATCTTTTCGACCATCGTGGTCGAAAAACTCCTGGATCTGGCCATCACCGTCGCGGTGGTGGGCCTTCTGGCCGGCAGCCTGCCCATTCCCCAGGCCATGGCTGTGGCGACCCGGTGGGCGGCCGCCCTGACCGTGGCCGGTCTGGTCGGGCTCGGCCTCTTCGGCCGGTTCGGCCCCCGGGTCATCGGACGGGTGCACCTGCCGGCCTTCGCCCCCGTCGGCCGGCTGTTGACCGCGGCCGCCGACGGGGCGGCCGTGCTCAGCTACGCCCGGCCCCTTGCTCTGGCCCTGTTCTGGTCGGCGGCCACCTGGGTCCTGAACGGGCTGGTGACCCTGTATCTGGGCCTGGCCTTCGGCTTGCCCCTGTCTTTTCCGGCGAGCCTGCTCCTCATCGCCCTGGTCTCCCTGGCGATGCTGGTGCCGGCCTCGCCCGGCTACATCGGGGTTTACCACCTGAGCGTCGTGGTAGTCCTGGAGCTTCTGGGTTTTGACCGGAGCCGGGCCTTCGCCTTCGCCTTCGGGTCCCACCTGTTAATCTACGTCTTCGGCCTGAATCTTTTCGGGCTGGTGGGCCTCTGGCGGGAGGCCCTCGACGTCGGGTCGGTCCTGGGGCTGAAGCCGGCGGGCCGGCGGCCGTCGGCCTAGAGCTTGTAGCCGATCCGCCGGAGGAACTCCTTGCGCCAGGCGATATCCTCGTCCCCCTCGACACCCAGGGGCGAGCCCCCGTCCACCACCCCCAGGATTCCCCGGCCCTGCTCGGTCTCGGCGACGATCACCTGGACCGGGTTGGCGGTGGCGCAGAAGAGCCGGACGATTTCGGGCACGAGTTTGAGGCTGTTGAGAACGTTGATGGGATAGAAGCCGGGGGCCAGGCAGAGGACGAAGGAGTGCCCGGCCCCGATGAGCAGGGCGTTTTTACGGGCCAGCTCGGTCATCGCCTCGTCGGTGCCGACCCAGCGGACGAGGCGCTTTCCGGAAGATTCGCAGAAGGCGAACCCGAACTTTATCCCCGGCACCGCCGAGACCAGGGCCTCGTAGACGTCCTCAACGGTCTTTATAAAGTGGCTCTGGCCGATGACGATATTCACATCCGCCGGCTTCTCGATGTTGACGACCTTCAGCTCCATCGGAACCCTCCGCAAGCCATCCGCCTTTTAAAGCGATTATACCAGGGCCGGATTTGCTAGAATGCTACCGGGTATGTCGCAGGAGGTCCGGACCCGCTTCGCCCCGAGCCCGACGGGCTTTCTCCACGTCGGCAACATCCGCACGGCCCTTTTCAGCTGGCTCTGGGCCCGCCGCAACAACGGGGTCTTTGTGCTGCGAATTGAGGACACCGACCGGGACCGGATCGTGCCCGGCGCCCTGGAGTCGATCCTGGAGAGCCTGCGCTGGCTCGGCCTCCACTGGGACGAGGGGCCGGAAGTCGGCGGACCTTACGGCCCCTACTTCCAGTCCCAGCGGCTCGACCTCTACCGGCAGGTGGCCGAGGAGCTCATCGCCCGGGGCCATGCCTACCGGTGCTACTGCACCCCCGAGCGGCTGGAGGCCCTCCGGGCCGAACAGCGGGCCCGGGGCGAGCCCCCGGGCTACGACCGGCGCTGCCGGTATCTGACCCCCGAAGAGCGGGCCGAGTTCGAGCGGCAGGGACTGCCTTCGGTGGTCCGGTTCAAGATGCCAACGGAAGGCACCACCGCTGTTCCTGACCTGCTCCGGGGCGAGGTCGTCTTCGAAAACGCAAAGTTCGACGACCACGTCCTGCTCAAGTCCGACGGCTACCCGACCTACCACCTGGCCGTGGTGGTCGACGACCACTACATGCGGATAACCCATGTCATCCGGGGCGACGAGTGGATCCCCTCGGCCCCGCGCCACGTGCTCCTTTACCGGGCCCTGGGCTGGGAGATGCCCGTCTGGGTCCACACCCCCACCGTCCTGGGCAAGGACCGCTCCAGGCTGAGCAAGCGCCACGGGGCGATGCCGGTTCTCGAATACCGGGAGCAGGGCTACCTCCCCGAGGCCCTGGTCAACTACCTGGCCCTGCTGGGCTGGTCATCCGAGGACGAAAACGAAATTTTCAGCCCGGCTGAGCTTATCAGGGCCTTTGACCTGCGCCGGATCGGCACGAACCCGGCGATTTTCGACCCCGAAAAGCTTCTGTGGCTCAATGGGGTCCACATCCGCCGGCTTTCTCCGGACGAGCTGGCCGACCGGCTCATTCCCTTCCTGGAGCGGAGCCTCCCCCCCGAGGTTCCCCGGCCGATAGACCGGGGACTGGTCCGCAGGCTCGTGCCCCTCATCCAGGAGCGGATAAAGCTTTTAACCGAGGCCGCTCCCCTGGTCGAGCCCTTCTTCGTCGAGGAGCCCAGCTACGACCCCGCGCTCCTGGTTCCGAAGGGCCTCGACCGGGAGCTGACCCGTAAGGCCCTGTCCGAGGCCCTCGGCCGCCTTTCGGCCCTGCCTGACTTTGACCCGCCCACCCTCGAAGCGGCCATGCGGGCCCTGGCCGAAGAGCTCGGGCTGAAGGCCGGCAGTCTCTTCATGGCCATCCGGGTTGCGGTCACCGGCCGGACGGTCACCCCGCCCCTCTTCGAGTCGATGGCCATCCTGGGCCGGGACCGGGTCCTGCGCCGGCTCGAGCAGGCCGTCAGTCTGCTGGCCTAGGCTTCGCCGACTGCGGCTTATGGTTCTCTTCCTGAGCGAGGCCGACGTCCTTAAGGTGCTCACGGTCGAGGAGGCCGTTGCCGTCCTGGAGGCCACCCTCCGGGACCAGGGCCTCGGCCGGGCCGTGAGCCTGCCCCGCCAGCAGGTTCGGACCGAACGGGGGCTTTTTCACCTCAAGGCCGGGGCAACTCCCGGCTGGCTCGGCTTCAAGGCCTACACCATCTTTGCCGGCGGCGAGCGGTTTCACTGCCTTCTTTTCGACGGGCAGACCGGGGAACTGCGGGCCGTCATCCAGGCCGACCACCTGGGCCGCCTGCGCACCGGGGCCGCCGGAGCCGTGGCCGCCCGGCACCTGGCCCGCCCCGACGCCGACCGGGCGGCGATTTTCGGGAGCGGCCGGCAGGCCGAAGCCCAGCTCATTGCGCTGGCGGCGGCCCGGAAGCTGCGGGAGGTTCGGGTCTTCAGCCCGAACCCCAACCACCGGTCCAACTTCGCCGCCCGGATGTCCGCCCGCCTCGGGATTCCGGTGGTTCCGGCGGCGGATCCGGCGGAGGCGGCGGCCGGGGCCGACATCATCGTCACCGCCACGACCAGTCCCGGGCCGGTGGTCCAGGGCGCCTGGCTCCGGGCGGGCTGCCACGTGAATGTTATCGGGGCGACCGGGCGGCTCCGCCGGGAGCTGGACGTCGAAGCCTGGGGCCGGGCCGACCGCATCTTTGTCGATTCGGTGGAGCAGTGCCGGCTTGACTCGGGCGACCTGCTGGCCGCAACGGAAGCAGGGGTCGTTGCCTGGGAGGCGGTGGCCGAGCTCGGGTGGGTTGTGGCCGGCCTCCGGCCCGGCCGCCGGTCCGACGCCGAAATCACCGTCTTCCGGGCCGGGGGCCTCGGCCTGTGGGATGTGGCGGTTGCCGCCAGGGTCTACGAGCTGGCCCGCGCCCGGGGCTTGGGTCGGGAAATCAACCTCTAAACAGGCTCACGGGCGAGCTCACCGAGAAGGGCCTCGACCCGGCGCCGGACCTCGTCCCGGATGGCCCGGACCTCCTCCAGGGGCCGGCCCTTCGGGTCGGGCAGGCCCCAGTCCTCGACGTCTTTGATAAAGACGGCCGGACAGACGCCGGCGTCCACCTCACAGCCCATGGTGATAACCCGGTCGGCGGCCTCAACGTCTTCGTTGGTGAGCAGGCGGGGCCGGGCGCCGGAAAGGTCGATGCCCAGCTCGGCCATGGCGGCCACGACTTCCGGGTGAACCCCTTCAGCCGGCTCGGTTCCGGCCGATTCGGCCGTCCAGTCAAGGCCCCGCTCCCGGGCCAGGGCATTAAAGAGGGCCGCGGCCATCTGGCTCCGGCCGGCGTTGTGGACGCAGACGAAGAGGACCCGCTTCGGCATAGCTTACCCCCTTACAAGCTCACTTACCGTAACCGGTTGGAGGCCGAGCCGCCCCAGACCGCCCAGAATTTCCGGGAGGGCAAGGGGCGTCAGTTCACTGCCGCAGTGGTGCACGGTGATGACGCCCCCACCCAGCCCCGCCGCCCGCAGGACGTTCGCCGCGACCTGACCGGCTGTGATGGGACGCCAGTCGCCCGAGTCCCCGCTCACCCAGCCCGCCGCGGTGCGCTCAACCGTCCAGAAGACGTGGACCGGCCAGCCGGCGGCGGCCGCCACCGCCAGGACCCGGCTGTCCCGGGCCCCAAAGGGCGCCCGCCAGAAGGGCTTCGTTGTGCGCCCGGTCAGGCTGACGATGACCTCTTCGGTGGCCTCCAGCTCCCGGATAATTTCGGCATCTGAGAGCTTCGTGAAGTCCCGGTGGCTCCAGCTGTGGTTGGCGATTTCGTGCTCGGCCGCAATCGTCCGGAGGAGGTCCGGGTTAGACCGGGCCCACCGGCCGGTAACAAAGAAGGTCGCCCGGACCCCGGCCGCCCGGAGGGCCGCCAGGATGCGGGGCGTCGGGCCAGCGCCGGCCCCGCAGTCGAAGGTTAAGGCGATTTCCGGCCGGGTCGGGTCGCCCCGGCCGATTTCGACCGGTCCGGCGGAGACCAGGAGACCCGGAGGGGGCTCTGGGGTGGCGGTCGGGGCCGGCGGCCCGACGGCCTCGACGCCGTGGTAAGCGAGGATCCCCTGGAAAAGGCCGGCGGCAATAACGTCGAGGGCGTCCGGCCGGAGCAGGAAGCCCACGTCGTCCGGGTTGCTCAGAAAAAGGACCTCCACCAGGGCCCCGGCCCGCCACTGCCCCCCGCGGGCCAGCATCGGGTTATTGCCCAGGGTGAGCAGCCGGGTGCAGTCGACGCAACTCCGGTCAAATCCGTAGTACGGGGCGTAGTCCAGGTACTCGGTCTTGTAGCGGTCGCTTTTGAGGCCCCGGTTTACGGGCGGGTAGCCGGCCCGGCCCAGGGCGTCCAGGAGGCCGTCTAAAAGGGCCTGGGCCAGCCGGCGGTTTTCAGGCCCCTGCTCGGGAACGTCCGAAAAATAGACTTCGGTGCCCTTCAGGGCCGGGACCGTCGAGCCGTTAAAGTGGATAGACACCATCAGCTCGGCCCCGAAGGCGTTGATAAAGTCCACCCGGGGCTGAACCCGCTCCACCAGGTCCTCGGGGCGGGTCACGGTGCCGTTGCCGTTAAAATCCCTGGGCTCAAGCTGAAGGAGGCCCTGGTCGTTGCGGGTGAGGCAGACCTGGGCGCCCTCGGCCTGCAAAAGGGCCCGGAGCCGGACGGCCACTTCAAAGGTGAGGTCGTGCTCGTTGAAGATGACCCGGCCGGCGGCGTCCCGGGCCGAGGCCCCGGGGTTGTAAATCGCATCGTGGCCGGGGTCGAGGCAAATGCGCCTGCCGGCCAGCCTGCCATCCCGGGCTGTCGGGGCCGGCGGCTCGGCCGGAGTTGGGGCTTCGACCTGGGCCTGCGGGAGCCGGGCCGGTTCGGCCGGCGGGGTGAGGCCCAGCCCGGCACAGGCGGCCGCCAGCCCGGCAGCCAAGAGCAGACTCAACCAGGCCCGGCCCCGCCGCCCCACACCAGGGTCTCCTAGAACACCGGCCGGCAGACGGCGCCCTCGCTGGCCGAGCCCACCAGGGATGCATACTTGGCCAGGGTTCCCCAGGTTGAGCGCGGCGCCGGGCGCTGCCAGGCCCGGGCCCGGGCCTCCAGCTCGCCGGCCGTAAGCTCAACCTCCAGCCGGCCGTTCTCGGCGTCGATGACGACCATGTCTCCGTCCCGCAGAAGGGCGATGGGCCCGCCGACGAAGGCCTCCGGGGCGACGTGGCCGACCATCAGCCCCCGGGTCGCCCCCGAAAACCGGCCGTCGGTGACCAGGGCAACCTCCTCGCCCAGGCCCTGACCAACGATGGCGGCCGTGACCGCCAGCATCTCCCGCATGCCGGGACCGCCCTTCGGGCCCTCGTAGCGGATGACCACGACATCGCCGGGTTTTATCTGCCGGTGCTGAACGGCGGCGAAGGCGTCCTCCTCCCGGTCGAAGACCCGGGCCGGACCCCGGTGGTAAAGGCGGTTAAGGCCCGTCACCTTCACCACCGCCCCCTCGGGGGCCAGACTGCCCCTGAGGATGACCAGGCCGCCGGTGGGCTTGATGGGGTTGCTGGGCGGCCGGACCACGTCCTGGTCGGCCGGAATCCGGTGGTCTTTGAGGTTTTCGGCCAGGGTCTTTCCGGTGACGGTGAGGACATCACCGTGGAGCAGGCCGGCGTCCAGCAGGTACTTCATGACCGTGGGCACGCCCCCGACCTGGTCCAGGTCGGTCATCACGTAGCGGCCGCCCGGCTTCATGTCGGCGATAAGGGGCGTCTGGCGGGAGATCCGGTCGAAGTCGTCCAGGCTGAGGGGCACCCCGACCTCCCGGGCGATGGCGAGCAGGTGAAGGACGGCGTTGGTTGAGCCGCCCATAGCCAGGGCGACGGTGATGGCATTCTCGAAAGCCTGCCGGGTCATGATCTGGCGGGGCCGGATATCCTGGCGGAGAAGCTCCATTACCTGGCGGCCGCTCTCGTAGGCAATGGCCGCCCGGGCCTCCGACTCGGCCGGGGGCGAGGCGCTGCCGGGGAGGGCCATCCCGATGGCCTCGGCCACCGACGACATGGTGTTGGCCGTGAACAGCCCGCCGCACGAGCCGGCCCCCGGGCAGGCCCGGCACTCCAGCTCGTAAAGCTGGCGGTCGGAAATTCGTCCGCTGGCGTAGGCCCCCACCGCTTCGAAGACATCCTGAATCGTAACATTGCGGCCCTCAAACACCCCCGGCTTGATGCTCCCGCCGTAGACGAAGATGCCCGGCCGGTTGAGCCGGCCCAGGGCCATCAGGGTGCCGGGCAGACTCTTATCACAGCCGGCCAGGCCGACGACGGCATCGTAGCCGTGGGCAAAGACCATCAGCTCAATGGAGTCGGCGATAACCTCCCGGCTAACCAGGGAGGCCTTCATCCCTTCGTAGCCCATGGCGATGCCGTCGCTCACCGCGATAGTCACGAACTCCCGGGGCGTACCCCCGGCGGCCCGGACGCCGGCGGCCGCCTGCTTTGCCAGGGCGGCAAGGCCGATGTTGCACGGGGTTGCTTCGTTCCAGGTGCTGGCGATGCCGACGAAGGGCTTACTGAGGTCCTCATCGGTAAGCCCCATGGCCCGCAGGTACGCCCGGGCCGGGGCGCGGTCGGGTCCTTCAAGAACGTCGCGACTTGGAAGCCTCTCCATCTGAGCAGTCTCCTGAAAGCGGGTCTTTACAAGATGCTAACGGAGCCGGGCCCCACCGCGCAACCCGCGTCGGCCGAGGGCACCGCTCTGATGCCTGTGGTAAGGTAGTCCGCGCCGCCGAACTTCCCCGGCGGCCGTCTGGCTTGCCGGCTCCCAGCATTAGCGGTCGCCGGGGTCAGGGCCGGAAAGCCGGAGGAAATCGTACTTTGACGTTAACGGTAAGTTCGGGTATAATGGCGTCAGGAGCCGATGGAAGGCAACGGCAAGACCCGCTACATGCAGATCGGTGAGGTCGCCCAGCGAACGGGCCTCACCCAGCGGACCATCCGCTACTACGAGGAGCGGGGGCTCCTGCGGCCGCCAACCCGTATGGAGGGCGGCTTCCGCCTCTACTCCGAAGAGGACGTGCAGCGCCTGGAGCAGATCAAACAGCTCACCCAGCTCCTCGGCTTCTCCCTGAACGAAATCCGCCAGATCCTCGACGCCGCCGAGGTGAAGAGCCAGCTCCGGGCCGACTGGGACAAAATCGACCCGAGCGAGCGGCGTAAGCGGTTGCTTCACGCCATCGAGGCGAGCGAGTCTCAGATTCGCCTCATCGACCACAAAATTGAGCAGCTCGGCCAGCTCCGGGCCAGGTGGGCGGAGCGTCTTGAGCGCTACCGGGCCCTCCTCCTCGAGCTGGATGAGGTCGAGTCGGCGACAACCTGACCGGACCCGGCAGCGGTCAGGGCAGAACGCCGACCGGATTCGTTTGCAAAATGGGTTCCTTAACTGAACCAGCCGTGCCGGTGGGGCGTGAATGCCCTGAAGCGGCCAGTCGGACGTCGGGGGTGGGGGCTTGAGCCCGCCCGACGGCGACGGTACCCCAACATCAGCCCCAGTCCGCGTTGAGCCGCCGGCAAGGTCAGGCCGGGGATTCCGCTGGCCCGGTGTCCTCGGCTACCGGGACTTCCGCCTGCTCTGGTTCGGCCAGACCTTCGCCCTGAGCGGCTTCTGGATGCAGAATGTCGCCCAGGGCTGGTTCGTCCTGGAACTTACAGACTCGCCCTTCCTCCTCGGGGCAGTCAGCGCCGCCGCCAATATTCCCATCTTTCTTCTTTCACTGGTCGGCGGAGCCGTGGCCGACCGGGTCGACCGGGCAAGGCTCGTGGTTCTGACCAGGTCCATCCTGGCCGGGCTGACCGCTGTAATCGCCCTCCTGATTACCCTCAAGCTTATGACGGTCCCTATCTTCATCGGCCTCGCCACGCTCATGGGGGTGGTCTGGGCCTTCGACATCCCGGCCCGCCAGTCGCTTATACCGGCCCTGGTCCCCCGCCGGTCCATCCAGGAGGCGATGGCCCTCAACTCGGCCATCGTTAACGGGACCCGCATCGTTGCCCCGGCCCTGGCCGGGGTCCTGGTCGGCTTAATTGATGTCGCCGGCGTCTACTGGCTGACCGTCGTCTGTTATCTGGGACTCGTCTGGATGGCCGCCCAGATTCGACCCCTCAGGCGGGCCGGCGCGGATCCGGACCTTCGGACCACCGTCTGGCAGGACATCCTTGGCGGCCTCGATTACATCCGGTCTGACCGCCTCGTTTTCAGCCTCCTGCTGGTAAGTCTCATCCCCAGCGTTTTCGGCCTGGCCTTCGTGCCCCTGGTACCCGTTTTCGCCCGGGACATCCTGCGGGCCGGCACCAGCGGCCTGGGCCTGCTCTACGGCGCCATCGGGGCCGGTGCCCTGCTCGGTTCCGTAGGGGTAGCCTTCATCGGCGCCCGCTTCCCGCGCGGCCCCGTTCTGGTCGGCTCGGGTCTCGTCTTCTCCCTGGCCGTAGTGGGCTTTGCCCTCGTCACCGACTTCGGGCTGGCCGTGCTGATGCTGACCGCGGCCGGGCTCAGCCAGGCCCTGTTTCAGACCCTGAACAACAGCCTGACCCTCAGCGTCACCCCGGCCGCTTACCAGGGCCGGGTCATGAGCATCTACATGCTGACCTGGGGCCTGCAGTCGGTCGGCTCGCTCCTGGCCGGCGCCCTGGCCGACCAGGTCGGGGCACCCCCGGCCGTTGCCCTCACCGGCGCAATAAGCCTGGTTTTCATCCTGGGGGTTACCGCAACATCCCGGCCCCTGCGCCAGTTAAAGTAGACCCCCGACGGGTGGCCGGGGCGTCTTTAATAGCCCGAGGGCAAAATGTCCTTGCCGGTCCTTGACACTTTCCAATCCCCACCCTTATAATCAGCCGGCGGTCCAAGGCGTATAGGGGGGACGCCGCGGCCGCCGAAAATCTACCGAAAGGAGGCAGGGTCCCTTTGGCGCGGCAGTTGAGTCGGCGGGAGTTTCTGGCTGGCGCGGCCGGGTTGGGGGCGGCTGCGGTCCTGGGTGCCTGTGCGCCGGGGGCGCCGGCGCCCCAGCCGGGTCCGGCGGAGCTCAAACCTTCCTACGGCGGGACGGTCATCTACGGCACCTTTGCGGACGCCCAGGTCCTCAACCCGATCCTCTCTACCGATGTTCCTTCCAGCGAGATTATCGCCCGGGTCTTTGACAGCGTCGTTGACATCGACCCGAACAACGGCCAGCCGATACCGAACCTGGCCGAGCGGTGGCAGATCTCTTCCGACGGCCTCACCTATACGTTTTACTTCAACAAAAACGTTAAGTGGCATGACGGCAAGCCCTTCACCGCCCACGACGTGAAATTCACCATCGAGGCGATCCTCGACCCGAAGACCCAGACGGTCCGCAAGAACCTCTTTGAGCTGGTTAAGGGGGCCAAAGACCGCATCGCCGGCAAGGCGGCCGAGACCGAGGGCGTCAAGGTTGTCGACGACTACACCCTGCAAATTACCCTGACCGAGACCTACTGTCCGTTCCTCGTTTCGTCCATGTCCTTTCTTCGGCCCCTGCCCCGCCACCTCCTCGAGGGGAAAGATATCAACACCGACGAGTTTAACCGGCGGCCGGTGGGAACGGGGCCCTTTAAATTTAAGGAGTGGGTAAAGGACGACCACATTACCCTCGTCCGGAACGAGAACTGGTGGAAGCGGTCAGGTGGACCATACATCGACGAGTTTATCCGCAAGGTGGTCAAAGACGCCACGGTCGTCGTCGCCCAGCTCAAAACCGGCGAGGTCGACATCGGCGGCATCGAACCCAAGGACCTGGCCGAAATCCAGCGGGAAGCCCACCTGGATGTTCGCAAATACCTGGGCCTGGGCTACACCTACATCGGCTACAACCTGGCCCGGCCGCCCCTGGACGACCGGCGGGTGAGGCTCGCCCTCACCCACGCCGTGGACATGAAGTCCGTAGTCGAAAAGGTCTTGCTCGGCGAGGGGGTCCAGATGGCCGGGCACATGCCCCCGGCCTCGTGGGCATATAATCCGAACATCAAGCCGCCGGAGTACAACCCCCAGCGGGCCCGCCAGCTCCTTGAGCAGGCCGGCTTTAAGCCCGGACCCGACGGCATCATGCAGCGGGACGGCAAGCCCCTCAAGTTCACCCTCTACACCAACTCGGGCAACAAGGTCCGGGAGCAGGTGGCCACCATCGCCAAGGACCAGTGGAAGCAGATTGGGGTAGACGTCGACATCCAGTTCCAGGAGTGGAACGCCTTCCTGGACCGCCTTAATAAAACCCGGGACTTCGACATGGTCATCGTCGGCTGGTCGCTGGGCGTCGACCCCGGTCCCGCCTTCAAGTCGATCTTCCACTCCGGCGAGATTGAAGGCGGGTTTAACTTCGTATCGTACCGGAACCCGGAAGTCGACCGGCTCATCGAAGAGGGGCTCAGGGTTCCGGGCTGCGACCAGGAGAAGCGTAAGCAGATCTACTGGCGCGTCCAGGAGATTATGGCCGAGGACCCGCCCTACAACTTCGGATTTGCGGCCAACACCATCATCGCCGTCAACCGCCGGGTGCAGGGGGTGAACCCGACGGTTTTCGGCGGAACCTTCTACAATATCCACGACTGGTATGTGACAAAGTAAGCCTGCAGGGGCCGCTGAAAAGGAGCCGGGCGAAGAGGCGAAATGGCCGGGGTCAGTCGTCGGGAGTTTCTGTCGGGGCTTGCCGGTTTTACGGCGGCCGGCATTCTCCTCGGGTGTTCCGGGCCCTCCGCCCCGTCCCCGGCCGAACAGGCCGGCAGGCCCGTCTACGGGGGCACTGTCATCTTCGGGTCGCCGGCGGATGCCGAAATTTTAAATCCCATCCTCCACAACGACACGGCCTCGTCCAACATCACCGACCGCATCTTCGACCCGGTCCTGCGGGTCGACCCGCTGACGGGCCAGCCGGCCCCGTGGCTCGCCGAGCGGTGGACGGTCTCGGACGACGGCTTGACATACACGTTTTATCTGCGCCGGGGCGTCCGCTGGCACGACGGGGAAGCCTTCACCGCCCACGACGTCAAGTTCACCTTCGAGGCGATCCTTGACCCCCGAACCCGGACCGTTCGGAAGAGCAACTACGACATGATCGTCGGGGCCAGGGCCCGCATCGAGGGGAAAGCTCCTGAGACCGAGGGAATCCGGGTCCTTGACGACTATACCCTGGAGATTACCCTCGAGGAGCCGTTCTGCCCCTTCCTGATTCAGGGAATGGTCCGCGGCATTATTCCCAAACACCTGCTGGAAAAGTCCGAGGACATAAACCGGGACGAGTTCAACCGGCGGCCCGTGGGGACTGGCCCCTTTAAGTTTAAAGAGTGGGTGAAAGGCGACCACATTACCCTCGTCCGCAACGAGGACTGGTGGGGCCGGCCCGGCGGCCCGTACATCGACCAGTATATTCGTAAGGTCGTTCCCGACAGCACCGTTGTCACCGCCCAGCTCAAGACCGGCGACATCGACGTGGGGTCTGTCGAGCCCTCGGACCTCGATGAGCTTGAGCGGGAAGAGGGCCTGACCATCTACCGCTACGACGACCTGGGCTACACGTACATCGGTTACAACGTCTCCCGGCCGCCCCTGGATGATAAGCGGGTCCGGTGGGCCCTCTCCCTGGCCGTCGACGTCGATACGATCATCCGAACGGTCCTTCGGGGCGAGGCGGTCCGCATCACCGACCACATTCCGCCGGCGTCGTGGGCGTACAACCCGAATATCAAACCGCCGGAGTACAACCCCCAGCGGGCCCGCCAGCTCCTTGAGCAGGCCGGCTTCAGGCCCGGCCCCGACGGCATCATGCGCCGCGGGGACCGGGCCCTCAGGTTCACCCTCTGGGTTCCGGCCGGCCAGAAGGTTCGGGAGCAGGTCGCTATCATCGCCAAGGACCAGTGGAAGCAGATTGGGGTCGACGTCGACATCCAGTTCCAGGAGTGGAACGCCTTCCTGGAGCGGCTCCGGCAGGGCGATTTCGACCTGGTGGTCTCCGGCTACTCCCTGGGCGTCGACCCGAACCCGCGGGCGTTCTGGCACTCGGCCGAGCTTGCGCCCCGGGGCTTTAACCGGATCCGCTACCGCAACCCGGAGGTGGACCGAATTATCGAAGAGGCGGTCAAGGTCCCGGGTTGCGACCCGGAGAAACGCAAAAGGCTCTACTGGCGGTTTCAGGAGATCCTGGCCGACGACCAGCCGTTCAATTTTCTCTACAGCCTGAAAGCCCTGGTGGCCATCAAGCGCTCCATCGTGGGGCCGAACCCCACAACCTTCGGGGGCGTCTTCCATAACCTGCACGACTGGTACATCGCGAAGTGACGAAGTTTGTCCTGCGGCGGCTCCTTCAGGCGATTCCGACCCTGCTGGGAATAAGCATCCTCATTTTCGCCGTCATCCGGCTGGCGCCCGGCGACCCGGTAAACCTCTTCTTCGACCCCACCATTAAGGGCGAGGACCTGGAGCGGATGCGCCGCCAGCTCGGCCTCGACCGCCCGCTGTATATCCAGTACATTGACTGGGTGACAAACCTGGCCCGGGGCGATTTCGGCCGCTCCTTTGTAACCCGGGAGCCCGTTCTGAGCCGGATTCTTGAGCGCCTCCCGAATACGATTCAGCTCAGCCTGGCGGCAGTCGTCATCGCCCTGCTCGTCGGCCCAACCCTGGGGATTCTGGCGGCGACCCACCGGGGCGGCCTTATTGACCAGCTTGTCCGGGTCCTGGCGGTGGTAGTGGACGCCGTGCCCAACTTCTGGCTCGGGCTGATGCTTATCCTCGTCCTGGCCGTCCAGTTTCGCCTGTTCCCCTCGGGCGGGATGTACACCCTGCGGGGGGCGTTTATGCCGCCCCTGCTCGACCGGCTGTGGCACCTGGTGCTGCCGGCCCTGGTCCTGGCCGCCGGACCCATCGCCCTCTACTCCCGGCTGATGCGGACGGAGATGCTGGAGGTCCTATCCCAGGACTACATCCGGACCGCCCGGGCCAAGGGTCTCGCCGAGGGAGTCGTCCTTTACGGCCACGCCCTGCGCAACGCCCTCCTGCCCATCGTCACCGTCCTGGGCGGGACGCTTCCCTTCCTCTTCGGCGGGGCGGTGGTCACCGAGAGCGTTTTCTCCTGGCCGGGCATGGGCCGGCTCTTCGTGGATGCCGCCTACTCCCGGGACTACCCGATGGTCCTGGGCATCTCGCTAATTGCGTCGGTGCTGGTGGTGCTTGGGCAACTCCTTTCGGACATTCTTTACGGCATAGTCGACCCGCGGATTCGCTACTCGTGAGGGGTATTGAGAGATGACGGCCGAACCGGTGCCCCAGGCCGGGGCTGGAATCCGGGAGCTGCGGCCTTCGGCCGGCCTGAGCCTCACCCAGCTGGCCGTCCGCCGCCTCCGCCAGGACCGGCTCACCCTGCTGGCGATGGGGATACTGGCAACCCTCGGCCTGCTGGCCGTCTTTGCGCCGGTAATTTCGGAGCATGTCATCCGCCAGAGCCCGGAGCGCGTCGACCTTCTACGGACCTTCTCTCCCCCCAGCGCCGAAAACCTGCTCGGCACCGACGAGAACGGCCGCGACCAGCTCGCCCGCCTCCTCTATGGTGCGAGGGTTTCGATGTCCATCGGGTTTGCGGCCGCCCTGATCAATATGACCCTCGGGGTGACTATCGGGGCCGTTGCGGCCTACTACGGCCGGACCGTGGACGACCTCATCACCTGGTTTATAAATACCGTTCGGTCGATTCCGGGCCTCTTCCTGCTCATCATGGTCGGGGCCCTCTTCCGGCCCAGCGTCGAGGTCCTCATTGTCGTTCTGGGGCTCCTTTCCTGGCCGGGCATCGCCCGCCTTGTCCGGGGCCAGGTCCTGAGCATCAAAGAGCGGGAATTCGTGATTGCGGCCCGGACCATCGGGGCCGGGGACCTGCGGGTCATCTTCGTCCACATCCTGCCCAATGTCGTCCCCCTGGTTATAACCTACGCCGGCATCGACATCGGCAGCATCATCCTGCTGGAGTCGACCATCAGCTACCTGGGCCTCGGCGTCCAGCCCCCCACCCCCAGCTGGGGCAACATGCTCAGCGGCTCGACCCGCTACTTTACCCAGGCGCCCTGGCTCATCATTGCGCCTGGGGCCCTCATCTGGGTAACCGTCCTCTGTCTCTACCTGATTGCCGACGGCCTCCGGGACGCCCTTGACCCCCGGCTGAAAACCTGACACTGCCCGCCTCCGGCCAATGGCGTACAATCTGTCCGGAGGGAACTGAAACGTGCGCCGGGTAGTTATCCTTGGGGGCGGGTTCGGCGGGGTGGCGACGGCCGTCAGCCTGCGGCCCGGCCTGGCCGAGGCCGATGAGGTCATCTTAGTCGACCGCCGAACCCACTTCATGATGGGCTTCCGCAAGTCCTGGGTCGTCACCGGCCGGGGAACGGCCGACGAGGGCCGCCGGCCCCTCGCGGCCCTGGAGTCGCGGGGCATCCGGGTTCTGAACGGCACCGTGACGGCCATCGACCCGGCGGCCCGGGCCGTCGGGGTCGACGGCCGGCGGCTCGAGGCCGACGCCCTGGTAGTTGCCCTGGGGGCCGAGCTTGCGCCCGACCAGGTGCCGGGCTTCAACGAGCACGCCCTGAATTTTTACGACCCCGGTCAGCTGGCGGCCGTTTCCGAAGCCCTCAGAAACTTCCGGGGCGGGCGGGTCCTCATCGGCATCTTCGGCCTACCGTATAAATGTCCGCCGGCGCCCTTCGAGCTGGCCCTGCTCCTCAGCGAGTTCTTCAAGGACCGCGGCGTCGCCGCCACCATCGAGGTTTTCGGACCCCAGCCCATGGCGATCCCCATCCTGGGCCCGGCCGGGTGCGCCGCCGTCGAAGGCCGCCTGGCCGCCCGGGGAATCACCTTCCTGCCGAACCGGCGGGCAGTCCGGGTGGAAGCCGGGGAGGTGGTCTTTGAGACGGAGCGCCGCCCCTTTGACATTCTCATTGGGGTGCCGCCCCACCGGGTCCCGGCCGTTGTCCGCCAGAGCGGCCTGGCCGCCGACGGCTGGGTTCGGGTCAACCCCGAAACCCTGGAGACCGATTTTGCGGACGTCTACGCCGTCGGCGACGTTAACGAGATTTTGATGGCCGACGGCCGGCCCCTGCCAAAGGCCGGGGTTTTTGCCGAGGCCGAAGGGGAGGTGGTGGCCGCCCGGATTGCGGCCCGGTTTGCCGGCCGCCAGCCCGAGGTGACCTTCGCCGGCAACGGCCACTGCTACCTGGAAGTCGGCCGGGGCGAAGCGATGGTCGTCCGGGGCGGATTTCTCGAAAGGCCGACCCCGGCCGTTGAGCTTCTCGGGCCGTCGCCCGACTACCTGCGGGAAAAGTACGAGTTCGAGCGCCGGCGGCTCGCCGCCTGGTTCGGGGGCTGAAATGCGCCTGGTCGTCGGAAGCCGCGAGAGCAGGCTCGCCCGGCTCCAGGCCGAGCGGGTTATGGGCCGGCTTAGGGCCCTCGCCCCGGAACTGGAGCTGGAGTGGCGGGGCATAAAGACGACCGGCGACCGGTTTAAAGATGCTCCGTTTGCGGCCCTGGGTGAGCGGGGCGTTTTTGTTAAGGAGCTTCAGCGGGCTTTACTCGCCGGCGAAATCGACATCGCCGTCCACAGCCTCAAGGACCTGCCTTCAACCCTGCCGGTCGGCCTGGTACTGGCGGCCGTTCCCGAGCGGGAGGACCCCCGGGATGTGCTTGTCTCCCGTCACGGCCTGAGCCTAAAAGACTTGCCGGCCGGCGCGCGGCTCGGAACGAGCAGTGCCCGGCGGACGGCCTTCCTTAAGGCCCTCCGGCCTGACTTCAACGTGGTTCCCTTAAGGGGCAACGTCGATACCCGGCTCCGGAAGGCCCTCAGCGAAGATTACGACGGAATCATTCTGGCCGCGGCCGGGCTGGGCCGCCTGGGCCTCGACGGGCACGTCACCGAGTACATTCCGCCGGAGGTCATCCCCCCGGCACCCGGCCAGGGCGCCCTGGCTGTCGAGGCCCGGTCCGACGCCGCCGAGGTCCTCGACCTCCTCCGCCGGATTGACAACCCCGGGGTCCGGGCGGCCGTAACCGCCGAACGGGCCTTTATGCGCGTCCTCGAGGGCGGGTGCACTGCGGCCATCGGCGCCTGCGGCCGGGTTATTGACGGCCGCCTGGTCCTCCTCGGGGCCGTGGCCGCCCCCGACGGGAGCCGGGTATACCGGGACGAGATTTCAGGCGACCCAAAGGCCGCCGAGGCCCTTGGGGAAAACCTGGCCCGCCGGCTTCTGGCGGCGGGGGCGGACCGGGTTCTGCGGGAGGTGCGAACGTGACCGCCGGGGCGAGCCGTCCCCTCACCGGAAGGCGGGTCGTCATAACCCGGAGCCGGGAGCAGGGCCCGGAGCTGGCCCGCCGGCTCGAGGCCCTGGGGGCTACGGTCTATTCGGTTCCCACCATCCGGTTCGCCCCACCGGACGATACGGACCCCCTGGACCGGGCCATTGCGGACCTTGACCGGTTCGACTGGGTGGTTTTCACCAGCCCGAACGGGGTCCGGTTCTTCTGGGAGCGCCTGGCGGCCCTCGGGTTCGGCCCCGAGAAACTTGCCGGCCCGCGGGTGGCGGCCATCGGCCCCGGCACCGCCGCCGAACTGACCCGGCGGGGCCGGCCGCCGGACGTCGTGCCCGCTGAGGCGCTAACGGCCAGGATTCCGGAGGCCCTGGGGGATGTACGGGGCCGACGGGTCCTGTTACCCCGGACCGACATTGCCGGTCCGGAGCTGGCCGAATCCCTGCGGTCGTTCGGGGCCGAGGTTGTTTCGGTGGTGGCCTACCGCACCCTGCCGGATACGACCGGCCAGACGCAACTTATCCGGCTACTTCGGGGGCGGCAGGTTGACGCCATAACCCTCACGTCGGCGTCGACGGCCCGGGGCCTTGCGGCCATGGCCGGGCCGGTCTGGCAGTTGCTGGACGGGGTTAAGGTCATCTGCATCGGGCCTGTCACCGCCCGGGCGGCGGCCGAAGCCGGCCTTAAAGTCGACGTCGTAGCCGGGGAGCATACCCTCGACGGGCTTGTTCGGGCGGTCGTTGATGCCTTCCGGGCCGTCCCGAAGGCGTAACCTGCCACAAAATCTTACCCGCGGAGGATAACCGATGGACACCCGTGAAGCGCGGCTGGAGCGGGGCCGGGCCAGGCGGCGGGAGCTGTGGGGCCCGGAGCCGCCCCTGGACCCATCGGACCCGGCCTACGAGCTTCAGGAGCTCATGACCGAGGTGCTGTTCGGGGAGGTCTGGAGCCGGCCGGGGCTGGACGTTCGCAGTCGCGAAATCGCTACCCTGGCCGCGCTGACCGTCCTCGGCCGGGAGCCTCAGCTCCGGAGCCACATCCAGGCCGCCCTCAACATCGGCCTGACCCGGCAGGAGATTACCGAAATCCTGATGCAGATGGCCTTTTACGGCGGGCTTCCAGCCGCTCTCAACGCCCTGCGGGTCGCCCGGGAGGTCTTCACCGAGCGGGGCATTCAGGCCGAGCGGCTCTCGTAAAAGCGGGCGACCTCATCCCGCTCGAACCGGGGCCAGGGTTTGGGCCCGTCCGGGGTGAGTAGCCGGTAGCCGGCCTCGGCCGGCAGCACCCGGCCGATGACGGCGGCCGGGATGCCCGCCCGTTCCAGGGCGCTTAGCAGGTCCGGGGCGGCCTGCGCCGGCACCGTCACCAGCAGCGACCCGGAAGCCAGCAGGCCGAGCGGGTCCAGACCGAGGGCGTCGCAAATGAGCCGGCACTCGGGCAGCACGGGGACTTTCCCGGCCTCAACTTCGAAGCCGACCCCCGAAGCCAGGCCGACCTCCAGCAGGCCGGCCGCAAGCCCCCCTTCCGTCGGGTCGTGGAATGCCGTCACCGGAACTGCTTCCCGGGCCACCGCCGCGTCCTGGACCACGCTTATGCCGGGGTCGAACAGGAAGTTCCGGGCCCGGTCGATGACCGTCTCTGGGACCCCCCGCTGCCGGAGCAGGTCAGCCGCCTCCCGGGCCAGGACCGCCGTTCCTTCAATGGCGATCCCCTTGGTCACGACGATCACGTCCCCCGGCCGCGCCCCCGCCGACGTGACCAGGCCTTCCGGGCTCACCTCGCCCAGCATGCAGCCCACGATAACAGGCCGGTCGAGACCGTAGGTTACCTCGGTGTGGCCTCCGACCAGGGTCACCCCGATTTTCGCACAGGCTTCGGTGAGCTGGTTGAAGATGGCCTCAACCGCCGGCGGTTCGATTCCTTCCGGGAGAAGGGCGGTGGCCAGGAACCAGCGGGGCCGGGCGCCCATACAGGCGATGTCGTTGGCGTTTATGTTCACGGCGTACCAGCCGATAAGGTCGGTCGCAAAGGTTATCGGGTCGGTTTTGGCGACCAGGTAAGTGCTACCGAAGTCGATGACGGCGGCGTCTTCCCCGACCCTGGGGCCGACGACCACCCGGGGGTCGGCTTTCGGCAGGCGACTAAGGAGGGCGCCCAGAAATTCCGCCGGCAGTTTCCCGACCGGGAACCCCGATGCCGTCATCGGCGGTCTATTCGAGGAAGTCCTTGAGGTGCTGACTTAACGATGGGTGCCGGAGCTTGCGGAGGGCCCGGGCCTCGATCTGGCGGACCCGCTCCCGGGTCAGATTCAGCTCCCGGCCGACTTCTTCCAGGGTCTTCGGCACGCCGTCATCGAGGCCGTAGCGGCGGGTGACCACCTGCCGCTCCCTGGGCGTAAGATGCGAAAGGAGCGCATCCACCTGCTCCCTGAGAAGCCGCCTGGTTGCCTGTTCGATAGGGGGCAAATTTGTCCGGTCCTCAACGAAATCCGCCACCCGCAGTTCGTCGTCTTCGCCCACGGGCAGGTCCAGGGATATCGCGTCGTAGCCGAAGCCCAGGGCCTCGTCTACCCGGCTGGCCGGCACGCCCAGAATCGCCCCCAGCTCGGCGCTGGTCGGCTCCCGGCCGTATTTCTGGACGAACTCCCGGTAGGCCCGGCCCAGGCGGCCGACGAAATCAACAATGTGAACTGGCAGCCGGATTAACCTCGACTGCTCGGAAAGGGCCCGAATGATCGCCTGCCTTATCCACCAGGTCGCATAGGTGCTGAACTTATGGCCCCGCCGGTACTCAAACTTCTGGACGGCCCGCAGCAGACCGCAGTTACCTTCCTGGATAAGGTCGAGGAGGGGCAGGCCGCGGCCGACGTACTTCTTAGCGATGCTTACCACGAGCCGCAGGTTGGATTCGATGAGCCGGCGCTCGGCCTCGGCCCCGGCGTCCAGCTTCGCCCGGAACAGCCGGGTCAGGTCCGGGCCGCGCCCTTTAAAGTACGGCCAGACCACCGTCGGGGAAGGGAGCCAGCGGCCGGACCAGCCCGATTCCCGGACGAAATCGGTCAGTACCGGCTGCAGGAGCCGGCTGTCGATGCTCAGCTCGATGAGGCCTTCGGCGACCACCTCGGGGTCAAGGTCAAGGGTCGAACCGATGAACCCGGTGAGTTCGGGACCAGGAATGCCGTCGACAAGGGACCGAATCTCCGGGGCGTAAAGCCGTTCCAGGACCGCGGCTGGCTCCGGCCGGCCGGTCCGGGCCCAGAGGGCGGCGACCACGGGTTCGGCGTCGAAGAGTCCGGTGTACATGGCCATGGCCAGCCGCGGCCCTTCCAGGGCTCCCGGCAGACCGGCGCACCGGCTCAGGGCCGCGACCCGCCGGGCATCTTCGATGCTGAGGAAAAGCTGTCGTTCTTCGTCGGCCGTCAAGAGCGGAATCCGGCTCAGGTCCTGGAGGTAGATCCGGACGGCGTCCGGGGCCTCGGCGGGAGCGCCTTCGGCCTCCAGCTCCTCGAACGGAATCGGCTCGCCGTCGCGTGGAGCGGCCTCAACCATCGCCCCGCTACCCCGCTGGTTTCAAGCCCAGGATCCGCTGTCGCTCCCGGGCCAGCTCCGACCCGGCCTCAAGAAGCCGCATCGCCCCCTCCAAGTCCCCGGCCGCCTCCGCCTCGGCGATGGCCAGGTCCCGGAGCTCCTGGGCCCGGCGGAGTCTGGCCGCCTCCAGCAACCGTACCCGGTCGCGGAAGGACTCCGCGGCGCGCTCCGGCTCGTCGCCGGGGAGGGGCCGGTCGGCCAGCTCCCGGCAGTATTCGGCAAGGTCGGGCGGGAGGGCATCGACCCAGCCCCCGTCCTCGGCCTCGCGCCAGGCGATAAAGAGGAGCCGGGTCCTCTCCCGGCCGAAGTGGTCGGGCTTGAGGTCGTCGGCCAGGGCCTTCAGCTCCGGGTGCTTAAGCAGGAGTGCGAGAAGCTCCTCTTCTTTCCGGCTGTCCGGGTCGAGGTCGGTTTCGGCCGCCCCGGCTGGGCGGTCCCGGCGCGGCCGGGACCCTTCCCCGGCAACCAGCGAGCGCAGGTCGGCCTCGGCCACACCCAGGGTCCGGGCCGCCGCCTGGAGGTAATGGCCCCGGACAACCGGGTCCGGCACAGCCCCGAGGAGGGGCGCAATATCCCGGGCGGCTGCGGACTTGCCCTCGGCAAACCTCAGGTCGAACCGCTGCGGGAGCATCTCGATGAGAAAGTCCAAGACCGGCCGGGCGTCGGCCAGCGCCCGGCGGAAAAGGTCCGGGTCCTGCCGGATAGCTTCGTCGGGGTCCTTCCCCGCCGGGAGGATGGCAACCCGAACGGTGAGCCCCGGCGCACCCCGGACCGAAACCCGGACCCGGCGGCCGCCCTCAAAAACCGGCACGACCCGGTCGGCCAGGTCCCGCCAGAGGAGGTCCAGGGCCCGGCGGGTTGCGGCCTGGCCGGCCGGGTCGGCGTCCAGGCAGAAGATAACCGTCTCGCAGTAGTCCCGCAGCAGGCGGGCCTGGGCCGGGGTGATGGCCGTCCCCAGGGTACCGACGACGTTTTTAAACCCGAACTGGTGGGCGGTTATCACATCGAAATAGCCCTCGACGATGACCGCAGCCCCGGCCTCGCGAATTCCGCCCCGGGCCAGGTCGAGGCCGAAGAGCACTTCCCCCTTCTTGAAGACGGGCGTATCGGGGGTGTTTAGGTACTTGGGCTCGCCGTCGCCCAGCACCCGGCCCCCGAAGCCGACCACCCGTCCCCGTCCATCCCTTATCGGAAACATCACCCGGTCCCGGAACCGGTCGACAACCCCGCCCCCCTCCCGCCGCACGGCGAGGCCGGCCGCCACCAGCAGGTCGGCGTCAAAGCCGGCCCCGGCCAGCCGGTCCAGCAGGGCGGTGCCGTCAGCCGGGGCGTAGCCGAGGCCGAAGGCCTGGACCGTCGGCAGGTCGAGCCCCCGGCCGGACAGGTAGGCCCGGGCGGGACGGTGCTCCCGGAGCATCGCCTGATAAAACTCGGCCGCAAGCTGGTTTGCGGCCAGGATGCGGTCGGTTTCAGCCGCCTCTTCAGACCGGCGGGCTGGGCGGAGTTCGACCCCGGCCTCCCGGGCAAGAAGGGCCAGGGCCTCGGCGAAAGAGAGGCCCCGGCGGTTCATGACGAAATCGAGGCCGCTGCCGTGGGCGCCGCACCCAAAACAGTGATAGGTCCACTGGTCAGGGTAAACGAAGAACGAAGGATTCCGGTCCGGGTGGAAGGGGCAGAGGCCTTTATAGAGCCGGCCGGCCCGCCGGAGCTCGACCTCCCGGCCGATCAGGTCCGCGATATCTATCCGGCTTTTAATTTCATCCAGGACGCCCATGGCTTACCGGGCCCCATCAGTGATGCTCCACCGGAACCGACATGACCGCCCAGAGCTTCGGAATAAAGAGCTCCTCGTAAAGATGGAGGGCATAACGGTCGGTCATGCCGGCGATATAATCGACAACGACCCGCTCGATGGGGTCTTCGTGGACGAAGAACTTCTCCGGAATAAGCTCGGGGTGCTTGCAGAAGTGCTCGTAAAGGCGCCGGATGACATCCTTGGCCTTGATGAACTCGGCCTTGGCCACCGGGTTCGTGTAGACCCTTTCGAACATAAATTCCCGCATCGTATTCAGGGCCCCAAGCACGGTCGGGTCCATCCCGATGGGGGGCGGCGGGGTGCGGGCGGCTTCCTCGGGCGTCAGGCCCTCACCCGTGGCCGCCCAGGAGTATTCGATGACGGCGCAGACCATCGTGTTTATCCGCTCCCCGTGGGTCCGGCCCAGGACCCGGACGGCGTCCCCGGGCAGGTCCTGCGGGGTAATGATTCCGGCCCGGATTGCGTCCTCGATATCGTGGCTGATGTAGGCAATAGAGTCGGCCAGCTTGACGACCTGGCCCTCGAGGGTCTCGGCCGTGCCCCAGGCCTCGGCCATCACGTTGCCCCGCTCCTTGGAGTGCTTCGGGATGGCCTCCCGGACCTCCATGGTCAGGTTCAGGCCCCGGCCGTCATTTTCCAGCTTGTCGACGACCCGCAGACTCTGCAGGTTGTGGCGGAAGCCCTCGGGGTAAAGCTCGGCCAGGGCCTCCTCGCCGGCGTGGCCGAAGGGCGGGTGGCCCAGGTCGTGGGCCAGGCCGATGGCCTCGGTCAGGTCCTCATTTAAACGAAGGGCCCGGGCGATGGTCCGGGCCACCTGGGTCACCTGCAGAACGTGGGTAAGCCGGGTCATGTAGTGGTCGCCGAGGGGCGCCAGGAAGACCTGGGTCTTGTGTTTAAGCCGGCGAAAGGCCTTGCAGTGGATGACCCGGTCCCGGTCCCGCTGGAACTCGGTCCGGACCGGCGAGGGCTCCTCCGGCCGGAGCCGGCCCTTGCTGAACCGGCTCTTGGCGGCAAACGGCGAGAGCAGCTGGATTTCCAGCTCCTCAAGCCGCTCCCGGACACCGAGATGCTTCATGGTCAGGCGTATCGCTGGGCCGCCGCGGCCGTCGCTTCGGCCAGGGCGGCCTGGGCCGCCGCCAGCCTCGCCACCGGAATCCGGTAGGGCGAGGCGCTCACGTAGTTAAGGCCGATCCGGTGGCAGAGAAAGATGCTTTCGGGGTCGCCCCCGTGCTCGCCGCAGATGCCGACCTCCAGGTCCGGCCGGGTTTCCCGGCCGAGCTTAAAGCCCATCTCCATCAGCCGACCCACCCCGTCGGCGTCGAGGGTCTGGAAGGGATTCGCCGGCAGGATGCCCTGCTCGACGTAATAGAACAGGAACTTCGCCTCGGCATCGTCCCGGCTCATCCCGAAGACCATCTGGGTGAGGTCATTGGTCCCGAAGCTGAAGAACTCGGCGTAGCGGGCGATCTGGTCGGCGGTGAGGGCCGCCCGGGGCACCTCGATCATCGTCCCGAACTTGTAGCTGACCTGCTGGCCCTTCTCTGCCATGACCTGGCGGGCCACCCGCTCCAGCTGTTCCCGGACGACGGCCAGCTCGTTGATGTGGCCGACCAGAGGGATCATGATCTCAGGGTGCGGGTCGAGGCCTTCGGCCTTGAGGTCGCAGACCGCCCGGAAGATGGCCCGGACCTGCATCTCATAGATGGCCGGGAAGAGGATGCCCAGGCGGCAGCCCCGGAGGCCGAGCATCGGGTTGAACTCCCGCATCGACTCCACCAGCTCCAGAAGCCGCTCCTTCTCAGCCAGCCCCTCGTCCCTGACCCCCCTGGCCCGCATTTCCGTGACCTCGACCAGCAGGTCCTCGTAGCGGGGCAGGAACTCGTGAAGGGGCGGGTCGAGGAGCCGGATAACCACCGGCCGGTGCCCCATTACCCGGAAGAGGCCTTTGAAGTCCTCAACCTGGAACTTTTCCAGTTCGGCCAGGGCGCCGTAGTAGCGGCGGACCGCCTCCGACTGCCGGTAGCGCTCCTCCACTTTGCGGTATTCGGCCTCGGCTTCGGCCTTGCGGGCCGGCTCCGCCGACTCGAAGGCCGCCCGGGCCCGCTGGAGCTCCCGCTCCAGGGCCGTCGCCTCCCGGGCATAGAGAATCATCTCGTGGACAAAGGGAAGCCGCTCCGTCTCGAAGAACATGTGCTCGGTGCGGGTCAGGCCGATCCCCTCGGCCCCGAACTCCACCGCCTTGGCCGCATCCCGCGGGTAGTCGGCGTTGGCCCAGACACCGAGCCGGCGGAAACCGTCGGCCCACTCCAGCAGGGTCCGGAGCTCGGTCTGCTCGGCGAAGCTCTGTTCCACCGTGGGAATCGAGCCCAGGAAGACCTCGCCGGTGGTGCCGTCAATGCTGATGTAGTCGCCCTCTTTGACGACAACCCCATTCACCGTAAAACTCCGGCTCCGCTCGTCGATGACCAGGGCCTCGCACCCAACAACGGCCGGCTTGCCCAGGCCCCGGGCAACGACCGCGGCGTGGGAGGTCGCCCCGCCCCGGGCCGTCAGGACGCCCCGGGCGGCGATCATGCCGTGGACGTCGTCGGGGTTAGTCTCGGTCCGGACCAGGATGACGTCTTTGCCCGCCTGGCCCCAGGCGGCGGCGGTGTCGGCGTCAAAGACCGCCTGCCCGACGGCGGCGCCCGGCGAGGCGTTAACGCCCCGGGCCAGAAGCCGGCCCTCGGCGGCCGCGGCCGCCTTGGCCTCCGGGTCAAACCGCGGCTTGAGGAGCTCTTCAACCTGGGCAGGTTTGACCCGCTGAATCGCCTCCTCCCGGGAGATGATCCCTTCGAGGGCCAGGTCGACGGCAATCTTAACGGCGGCCTGGGCCGTCCGCTGGGCGGCCCGGGTCTGGAGCATGTAGAGCCTGCCCCGCTCCACCGTGAACTCGATATCCTGGACATCTTTATAATGCAGCTCAAGCCGGCGGGCGATCTCTTCGAGCTGGCGGTAGATTTCGGGGAAGCGCTCCTTAAGCTCGGCGATCTTCAGGGGCGTGCGGATTCCCGCCACCACGTCCTCGCCCTGGGCGTTGGGCAGGTACTCGCCGTAAAGCTCCTTCTCGCCGGTGGCCGGGTTCCGGGTGAAGGCAACCCCACTGCCGGAGTCTTCACCCATGTTGCCGAAGACCATCGTCTGGACGTTGACCGCCGTCCCGAGGTCGTGGGGAATCTTGTAAAACTCCCGGTAGGCAATGGCCCGGGGGTTGTTCCACGACTCGAACACGGCCTGAATCGCCAGCCGGAGCTGCTCGTAGGGATCCTGGGGAAAGTCGCGGCCGGTTTCCTGGCGTACCAGCTCTTTAAACTTTAAGACGACGTCCGCCAGGTCGTCGGCCGTGAGGTCGGTGTCCTTTTCAACACCCCGCTCCCGCTTCTTCGCCTCGAAGACCTCGTCAAACTTCCGGGCGTCGATGCCCAGGACAATGCGACCGAACATCTGGATGAACCGCCGGTAGGCGTCGTAGGCGAAGCGGGGGTTCCCGGTGAGGCGAATCAGGCCGGTGAGGACCTCATCGTTGAGGCCGAGGTTGAGGACGGTGTCCATCATCCCCGGCATCGAAAACTTTGCCCCCGACCGGACCGAAACCAGCAGCGGATTATTGGGGTCGCCGAAGCGCTTGCCGGTCTTCGCCTCGACAGTTCTGAGGGCCGCCAGAACCTGCTCCCACAGACCTTCAGGAAACTGCCGGCCCCGGCGGTAGTATTCGACGCAGGCTTCGGTGGTGATGGTGAAGCCCGGCGGCACCGGCAGACCGACCCTGGTCATTTCGGCCAGACCGGCGCCCTTGCCGCCGAGGAGGTCGCGCATCTGGGCGTTCCCTTCCTCGAAAAGATAGACCCATTTATGCGCAGTAGCCTGGGTCAAGGGAGACCTCCAGTTGCGTAAATCTGTCTCAACCCATTATATCACGGGAGGGTCGGAGCCCCGGGCCGCGGTGAGGCCCCGGCAGGCTTTCACCGGGACCGGTGGCCGGCGGCCTACCGGACGACGTACGGGCCGGAAACGCTCCGGTAGGCGCAGAAGAGGTTAGAATAGATATTCAGCTGGCTGCCGGAGATGCTGACGGCCTGGGCGATAATGGCCCCGTTGAGGGTGCTGGCCCGGGCGTTCGAGATGTTCACCAGCGAGTAGGGGGCGTACACCACCCCGACCCAGCTGTTGTCATTTCCCGAAAGCTCGATGCCGGCGCTCGAGGTCGAGCAGTAGTCCCCGGCCCGGTAGTAAGAGGCCAGGACCACGCCCCCGGTTGAGCACTGGTCGCCGGCCGGCTTGTAGTAGCTTATTCTTGTCCCGCCGGAGAGCTTAATGGTTCCCCGGGCGACGATGGTCACGTTGTCGGCGATGAGCTGGCCCCCGCCCTGACCCAGCTGGACGTTGCCCTCGACGAAGTAGAGGCCGGGCTGAAGCCGGCCGCCCTGAAGGTACGGGGAGTTTTTATCCAGGTCACCGGCGATGTGGTAATAGCGGCCCTCGGCCCGGGCGGCCTGCGCCGCCGCCCCGCCCGGCGCAAACATGTCAATAGGCCAGTTGAAGGGCACCGGCTGGGGAGTGGTCTGGCTCGGGTTTCCGGCCGGCGGGTTGTATGATATCTTGGCCGGGTTGCCGGTCTCCACCCCGAGCACGCTTTCGACGGTGCCGTTGATGACAATCCCCTGGCCGCCGGCGTTAATCTGCATGTTGGCGTTGCTGTGGAGGGCGCCGGTAATCAAGACATCCGAGGCCTGCATGTTAAACGTGCCCTGACTGCAGCGGGATGTTCCCCCGACCCAGATCGCCCAGGTTCCGCCGCTCGACGGGTTGGCGATCCGGGCCACCGAGCTGGCGCTGACGTTACCCAGGTTGATGCCGAGAACCCGGATAAAGAACGTGTCGAAAGCCGCATAAGCCACGACCCGGACGCCCCGGGCCTGGGGCGGAATGTAACCGAGGTCGCCGACCTGGATGGTGCCGATCTGCTGGTCGAGGGCGTCGGTATAGTACGCCTCCCAGTGGACGTCCCGAAGAATGGGCCGGTTGCCCCCGGCGTACCGCTCGATGGACCGGCGGACCTCGGCGTCGGTGGTGTAGGCCAGGCCGTCCCGGAGCTTGCCGGCCCCGGCCAGGGCCGCCGAGTCCGCCAGGTTCTGAATGAGCCGCCGCTGGGCGTAGGCGTAGCCGCCGTCAATGGCCAGACCCACCATCGCGACCAGGGCGACGATGGCGAGGGCGACCATAACGACGCTCTGGCCCCGCTCGAGCTTTCGGTCAACCACAGGTCCCACCGCCTTTCTGCGTATCACTCGGTCATAACCACCGACGACGCCGTCAGCCGGACCTCGAAGGGTATCAGTGGGGTTATCGGCCGGTATTTATAGGTCACGGTGGCCGTAATCGTCCGCCCAAACCCGGACCGCTTCACCCAGTCGTCTTCCGGATAGATGTGAAAGGTGAGGGTCGCATCCGGACCCTGCGGATACTCTGGACCCTCCCAGTAGGCAGTTCCCCCCGGAGCCCGCTTCCAGCAGGGGGCCCCCGGGCTGGTGTAATCGGTCCCGCCGCAATCCGTCCGCAGGGCTACGCCCCGGGCCAGGCCGGCGGCAATGGCCGCCGCGTTGGAGCGGGGATTGGTCACGTCCCCGATAAAGTCCTGCTGGGAAAGCGGCTGGTGCTCGGTAGCAACGGCGTACCGGGCCGCCTCCCGGGCCATGTTCGAGACCGTAATGTACTGGTAAATTCCAAAGCCCAGGTCAAAGACGCCCATAAACAGCAGCATCACAACCGTCAGCCCGAGGGCAAACTCCAGCAGGCTCTGGCCCCGATTTTTCCGGCTCACCGGCCGCCTCCTGACCCGGAGTCGACGACGGCGCCGGTGGCGGCGTCAACCCGAACCTGAAGGCTCTGCCCAGTCCCGGAGTCCAGGGCAATAATCCGCCACTCTGGGGCCGGCCGGTCGGCCGGCTTAAGAAGCCTGACCGTCAGGCTCGCGCCGGGCCGGTCTTTGAGAAAGTCGTCGCCCCCGGCCCGCAGGAAGGCGTCGACGGCCCCATCGCTGTCCACTTTCCAGTCCAAGAAGACCACCTCGCCCAGGTCGCCTCCCAGCGCCGTTTCGGGTCCGGCCTCGGCCCGGCCGTCGGCCACGGTGACCACCAGGGCCGCCTCCCCCGAAGCGAAGTAGAAGGCCCAGGCCCCCCGGCCGGTTCGGAGCCGCTCCGGGCTAGGGTTCTGCCAGGATGTCGACACCAGTACCAGCCGGGCATCCGGCCGCCAGGCCCGCCCGACCTGGGCGGCCGCCCGGAAGGCCGTCCTGGCCGTTACATCGGTCGGCCTGACATCCGAGTGCCGGGTGACGGCCAGGCCCGTACCGCACCCGGCCAGCAGAACGCCAAAAACCAGCAATAGCGGGCCCAATTTCCTCATGGCGAGCACGCCCCGCCGAAGTTCTCAAGAAGCAGGGTTACCTGCGTGGTCTGGCCGCCCGTCACGGTCACCCCCGGAACCGAGTCCACGTACGACCCACCCTCAATGCACAGGCTCCCCGCCACGGTGTAGGTGCCTGCCGGCAGGCCGCTCAGGCTGAACTGCCCGTCCGGGCCGGCCAGCGTCTGGGCCACCAGGGTGCTTCCGGAAAGGACTTTCACCGTCGCCCGGGGCGCCAGGGTCAGCCCGCCGGACGTGGAGGCCCAGACGGTTCCCCGGATGGTTCCGGTCGGTCCGGGACTTACCGTCGGGGTCGGCGTCGGGCTGCCGGGAGTCGGCGTGGGTGTCGGCGTCGCGGCCGCGCCCTGGATGGCGATGGGATAGGGCACGCTCACGTTGTTGGACTCGCTGCCTTCCCGAATCTGGTTGTAGGTGTCCACCTGGGCCTGCAGGAAGTGAGAGCCGGGCACCCAAAACGTGTACGTGAAGGTCACCGTCTTTGACGCCCCGGGGGCGAGGCCGTTCACCGCAACCCAGGCGAAGCCCGGGCTTCCGGGCACCGGCACCTGGTCGACGTAGGCGTCCACGTAGAAAAAGCCCGTCACCGGGGCGCCGGAGGCGTTCTGAATCGTCACCCGCACCGTGACGGGCTCACCCACCCGCGGCTCCTGATTGGACCTGGGACCCTGCGCCGAAAGGCTGCTGACCAGCAGGTCGGGCAGGGTCGCCGGCGTGGGCGTCGGGCTGGTGGTCGGGGTTGGCGTGGGCGTCGGCGGGTTCCCGCAGACGACGGCAACCGGATTCGAGGGCGGGCTCTCCTGCCCGTCCCCGCTCATAGCCGTGACCACGTAGTCGTAGCGGGTATTGTTGTCCACCGACACCGCAAAGGAGGTGTCGGCCGTGCCGGCGATGAAGACAAAGGTCCGGCCGGAGTCGGCCGACTGGTAGACGTTGTACCTGACGGCGCCCGGAACCGCCGTCCAGCTCAGGGAGTTCTGGGCGACGATGACGCCGCCGGTGGTAGTGACCGTGCAGGTTCCCGAAAGGACTGGGGCCGTCAGCGCAGGCGGCGTCGGCGTCGGGGTGACGGTCCCCGGCGTTGGGGTTGGGGTGGGCGTGCCCCCAACGGTCACGTTAATATTCGCCACCCCGTTTGCCGGGAGAAACCCGGCAGCCGAGCCCGTAAGCAGGCCCGACGTGGCCCGGACAGTGTAAAACTTATTCCCCGGCAGGGGCGACCCGGCGTTCGTCGCATCCACCCGGTAATTGCCTGAGCCGTCGGTTACGGCCGTCGCAATAACCGAGCCGTCCAGAATCACCTCGACAAAGGCCCCGGACTGGGCCGAGCCGTCGGCCTTAAAGACCGTCCCGTAAATGGCCTGGCCGTAGGCCACCAGCTTCGGGGTCGGCGTTGGCGTGGGAGTTGCAGTGCGGGTGGGGCTGGGCGTGGCGGTCGGACTGCCGGTGCCGGTCGGCGTGGGAGTTGCAGTGCGGGTGGGCGTCGGACTGGGGGTCGGGGTGGCGGTGGCCTTCCCACCACCCCCGCCGCCCGACCGCGGCGTCGGCGTCGGACTGGGCACCGGGGTCGGGCTTGGGGTTGGGGTCGGACTTGGGGTCGGCGTCGGCAGGGCCTCCATTCCCAGGGCGATGGGCATCACCGAATGGACCGAGATGGGAATAACCGTCGGCAGGGTCGGCCCGCCCCACCAGCCGGTCATGGCGTTAACAAACTGCGAGAAAAAGAGGCTGGTTTGACTGTAGATCACGGTTACCGTGACCGTTCCGCTCATCAGCGGCTTATTAACCGGGTCGATGATGCCGTAGCGGTAGGTCTCGGTCACGACGTTCAGCCAGAGGCAGTTGCAGCCGGGGGAATAATCCAGGGTGCGGGCGGCCTCGCCGGTGACAATCTGCGACACCTGGTCAGGCGGGGTATCCGGATAGACGCTCACGTAGCGGGCGCCGGTGCGGGCCGCATTGCTTACGGTAACGTAGGAGAAAAAGACCCGGGCGAAGTCCAGGATGCCCAGCATCAGCACAAACAGCAGGGGCGTCACCAGGGCCAGCTCAACCAGGCTCTGGCCCCGGCCCGGCTGGGCGCCGGAGGCAAGACGGCGGTCAGGCCGCAACACTTCGGGCCGGCGTACTCCGGCTTATAAAACGGGCCCGGCAACGGGGACCGCTACCGGGCCCGGACCTGAAACTGATAGCCGCTTTCGCGGCTGATCCTGCCCCGGGCTAACGAGGCTGCAGGGCACTCACAACCGAACTGAAGACAGACACAATCTGCTGGCCAAGGAGCGTCAGAATGGCGATGACGACAATGGCGACAAGAAAGAGGATTAATGCGTATTCGACCAGACCCTGTCCCTCTTCCCGACGAATATCCGGCAACATTTGATCCGCTCGCCTCCTCTCAAGATTCCGGGTGACCCGGCGCCCGACCTGGTGCCTGCCACCCCGGTCACTACCAGCATATACCGGCCGCCCGCCACCGTCAATAGTACGTTCGTACGGTGGGAAGAAAGTATCCTGCCGGCTTCAGCCGCCCAGCGCCCGCACAACCGAACTGAACACGGTCCCGATTTGGGGGCCGAGCAGAACCAGCACGGCGATGACCACAATCGCTACCAGGAACAGGATCAGTGCATACTCGACAAGACCCTGGCCGGATTCGGAGCGCACCTTTGCGGCATTCACGGCAATCTCCTTATCGCTGTAGTTATCGGCGGTCGTGGGCGTGGGCCCCGAAAGGGCCCGCTTTATTCTTATAGCATCCCCGGCTCGCTACCTGCCGTCAGGGCCCGCACACCCACCCCAACGGCAAACCCCCACCTCCCACCCCGCAAAACCCTGCCCGAACACCGTTAAAATAAAAACGCCATATATTGTGGTGGAATTGTTGCATATTTATGGTGGATGTGTTAAACTCAGCCAAACCGGATGCCGGCCGGTGCGCCGGCAAAGGACGGCAGCCCGGAGTCACTCGTGTCTTCGCCCTGACCGCCGCCGGGTCCGGGAAAGATTGACTGTAAGAAAACGGTTACTGTGGTATATAAACATGCTGTAAATTAACTCAACTTGAGAGGAGGGCAGAAAACCATGACCGGGGACAGGGGGCAAACCCCACGTTATCGGGTCTCGGGCCTGAGCCGGCGGGAGTTCCTCAGGCGAAGCCTGCTTCTGGGCATCGGCGGCAGCGCCCTGCCCGGACTGCTGGCCGCCTGCGCACCCCAGGCCGCACCCCAGCCCCAGCCGCCGGCCCAGACTTCCCAGCAGCCCAAACGGGGCGGAACCTTAACCATCGTCCGGCCCATCGATGCCGTCTCCCTAGACCCCACCAACGACACCACCTCGGCCGGCGGCTGGATTGCCACCAACATCTTCGAAAGCCTGCTTAAGCTCGATTACGACATGAGCTTAAAGCCCTGGCTGGCCGAACGCTGGGAGCAGGTCGCCCCCGACCGCTGGCGCTTTTATCTAAAGCAGGGGGTCAAGTTCCACGACGGCACCGACCTGAACGCCGAGGCCGTCAAAATCAGCGTCGAGCGGGCCATCTCCCCCCAGAGCCGGGCGGCCTCGTTTTTCCGGGGCATCAAAGGAGCCGAGGTTCGGGACAACTACACGGTGGACATCGTCACCGACGGCCCCTACGGGCCCCTCCTGCGGGCGGTCTCGACCTGGTTTATGTCCATAGTGAGCCCGGCGGCCCTGCAGAAGTACGGGCAGGACTTCGGCCGGAACCCGGTGGGGACCGGGCCGTTTAAGTTTGTCGAGTGGCGGACCAACGCCACGATAACCATCGAGCGCTGGGACGGCTACTGGGGCGACAAGGCCTACCTGGACCGGGTAATCTACAAGGTTGTGCCGGAGGAGAGCAACCGGATGCTGGCCCTGCAGACGGGCGAGGCCGACATGGTGATGATACCGGCCCTGGCCCAGGTGGCCCAGTTCAAGCGGGACAACCGGTTTGTGGTCCACGAGGTGGACGGGCTGCGGGTGGTCTTTTTCGGGTTCAACGTCAACCGGCCGCCGGTCAACGACGTCCGGGTCAGGCAGGCCATGAACTATGCCTTCGACCGCAAACCCGTCATCGACAACATCCTTGAGGGCAATGCCCTGCCGGCCACGTCGCTGATTTCGCCCGGGATTGTCGGCTACAAGGACCTGAGCCAGTACTGGGCGTATGACCCCCGGAAGGCCGAGGAGCTGATGCGGCAGGCGGGCTACACGAAGGGTTCGGATGGGTTCTGGGCAAAGGATGGGCAAAGGCTTACCCTCAAGCACTACTCGCCCCGGGGCCGCTATCCCAAGGACGCCGAGATAAGCGAGGCGTTCCAGGCGGCGATGCGCCAGTTCGGGATTCAGATTGACCTGCAGATTCTCGAGTGGGGAACGCTCCTTAACAAATACACCCGGACCGGCCTGGATGCCGAGCTCGGGACCCTGGGCTGGACCGACGTCCCGGCCGATGCCCACTACACCCTCGGGTCTCTCTTTTCGTGCGCCTCGATTCCGCCCAACGGCTTCAACGGGATGGAGTACTGCAACCCGGCCGTTGACGAGCTTACGGCCCGGGGTCGGGCGAATCCCGACGAGGCCCAGCGGGGCCAGATCTACGCCCAGGCCTTCGAGACCATCGCCAAGGACGCTGTTCTCGTGCCCGTTTACAACACCAAGGAGATCATCATCACCAGTGCGGCGGTCAAGGGCTACCGCATTCACAAGAGCGAGTACCTGGACTGGCTCCAGTACACCTGGCTGGATAAGTAGCCTCCACGATGGGCCGGTTTCTTCTGCGCCGGGCTCTGACAAGTCTGCTGGTGGCCCTGGGGATCGTGTTCTTCGTAACCCTGATTCTGGACCTGATCCCCGGGGACCCGGTCCTGATCATCCTGGGCCAGAACGCCACCGCCGAGCAGGTCGCGGCCCTGCGCCATGAGCTCGGCCTTGACCGGCCCCTTGTCGTTCGCTACGTGGACTACATCGGTCGGGCGCTGACCGGCGACCTCGGCCGCTCCATCATGACGAAGCGCAGTGTGGCGGCCGAGGTCGCCGACGCCTGGCCGAACACCCTCCTGCTCGCCTCGGCCGCCATAACCCTGGCAGTGGTCTTCGGCATCGGCCTGGGCGCCGTTTCGGCCTTAAGGCCCAACGGCTGGCTTGATTTCGGCGTCCGGATTCTCGCCCTGCTCGGCCTTTCGATGCCCATCTTCTGGATCGGCCTGGTTTTTATTTACATCTTCGGCTTCTACCTGCGGCTCTTGCCCATCGGCGGGTCGGGCACCCCGCAACACCTGGTCCTCCCGGCGGTGACCCTCGCCCTGCCGTCGGTGGCCCTGGTCGCCCGCATGACCCGTTCGAGCCTGCTGGAGGTTCTGGGCGAGGACTACGTCCGGACGGCCCGGGCCAAGGGGCTGGCCGAGCCGGTGGTGCTCCTGGGCCACGCCCTGCGCAACGCCCTGATTCCGGTGGTCACCGTCATCGGCCTCCAGTTCGGCCAGCTCCTGGGCGGGGCCATTCTGACCGAGACGGTCTTTGCCTGGCCGGGGCTGGGCCGGCTGGTCGTCCTGGCGATCTTTGCCCGGGACTACCCCCTGCTTCAGGGCATCGTCCTTATCTTCGCCCTCTCCTACGTGGTGGTCAACCTGGTGGTCGACCTGGCCTACGCCTGGCTCGACCCGAGGATAACTTACGCCTGATGCAGGTCCAGACTGAAGAAATTATTCGGCGGCCGCAGGCCCCCGGACTGCTGGGGGGCCTGCGCCGGTTTGCCCGGAACCGGGCGGCCGTTATCGGGGCCGCCATCGTCGTCCTCCTCATTCTGACGGCGGCCTTCGCCGAGTTTCTCATGCCCTACGACCCGACCCTCCAGCAGCTTGAACTGCGGCGCCAGCCCCCGACCGCGGCCCACCTGCTGGGCACCGACGAATTCGGCCGGGACATCCTGAGCCGGATAATCCTGGGGTCCCGGGTGACCCTGCTGGTCTCGTGCGTGGCCGTAGGCGTCGGGCTGATTCTGGGCGGGACTGCCGGTCTTATTGCGGGCTTCATCGGACGCTGGGTCGATGAGGTTCTCATGCGGCTCATGGATATCCTGCTCTCGTTCCCGTATCTTTTGCTGGCGATTGCCATCGTTGCCGCCCTGGGCCCCGGCGAGCGCAACATCGTGCTGGCCATCGGGATCTGGTCGGCCCCCGCGTTTGCCCGGCTGGTGCGGGGGCAGGTCCTTTCCCTGCGGGAGCGGGAGTTTATCGTGGCGGCCTATGCCCTTGGGGTCCCGGTTCCCAGGATTATCCTGTTCCACATCCTGCCCAACATTGTGCCGCCGCTTCTGGTCTTTGCGACCCTCTACATGGCCAACGCGATCCTGCTTGAGGCGGCCTTAAGCTTTCTTGGGCTGGGCATCCAGCCGCCCTGGCCGTCCTGGGGACTGATGGTGGCCACCGGCCGGGACTTTCTTTTGATTGCGCCCCACGTGGCGACCATCCCAGGGCTGGCCATTATGGCCGCCGTCCTCGGGTTCAACCTGCTGGGGGACGGACTCCGGGACCTGCTCGACCCCCGCCTCCGCAACCGTCTCTAACAGGCACCCCGTTTCCAGCTCCCGGTCCGACGGGAGCTGAGGCGTTGATGGGGAACTTTTAAGCCTGGGGGTCTGCCCGCGGAGGCCCGGGGATCGGTGCCTGTCCCCGCCTGGTCCGGTCAGTCCCCGCCGAAGAAGGTCGCCTTAAGCCGCGAAAATACGGCCCGCAGGTCCTCGGGTGTCGGTTGCCGGGTCTTGCTGATTTCGTCGACGGCCGTGAAAACCTTCCCCTTAAAGAATCCCCGCCAGGTAACCGGGACACCCCAGAGAAGCTCGGTGAGGGTATCGTACATCTGGCGGGTCCAGACCGCCTCGTAGGCGGCTCGCTCCGGACCAAACTCAAAGAAGCCTTCGCCGTCGGCCCGGGCCGGCCGGCTGGCCCGCAGGCGGGCCGTCGCCTCCGGGTCGACCTCCCCGTCCCGAATGACAACCCCATAGTCCGCCGCGGCGGCCTCGGCCGAGACAAAGCCGTTCCGGACGTCGGCCAGCACCCTGGCCGGGTCCCGCCGGTACGGGTCGCCCCAGCCGCCGCCCCCGCAGGAGGTGATCCGGACCACGTCTCCGGGCTCCAGGTAGACCACATCGACATTGCCCAGATTGCGCTCCCGGTCGGTGCCCGGATTCAGGACAAACTCCGACGGCTTGCCAGCCTGGCCGCCGGCCACGCCCCAGGGCCTGAACCTGGTTCGGTCCCGGTTCCGGGCCGTCACGGAACTGCCCGGCGAAAAAACCTTAAATTCCAGGACGGTGCCCAGGCCGCCCCGCCAGAGGCCGGCCCCGGCCGAGTCGGGAATGAGCTCATAGCGGATGACCTCAAAGGGCACCTCGGCCTCGTTGATTTCAACCGGGGTGTTGTGCAGGAAACTGATGGTCCCCCCGACGCCGTTGGTCCCGTCCCGGAACGGCCCGCCGCCTCCGCCCCCGACCATCGGCTCGATGGTTGCCACCGCAATCCGCCCGGCCTTCGGGTCCATAGTATTGACCACAACCATCGAGATGCTGCCGCTGGCGCAGGCCGGCATCCGGTCCGGCAGGGCCTGGACCAGACACCCCAGAATCACGTCCTGGAGTCGGGCGCCCGTAAGGGACCGCATCCCGACCGCGGCCGGGTAGCGGGGATTAACAATGCTTCCCTCGGGCAAAATGCACCGGATAGGCCTGACGATGCCGTTGTTCAGCAAGATATTCGGGTCCAGGGTCCGGAAGGCGTGGTAAAGGGCGACTAAAAGCACCGTGTGCCGCTCGTTCCCGCCCGTCGGGATATTCAGCGAGCAGGCCAGCTGCGGGTCCGTTCCCGTGAAGTCGAGGACAAGCTCATCGCCCCGGACCCGCATCGTCACCGCCAGCCGGAGGGGGTAGCCGGTTACCGCATCCTCATCCACGTAGTCGCAGAAAAAGTAATCCCCGTCGGGGATCGACCGGATGATGGCCCGGGCCTGCTGTTCGGCCAGGTCCAGAAGCGCCCTTATCCCCTGGCTGAAAGCCTCGGGGCCGAACCGGTCGATGATCTGCCTGACCTTGCGCTCCACCACCTTAAGGGCCGCAACCTGGGCCTTAAGGTCGCCCCAGTTCTGCTCCGGAACCCGCACGTTGGTAAGAAAGACCTCGAGCAGGTCCCGGTTAAGCTCGCCCCGGCGGAAAAGCTTCAAAGGCGGGATCCGGATGCCCTCCTGGAAGACGTCCGAGAGGGTTCGGGAGAGGCTCCCGGGCACCGCGCCGCCCACGTCGGTGTTGTGCACGTGACAGCAGCCGAAAGCCATAATCCTGTCCCCGTAGAAGATGGGCATCCAGAGGTGGGTATCCGGGCTCTGGGTGCAGACGAAGCCGCTGCCGTACGGGTCGTTGGTAATGCAGATGTCGCCCTCTTCGTAATGGTCAATCTTCCGGATGGCGTTGCCCATGTTCAGGCCGACAAACCAGGTGGCGGCGATATCTTCCGAGTAGGCAAACATCTCCCCCTCCGGGGTCGTCAGGCCCGCCGTAAAGTCAAAGGTTTCCCGGACGAAGGTGGAATGGGCCGTCCGGTAGAGGGTCTCGGCCATGACCGCGCAGGCGGCCCGGCACTGGTTGGCAAAGATCTGCAGGGTGACCTTATCCATTGAGCCTGTCCTCCAGGATGATGTTGCCCCAGCGGTCCACAGTGCCCTCAAACCCGGCCGGGATGCAGACGGTGCAGTCGTCCTCGACCACCACCGCCGGACCCCGCAGCCGGTGCCCGGCCTTAAGGTCCTGCCGCTTGAAGAAGGGCATAGCCTGCTCCGCCGAGGCGTAGAAGACCTTGCCGACCCGGAACGGCCTGGGCCCGGCAGATGGCGCCGACCCGACCTCGGCCAGGGCCGGCTTCGGCGTGGGGACAACCACCACCAGCCGCAGGTTCACGGCCTGGACCGGGGCGGCCGGGTCTGAGTGGCCGTAAACCTGCTCGTGCCGGGCGTGAAAAGCCGCCCGGATCGCCCCGATATCCCCGGCCTCAACCCACTCTTCTTCAACGGGCACCTCGATCTCATACGCCTGGCCGGTGTAGCGCATATCCGCCGAAAGCCGAACCTGGGCCGCCCGGACGTCCTCGACACCGAGTTCCTGCCGGAGCCACTCGAAAGCCCCGGCCTTCAGCCCGGCAAAGCCCGTCCGGAGGCCGTCGGCGGCCCGCCCGTCCAGGTCGAGAAGGACGGTCCGGATGAAATCGCTTTTGAGGTCGGCCAGCATCGCCCCGGCGGCGCTCAGAACGCCGGGGAAGGGCGGGATGATAACCCGGCGGATGCCGAGCTCCCGGGCGAGAAAGCACCCCACCATCGGCCCGGCCCCGCCGAAGGCCAGCAGGGAAAGCTCCCGGGGGTCGATCCCCCAGCGGGCCAAAAGCTTACTGCTTTCCAGGTACATGCCTGAGACGGCCAGGTTGATAATCGCTTCGGCCGCCTGGTAAACATCCAGCCCCAGCGGGTCGGCGATGGTCTTTACGGCCGCGGCGGCCAGGTCGGTTCGGGGCGCCAGGGCCCCGTAGGCCAGGCTGCCGCCGGCCAGGAATCCGCAGACGGCAAAGGCATCCGTAAGGGTTGGCCGCCGACCGCCCCGGCCGTAGCAGGCCGGGCCCGGCTCGGCCCCGGCCGACTCCGGCCCGACCCGGAGAACTCCAAGCTCATCGACCCAGGCGATAGAGCCGCCGCCGCACCCGATGGACGAGACCATAATCGCCGGGACATAGATGGGGTAGCCCCCGACGTGGTGGCCCATCCCCAGCATGGGCTCGCCGTCGGTGATGACGGCGATGTCGGCGCTGGTACCCCCGACATCCAGGGTGAGGACGTTCCGGGCCCCGGCCAGACCGGCCACGTAGGCGGCCCCGATGACCCCCGAGGCCGGCCCCGAGGTAAGCGTCCAGACGCAGTGGTCGGCGGCCCGGCGCACCCCCATCACCCCGCCGTTAACCTTGGTAATGACCACCGACGCCCCCTCCCCGACGCCGGCCGACCGCAGGGCCCCCTCGAGGCCGTCAAAATACCGGCGCATGGCCGGGTAAACGTAGGCGTGGATGACGGCCGTCACCGTCCGCTCGTACTCCCGGATAACCGGCCAGACGTCCGTGGAGCAGACCGCAAAAAGTTCCGGGGCCTCGGCCCCGATGAAAGCTCTGGCGGCCTGCTCATGGGCCGGGTTTTTATAGGCGTTAATGAACGAAATGACTACCCCTTCGGCCCCCAGCGACCGGACCCGGTCCAGGGCGGCCCGGAGGGTCCCCGGCTCCAGCGGGACGGATACGGTCCCATCAGCCCGGGTCCGTTCCCGGACCGGCACGACCCGCTCCCGCGGCACCAGGGAGGGCGGCCGCTCGCTGAAGAGGTTGAAGATGTCGGGAAGGTCGAGCCGGCCCAGCTCCAGGACATCCCGAAAGCCCTCGGTGCAAAGAAGCGCAAGCTTTGCGCCCCGGCGCTGGATGAGGGTGTTTACACCCACGGTGGTGCCGTGGGCGAAGTGGACTACTTGGGCCGGGTCGAGGGCGCCCTGATCCGCCAGGGCGCGGAGGCCCCCGGCGACATCCTGGCCCGGCGAACCCGGGGTGGCCAGAAGCTTGAACGTGGTAAGCCGGCCTGATTCTTCGTCGAAGACGCAGAAGTCGACGAATGTTCCCCCAATATCGACGCCGATGCGGTAACTCATTCGGAAAGGGCCTCCCGGCAGATTTACATGCGGAACTGGTCCGGAACCGGATTCACCGTCCGGAGCCACTTGAAGTAGTCGTAGGGGACCTTCGCGCCCCCGGCAACAAGCAGGGTGATGCCCGAGACCCAGCCGGCCTCATCGGAGCACAGATACACCGCCGCCGCGGCGATATCCTCGGGCGTCCCGACCCGACCCAGCGGGAAGAAGGACGCCCGGTGCTGGCGCTGTTCCGGGGTCTGGAGGTGGCGGGCTACCAGCCGGGTATCAATGAGGGACGGGGCAATGGCGTTCACCCGGATGCGGTAGCGGCCGAGCTCAATGGCCAGGTTTTCGGTCAGGCTCACCAGGGCGGCCTTGGCTGAGCCGTAGAGGGCCTCACCGGGGGCCGGGGCGACGCCGTCGATGGATACGATGTTGAGAATCGCCCCGCCGGTGCCCTGGGCCTTCATGTGTTCAGCGGCCCGAAGGGCCGCAAAAAACGGCCCCTTGACGTTGAGGGCGTAGACGGCGTCGAAAGCCTCGGGCGTGGCCTCCTCGAGGGGGCCGACACCGCCCGGAATGCTGCTTCCGCCGCCGGCGTTGTTTACCAGGATGTCGATTTTGCCCGCAAGCCGAACGGCCTCACGGACGAGGTTCTGGGCCTGGTCGAGGCGGCTCATGTCGGTGGGCACGACCCAGGCCCTGCGGCCCAGGGCCCGGATTTCGGCCGCGACCTCTTCGAGCTCGTTGACCGAGCGGGCGGCGAGAATCAGGTCAGCCCCCTGCCGGGCGAAGGCCAGGGCGACGGCCCGCCCGATGCCCCTCCCCGCCCCGGTGACGATGGCACTCTTGCCGACATAAGAAAACATCCTGCGCCTCCTTTTATCCACCGGTTGTGGGACCGGCCGGGTTACGGCGGGTATTGGGCCGGGGTTGACGCGTCCCCAACATCAACCCGGTTGTCAGGATTATAAACGGTCAGCCCCGGCGCCTCAACACCCCGCCGGCAGGTTGACGTATTCGCCGGCCGGATGCTATAGTGCAGCTAGCGGCCGCGTCCGCATTGGGCAAACCCGATTCCAGAAAGGGGGGTGAGCAACTAATCCCACAGTATCGCATAAACGAACGGATTACGGCCCGGGAGGTCAGGGTTATCGACGAGACCGGCCAGCAGATCGGCATCATGCCCCTGCACCGGGCCCTGCAGCTGGCGCGGGAACGGGGCCTGGACCTGGTTGAGGTGGCACCCCAGGCTGTCCCGCCCGTTTGCCGGTTGATGGACTACGGGAAGTTTATCTACCAGCAGGCGAAGCGGGAGAAGGAGAGCAAGCGGCAGCACAAAGCCAGCGAGCTCAAAGAGGTCCGGCTCAGGCCGAATATCGACGAGCACGACCTCGATTTCAAGACCAAGCAAATTGAGGAATTCCTGGACGAGGGTAATAAGGTTAAAGTAACCGTTTTCTTCCGGGGTCGAACCATCCTGCACCCGGAACTCGGTCAGCGGGTTCTTAACGCGGTGGCCGAGCGGCTCAGGGGCAAGGCCGTTGTCGAAAAGCCGTCCACCGCCGAGGGCCGGACGCTGGTCATGGTTCTGAGTCCGGCCCCGCGCAAGGCCCCTGCCCGGCCCCGGACCGAGCAGGTCGAAGCCGCAACCAAGGAGTCCTGACGTGGGGACGAGACCTAAAACCCATAAAGCGCTCGCCAAGCGCTACCGGATAACGCCGACCGGCAAGGTCCTCCGAATGAAGGGCAACCGCAGTCACCTTCGCCGCAAGAAGGCGAAGCGTACCCGCCGCCTTTTTGACCAGCCCCAGCCGGTGGCCCCCGGCATGGCCCGGCGAATCCGGCGGGCCATGCCCCACGCCTGAACCGGCCTGCCGTATAATTTATTTCTGGCGCAAGCTTGAACCAGGGGTTAGAAATCCATGCGGGTAAAACGGGGCGTCACCAAGCGGCGGCGCCATAAAGACGTACTTAAGCAGACCGAAGGGCACTGGGGTGCCAGGCACCGGCTCTATCAGGTCGCCCGGGAGTCGCTCATCCATGCCCTGGACTACGCCTACCGGGACCGGCGGGACCGCAAGGGCGATTTCCGGAACCTGTGGGTCATCCGGATAAATGCCGCCGCCCGGCAGGCCGGGCTCTCTTACAGCCGGTTCATGAACGGCCTCAAGAAGGCCGGCGTTGCCCTGAACCGCAAGGTCCTGGCCGACATCGCCGTGCGGGACCCGGAGCGGTTCCGTGCGCTCGTCGAAGTGGCCAGGGCGGCCCTGTAAATAGCCCAAAGGCGACGACGAAGCGAGTAGGCCGGCAAAGCCGGTCAGGGAGGGGCGGCCGGCGACTGTGAGCCGCCCCCGGTGGACCCGGCCGAAGTTCCCTTCCGAGCCGGCGGCTGAACCCGGGAGGCCCCTGCGGGCCTGGACGGCAAGTAGGCCGCCCCGGCTGGCCCCCGTTACCGGGCCGAAGGCGGTCGCAATGAGCGGGACCGGGCCTGGCCGGGCCCGGTCCAATCAGGGTGGTACCGCGGAGCCGATTTCGCTGTGACTCCGTCCCTGAGGAGCACAGCTTTTTTATTTGCAAGGAGGTGTGGGCCCAATGATAACAACCGAGCTGGAGCGGCTCAGGGCCGAGGCCCTTGCCAGCCTGGAGCAGGCCGAAACCCTTGATGCCCTGAAAGAGTGGCGGGTCGCCTACCTGGGACGCCGGGGACGGCTTACCCAGATTCTGCGGCAAGTTGGGGCCCTGCCGCCAGAAGAACGGCCCCGGGTGGGGGCTGTGGCCAACCGCATCAAGGCTGAGCTGGAAGCCGCCTATGAGGCCCGGGAAGTGGCCCTCAAGGAGGCCGCCCTGGCCGCAACCCTGGCCGCGGAGCGGGTGGACGTGACCCTGCCCGGCCGGCCCGTCGACCTGGGCGGCTACCACCCGACGACCCTGGTCCTGCGGGAGATTATAGCCGCCTTTACCCAGCTCGGCTTCCAGGTCGTTGAGGGCCCTGAGGTCGAGTGGGATTACTACAACTTCGAGGCCCTGAACATCCCCCGGGACCACCCGGCCCGGGACATGTGGAACAGCTTCTGGCTCACCCCCGGCGGGAGTGAGGCCGAAAGACCCATGCTCTTGCGAACCCACACATCCCCCATGCAGATCCGGGTAATGGAGAAGTTCAGACCGCCCATTCGGGTTATCGTCCCCGGCCGGTGCTACCGCTACGAGGCCACCGACGCGACCCACGAGTCAATGTTCTACCAGTTCGAGGGGCTTGCCGTCGACGAGAACCTAACCTTTGCCGACCTGAAGGGCACCCTCTACGCCTTCGCCCGGATGGTTTTCGGGCCCGAGCGGCGGGTCCGCTTCCGGTGCGATTACTTCCCCTTCGTCGAACCTGGCTGTGACATGTCCATCGACTGCTTCCACTGCGGCGGCCAGGGCTGCCGGGTCTGCGGCGGGACCGGCTGGATTGAAATTATGGGGGCCGGAATGGTCCACCCGCAGGTTCTGCGCAACGTCGGCCTCGACCCGGACCGCTACCAGGGCTTTGCGTTTGGTGGCGGGCCCGAGCGAATCGCCATGCTCAAGTACGGCATCGAGGATATTCGCCACTTCTACGCCAACGACCTGAGATTTTTACGCCAGTTCCGCTGGTAATAGGGGGTGAAGAACGGTGCGGGTCTCACTCCGCTGGCTTAACGACTACGTAAGGGTCGACCTCCCGGCCGAGGAGGTTGCCCACCGCCTTTCCATGGCCGGCCTGGAAATCGAGGGCGTCGAGAAGGTCGGCGAGTTCTGGGACGGCATTCGGGTCGGCCGGGTCGTTCGGCTGGAGAAGCATCCGAACGCCGACCGACTCTGGCTGGCCACCGTCGACCTGGGCGACCGGCAGGAGACGGTGGTAACCGGGGCCCCAAATCTGCGGGAAGGTGTTAAGGTCCCCTTTGCGCCGGTGGGGGCGAAGCTTATCGACCCGGCCCAGGGCAAGCTCGTTGAGCTTAAGGCCGCCCGAATTCGGGGCATCGAGTCCCGGGGGATGGTCTGCTCCGAGGCCGAGCTCGGCATCTCCGACGACCACTCGGGTATCATGCTTTTGCCCGACGACGCCCCGGTTGGGGCGCCCCTCCGGGAATACCTGGGCGACGTAATCCTGGAGGCCAAGCCCAGCCCGAACCGGCCCGACTGGTTCAGCGTCCTCGGGCTCGCCCGGGAAGTCGGGGCCCTGACCGGCCAGCCCGTGACCGAGCCGCCGGCCGCCTACCCCGAAGCCGGGCCGCCGGTCGGCGACCTTATCCAGGTTGAGATCGCCGACCCCGACCTGTGCCTCCGCTACTGCGCCACCGTTATCACCGGCCTGAGAATCGGGCCTTCCCCGGAATGGCTCCAGCGGCGGCTGCGGGCCGCCGGCATGCGGCCGATCAACAACGTAGTTGACGTCACCAACTACGTGATGCTCGAGTGGGGCCAACCCCTCCACGCCTTCGACCTGGACCGGGTTACGGGCCGCCGGATTATCGTCCGCCGGGCCCGGCCGGGCGAGCGGCTCGTCACCCTGGACGGCCAGGACCGGCTTCTGCCCCTCGACGCCCTGGTCATCGCCGACGCCGAGCGGGCCATCGGGCTGGCCGGGATCATGGGTGGGGCGAACTCCGAGGTGAGCGAGACGACGACGGCAATTGTCCTGGAGTCCGCCAACTTCCACCCGACGAACATCCGTCGGACCGCCGCGGCCCTGGGCCTGCGTACCGAGGCGTCAATCCGTTTTGAGCGGGCCATCCGGCCCGAACTTACCGTCCCGGCGGTCAGGCGGGCAACAGCCCTCATCCTGGAGCTGGCCGGCGGTCAGGCGGCCCGGGGCATGGTGGACCTCTACCCGGGCCGGAAGCCCGAGGCGGAAATCACCGTAACTGCCGCCCAGGTCAGACGGCTCCTGGGCACGGAAATCCCCGGGCCGGAGGTCCACCGGGTCCTCGGTCTCCTGGGCTGTCGGGTTGAGGAACCCGAGCCCGGCGTCTACCGGGTTCGGCCGCCCTTCTGGCGTAGCGACCTGAACATCCGGGAAGACATCATCGAGGAGCTGGCCCGGATAATCGGCTACGACAACATGCCGACAACGATGCCGGCGGGCCCCCTCCCGGAGCCCATCTTCGACCCGCGCCGCGGCCTCGAGGAGGCGGTCCGGGATATCCTTGTTGGCTGCGGCCTTCAGGAAGTCCTCACCTACTCGCTGGTCAGCAAGGCCCTCCTGGACCTTTTCGACCGAAACGGAGCGCCTGAACCCCTGCGGCTCGTCAACCCGATGTCGGCCGAGCAGGAGTATCTTCGAACAAGCCTGCGGCCGAGCCTGGTAAATACTCTTGTCTCCAACCGGCGGCGGGGCGAGGCCGGGCCGGTGAAAATCTTTGAAATCGGCCGGGTTTACTGGGCCCGGCCGGACGACCTGCCCCTCGAGCTCAAGCGGGTCGTCGGGCTCCTTTCGGGCCCGGCCGGTCCCAGGGTCTGGAATCAGCCGGAACGGGAGCTGGACTTTTACGACGCCAAAGGCGTCCTTGAAGCCCTCTTCTGGCGGCTCGGGTTCGACGTCCGGTTTGAGCCGGGGACCGACCCGGACCTCCACCCCGGCAAGACGGCCCTCTGCCTGGTGGGCAGTGAGCGGGTCGGAGTCGTTGGTGAGCTTCACCCCCGGCTGATAGACGCCTTCGAACTGCGGGAGCGGCCCCAGCTCTTCGAGGTCGACCTGGAGCGGCTGGCCGAGCTTCCCCGGAACAGCCGGGCATACCGGCCGGTTCCCCGCTACCCGGCGGTCGAACAGGATATTGCGGTGGTCGTGGCCGAGACGGTGCCGGCCGGTCGCCTGGTCGAGATTATTCAGGGCACACCGTACCTGGAGCGGGTCGATGTGTTCGATGTCTACACCGGGCCGCCCCTCGGGGCCGGCGAAAAGTCGGTGGGTCTGGGGCTGATATTCCGGGCGCCCGACCGGACCCTCACCGAGGCCGAGGTCCGCCAGTTCGTTGACCGGATTGTTCGGCGGCTGGAGCGGGAGGTCGGGGCGCGACTGCGGACCTGAAAAAACGGTCCCCAGGCTCATACCGGCGGGTATGAGCCTGGGGACCGGGCCAGCTGGCACCGGGCAGGTCAGGCTGAAGCGGAAGTGGGGGTGAGAGCCGGTCAGCTACTCGGTGGATTCGGCCTTTCGACGGGGCCGCTTGAGGGCTTCGCCGCCCTTCTTGCCGATCTGGCTGTAGTACTCGGGGCCGTGGCGCTCCTTGACGGTGAAGCCACCCTTGCGGCCGATAGTTGCGTAGTAATCGGAGCCGTACCTGGCCTTCACGGTCTCGCCGCCCTGCTTCCCGATTCGGCTGTAGAACTCCGGGCCCCGAGTCTCCGCCACGGTTCGGCCACCCTTCTTGCCGATTTCGGAGAAGAAGGCGCTTCCGTACTTCTCCTTGACCATGCGGCCGCCCTTCTTGCCGGCCTCCCGCACAGTCATCTCCTGCCTCTCAACCTCGGCCATCTTCCCAACACCTCCTGTTTTGAATTTTCCACCCAACCACCCCACAAACCGCCGACACCCAGGTGCCGAACCGGCGCAGGCAAACAGGGTTGCTTCCTACCCGAAAGCATTATAGACATAAACTCAGCCCACGTCAAGTTGCTGTATGGGTTCGATAGATTTGAGACAGGGGGGCATCCTGTCCGGGTGCTCGGCCGGCCCGCAAAGCGGGCCGGCTGCTGTGAAGCCCCTGCTGGGCTTTGGGGCTGAGGGCGGTTGGCCTATCCGCATCGAGGGGCACCTCTTGGTCTTAGATTCCACCCGGAAGGATGTCGCGGCCAGGTCACCCGGCCGAGTCGCTTACAGCAACTGTGACTGCCTCGAATGTTTCTGAACTCACACAGCCGGGCCCGGTGCTATACTCTGGTTAGGCAACTTTTTGTTCAGCTGACAGGGGGATTGCAACGTGACCCGGCGAATCCTCTCCCAGTTTACCGGTTGCCTCCTGACCCCCCAGTATTGGGCCCTCGGTCGGGAAGACCGGATCGGATTCTGGGCCGACCTGACGGCGGCGCTGGCGCGGGCGGCCCAGGCCGTCTATTACTACCAGGTCTTTCCGGCCAGGACCGATACTGATTTTATGTTCTGGTCCTCGATTGAAGCCGACGGCAACGAGGCCTTCGACCGCTTTTTCGATGGGCTCGGCCGGGCCCTGGGCAGGTTCCGGGGGATGGTCGAGCCGAAGATTGCCCTGTGGGGCTACACCCGGCCGTCCGTTTACGCCCCGGCGGGCCGCTCGACCCAGGATATCGACCCATTTGCCCCGGAACGGGAGCGGTATCTGGTCGTTTACCCCTTCTCGAAGACGACCGACTGGTATTTAATGAGCAAGGATGCCCGCCAGGGCATGATGAACGAGCACATCCGCCTGGGCCGGCAGTTTGAGGAAGTAAAGCAGCTTTTGCTTTACTGCACCGGCCTCCAGGACCAGGAGTTTGTCGTCGCCTATGAGACCCCTGACCTGGTCCGGTTCTCAGAGCTGGTGGTTGCCCTGCGCTCGACCGATGCCCGCCGCTACACCCTGCGGGATACGCCGATCCTGACCGGATTCTACCGGCTCCCCGACGACCTTGCCGGCATCTTCAGCTGAGTTCAATGACCGATTGCTGCGGGCCTGCCGGCGTGAGCCTGTCGACTGCACCCCGGTCTGGTTCATGCGGCAGGCGGGCCGTGCTCTGCCCGAGTATCGGCGCCTGCGGGAGCGCCACAGCCTCTTTGAGCTGATCCGGCATCCGGAGCTGGCCGCCGCGGTTACATGTCTCCCCGTCCAGGTTCTGGGGGTGGACGCGGCTGTTCTCTTCGCCGACCTCACCCTACCCTATCTCGGGCTCGGGGTCGAATTTGAAGTCGTCGAAAGCCGGGGACCGGTCGTCGCCCGACCCTTCCGGTCCGAGGCGGATATTGGCCGGCTGCGGCCGCTGGACCCGGAATCCGACCTGGAATTTGTCCTCGAAACCATCCGGCTGGTCCGGCGTGAGCTTAAAGTTCCCCTCATCGGCTTTGTCGGGGCGCCCTTTACCCTGGCCGCCTACCTGGTCGAAGGCGGGCCGTCCCGCGACTTTCCGGAGACCCGGGCCCTCATTTACCGGCGGCCGGACCTGTGGGCCCGGCTAATGAGCATCCTGACCGAGTCAGTAACCCGTTTTGCGGCCGCCCAGGTTCGGGCCGGGGTTCAGGCCGTTCAGGTTTTTGACAGCTGGGTTGGGGTTCTCGGACCCGAGGCCTACGCCCGGTGGGTTCTGCCCTACTCGGCCGAAGTCTTCCGGGCCATCGCCGGAACCGGGGTTCCGGCTATCCATTTCGGCACCGGGACGGCAGGCCTGCTTGAGCTGATGCGGGAGGCCGGCGGCGACGTCATCGGCCTGGACTGGCGGGTCGAGCTGGGGGCGGCCTGGGCCCGGCTCGGGCCGGGAGTCGGGGTTCAGGGGAATCTCGACCCGGCTGTACTGCTGGGCCCCTTCGAGGTGGTTGCGGCCGAGGCCCGCCGGATTCTCCGGGCGGCCGGGGGCCGCCCCGGCCATATATTTAATCTTGGGCATGGGGTTTTGCCGGCCACCCCGGTCGATAACCTCAAGGCCCTGGTTGACCTGGTCCATACCGAAACGTGCAGGGGGAACGAAAGTGGCTGAGAAATATGGGGTCCTTGTGATGGCCTACGGAACGCCCGCCTCAGCCGCCGAGGCCCACGTCCGGCCCTACCTGGAGCACATCCGCCACGGCCGGCCGGTTTCCGATGAGGCGGTTGCCGACCTTCAGCGCCGGTATGAGGCTATCGGCGGCTATTCGCCCCTCATCGAAATCACGTCCCGCCAGGCCCGGGGGCTGGCCTGCCGGCTTGCCGAGCTCGCCCCGGACGTCGAGTGGAATGTCGGCCTCGGTATGAAGCACAGCCCGCCATTTATCGCTGAAGGGCTCCGTCAGCTGGCCGAAGCTGACCCGGAGGTCATCATCCTGCTACCCCTGGCCCCCCACGCCTCCCGGCTGACAACCGAGGAGTATTTTGCGGCGGCCCGGGAGGCGGCGGCCCAGGCCGGCATTGCGACTCCCCTGGTTCCGGCCCGGGAATGGCACACCCACCCCCGGTTTATCCGGGCCTGGGCCCGGCGGGTTCGGGCCGCCCTGGAGTACCTGCCGCCGGGAACCGCCGTTGTCTTCACCGCCCACAGTCTCCCGGCCCGGATCCTCGACTGGGGCGACCCGTACCCCGCCCGGATTGAAGAAACGGCCGCGGCCGTTGCCCGGGCGGCCGGCCTTGCCAGCTGGCGGGTGGCCTATCAGAGCGCAAGCCAGACCGGTGAGCCGTGGCTCGGGCCGGACGTTCTGGAGGTCATAGAGGATCTGGCCCGCCAGGGTGCGCCGGCCGTCCTGACGGTGCCGGTCGGGTTTGTTGCCGACCACCTTGAAGTCCTCTACGACCTGGACATTGAAGCCCGGGCAAAGGCCCAGACCCTGGGACTCCAGTTCGGCCGGGCCCCATCCCTGAATGACGACCCGGATTTTCTGGCGGCCCTGGCCGATTCGGTTCTCAGGGCCGTGCGGGAGCTGGCGGGCCGATGACGGGCGCCCGGACGCTCGCCATTATTGGGGGCGGAATCAGCGGCCTGGCCGCCGCCTATTTTGCCCGCAAACTGCTGGGCCCGGCGGCTGAGGTCCGGGTCTTTGAGGCCAGCGACCGGCCGGGCGGCAAGGTGGCAACCCTGCGGACCGACGATTTTTACGTGGAGCTCGGCCCGGACTCGCTGGTCGCATCGAAGCCGGCCGCAATCGACCTGGCGGTGGAGCTCGGACTGAGTGAAGAGCTGGTTTCGCCGGCTCCTTTACCGGCGTTTATCTACTGGGCCGGCCGGCTCCACCCGATTCCAAACCCGGCCCGGCTGCGCTCGTTCGGGCTGAGCGGCCTTTTCAGCCCGGTGGGTAGGGTTCGAATTCTGCTCGACCTGCTCCTGCCACCCCGTCGGGATGAGGCCGACGAGTCGGTGGGGGCGTTCTTTGCCCGGCGGCTCGGCCGGGAGGTGGCCGAACGCTATGCCGACCCCCTCTTCGCCGGCCTCTACTCGGCCGATGTTTACGGCCTGAGCCTGCTGGCCCTTTTTCCCCAGTACCGGGAAATCGAAAAGCGCTACGGCAGCCTGGTCCGGGGCTTAGGGGCGGTCCGGCGGCAGGCGGCCGAGGCCGGCGGTCTGAAATCCATCCGGGGCGGCCTGGAACGCCTCGTCGAAGCCCTGGCCGGCCGGCTCGGCCCCGACGAAGTTCGGCTCCGCTCGCCGGTCGGGGCCGTGGCTCCGGCCGGCGACGGCCGCTGGGTCGTGCAGGCGGGCGGGGAGAGCTTCGCCGCCGACGCGGTCGTCCTGGCAGTCCCGGCTCCGGCGGCCGGCAAACTGCTGGCGACCGCCGCCCAGGCCCTGGCCGGACTCCTCGGCCGTCAGGAGCTCGTATCCGTCGGGGTTATCGTATTCGCCTACCGGGGTGAACCCGGCATCTCGGGGACCGGTTTTCTGGTGCCGGCCCGGGCCGGTTTGCTGATTAACGGCGCGACCTGGTCGTCCGTCAAGTGGCCGGGCTCAGCCCGGCCGGGCTGGACGGTAATCCGGGCCTACGTGGGCCGGGCCGGGGGACCGGCCTGGTGGGAGCTGACCGATGAGGAGCTCTCCGGGCGGGTCTGGGCCGAACTCCGGCGGGTGGCCCGGCTTCCGGAGAAGCCGGAGGTAATCTTTATTCGGCGGTGGCCGGACGCCCTGCCCCAGTACCGGGTTGGCCACCCGGACTGGGCCGCGCAGGTTGAACGGGAGCTTAAAAACCTGCCGGGCCTTTTTCTGACCGGGGCATCTTACCGGGGAGTCGGCCTGGCCGACCTGGTCCGCCAGGCCCGGGAGGCGGCGGGTCACGTTGCGGCTTACCTCCAGTCGGGGCGGGTAACGGCAAAATGATCTGCCCTTCGGCCGGGTCGCCCACAGCCTCCGCCTCGCCCCTGAGGTAGAGCAGGCCGACAACGGCGGCGGTCGCCGCATCCAGCTCGTCGTGAGTCAGCCGCCGGTCGGCCGGCAAAACCAGCCCCCAATCCTCAGCCAGCCGGCGGGTGAGCTCGGCGCGATTGTCCTGTTTGCGGGGAAGGCCGAGCCGCCGCTGGGCTGCCCCCGGGAAGACCTCGATTACGTCAAATCCGGCGGCCCGGAGCCTTTGGGCCAGGGTGATGCCCCGGCGGGTAAGCTCGACCATCGAGGGCAGGGCCGTCCAGAAGACCCGAAATCCCCGGCTGACCAGCTCCCGGTCGCATTGGCGGGAGACCCCGAACCGGCGGCAGTCGCAGTCGGGCCGAAGGCAGCAGCGGCCGGCGGGCAGGGATAATGGGGCGTCGATGGCGACAAGCTGGGGCCGGTGGTCGGCAATGAGGCCGGTAATCTCATCGTCAGTAAAGGCAAGACGCGTCTCGATTCTGCCGCCGGTAAGAACCGCGACGCCCGTCGGCCGCCAGGGTCTGGCAGCCAGGTCGAGCCCGATAATCGTGAGGCGGTTTTCGGTCACGTAAGTAAAAAACCGGGGACCGGGCAAGACCCGGTCCCCGGCGGGTGTGCGCTGGTCCCGGGATCAGTACTCCGGCGACGGGGTCGACGGAGTCTTCTCTTTCTCGGGGATCTCGGTGACCAGGGCCTCGGTGGTGAGCACCATGCCGGCGACCGACACGGCGTTCTCCAGGGCGGACCGGGTCACCTTCGTCGGGTCGATGATCCCCCGGGCGAGCATGTCGACGTACTCTTCAGTGACTACGTCGAAGCCGAGGTTCGGGTTGTTCTCGGCCTCCTGCCGCCGGCGGATCTCCCCGACGATGACGCCGCCGTCGAGGCCGGCGTTCTCGGCCAGGAGCCTGGTCGGCTCTTCGAGGGCCCGGCGCAGAATCTGGACGCCGAAGTCCTCGTCGCCCTCAAACTTGAGCTCCTCCAGGGCCTTGGCCGCCACCAGCAGGGCAACCCCGCCGCCCGGCACGATGCCCTCTTCGACCGCCGCCCGGGTCGCCGACAGGGCATCCTCAACCCGGGTCTTGCGGTACTTGAGGTCGACCTCGGTCGGGGCGCCAACCTTGATGACGGCGACGCCGCCGGAAAGCTTGGCCATCCGCTCCTGGAGCTTCTCCCGGTCGTAGTCGGACGTGGTCTCCTCAATCTGGGCCTTGATCTGCCGGATCCGGGCCTGGATCGCCTCGGGGGAGCCGCGGCCCTCAATGATGGTGGTGTTGTCCTTATCGGCGACGACCCGGCGGGCCTGACCGAGGTCCTGGAGGGTCGCGTTCTCAAGCTTGCGGCCCAGTTCTTCGGAGATAACCCGGCCGCCGGTCAGGATGGCGATGTCTTCGAGCATGGCCTTGCGCCGGTCGCCGAAGCCCGGGGCCTTAACCGCCAGCACGTTCAGGACGCCCCGGAGCTTGTTCACCACCAGGGTTGCCAGGGCCTCGCCCTCCACGTCCTCGGCGATGATAACCAGGTCCTTCTTGCCGGCCTGAAGCAGCCGCTCGAGGATCGGCAGGATGTCGTTGATGGCCGAGATCTTCCGGTCGGTAATGAGGATATACGGCTCCTCGATTTCAGCCGTCATCCGCTCGGGGTTGGTCACGAAGTAGGGGCTGATGTAGCCGCGGTCGAACTCCATTCCCTCAACGTATTCGACCTCAAACTTCAGCCCCTTGCCTTCCTCGACGGTGATCACCCCGTCCTTGCCGACCTTCTCCATCACCTCGGCGATCAGGTTGCCGATCTCCTCGTCGTTGGCGGAGATGGTGGCAACGTGGGCGATGTCCTCCTTGCCGCCGAGGGGCTTGGAGAGGTTGCGAATCGCCTCGACGGCCTTCTCGGTGGCCCGGTCAAGGCCCCGCTTGATGAGCATCGGGTTGGCACCGCCGGTCACCACCTTGAGGCCTTCGTCGATGAGGACCCGGGCCAGGACGGTGGCCGTGGTTGTGCCGTCGCCGGCAACGTCGTTGGTCTTGGTCGCCGCCTCCTTGAGGAGCTGGGCGCCCATGTTCTCAAAGGGGTCCTTGAGCTCGATCTCCTTGGCGACGGTTACGCCGTCATGGGTGATGCTTGGGGAACCCCACTTCTTCTCAAGGGCGACGTTCCGACCCCGCGGACCCAGGGTTGCCCCGACGGCCTCGGCCGTGATGTCCACGCCGCGGCGGAGGGCCCGGCGGGCCTCCTCACCGAACAGAAGCTGCTTTGCAGGCATCGTCTCACCTCCCTCGGCTGGTTACTTGGACTCTTCGGTCAGAATAGCGAGGATATCGGATTCCCGCAGGATAAGGTACTCCTCGTCGCCGAATTTGACCTCCGTGCCGGCGTACTTGGCGAAGAGCACCACGTCACCCTCCTTCACCTCCAGGGGAACGACGGTGCCGTTCTCAAGCATCCGGCCCGGTCCGACGGCGAGGACCACACCTTCCTGCGGCTTCTCACGGGCGGTATCAGGCAGAACAATGCCAGACTTTGTCACTTCCTCCCGCTGGCGGGGCTTGACAACAACCCGGTCTGCTAGCGGGCGGATTCCGGGCTTGGTCGTTACGGCTTCGGGCATCCTCTTCACAACCTCCTTCCGAAGGGTTTGCAGGAGCGCCTGCGGAGCGTTTTTCACCCCAATTTTACAGAAGGGACTATTAGAGCCGGATAAGAGCAAACTTAAAAATTTCTTGGAGGGCTGCCCGGTCTGCTAAAATGCCTTACGCAGCGGCCCGCGGGCTCCCGGCCGGGGCCGAACCCTGGAGCTACTGCTTGAGGGGGTATGGCAGATGCCGGATATCGCCAGTATCGTCCTGCTCCTGGTCCTCGGTCTCTTCGTCGGCACGTACGGAACCCTGGTCGGGGCCGGCGGCGGCCCCCTCATCGTCCCGGCCCTGCTCCTGGTATTTCACCTGCCGCCCCAGCAGGCCGTCGGCACCTCCCTTACGGTCGTCTTTCTCAACGCCCTCTCCGGTACGGTCTCGTACGCCCGGCAAAAGCGCATCGACTACCGGACAGGCTTGCGGTTTGCCATCGCAACAATCCCGGGGTCGATTATCGGAGCCTATTTAAGCACCCTTTTTACCGGCCGCCTGTTCAGCCTGGTGTTCGGGGTGCTCCTGATCGTGCTGGCCGGGTTTATCGTTATCCGGCCCCGGGAGGCTGAGCTGGCAGTGGAGGAAGAGGTTGAGGCCGCCCTGCCGCCCTGGTATACCCGCCGGGTTATCACCGATGTCATGGGCGAACGCTATGAATATGCGTTCAACGAGCCGGCCGGCATCGTCCTGAGCTTCTTTATCGGGTTTCTTTCGAGCATTATGGGGATCGGGGGCGGGATTATCCACGTGCCGGCCCTGGTCTATCTCTTTTCTTTCCCGCCCCACATCGCGACGGCTACCTCCCACTTTATTCTGGCGATCTCGGCCCTGGTGGGCGCCGGGTCCCACCTGGCCCTGGGACACGTCATGCCCGGCTACGCCCTGCCGATGGCGGTCGGGGTGGTTCTGGGGGCCCAGCTGGGGGCAAGGCTATCCCAGCGGCTCCACGGCGCCCTGATTCTGCGGTTTCTTTCCCTGGCCCTGGTGCTGGTGGGCGTCAGGCTGATTGCCGGTCAGGTTGTTTCGGGCTAGGTCAGGCCGGGAGCGTTGGCCTTAAGCAGGGCCCGGGCCTGCTCCTTGTCCTCGAACCAGAGGGCGTTTATCTGCTTGTAGACCTGCCACTGGGCCGGAACCTCATCCTCGGGGAAGATGGCCGAGACCGGACAGGCCGGCTCGCACGCCCCGCAGTCGATGCACTCGTTCGGGTCGATGAAGTACATGGGGTCTTCGTCGGTGCTGTGGATGCAGTCGACCGGACAGACCTCCACGCACGAGGCGTCCTTTACCCCAATGCACGGTTCGGTTATCACGTACGTCATCGGTAATCAGCCCCCGTTTAACAGGTTTTCTCAGACGCTTTCAAGGAGTTTTTCCCGTTCGGACGGCTCAACCCGGGCCTTGGTCCGGATCAGGTCGAGCAGGCGCTTGCGCCCCTTCATTTCGCCGATCAGGACGGCCCCGACCAGCCGGCCGTCCTTGAAAAAGAGCCGCCGGTAGTTT
>ENA-ORXB01000265-ORXB01000265.1-sediment-metagenome-genome-assembly--contig:-NODE-265-length-121045-cov-7.757795_pt1 | contig 121045 bp, 102 predicted proteins | sample MGYA00237863_ERZ511475 | MGnify/ENA primary metagenome ERZ511475 (study PRJEB26305, sample SAMN06343858) | sediment metagenome | isolation source: hot spring sediment | place: Canada: British...
CGAATGGACTTGAACTTAGGCCTACCACTTAGACCTTGAAAGAACCTTTGGTAAGCAAAATCAACCCGTTTTACGGTGGCTTGTAAAGACTGGGAGTGCAGTGCCGCCAACTCTACCCATACCTGCTTGAATTCAGGGAGTAGGTTCTGCTGTTCAAAATAGGTAACTGTTCGGCGGCGTAGTTTGTACTCGGTTTCTCGATGGGCAACGCAAGCATTGTAGAGGTAGCAATGCAGACGACGCGCATACAACAAAGCCTTTTCCTGTGCTTTGCTGGGATACAGTCGAAAGGTCTGCCTTCTGGTTACCATGTGCACACTCTATCCCCATTCTGAGGACTTTATCCCCTAAGCAACTAACTCAGTGGTGCTATCCAGCCCCACCCGGGTGGGGAATTCCGCACGTTTAGTTAACCTACACTACCAGGACTCTCGGCCCGTAGGCTCCCGGCTGCAGGGATCCATTCACCCAACTGTGGCTGCCGAGGATGGTGCCTGCCGGAATCTGAGCTTGGGATCCCAGCCGAGTGTGGGCGCCAATGTAACAAGGAGCGTGCAGTTGAGCGCTGGGATGGATCTCAGCCGTTTTGTGCACCCATATCCCCGGTGCTTGTTGCTGCACATCCTCCAGGGGAAAATCCTTCATTCGGCCCAGAAGAATGTCCAGTTGGCCGTGGTAATAGCTGGCCGGTGTGCCCAGATCCCGCCAGTAGCCTGCGTGGAGGTAAGCTTGCAGTCGGTGCCCTTGCCTGAGCAAGTCGGGGAAAACACGCCGCTCAAAGCTGAGGGGATCCCCACTGGGGTAGTCTTTAAAAATGGCCGGCTCCAAGACATAGGTACCGGCGTTGATCGTGTCGGTGGTGAGGGTGAGGGCTTCTGCAGGGGTGGGTTTTTCCCGAAAAGATTGGATCTGGCCCCCTTCCCCAACTTCCACCAGGCCATAGGCGGTGATATCGTCCACGCGGGCGAGGGTGAGGGTGGCGATGGCCTTGCTCTGCACATGACATTCCATCAACGCTTGCAAATCCAGATCCGTGAGGATGTCGGCATTGAAAACCACCAAGGGATCCCCGGTGAAATAGGGCTGAGCCAGCACCAAGGCTCCTGCCGTATCCAAAGGCGTCTCTTCGGGAATGTAGCGGAGTTTCACCCCCAAAGCAGCGCCATCTCCCAGAGCAGCCTCTATTTGTGAACCCAGATAACCCACACTAAGCAAAATATCCGTCAGACCGGCTCGGCGGCAGCGCCCGATCAGCCATTCCAAAAAGGGCACATCCAAAAGGGGCAACAAAGGCTTGGGCTGCAAAAAGGTAAAAGGCCGTAAACGAGTTCCTTTCCCACCTGCCAAGATCACCGCCTGCATAACCACCCTCAACCCTGCTCTCTTCACAAGATATTGACATCCTCTCCGCCCAATGGCTATGCGATATGGGCTGGGATCCCTTGGGTTGAGCCAAATGTTTCCTGCTACACAATCAGCCAACCCAACTGGGCATCACTTCGACTTCATGAGCATTGTCAACGCCAATCGTTTGCTGCCCACAAAGGGGCCTGGGCAACACAGCAGCAGTCTTGATCGCAAGTCTCAGTGGATGCCTTTCTGGAGAAGATTTCATTTATCGGGATTCTTGAGCTCAATCCTGAGACAGTTCAAGAAGATTTGCCTTTTTTAGAGCATTTTTGCAGAATTGTGACCTGCCCGCCCCTGTCCAGAATGGCCCCTGAAGCAGCAGTGTCAGGTGATACTACCTTGCAACGGGAATTGTGACAGCCTTGGATAGCTTGGATGGATTCCAATGGGTTTGCCCTTTACCTTCATCTGAGGTTTTGCCGATGTCTGTTTCTCGACGTCAATCCTTACAAGCCCTTTGCTTGACGCTGGCCGGATGCTGGGCTCTAGGCACACACCAGGGATCCCTGCTGGCCCAAAGCAGCGATTTGTTGGCTCAAGTTCAAGAGCGGGGGGTGCTCCGAGTTTCCACCGACTCCAATTACCGACCTCAAAGCTACCTCAATCCCGACGGCAGTTGGGAAGGATTTGATGTGGATGTGGCCCGTGAGATTGCCAAGCGCTTGGGGGTAGAGGCTGAGTTTTTGGATATCAACTTCGATGTCATCACCGCTGGATCTTGGAATGGCCGCTGGGATGTCAACGTTGGCTCCATGACCGTAACTGCCGAACGCCAGAAAGCTCTGCTGTTTACCATTCCCTACTACTACACCCCCGCCAGCTTCGTGGTCCACCAAGCCTCGACCTTGACCGATATCGCCGCCCTGGAAGGAAAGCGAGTTGGGGTGGGCACTGCCACCACCTACCAAGCCTACCTGGAGGGCAACCTCACCCTGGAAGGAGAAACCATCCAAGTTCCGGCCCCGCGGGTGGACATTCGCATCTACGACACCGATAGCCTGGCTCTGCAGGATTTGGCACTGGGGGATGGCACCCGCCTGGATGCAGTCTTGACAGCTTTGCCGACGGCTGAAAATGCCATTCGGGAAGGGCTGCCCCTGAAAACTCTGGGGGATCCGGTCTACTACGAAGCCTTAGCTGTGGCTTTGGATCGCTCCAGCCCTGTTCCTTCCGAGAGCTTGCAAGCCAAAATCAACGAAATCTTAGAATCCATGCACGCCGACGGCACGCTGACGGCTCTCTCAAAGCGGTATTACGGCATTGATCTGACGAAAAAAAAGTAGCGAAAAAGGCTGAGTGAGCAAAGACTCTATTCCACTGGAGCAGCCGATTGACCCACCGCCCCGGGTTCGAAAAGGGATCCCGTTCCCCGTGGCACAGAGGCTGTGGTTGGTTTTGTGGCTGCTGTTGTTGGTGTTTGTCTTCAGCGGGGTGCAGTTGGAGTTGGCCGGGATCCCCATCCGTACCTTGCGTCTCAACGGCAACTTTGTGCGGGAGTGGTGGTGGTTTATCTCGCAAGGGGTGGGCACTACTTTTCAACTGTCCTTGGTCTCCATCCTCTGTGCCACCACCTTGGCCTTTTTGTCGGCACTGGCGGGCCTCTCCCAGATTGCCCCTCTGAGCAGCCTCTCCGCTCTGTATGTCTCGCTGATGCGGGGTACACCTCTATTTCTGCAGTTTTTGTTTATCTACCAGGCTTTGCCGCAACTGGGTCTGGTGTTCGGCTCGTTTACTTCGGCAGTGCTGGCCTTGAGCCTGAACTATGGTGCCTACATGAGCGAGATCTTCCGGGCCGGGATCCAAGCCATTCCCGTTGGGCAGCGGGAAGCTGCCTATGCCCTGGGGCTTAAGCCTTGGCAAACCCTGTGGCGCATTATTCTGCCGCAGGCTTTTCGAATTGTCTTACCGGACATTGGTAACCAATTCATCGCCATGCAGAAAGACACTGCCCTGGCCAGTGCCATTGCTTTGCAGGAGTTGATGGGCCGGGCTCGACAGGCGGGTTTGCCGCGCCAGCATTTTTTTGAAGCTTTGGTGGTGGCAGCGCTGTGGTACTGGCTGCTGACATTGGTCTTGTCGTTTTTCCAGGGGCGCTTGGAACGGTACTTGGCCCGCTAGAGGGGGGAAGTCTGGTTGCAGAAAGGGTGGAATGGATCACCTGGCCAGCAGAAGGGCCTGCAGAACTGATAGAGTTTTGGCACCTCTGCCTTTCCATTGCCCATGACCAAGCCCAAAGCCGGGATCCTCTACAACGACGCCAAACCCGCTGCCAAACGCAGCAGCGAAACCCTAGCCCGTTGGTTTCAGGAGCAGGGCTGGGAAGTCTGTGTGGCCCCCAACTGGGGCGGCATCCTCGGCTATGCCAAGCCCGACAGCCCCATCTGCTTGACCAGGGTAGATAGCCTGGCCCCGGCTGGATTTGATCAAACCATGAAATTTGCAGTGGTGTTGGGGGGAGATGGCACTGTCTTGGCAGCAGCGCGGCAACTGGCTCCCAAAGGGATCCCCTTGTTGGCGGTGAACACCGGCCACCTGGGCTTTCTGACGGAGACCTACCTTTCTCATCTAGAGGAGGCAGCCAGCGCCGCCATTGCCGGAGAATACACCCTGGATCGCCGCAGCATGTTGCTGGTGCAAGCCTACCGAGGGCAGGAATTGCGCTGGGAGGTCTTGAGCTTAAACGAGATGGTGCTGCACCGCGAGCCTTTGACCAGCATGTGCCATTTTGAGATCACCATCGGGGATCACTCACCTCTGGATGTGGCTGCCGACGGAGTGATTTTGGCTACTCCCACTGGCTCGACAGCTTATGCCCTCTCGGCGGGTGGGCCGGTGATTACACCGGGGGTGCCGGTTTTGCAGTTGATCCCCATCTGCCCCCATTCCATGGCCTCGCGGGCCTTGGTCTTTCCTGACTCGGAGGAGGTGTGGATCAGCCCCGTTACCCCTCAGCCGCTGGTTTTGGTGGTGGATGGGAATGCCGGCTGCTATATCATGCCGGAAGACCACATTCGGGTGGTGCGTGCCCCCTATTGGACGGATTTGATGCGCCTGCGCCGACCGGAATTTTTCCGCGTTATGCGCGAGAAGTTGGGGTGGGGACTGCCCCACGCTTCCAAGCCCACGTCGGTAGAGTTGCCTTGAACCAGAAGCAGATCTCAGCTTTTGCCCAGCTTCAGCATCTGATCCACCACCCCTAGGGTTTCTTCGTAGAGGTAGTCGGGACCAGGCCGCTGCAACTCGGCAGCCAGCAGGGTGTCGAGGGAGTCCTGCTCTAGGGGAGCCACCTGGCGAATCACGCACCTCTGGGCACCCCCCATGGCTTCCATGCGCATACACCCTGTGGTTTCGGAGCACAGCACGGTACAGGCGTCGGCTTCCTGGTTGCTGGAGGTGAGGCGCAGCCCGATGAGATCCCCCGGCTGGCTGATTTCCGAAGCCAAGGGCACAGCAGCCAGTTCTGCCATCACCTCGCCGCCCCTTTGGGCTTGCAAGCGGATGCGATCGATCTGGTAATTGTGTTCTTGAGCCTGAACCCGCTCTGTGGGAGTCCATCCCAGGCGACTGGCCAGCCAGCCCAGGAAAAGGAACGCCTGGCAGGGATTGCCGGCTTTATAGTCGAGGGTTACGCGATCCACAAGGTAGAGGGACTCCCGCCGGTCAGGAGGGTCGAAGGCTTGGGCAGTGAGTTCCTGCCAAGGCAGCAGCCGCCGCCAGTTGAGATCCCCGCAGTGGCGCCCCTCACCCACCAAGAGGTGGATTTCCTGCAGATCTTCTTCTGGATTGACAAAGCCCCGTGAATCGACGATGACCCGGTTGCTCAGGGCCACCAATTTTTGAAACAGCAAGCTGTTCAAATCCAGATCCCCCTGCCACCACAAAAAGGTGGGCAAGTTGGGGATCAACAGCGAGGCAACCGTGCTACAGGCCCGCACAAAGGCGGATTCCGGCGCTTTCAGGGTGATGTATTCGCAACAGACCAACGAGCTGCGCTGCTCGCGGGTTACCGGACAATAGGCGGCCACCTGGGCCTCGATGGCATCGTCTGCGGATCCCTCCCGTTTGGCTCGCAGGTCAATAACGCGACAGGGGTTTTGGGTGGCGATGGCCTCGACGGTGGGGGAAGGCAGCAACAGGGCATCGTCCAGAGATTCGTACACCACCAGGGTAAAGGTGGCAGCGCGGGCGGCAACGCCCTCTCCTTTGGAAGACCAGATCTTGTTCAGCTCCTGCTCAATCTCTTCGATGGAGACATCTTTCGGGGTTTGTAGGGGCAGGACGGCAGCAGATTGATCCATAGTCTCCTCCTGGAGTGGACTCTTGCTCGATTCTAGGCAGGCGGGTCGGCTGGCCGGGAGGGGCTTAAGGCGAGGTACAGATTGGCCAACTCAAGCCTGCTCTCCGCACCCGATCCAGGAAACCCGAGGATCAGGCGGGCCGAGGCTGGATGTTCAGCTCCAAGGGGCGGGCGGGATCCCCTGTCAAGAGCACCCCGCGACCATTGGCGTGCAGGTGCCGCACAATCCAGTACAGGGTTTCTATGCGCTCCGGGCAGCCCAGTTGCTCTGCCAGTTGGGGCAAAGTCAGGGATCCCTGCTGCTTCTGTACCGTCTCTAGCACCCGCCGTTGCAGCTCCAAGACGGCGCTGGCGGCTTTTTTGCCTGCTTCCACCCCCGGTTGATGATAAGCGTTGATCTGGATTAGGGAGGCGTAGAGGCCCACAGCTCGTTCGTAGAGGGCAATCAAGGCCCCCACCGAGCGGGCATCCACCCGTGGCAGCGTCACGGTAATGGAGTCGCGACCATTTTCGTAGAGGGCCTGGCGGGTACCCTGCAGCAGGCCGCTCAAGTAGTCGCCACTGGTCACCTGTGGCTCCACGAAGGGGGAAGGGATCCCAGGCTCCCGATCCTGAAGCACCTCGATGAAGGTAACAAAAAAGTTGTTCAAACCATCCCGCAACTGCTGGACGTAGGCATGTTGGTCGGTGGTGCCTTTGTTGCCGTAAACGGCAATGCCCTGCTCCACACGGTTGCCGTTTAGATCATGGGACTTGCCCAGGGATTCCATCACCAACTGCTGTAAGTAACGGCTAAACAACAGCAGGCGATCCTTGTAGGGCAAAACCACCATGTCTTTGCGCCCTTGCCCTTGACCGACGATGTACCAGGCCATGGCCAGTAAAGCGGCGGGATTGCGCTCCAGGTGGGGTACGCGGGTGGCCTCGTCCATGGTGGCTGCCCCGGCCAGCAAAGCCCGGATATCAATGCCTTGCAACGCTGCCGGCAACAGGCCCACTGGGGACGTTTCGGAGGTGCGCCCCCCCACCCAGTCGAAGATGGGGAAGACCTCCAACCACCCCTCCTGCCGCGCCTGCTGCTCCAATTGGCTGCCAGGGCCGGTGATGGCCACCGCATGGGCAGAAAAAGGGATCCCGACCTTTTGGTAGGCCAGCTTCACCTCCACCAAGCCATTGCGCGGCTCTGGGGTGCCCCCAGATTTGGAGGTGGTGATCACCAGGGTTTGCCCCAGCTTGTCTGCCAGCCGCCCCAGCACCCGGTCAAACCCGTCGGGATCCGTATTGTCGATGAAGTGGATATTTAGAGGAGGGTACAGCGGAGCCAGGGCCTCAGCCACAAATTGCGGCCCCAGAGCTGAGCCGCCAATGCCAATGCAGAGCAGCTCGGTGAACCGCCCCCCCCCGCTAGCCGGGATGGTTCCGTGATGGATCTTTTCGGCAAAGGTTTCCACCCGCTCAATGGAATCCTGAATGGCCTGCCGGATCTCGGGGGTGGGAGCCAGCTCGGGCGCCCGCAGCCAATAGTGGCCCACCTGGCGGCCTTCGTCGGGGTTGGCAATGGCCCCGGCTTCCAAAGCCTGCATATCGGCAAAAGCCTGGGCAAAGCGAGGCCGCAGCGCTTCCACCTGAGGGGGAGTGAAACGGATGCGGCTGATATCGACGAAAATCTCCAGGCTGGGATGGTAGTAAAGCCAGTTGCAGTAGCGCTGCCAGAGTTGAAGGCTGTCCATGGGATCCCTTTTGCCAGAAGCCCTAACCAGCTTACCAAACCTCTCTCTACTCCCAGCCGAGGGTTGTACGCTCCAGCCAGGACTGATCCAAACTGATGAGCGCCTCTTTGACCCCCACACCTGTCTCAGGGTGACGCCAATCGGGAGCAATCTCCCCCAAGGGAGCTAAGACAAAAGCACGTTCCATCATGCGGGGGTGGGGTAACGTCAGCTCAGGGCTGTTCAGGATGCGGTTGCCCACGGCCAGCAGATCCAAATCCAGGGTTCTGGCCTCCCAGCGGATGCGCCGTACCCGTCCTGCTTCCTGCTCGATGATCAGCAGCGCCCTGAGCAACTCCAGGGGAGACTGGTAACGAGGAAAGGGATCCAACGCCACCACCGCGTTAAGGTAGTCGGGTTGTCCGGGTGGCCCCCCTTGGGCTGGGCTGCGGTAGAGACTGGAACGGGCCACCACCTCTCCCAACCGGGGCAACTTCTGCACAGCCAGGCGCAACTGCTGCAGCGGATCCCCCAGGTTGCTTCCCAAGGCAACATAGGCCAGGTCGGGATTCATAAGGCTTCTGCCCTGCTTACGGCTCGTCGGCGGTCGATCTCGACGTAAACATCCTTGAACAGCCCCGGCAGGGGAGCTTGCGGCTTGTGAACCCGCACAATTAGGGCCTCCAGTTGGGGATAGCTCTGCCACAGCCGCTCTGCAATCTGGTCTGCCAAGGTCTCGATCAAGCGGTAGCGCCGCTGGGTTACCTCTTCTCGTACCACCTCGTACACCGCCGCGTAGTTCACTGTGCGATCAAGGTCATCTTTCACTGAGGCCAGCGCAAGCTGCATCTCCACATCCACTACAAAGCGCCCACCCAAAACCGCTTCCTCCGGGCAGTGGCCGTGATAGGCATGAAAGACAAGGCCCTGGAGCACCAGCCTACCCTGCGTCATCGTGCAGAGCTTCCCAAGTGGCGAGGGCAGAAACATGAGCTGGCACGTTATGAACCCGTACCAGGGCAGCCCCCCGGCTGGCTGCAAACAGATGGACGGCCACGCTGGCGCTGTCTCGCTCGCTGGGTACGGCAATGCCGGAAAGCTTACCCACAAAACTTTTGCGGGAGGCCCCCACCAAAACTGGGTAGCCGTAGGCCACCAGCCGCGGTAGGGCTTTGAGCAGGGCTACATTCTGCTCGGCAGTTTTGGCAAAGCCCAAGCCCGGATCCAAAACAACGCTGGGCACGCCCGCCGCCAAAGCCCGCTCTGCCTGCTCCCTAAGGAAACCGAAAACCTCCCCCTCCAGGTCAGCGTAGTCCGTCTGTTGCTGCATGGTGCGCGGCTCTCCCCGCATGTGCATGATCACTGCCGGCACCCCCGCCTCGGCACACACCTGCACCATCTGCGGATCCCGCAGCCCGGTTACATCGTTCACCAAATGGGCCCCGGCAGCCAAAGCCGCCGCCGCCACCTCCGGCTTGCGAGTGTCAATGCTAATCGGGATCCCGGATCCCTGCAAAGCTCGAATTACCGGCAAAACCCGGTCGCATTCCACTTCCACCGGCACCGGCTCCGCCCCTGGGCGGGTGGACTCGCCGCCAACATCCACCATCAAAGCCCCTGCCGCCGTCATGGCCTCGGCTGCCTGCACGGCTGCTTCCAGGGATCCCCACAGGCCGCCATCGCTGAAGCTGTCGGGGGTGACGTTGAGCACCCCCATCACCGCAACCCCGCGCCACGAGAGGCGATAGCCTTCCTCCACCTTTTCGGCTCTGGGCAGAGGACGCCGAGAGATCAAGCCGGTGGTGCTTGTAACTGGTAGGAGATGATCCTGTTCAAGAAGCATGCTGACTTGTGCTGCCGGGACAAGGCAAGAATCTTCCGTAGCTCAGGATACTACAGCCCAGGCCCCACGCAGGGCTGAAGTTTGATGGAAGACTTTGCTGTCTCCAGCCTGCAGAATCAAGCTCAGGGAAGAGCCCCCGCTAACTCAGAGGCAGGGATGAGCCTGAGTCGGCAGGGGGACTCCTCCCATCCTAGAACATGATGTCGTCTTCCGAACGACCCCAAATGCACCAAATGATAGAGGCAAAGATTGCCATGTAAACCCAGGCCATCGGGCCGTATTGCAGCAGATCCATCAATACATCCCTAAAACATTTGTTTATCTAGTCCAATTATTGTGATGTTTCGTTACAGCGTCAACAGTTCTCTCAGGAAAAGGCTCCTTCTCAGACCAAACCGGCGCTGTGCCGGGATCCCCTGTCCAAAGCGGGCTAAGTCTTTTTGCCTAGAGACAGGGAGCACGTCTTAAGTTTCTGAGGAAACCCAGCTTGCCTGAGAGAAACGGCTGAAAGATGCAGAGCGGCTGGGGAGCTAGACATTGAAGCGGAAGTGCATCACATCCCCTTCCTGCACCACGTAGTCTTTGCCCTCGCTGCGCAGCAGGCCCTTTTCTTTGGCGGCACTCAGGGATCCCGCCGCCACCAGATCGGCATAGGCCACTGTCTCGGCCCGGATGAAGCCCCGCTCAAAATCGGAGTGGATCACCCCGGCTGCCTGAGGGGCTGTGGCTCCAATGGGGATTGTCCAAGCGCGGGTTTCTTTGGGGCCAGAGGTAAAGTAGGTGCGCAAGCCCAACAGCTCGTAGGTGGCTCGGATGAGAGCTTTCAGCCCGCCTTCTTTTACCCCCAACGAATCCAGGTAGGCCTGCCGCTCGTCGGGGGGCAGCTCCACCAGTTCTGCCTCCACCTGGGCTGAGACCACCACCACCCTTGCCCCTTCCGCCTCGGCAAATTGCCGCACTTGCTCCACCCAGGCATTGCCGCCGGCCAGATCTGTTTCCGCCACGTTGGCGGCGTAGATGACTTTTTTGCGGGTGAGCAGCCCCAACCCTTTGATCAACTGCTCTTCTTCGGGGCTGAGGGGCACCAGGCGAGCCGGTTTGCCCTCGTCCAAAGCGGCCTGCAACTGTTCCAAAGCCTGCAACTCCAGTTGGGCGGTTTTGTCGGACTTGGCCTGCTTGCGCACCCGCTCTGTGCGCCGCTCGATCTGGGCCAGATCCGCCAAGGCCAGCTCTAGGTTGATCACCCCGATATCCCGCAAGGGATCCACCGAGCCGGCCACATGCACAATGTTCTCGTCCTGGAAGCAGCGCACCACATGCACCACAGCATCCACCTGGCGAATGTGGGAGAGAAACTGGTTGCCCAGACCCTCCCCCTTGCTGGCTCCAGCCACCAGCCCGGCAATGTCCACAAACTCGATTTGGCTGGGGATGATCTCGGCAGAACCGCTGATCTTGGCCAGTACCTGCAAGCGCTCATCAGGCACTGCCACCCGCCCCACATTCGGCTCAATGGTGCAGAAGGGAAAGTTGGCCGCCTCGGCTTTGGCATTCTCACAGAGGGCGTTGAACAAAGTAGATTTGCCTACGTTGGGCAGGCCGACAATTCCAGCTCTTAACATCCAGCTCTTGGGGAAAAAGCCAAAAACAGAGTAACGGGATCCCTTGCCCAGCGGAAAGTCCCTACTCCGACGTTAACATTTGCAATCCCTCGGCAGTGCGCCTTCCCAACTGAACGCAACCACCCCCGGCCCCGCTCCCAAGGGAAGAGGGAGGTCTTGCCGAAGTGCGTAACCCTTTCCAATTCAAACTCTGCAAACTCGCTCCAAAAAGGCCACCCCCTCCACGTGCCCGGTTTGGGGAAAGAAGTCAGCCGCCCGCCATTGGGTGAGGCGATAGGATCCCTCTGCCAATAAGACCTGTAAGTCTCGCGCCAGAGTGGCAGGGTGACAGCTAATGTAAACGATGCGCGGTGGTCGCCGCAGCTTTAAGGTCTCAAGCACTTGGCGGTCGCAGCCGCGCCGCGGCGGATCCAGCACCACAATGTCAGCAGGGGGCAGGGTTGGCAAAACCTGTTCTACCGTGCCCTCGAAAAATTGGGCCGAGGTGATACCGTTGAACTGGGCATTGTAGCGGGCTTGGGCCACCGCTTCCGGCAAAGCTTCCACCCCCATCACCCGTTTCGCCCGCTGTGCCAGCAGCAAGGTTAAGGTGCCGATGCCACAGTAGGCGTCCAGGATGGTCTCTTCTCCCCGCAGGTTTAGTTGGTCGGCTATCCAGGTGAAAAAGGCTTCTGCTTGCTCTGTGTTGACCTGGAAGAAAGAGGTGCTGTCGATCCAGAGGGAAAAACCGGCAAATTCCTCCCGCAGAGCCCCTCGACCGGCAATGACCTCAGTCTCTGGGCCGAAGATGGCATTGGTACGAGCCGAGTTGAGATTGAGACAGACCCCCACCAGGTCGGGGTAGCGCTGCATCCAGCGTTCGGCCCAGCTTTCCAGATGGGGCAGGCGACGACTACAACTGACCAAGGTAAGAAGCACCTCGCGGGTGCGGCGACCGATGCGCAAACCCAAGTGGCGGAGATGACCTTGGTGACGGCTTTCGTCATACACACTCCAGCCCGTTTCTTGGAGATCCCGCTTGATTTCCCTTAGGAACACATCCAGCCGCTCATCTTGTACGGGGCATTGGTTGAGGTTCACCAGGCGATGACTGCCCCGTTGGTAGTAGCCCATGCGCAATGGCTGGCCCTCTGGTTTGGCCATGGGGTAGGTGACCTTGTTGCGATAGCGCAGCGGCTGCTGGGATCCCAAAATGGGGACAGGCTCCGGCAGAGCAAGACCGCCAATCCGCTCCAGCGCATCTCTGAGGATTTGCTGCTTGGTGGCCAACTGCTGGCTATAGCTGACGTGTTGCCATTGGCAGCCACCACATTTGTCTGCCACGATGCAGGCTGGCCGCACCCGTTCTGGAGAGGGAGAAATCAGCGACCGAATTCGCCCGACCAAGTAGTTGCGCTTGACCTCGGTTACTTGGGCCACCACCTGATCCCCGGGCACTGCTTGGGACACAAACACCACCCGCCCTTGTCCAAGCCCTGCCGTGTGGGCAATGCCATCTCCCTGGGGGGTCAGGGCTGTGACCTCCAACACCAAGAGATCCCCAGGTTTAACCGGATCAGAAAGGCCAGAAGGGATCGGGTACTCCATTAAGCCGTTTTACCGGAATTGGAAATGACTATAACCGTACGTCTGTGTTGGCCGTAGGCAGTATTGCCGGAAAAAGCTGTAGCAAGGTCAAGAGTATGTTGGTCACCTACTACTTACCAAAAAACTGAGTCTACAGCCCCGTCCTTTGGGACAGCTTTGCGAGAGAGCCACAGCAGCGGCAGGGTAGTCAACCGCTCTATTCGCGCAACCAGGCTGTAGGCCCAGTAGGATGGGGGATACGTCAATATGACCGCACCGAAATCCTTGGTCAATTGGGGTGGCCCAGCTCCTATTCCCCTTCGGTAGGTGCTACTGCCTCGGGATCCAAAACGGCCCCTGCCCCGTAAGAGTCAATATCAATGGCCTGGGATCCGCCCGTAGCCAACAGAGCCATCAGGGATCCCAACTGCCACCACACCAAGCCTGCCGTCCCCAGCACCAGGATCCCACCCACACAGGTCGCCAAAACCACAGACAGGCCAAACACATTCAAACAGGCAGCCACAAAGCCAAAGGTAAACAAGCAACAGAGACTGTAGGTGAGGATCACCCCGGGAGTGCGATAGCGAATTTGGGCCTGGCTATCCCGGTTGAGCTGCCAGAGAGCTACCTGGTATTCCAACTTGTCCTTGAAAAGGATGCCAAAGATGATGGCAAAAAAGCTGAGCAGAGCAATGGCAGAGTAAATGGGGGGATTGGCGAAGGGATCAGAAAAATGACCGCCGGCGTAAAGGGATTCCATCGGGTTCACCTCGATTTAGGATCCAAGCTCCTAGCTTAACATTTCTTAGCATCACTGCCAGTAAGCTGGGCAGAAGGTTTCTGGCAACTGATATTCTTCCCACACCCAAAGAGGAGGGATCCTTACCACCGCTCACCAACACAACCTATGAAGACCAAAGACTATTGGCTTGGCTCTGACAATACAGCCGCGTCTGGATCTACCGACAGATGGGCGATTAGCCGATCCACCAACCGCGAGAGGGTTGCCCGTTCTTCTGGGGTGAGACAGCCGTAGGTTTGCTCCCGCAACTGCCAAATCAAGGGGGGCAAAACCTCTTTTAGCTCCTCTCCTGCGGGTGTGAGGTAGACCCGCCAAATCCGCCGATCCTCAGGATCCCGCTGCCGCCGGATCAGCTCCCGTTTTTCCATGCCATCCAACACCCCGGTCATGGTGCCCCCCAACTGCTGCAAGCGCTCACAAATGGTGGAAGTCGGGATCCCGTCTTCTTCCCAGAGGCAGCAGAGCACCACCCAATGGGAGATGGTCAGGCCAAAAGGCTCCAAATAAGACTGGAACTTCCGCCTCACCAATTGAGACAACAGCCGAATGCGATAGCCCAAGGAATTGGGGGCAAGAATGTCGTGCCACCGTTCTAGGAAAGCTTGTTTTTCTGACTGAACTCTCACTCTGGTTGGACTGTTTCCCATTGGCGGCCTGAAATGCTTAGAGTCTAAATCGCCCTATTTTATCTTTTACTCAAGAGAGAAGGGGCTTATGATCCATCTGGTACAACTGGTACAAAGGTTGTGTGAGCCATCTCCCACCCTTTGCAGTACAGCCTAGCTCTTGCGCAGCCAACGGACGATCTGCAGCCATTGCCGTTGCAAAAGATATCCATCAGGCAACACAGCATTTTCTGGCTGCGTGTCAGGTTACAGCCGAGGGGGATCCCTGCCAAGCCAGAGATGGGCTTGCATGGACTGGAGTCGATAGCGCTGGAAAAGGGTGCCCCAAAGATTTGCCAAGGCGGTTTGGATGGCACTAGAGTAGCGTCAAGTCTTAACCAGCCCGTTGTCCTTTGCAAGTGTCTTGGTGAGGTCATCATGCCGCTTGTCCCACAGGGGTTGCGCCCCTATCTTCGTTTCCTCTGGGCAGGGATCCCGTTGGCCGGTGCTTTAGCCTTGGGGGCCTGCTGGAGCCACCGCACAGGTGCTGAAGTCGAGTTTTCCACATCGGCTCAGAATCCCTTCCCCCCCATCCCCACCCCACCGCCGCCGCTGCCTTCCCCAAGTGGGACTCCGGGCCTTCCCCCCTGGTGGCCTCGCCCACAATCCCCCGAGTGGAAAGATTCTCCTTACGCTCCGGTCTTGTCCGGCTTTTTGCAGGGATTGGCGGCCCAAGGAGGAGCGCTCTCCCAACAGGGGATCCTGCTCTGGACACCGGAAGGAGAGCTGCTGGCGGAGCATTTGCTGGATCGGCCTTTGCCGGTGGGAGCCTTGGATCAGTTGGCCATCAGCTTGATGGCCCTGGAGACTTGGGGCTATGAACATCGCTTTGAGACCCGGTTCTACACCACAGGCCATCGGTCGGGCCATCGCTTGACGGGAGATTTGATCCTGGTGGGGGGCGGGGATCCCTATTTCACGGAAGCAAATGTGGCAGAGCTGGCCCGCCATTTGCATAGCCTCGACATTCGCCAGATCGACGGTGAGGTGAAGGTGCTGCCTCCCTTCCGTTTGCTGGGCCAACCCGATCCTTTGGCCAGCGCTCGGCGTCTGGCAGAACTGCTCAGCGATACGCAGCAGCCCCATCCGGTTGCCATTCGTGGCTCGGTGTCAACCCTGACAGTCCTCCCCGCCGACGCCCACTGCCTGGCCAGCTATACCTCGCTACGCCTGGGATCCCTGTTGCAGATCCTCAACGGCAGCAACGACCGGGCCATGGCAAAAGCCCTGTTGGCAGAACTGGGGGGCGAAACAGCCCTACTGGAGTACCTGCGGCAGCGGTTGGTGGCTCAGCCCATTTCCCGCCTGGATCCCAACATGGCCCCTGCCGAGCAAGACATTCGCCTTGGGCAAAGAGGGCAAGCCCTGTACCTTTCCCCTCGCGCCCTAGCTCATCTCTGGGAACACCTGGTAGATCTGACGGACGGGGATCCGACTCGGATCTTACCCAGATCGGGCATCGGCCACAGCACCCTGCAGGCGCGCACCTTGCCCTCAGGCACGACGGCTCAGGTGGGATCCGCTGCCGATCGGCTGATGATCATGGGGCAATTGCCGAATGGCACCCACTTTATCCTGCTCAACCAAGGCCCTGACCTGGGTATTTTGCGCCAACAACAGGATCAGTTTCTGCGGGAGGTGGCGGCCATTTCCGAGCCCCTTCGCCGCTAATGCCGATTTCAATTCAGACTTCATTTGAAATATGTCCCTCTCCCCCGCTTCCCGTCAGGGGGTGAGAGATTGCGGCCTTGCAGCTATGCAGGGCAGAATAGTGCGCTCGTTACTGACTTGGGCGCATGGAGCGTTCAAAGAGCGGCTGAAGGCGGTGGCTGAGCAGTACGAGAAGCTGGTAATTGCAGTTTCAGCTTACTAGCGCAGGAGCCCCGCCCTCTGTCCGTAGGACGAGGGTCGGGAGGAATGCGGAAGTTACGATAGAACCATGACCCAAGTCCTGACCGTCTCCTGCAAGCTCAAGGTGTCCCAGTCGCAAGCCGCCAAATTGGACGCGACCTTGGAGGCTTTCGTTCACGCCTTGAACTGGGTCAACCAAAACACACCCGAGAAAGTCGTCAACCCACTTAAACTCCAATCTCTGTGCTACCGCCAAATCCGTGCCCGGTTCGGCTTGTCCAGTAACTTGGCTCAGCAGGTCTGCAGACGGCTGGCCGGTGCCCGTAAAGTTGCCCGACAGAAAAACCGCCCCGTCAAAGCGTTCAGGGGTGGCTTCGCGACCTACGGTCGCGCTAGCGGTGCGTAGCACCATGCCCGCATCTTTTCGTTTCGCGAGCAAGACTGGACGGTGTCGCTGACCACGGTGGAGGGTCGAGAGCGCTTTGAGCTGGCGATTGGCCGTTACCAGAGAGAACAGTTGGCAGGCTCCAATCCCAAATCCGCCACTCTGGTCAAGCGCAAAGACGGTTCCTACTCCATCCAGATTGGTGTGGAAACGGAGCCGTCCCCACCGCAGCGCACGGATAGAGTGCTGGGCGTGGATTTGGGCAGGACGGATATTGCTCATACAATGGCGCTCCGCGCCGCTGCGCGAACGGAAGGAGATAACTGGCATGGACAGCAGTTGAGCAAAGTCCGAGACCACTACTCCCGGTTGAGGGCGGTACTCCAGCGCAAAGCCAGTAAGGGCACACGCAGTTCACGGCGCAGATGCAGAGAACTGCTGCAACGGCTGTCTGGCAAGGAGAGACGCTTTCAGTCGCGGCAGCGTTGCGTAGCAACAACGTGGGTCCATCATCGTATCTCTAAAGCTATTGTCTCTAGGGCAAAAGCCACAAACAGCGCTCTTGCTCTGGAAGACTTGACAGGGATTCGGGAAAGGGTCAATCGACAGCCACGCAGTAAAACCGAACGGCGCAGGGTCAACAGTTGGGCGTTCTACCAACTCCGTCAATTTTTGGAGTACAAGGCTCTGCGTGCGGGGGTTGCTCTGATTCTGGTGCCGCCTGCCTACACGTCGCAGACCTGCCACCGGTGTTTGCACATCCATCCCGACCCTGCACAGTCCTACCGCAGTGGGAAGCAGTTTAAGTGCGGGCACTGTGGATGGGAAGGGGATGCGGATTTGAATGGTGCAAACGTAATTGCGCTTTGGTGCTCCGCACCGCTAACGCGAGTGGGGGCTGCTGTAAACCAGCCTGGAGGCCCGGGCTTGTTTTGCTCTGCCGAGCGAAACCAGCTCAGGGCTACTGTTCGCGCAGCGGCGCGGAGCGCCATAAGCCCGCACTCTTTCGCTTTAGCGGCACGGAGCGCTTTGCATCAGCATGAGTGAGGGTAGTTTACGATTGAAAAAGGCGGGAATAAAGGTGTTGGTGGGCTTGACAATCCCGTTCTTGTAGAGGGGTGAAGCTGCTTAGGGGCGGCCAGCCGAGGGAGAGGTTTGACCCTTCGGCTCGCTTCATGACCGGCAGAATCTCCTGATGCACCACTGCCTCGATCGGCTCATACAATTGGGCCAGCAGGCTTTGCCCCTCGGTATGCCCCAAAGGCACCAAGCGCACTGCCGCCGAGACCAGACCGGTGAGGGAGGAGAACAAGAAGGCACGCAGAGTATCTTCCAGCCCAACGCCCGCCTGAGCGCAGATCCAGCCGAACACCAAGGAATGATGCAGCGGCTCCCCCTCTGCTTTGGGGACGGAGATTCCCCAGGTGCGTTCTGCCAGTTGAGCTAGGCGTTTGCCCAAATCCAAGCTGGCTTGGCGCGGTTCTGCCGCCCAACGGGTTGCTTGCAGTTGTCGCTGCAGCTTCTCCACTCCCGACTCGGCTCCCAGTTGAGATAGGCGGTGGGCCAAGGCACAGGCTCTGCCCTCCGTGGGGGCTAAGCCCATGTGCAAAACCCCCAGCAGGTACTGCTGCACCCCAGCCCGATTGCGAAGTTGACCCGCTTGAACGGCAGCTTCCAAGCCCCAAGAGTGGGAATAGGCTCCAATCGGCAGAGCAGAATCGGTGAGTTGTAGCAACAGATAGAAAGTGCCGCTGGATCCTGGAGAAGTAAGCTGCGAGGATAACTCACCACGCATCTTTGCCAAGCTTTAGCGGGGGCGGATCAGGCCATAGCCGCCGTGGTTGCGGACGTAGATAACGTTGATCTCGCCATTTTCGATGTTGCGGAAAACATAGAAGTCGTGATCCACCAACTCCAACTGGTGCAACGCTTCCTGAACCGTCATGGGCGGCATGGCGAAGTATTTGGTGCGCACCACCTCTGCGGGTAACTCCGCTTGCCGTTCCGTATTCAGTGGATCGGTGGCGGGCTGCTGGGCCACTGCCACGGAGGTTTTGGGGGTGTGGCGGACACGGTGAATGCCGTTCCGTTCTTTGTATTTGCGCAACTTGCGGGCCAGCTTGTCGGCCACACGGTCGATGCTGGCATAGAGGTTTTCGCTGCTTTCTTCCGCCCGGATCACCGTGCCATTGGCATAGACGGTCACTTCGGCAGATTGGCTGGCACTGATACGGGGGTTGCGAGCTACCGATAGATTGACATCAACCTCACTGGTGATCTGGGCAAAATGGCTGACAGCGCGCTCAATTTTTTCTTGAACGTAGCTGCGGATGGCGTCGGTAATCTCGACGTTTTTCCCTTGGATCACAAGCTTAGTCATGAGGACTCTCCCAGTCATGTCGGTTTATACCTGAGATAGCGCCTCACCCCCACCTGGGATCCGTCTAGCTTTAGAAAGCGACCCCAACTCGCGGGTGACATCAGCCTTTTAGTTTGCAAAAACGGAGCCCTGCCATCTAGGGTGAGCAGATCGGTTTGGGAGTGGCACTAACCTCTTGGGTTAAGTCTAAGTTAACATCTTGCTTAGGGATCCCTGCCAGAGGTTAAGAATAAATTTAGGCTCTCTTAATGTTTAGGCAGGTCTTGAATTCCAGATTTTCCCGAATTACAGGAGTTCTGTGGATAAGCAGGATCCCTGTTACGCAAGGCATACACTGGGCTGTACCGAGCGTCTTTGGGAAAGACTCTTTCAAGTTTAAAAAGCCAAATCTACCACCAAACCCATAGACGGATCTAGCCTGCTAAAAATCTTTCCAAACTGGATTTTGAATTGGTTAAACAATGCCTCTAACTCTGACCCCTTTTTGAGAAACTAGACCTGGCCTAGATTGCTCATAAACTCAGCAGTCCAGGTGCTCCAGGTCTCCCCTGACTGTAGGTTGCCATTATCCTACAGCTTAGCAGCATCTTGATTGGGTAACCCCTGACAGCAAAAATGAAGGGATATGGACATAAATTAAGCTTTTTATCAATACAAAGCTTTAATTTGAGGGATATTATCCCTGTTGGTATCGGCTTTGACAAGCCTGTTGTTTACCGCTCTGCTGTCAGGTTTCTATCGGAGAGCTACATAAGACTGGGAACTCCGTTTTGCCGGTGCGATGGTATTGGGAAGCTGGGGGGAGAAGGCCAGCTCTTTTGGGGGTGGCTGAAATGCTACTCTCAAAATGCCTTGGTGCGTAATAAGGTGAGGCAGACGGTGTGGGCGGAGGGATCCCGTTGAAGGCAGCAGAGCTTTTGGACAGAGCAGAGGAGGCTCTGCAGGAGCGGTTTCAGGCGGTGGAGAAGACCCTCAGAGAAAACCTGGCGCGGGTGTTGCGGGCCTTTCGGGAGCAGCGGGTGGGATCCCATCACTTTGCCGGGGTGTCGGGGTATGGCCACGACGACCAGGGGCGGCAGGTTTTGGATCGGGTGTTTGCCCAGATCATGGGCTGTGAGGCAGCGGTGGTGCGGCTGCAGATGGTGTCTGGTACCCATGCCATCGCCTGTGCTTTGTTTGGGGTGCTGCGTCCGGGGGATGAGCTGCTGAGCATTACCGGCCCCCCCTACGACACCCTTGAGGAGGTCATCGGCCTGCGGGGCTCCGGGCGGGGATCCCTGCGGGAGTTCGGCATTGATTACCGCCAGTTGGATTTGCGGGAGGGCAATGTTGATTGGCAGGCCCTGAAAACTGCCCTCAGACCGCAAACCCGTCTGGTTCACATTCAGCGCTCCTGCGGCTACGATTGGCGGCCCAGCTTTTCCATTGCCCAGATCGCCGAAATGATCCAAGTGGTTAAAGCGCAAAACCCCGAAGTTGTGGTTTTTGTGGACAATTGCTACGGCGAGTTTGTGGAAACTCAGGAGCCAACCCATGTGGGCGCAGATCTCATTGCCGGATCCCTGATCAAAAATCCAGGGGGTACCCTTGTTCCCACAGGGGGCTATGTGGCCGGGCGGGCAGAGCTGGTGGAGCAAGCGGCCTGTCGGCTGACGGCGCCGGGCATTGGTTCAGAGGGGGGGGCAACTCTAGATCTCAACCGCCTTCTCTTTCAAGGTCTGTTCTTAGCCCCGCAGATGGTGGCTGAAGCGGTGAAGATCGCCCATCTGGCGGCGCAGGTGTTTTCTGATCTGGGCTACCCGGTCTTGCCTCTGCCTCAGGCTCCTCGTACCGATATCATCCAGGCCATTCAATTGGGATCCCCACAAAGGCTGCGGGCCTTTTGCCAAGCCATTCAAAACAGTTCTCCTGTGGATTCCTACCTCACCCCAGTTCCGGAGGTGATGCCCGGTTATGCAGACCCCGTGGTGATGGCAGCAGGCACCTTTGTTGCCGGGAGCAGTGCAGAACTCTCTGCCGATGGGCCGATGCGGGATCCCTACACCGTCTATTTGCAGGGGGGAACCCATCTTGGCCACGGGCGGCTGGCCCTAGAAGCCGTCTTGCAAGCTTGGGAGACCCTGTAGTCCAACAGTTGGCTCTCAGTTAGACAAGCAAGGAAGGGGCAGGCCAACAATCTCAAAACTCAGCATAAATTCAGCTCAAGTTGCCGTCTCTGGCTAACCTTTTCCCTCAATCAGGGAGTAGGATCAGTCCACAGTGGCCATTCTTTAGGGATCCCTTTCGATGTTGAGCTTGGATTGTTCTTGCGTGTTTCCTCGCCGTTGGGGATCCCGTTTGGCGCTGGCTCTGGTGGCATTGGGGTTGGCCGGCGGCTGTCGGCTAGGGGATCGGGTGGGATCTGCGCTGACCCGTTCTGCTCTGTGGAGAGGCAGCCAAACCGTGACGGGAGCGCTGGAGGTGGGGGATGAAGTTAGCCGCCAGTACGGCAGCTTTTGGGATGGGATCCCCGTCACCGCTGAGCCAGGGCAGATTTTGATAGCTGCCCTAGAGAGTGAAGATTTCGATGCCTACCTGGAGCTGGTGGACGGTCAGGGGCGGGTAATTGGCTTTGACGATGACTCTGGCCCGGATGTGAATGCCCTGTTGGCGGTGCGTCTGCCGGAGGGAGGCACCTATACCCTGCGGGCCACCAGTTTTGAGCCTGAATCCACCGGCAACTACCGGCTCACCTATGTCCTCACCCAGATAGATTGGCAGCAAAGCCTATCGGGCCGTCTGCAGGAGGGATCCCTTCAGCACCCCGAGGATGGCAGTTGGATGGACAAGTATCCCATTGCCGCCCGCGCCGGCCAGATCCTGATTGCTTCCATGACCAGCTCTGATTTCGATGCCTTCTTGCAACTGTTGGATCCAAGTGGGGAAGTCATGGCTTGGGATGATGACCAAGGGGGTGGAACCGATGCTCTGATGATTGCCTTTCTGCCCCGCACCGGCACCTATACCCTGCGGGCCAACACCCATAAGCCAGGGGAAGAAGGGGGCTACAGGTTACAGTACGCCTTGCGCTAGCATCTGCTTCCCATCTTGAAGCTTGGATAAGGGGGCTTGCGGATCTTCTGGTGCTGATGTCGAGAGTTTGACAGGAATCATTGTTTTTTAACGCCTAATGTTGATACATGTCAGGAGTTACCGGTTTACCCTCCTAAGATCCTCACAAAGCCAGAAGGGGCACTGCTTGCTGAGCTTTGTGGGAAAGCGTGACATCTTATCCTAAGTTGTGACGGAGCTGAAATATTGTTCTCTAGGGTGAGGTCTTTTTTCTAGAATCAGATCGATGGCCTAGACCATTCTTTTGCAGTTCAGCCCCTATCTTCACAAAATGGATGCCATGACTCCTGAAATGGTACGCCAGTTTTGGTCTTTGGTCAGCGAGATTAGCAGGCCAGATTGGCTCACAAAGCGTGACGATGACCTGGTGAATCTGCTTCTGAGCGCCTGTCAAAAAAAACAGGCCCTCAGTAGTGTTGATGCTTCGATTCTCAATCGCTACATCAGCATTCGCCTGCCCTTGATTCGCGATATCCTTGTGGACTAAGCCCAGAGAGGACAAGGTTTTCCCATCATGCTGACCGCACAAATCACCTTGCTGGTCTACGGGGCGCTGCTTTTGGTGGGCGGAGCAATCGGCTATAGCAAAGGCAAAAGCTCCAAGTCTCTCATCGGGGGGCTGGTTGGGGCTGCCCTCAGCGGAGTCAGCTATGGGCTGCTGGGGGTGGATCCCCGCTGGGGGCTGGGTTTGGGCCTAGGGACGACGGTGCTGGGGTCTATCCTATTCGCCCTGCGCTACCGCAAAACCCGAAAGTTGATGCCTGCTGGCTTAATGTTCATCCTCAGCTTGGGAGCGGCTGTCCTTCTGGGGCTTAGCTTTGGAGCGGCCTAGGCGACTTCTGGTTGCGCCAGTGGGGCGGAGTTTGTTGAACATTCGATGTAGTCGACTTTCAGCTCTCGGCCCGAGCGAATCTCTTCCATCGGGGATCCACAGTTGGGGCAAGCATAGCGCTGGCCTATTTCTGGCTTGTACTCTTGGCCACAGGGATGGCAATAGGCAATGAGCGGCGTTTCCCGGATGACCAACTGGGATCCCTGCAGGAAAGTACCCTGGGTTTGTGCGGCATAGGCAAAAGCCAGGCTGGCCGGCTCTACACAGGTAAACTGTCCCACCACCAGGTGCACCCGGGCGATCTGAGGCTGTCCCGGCTGACTTTGCCACCAGTCGCGTAGCGTTTGGATCAAGGCGCGGGTCATGTCGGTCTCGTGCATCTCTCACCTCCAGTCGCCGACCATTTCTGGCGTCGCCTCCGGGTGGATGTAGGCGGGCTTTTCTCGGCGCGGCAGTTGTCCAGATACCACCAAATGCGCCAGCGTATCGCAAATGACTCGGGTGGCCATCAGGGCTGTGATATCGCTGATGTCGTAGGGAGGAGAGACTTCCACCACCTCTAGGCCACAGATCGGTGCTTCTCGCACAATGCGCTTGAGCAAGTAGAGCGCTTCCCGCGGCAGCAGCCCACCGGGCTCCGGCCAGCCTGTACCCGGCACAAAGCCGGCATCGATGCAGTCGATATCGAAGCTGATGTACACACAATCGGTGCCGTCTAGGGCTTTTTCAAGTGCGAAATCGGCGGCTGCATCCAAGCCCATTTCGGTGATGTCGGTAACGGTGAGGATATGGGTGGCTCGCTCCCGGCACACCTTACACCCCTTGCCGTGGCACTTGCCAGCCGCCAATGCCCAGTTGCACCAGGTTATGGGCCGGGGCGTTGCGGATGTTGGTGGCATGAAACCAGGGGCAGGTGTGCATGCGCTCATCCAAGTCGGTTTCTTGGGTGTCCACATGGCGGTCGAAGTGGATGATGCCCATCTTCTTATCCCCCAAGTGGCGACAGATCCCCCGCACCGTGGGAAAGCCAATCGAATGATCCCCGCCCAGGATGACAGGAAAGGCGCCAGATCCGAAAATGTGAGCTACCCCTTTGGAGATTTGATCGAAGGATTTTTCGTTGTTGGCCGGGATTGTAAAAATATCGCCGACATCGCAGAGGGTGATCTGCTCCCGCAGATCGACGCCAAACTCAAAGTTGTAGGGGGTGTAAAAGCGGAAATACGCCGGATCCCCTGCGGGCCAAAGCGGGTGCCGGGCCGATAGGTGGTGCCGGAATCGTGGGGTACGCCCACCACCGCCACATCGTACTCCCCAACTTTGCGCACATCCTCCAGGTAGGGAGCCTTGAGGAAGGTGTTGATGCCGGCATAATGAGGCAATTCGCCACGGGAAAAGGTGGGGATAGAGCGATCGCCGATGCTGGCTGCTGCCTCGAGGCCAAACTCTAAGCCTCGACTTACCTCTTGCTGCCAACCGGATAGAGAAAGCCTCGCTTCTTTGGCCAAAGCCGCTTGGGCTTCGGTAGAAAAGCCGTTATTTGCGTTCGATTCGGTGGTCCTGGTTGGGATCCCCCGCTAGGTGGTGTATTCGGCGTTGATGCGCACGTAATCGTAGCTGAGATCGCAGCCCCAGGCCAGGCCCTGGCCGGATCCCTGATGGAGATCTACGGTGAAGGTCACGGGATCCCCTTTCAAGTACTCAGAGGCTGCCTTGCGATCGAAAGCCAGGGGCATGCCCGCCTGCATGAGCAGAAAATCCCCTAGGCGAATGTCCAACCGGCAGCTGTCAAAAGGGATCCCGGCCCGACCGGCGGCGGCTGCCACCCGTCCCCAGTTGGGATCGTTGCCAAAAGCTGCCGCCTTCACCAAGGGGGAGCTGGCGATCACACGGGCTATACGCCGGGCTGCCGCATCATCCACAGCCCCACACACCCGAATTTCCAGCAGCTTGGTAGCTCCTTCCCCATCGCGGGCGATGGCCTTGGCCAGATGAATGCAAACTTGGTTGACCATCTCCGCTAAGGTCTGGGCAGCTTCTGTGCCAGCTTGCAGGGGTGGGATCCCACTTTGGCCATTGGCCAGGGCCAAGAGCATGTCGTTGGTGCTGGTATCCCCATCCACCGTGATTTGGTTAAAGCTGAGGTCGGCAGCTTGCTTGAGGATCTGCTGCCACAGGCGGGGATCCACAGCCGCGTCGCAGGTTAAAAAAGCCAGCATCGTGGCCAAGTTGGGGTGGATCATGCCGGATCCCTTGGCAATGCCCCCCACCCTGACGGTGTACCCGTCGATCTCGGCCTGCAGGGCAACACTTTTGGTCACCAAGTCGGTGGTGATGATGGCGCGGGCGGCGCTCTCCCCTCCCTCTGGAGAGAGGCTGTCGACAAGGCCGGGCAGGGCTGCGTGGATTTTCGGCATCTCCAGTTGTCGCCCGATAACCCCTGTTGAGGCTATAAGCACTTGATGGGCCGGGATCCCCAACTGCTCTCCCACCCAGAGGGCCAGTTGGGCATTGTTGCGCTCCCCTTCTTCTCCGGTACAGGCATTGGCTTGCCCGGCATTGCAGAGAATGGCCCGCACCGGCTGCTGCCGGGAAAGGATCCCTTGGTTGTAGGTGACACAGGCTGCTTTGAGCTGATTGGTGGTGAAAACGCCTGCCCCAACTGCATCGCACTCGGAAACGATCAAGGCCAGATCCGGAGCTCCTGAGGGCTTTAGGCCGGCGGCCACTCCAGCAGCTCGAAATCCTCGCGGGGCAGTAACGGCGCCTTCAACCGGTTTAAATTGGGATCCCATGTGTTCCTTGGCCAGGGGGTGGTCGGCAATATCATACCGGCTTGCTGCTCGGATTTGGGTCATCGCAAGGGTCGGCCACTCGCAAGCTTTGGGTGAGAAACTCTCTGAAGACCGGTTCTGAGGGAAAGAGTTGTAGTTACGCCTACCAAGCAGAGGCAGTAGAGAGGGTTATTTTGAAAGTGTGTGCTTCCTATCCTCTTTTCCCCTTTCCAGATTGGGAAGGGTACCCTTCTATCCTCTGCTCTGGGAACTGCCAGCCATGCCTGCCCCTGTCATCACCCTCAACCATGTCAGCAAGGTCTATTCCAATGGCACGGTGGCTTTGCAGGACATGAACATGACCATCCAAGAAGGGCAGTTTGTCAGCTTGGTGGGGCCATCCGGCTGTGGAAAAAGCACGGTGCTACGGTTGGTGGCAGGTCTGGGGCATCTGACCACAGGCTCTATCGAATGGGGGAAAAATCTTGAGAAGGACGCTCCCCGGGGAGAACCCAAGTTGGCCTTTGTGTTTCAGGAACCGGCTCTCATGCCTTGGGCGACGGTGATGGACAATGTGCGTCTGCCCTTGAAGTTGGCAGGTGAGCCCAAGCCAAAAGCCGATCGAGATGTCTTGGAAGCTCTACAGTTGGTGGGTCTGCGGGGGTTTGAGCGCAGTTTTCCCCGCGAGCTATCGGGCGGCATGCGCATGCGGGTTTCCATTGCTCGCGCCCTGGTAACCAAGCCCCAAGTGTTGCTGATGGACGAGCCCTTTGGAGCTCTGGATGAGATCACCCGCAGCAAGTTGAACAGCGATCTGTTGGAGCTGTGGCAAGAAAAGCGCTGGACGGTGCTCTTCGTTACCCACAACATTTACGAGGCTGTTTACCTGTCCAACCGTGTGGTGGTGATGGCGGCCCGCCCAGGGCGGGTGGTAGCCGACATTCCCATCGATGCACCCTACCCTCGCTCGGAAGACTTTCGCACCTCTTCCCTTTACAACAACTACTGCCGTGAAGTGTCGGCCCGTCTGCAGGAAGCTATGCACGGCTCAGCTCAGGATCCGTATTTACGCCCCCCCTCTGCCGGACGTCTGCGCTGACGGGATCCCTTGCTGGACAGTGTTCCCTTGATTCTCTATTCTATTGCGTAATCTCAACTTCACGATATGTTCGACCCGCTTATCCACCTTCTCGACCCATTGCGCCGCTGGCTGGGATCCCTTGTTGGCTTGGGGGAGGGCTGGCCTCTGCATTGGCCGGATTGGGCTCTGCCCAAGCTGACTGGGGCGGTTGAAGAAAAACTTAGATCCCAACCTACGGATGAGGCAGACATGCCGAGTGCCGGCTCAGGGAGGCCTGCGAAGGGATTGGATCTCAGCCGGTGGTTCAATCTGGAAGTGATTGCCCCTGTCATCGTCGGGATCCTCTTCTTGGTGGGCTGGGAAGTGGCGGTGCGGGTAACGGGAGTGCCCCACTACCTCTTGCCAGGGCCAATTTTGGTGGCGCAAACCCTCGTTCGCGACTGGGGAACGCTTTTTCCGTCCCTGTTGATTACCGTGCAAATTACGGTGGTGGCCTTTTTGGCTGCCACAGTGTCGGGGCTTTTGGTCTCGATTGTGTTCACCCAGAGCAAGTGGATTGAGCGCAGCTTTTTCCCTTATGCGGTGATTTTGCAGACGATGCCCATTGTCTCCATTGCACCGCTGATCATCATTTGGCTGCGCAACAACACCTTTGCCGCGATGGTGGTGTGCGCCTGGATTGTGGCCTTTTTCCCGATTCTTTCCAACACCACTCTGGGGCTGAACAGCGCTGATCACAACTTGCTCAACCTGTTCCAACTGTACAAAGCCAACCGCTGGCAAACGTTGATCTACCTGCGGCTGCCCAGTGCCATGCCTTATTTCATGGGGGGCCTGCGCATCAGCGGCGGCCTTTCTTTGATTGGAGCAGTGGTGGCGGAGTTTGTCGCCGGTACCGGCGGGCAACGGGCCGGGATCGCTTACCAGATTTTGATCTCCAGCTTCAACCTGCAGGTGCCTCGCATGTTCGCGGCCTTGATCTTGGTCACCGGCTTGGGGATCCTGATCTTCGTTTCCTTAAGTGCTCTATCCGACAGAGTGTTGGGCAAGTGGCATGAGAGTGCTGTGCGCCGAGAGAATTGAAAACTTGAATCCAAATGACCCTGAAGGCAGGTGGAAGGTGTCTTCTGGAAAAGCCTAGGGCTCCTGCTGCGCTTGCGGTCAGCGGCTCTGCCTGTGGGTTGCTATCGAAGCGGGATGAACTCGGTGCGGCCAATGATTTGTTGGCCTTGATCCGAGAGCGCATAGTTGATGAAATCGGCTACCACAGGGCTGGTTCTTTGAGGTGCCACCAGAAACACATTCCGTGCCAAGGGATAGCTGCCCCTCTGGATGGCCTCACGGGTGGGCATCTGGCCGTCGATGGGCACGATCCGCACCGTTTGCTGGTTCTGCACCTGATCGACGGTGCTGTAGGTGATGCCATCTTCCCCCAAAGCCCGCAAGAGAGGGGTAGTGGCATCTTCTTTGGCAGTGATAAAGTTCGGCCCATCCGGGGCAAAGGGCAACCCCAACAACACCAGCTCTTGGAAAACGCTGTAGGTGCCGCTCTGGGGGGCGCGGTTGAGAACGCGAATGGGACGATCCGGGCCACCCACCTGGCTCCAATTGGTGATCCGACCCTGGAAGATATCGGCCAATTGCTGCAGCGTCAGTCCCCCTTTGTAGGGGTTGTTCACCCCCACTGCCACTGCCAGGGCATCTTTGGCAACCGGGATGGCCTGTAGACCGGCTTGCACTTCATTGGCATTGAGGGGGCGGGAGCTGGCGGCCATCTGGATACGACCTTCCATCAGGGCCTTCAGGCCGGCATTGGATCCATTGGGCTTGCCATCTGGGATCCCGTAGGTGAGGGGAATGCCGGGGTTGCGCTGGGTGTAACCTGCCTTCAGGGCCAAGACAATCCGGATCATCGTGACGCTGCCGTCCATTTGGAGCACCGCCGGATTGGGCAGGGAAGTATCCAGATTAACCGCGTTGGCGGGCGGATTGGGCGCTTGAGCCTGAGGAGGTTTGGGCGCTGTTGGTGCTTGGGGCTGGGCGACTGGGATCCCTGGTTGGGTGGGAGTGGAGCGATTGAGCAGCGAGTTCAACAGGCCGGAACGATAGGCATACCAGCCGCCACCCCCTACTATCGCCAGCAGAAGAATGTAAACAATTGGAGGTGGGCCGGAAGGTCGTGCGGTCATGGGATCCCCCCTAGCGCAAATTCGTGATCCAGACTTTTAAGACTTCCCCCCTCTGTTGTATCAGCTATCTGCGCAGATTGGGTGAGCTGCAGGTTAAGGCCTATCTATCCACCCATGGCAGCCTCTCGTCCCACCTCGCGCAGCTCGATCACATCCGCACGGGGATCCGCCTGCACCACTTCCAACTCGATCCAAGCCCCCAGAGGAATCTGGCGTTCTAGGTGTACCGGCACCCGAAAGGCAATCTCATCCAGCATGGCCAGCACCAAGTTTTCCTGCTCGCGCAGGTAGCCCAAGACCAAGGCCCGCCAAATTTGCCCCGGTCGCAGCCGCAGGTATTCGATGCTCCAGTAGCGCTTGGATTTCCGCTCCACCTGGTTGGCTTCCGCAGTGCCCGGCTCAATCCCCACCAGCAACTGCTGCACATCCGCCTCCGTCAACGGCAAGGGATCCCCGCGCAGGAAGGCTTTGATCTGGTAGTGGGCCACCAAATCGAGGTAGCGCCGAATCGGGGAGGTAACCTGACAGTAGGCATCGAGGCCCAGCCCCGTATGTCGCCCCGGCTGGGTGGCTACTTCCGCCCGCGACAGACAGCGCATGATGGCAAAAGACCGAACCGGCCCTTGGGGATACCTATCCAGCACTTCGGGCGGGGGTAAGTCGGGAGCCGGCTGCAGACGATAGGGCACCGGGATCCCATTTTGGCTGGCGAAGCGGGCTGCAACCTCGCCGGTGAGCACCATCATTTCCGCCACCATCTGCCGTGCCGGTGTATCTTCAATCACTCGGAGGTGGGGGATCTCGTCAATGACCTTGATATCTTGCTCCGGCAGGCTGATCTGGATTGCTCCTTGGGCCATCCGCCAGGCATAACGCCACTGGGCTGTCCGGGCAATAGCCGTCAGTTGGGCCTCTGCCCCCAGCTCCAACATTTCATCGGCATCTTCGTAGGTGAGGCGGTAGGTGACTTTGATCTGGCTGAGGCAAATTTCGGAATCGCGGATCTGGCCGTCGGATCCCAGGAGGATGCCAAAGCTGAGGGCGGGCCGCACCTCTCCCTGTACCAAGCTCATCGGGCCGGTGGATAGCTCCGGTGGGAACATCGGGATCACCCGCTCCGGCAAATAGACGCTGGTGCCACGCTTGCGGGCTTCCAAATCGAGGGGATCCCCCCACTGCACCCAACAACTGGGATCGGCAATGTGGATCCAGAGCTTCACCGCGTCCTCCGACCAAAACTCCACGCTGAGGGCATCGTCAATGTCGCGGGTACTGGCATCATCGATGGTGTAGGTGTGGAGGTGGGTGAGATCCCGCCGCAGATGGGGATCCCAAAAAGAGGGGGGCTGGCTGAGGAGGGCTTGGGTGTATCGCTCCACCGCCTTCGGGAACTGGGTTGGGATCCCGGTGAGGCGCAGGGCCAGGTTCTCGTGGCGGCTCCACAGGCCCAGAGCCACCAAAGCTTCAAAAGCCCCCTGCGGAGTGTCAGGAAACCCCATCAGCTCCAGCAGTTGCGAGGCCCGTTCCCGATCCGACGGGTTGAGATTGCAAGAGAGATCCTCGTGGCTGCGAATGGCTGCCGCCGCTCCCTGTAAGGCCAGGCGTTCCAGCACCTCCAGACGGGCCCGTTCGGCAGGAGTCCAGGGATACCCTTGGCCGGGATGAGCCAGAGCCTCCCGCAGGTGGGCCTCAAACTCTGCTTGTTCCTGCTGCCGTTGTTGGGCGACGGCCATTTGATGGAGGATCTCCTTCACCTGCGCCGGAGTGCGGGGTTCGTAGCTCTCCCCCTTTTGCTTAAAGTAGGTGCGATCCTCGCTCAAGAGGCGGTAGGCAGCGTAGGTGGAGACCGGGGAATCATCGGAAAACAACAGCCGAGCCATCTCCGCCAAGCTCAGGGGCTGACGCTCCTCCTGCACCAGTTCCCAGGCCAACGCCAAACTTTCGGGATCCAACTTTGCCTGCACCGCCTGCCAAAAGCCGGGAATGTCGGAAGCCGTGAAGCTGGATCCCCCGTTCAAAGCAAAGGTAATCTGGCGGGGGTGAACACTGTGAACCTGCCCGGAAGGCACCCCCAGCAGTAGGTTCTTCTTGCCCTCGGTGCCCTGAACCACTGCCAACACACGGTCGTTATTGTGACGAAACTCTACCAGTGTGCCCTTTTCCACCCGTTCTCCCTATGTCGGCTGTCGTTAAAGCGCAGGCTCTCTTCCATTCTCCACCAGCTCTGCCCGCCTGCCTACGTGGAAACCCCGGCCAGAAGACATACGGACACTTGAATATATGACATATAGACTTACGAGATACAGGTTTTTGGGTAGATTTCGGCTATGTGTTGGGCACTGCGACTCCAAAGCAGAGGCCAGCTCTGCCAAGTTCCTGGGATGAGGTTACCAACCGGGGCCCCTAAATTGCGTAGAGATACTGTTGCCAGTGTTTCCCAAGTATGCATATGTGATATCCTAGGCTCTAGGGGTAAGGCACAGTTATCACGGACTGCTGCCTGATCGGGCAAACAAGAACGGGGCACTCATGGGTTATTTTCCTGCGGTGAAGATCCTCAAAGCAGGGGAGGCTGTGTTTTTTCCCTAGAGCTTCTTAGCACCCAACTTTTTAGCACTCAAAAGTTAGCACTCAAAAGGTGAGCTGTGGACAACCCAAAGCGACTGTTGCTCATCGATGACGATCCGAACTTAATCCTTCTGGCTAAGGATTACCTGGAGTTTCGCGGCTACGAAGTGGTGGCGGCAAGCAACGGTCTGGAGGGGTTGGAAGCGATGCGCCATTTCACGCCGGACTTGATTATCTGCGATGTGATGATGCCGGAGATGGATGGCTATACCTTTGTGGAAACCATTCGCTCCAACAGTGCGACGGACTGGATCCCCGTGATTTTTCTGTCGGCGCGTGGGCAAACGGCAGACCGGGTGCGCGGCCTGACCACAGGGGCAGATGTTTACATGGTCAAGCCCTTTGAGCCAGAAGAATTGGTGGCGCAGGTGGAGTCTTCTCTCAAACATACGGAGCGCCTGTTACAAATGCAAAGTGCGGGCATTCAACCCATCATGAAACTGGATCGGGAAGTTGAGCTGACGCCAACAGAAACCAAGGTCATCCAGTACGTGGCCAGAGGCATGTCCAACCGCGAGATTGCCGAAACTCTTGGGGTGAGCCAGCGCACCGTCGAAAGCCATGTCAGCAACATGCTGGGCAAAACCGGCCTGCACAACCGCACAGAACTGGCCCGCTGGGCAATAGAAAGTGGTCTGGGCAAAAAACCGTTGTAATTTCCACCGTCCCTCTTGACGGCGTAAGAACTCTATCTCCTCAGCGCGATTGGAGATAGGGTGGTAGCAGCGCTTGCAAAGCAGAGTAACCATGGTGGGCAAGTTTTTTCAAAAATTGGCAGGAGGGGATCCCTTGTCGGGTCGGCTACCCCCTGGGCAGCATTTGGCGCGAGGCTTTCCGGTGCTCACCTACGGCGATACGCCGGTGATCCGGCCAGAAGAATGGCGGCTGCGCATTTGGGGATCTGTGGAACAAGAGGTAGTCCTCACCTGGGAGGATCTGCTGGCCTTGCCCCAGCATACGTTCACCGCCGATTTTCATTGTGTTACCCGCTGGTCAAAGTTGGATGTGACTTGGACAGGGGTGCGGATCCCGGACGTGTTGCAGTTGGTATCCATTGACCCTGAAGCCAAAGCAGTGATGCAACACTGTTATGGCGGCTACACCACCAACCTGACTCTGGAGGAGTTCATTCGCCCCGAAAACTACCTGGTTCACACTTTGGAGGGACAGCCGCTCCCGGTGGATCACGGTGGGCCGGTGCGCACTTTGATCCCTCACCTATACGCCTGGAAAAGTGCCAAATGGATCAGCGGCCTGGAGTTTCTCCCCCAAGATCAGCCGGGCTTTTGGGAGCGCAACGGCTACCACATGCGCGGTGAACCCTGGGCAGAAGAACGCTACAGCGATTCATAGAGGCTCCGAGATTTTGCCCTCCTTAGGCCAGGGATCCTTGAAGTTTTTGCCGCTGTCTGCCGTTTTGGCCGCAAACTGAAAAGGGTGCCTGCATCTTCAAGAGATCAAAAAGAGATCAAATCGAAAGCCTCGAAAGACCCAGTAAGCAGAGATCATGGGATCCCGTTCACCACGTCCAGCCCGGCCCATCCGTTCCGGCCACTATCCGGCCAAGGAGCTGTGCAGCCAGTGCGGCCTTTGCGATACCCGCTACGTGGCCCAGGTCAAAGAAGCCTGTGCGTTCTTGAACCAGCAACTGACCCAATTAGAAGAACAGACCCACGGGCGATCCCGGGAATCCCTGCGCTCAGGATCCCTCGCCGTCACCGATACCGATTACTTCGGTGTCTACGAGGCAATGTTTACGGCCCGCAAACGGGATCCGATCCCTGGTGCCCAGTGGACGGGCATTGTCAGCAGCATTGGCATGAAGGCCCTTACCACGGGTTTGGTGGAAGGGGTGGTGTGCGTGCAGGCGGATGCTCAGGATCGTTTCCAGCCCCGGCCCATCTTGGCGCGTACCCCCGAAGCAGTCTTGGCGGCGCGGGTCAATAAACCAACCCTGTCCCCCAATTTGTCGGTGCTGGAGCAGGTGGAGCAGAGTGGCCTTAAGCGCCTGTTGGTGATCGGGGTGGGCTGCCAAATCCAAGCTTTGCGGGCTGTGGAAAAAAAACTGGGCCTAGAGAAGCTGTATGTGTTGGGCACGCCTTGTGTGGACAATGTCAGCCGCGCCGGGCTGCAAAAATTTCTAGAAACCACCAGCCGCTCCCCAGAAACAGTGGTGCATTACGAGTTTATGCAGGATTTTCGTATTCACTTCAAGCACGTAGATGGCTCAGTCGAGAAGGTGCCTTTCTTCGGTCTTAAAACCAAGGAATTAAAGGATGTGTTTGCCCCCTCTTGCCTCAGTTGTTTTGACTATGTGAATGCTCTGGCGGACTTGGTGGTGGGCTATATGGGATCCCCTCTGGGCTGGCAATGGCTATTGGTGCGCAACCAGCGGGGGCGAGAGCTGTTGGACTTGGTTTGGGAAGAGCTGGAAACCCAACCGGTGATCTCCCAGGGATCCCGGCGGGCGGCGGTGCAACAGGGGATCCCAGCCTATGACCGAGCCCTGACCCTACCGATGTGGCTGGCCCAGATCATGGGGGCGGTCATCGAGCGGTTTGGGCCACGCGGTTTGGAATACGCCCGTTTTTCCATCGATTCCCACTTCACCCGTAACTATCTCTATGTGCGCCGCCACTATCCGCGCAAGCTAGAGCAACATGTGCCCCCCTTTGCCCGGCGCATTGTGGAGCAGTATCAACTTCCCAAGGACTGAGAATTACAGTCATTTCGATTCAAGCCAGGACACTGCAACCACCCTAAAACTTTGAAGGCACGGGTCTATAGGGCTTTTCTCAGTGGCGCAGGCGTCTCACCCTAACCTGAAACGACCATACGTGGTCACTTCAAGTAGCCAATCAAAGGGTTTGTCGCGTTGATCCCTAGCTCCCCCTGAGAGAGGGGCCGGGGGTGATGGAGGATCGAGAATGGCTATTGATCTTGATCTAAATCTCCTTGCCAGAAGGGATCCTCACGGTTCCTTCATCCTATGGATCAGCAGTAGCGGATCCCGGCTTCCGCCCAGCGATCAATGGCCTGACCCAGGCGCTCGCAGTCGGCAATCAAGCTAATCCGCACATAGCCTTCTCCCCCTTCTCCAAAAGCATTGCCGGGAGTCACCACCACGCCGGTGGACTCCAAAACCCGCAGGGCAAACTCTGTGGATCCCTCAGGGGTGCCATCAGCAGTGCGAGGAGTAGGGATCCAAAGATACATCGTCGCCTGAGTCGGTGGGATCTGCCAGCCCAGTTCCGCCAAGCGGCCAATCAAATAGTCGCGACGGCAGCGGTAGCGTTCCTGCACCTGCTGCAGATAGCTATCCGGCAGTCGCAGGGCGGCTTCGGCAGCCTTTTGGATGGCACCGAAAATGCCGTAGTCGAGATTGGTTTTTAGAGTGCGCAGGCTTTGGATGATCTGGCGATTGCCCACCACAAATCCCACCCGCCAACCGGCCATGTTGTAGGTTTTGGAAAGGGTATGGAACTCCACTGCCAAGTCCTTGGCCCCTGGGATCTGCAGCAGGCTGGTGGGCCGGTAGCCATCAAAAGACAGCTCGGCGTAGCACAGGTCGTGCACCAGGATGAGATTGTAGCGGCGGGCAAACCCCACCACTTCCTCAAAAAAAGAGCGGGGCGCCACCGCAGCTGTTGGGTTGTTGGGGTAGTTGAAATACAGCACCCGCGCCTGCTGAGCCACTTCCGGCGGTATTTCCTGCAAGTCAATCAGCCACCCCTTCTCCGGTCGCAGCATCATCGGGTAGATCTGCCCCCCCGCAATCATGGGGCCGCGAAAATGGGCCGGATAGGCAGGGCTGGGCACCAACACCAGATCCCCGGGATCCACATAGGCCAAAGCCAGATGGGTCAGCCCCTCTTTGGATCCCAGCAGAGGCAGCGCCTCCCCATTGGGATCCAGCTCCACCCCATAGCGACGCCAATACCAATCCGTAATTGCCTGGCGAAAACTGGCCGTGCCCTCAAAGGGCGGGTAGCCGTGGTGGGTGGGATCCGCAATGGCTGCCTGGGCTGCCTCCACCACCGGCTGTGGGGTGGGACCATCGGGGTTGCCCATGCCCAGATCGATCAAATCCAACCCCTGCTGGCGGGCGCAGGCCTTCAGCTCATCCAACCGGGCAAAGACATAGGCAGGCAGCTTGTTCAGCCGTTGGGCGGGGATGAGGGCACGGTTCATAGCAAGGATGGGGAAGGGGCGCAGCCGGTGTTTGACTGTGGGGATAACTACCTAACTTACCGCCAGACCTGCATCCAAAGCAATGATCGAGATCGGCAGGTTTGGGCATCCGGGATCCGGAACGGCTAGGATAGATATCTCATCCCAAGTTATCGACGAGCCGAACAGTGCCCCTACCACTTGTGGCTATTGTGGGTCGCCCCAACGTGGGCAAATCCACCCTCGTCAACCGCATGGCGGGGGTACGTTCGGCCATTGTGCACGATGAGCCTGGGGTGACCCGGGATCGCCTGTACCAGGAGGTGGAATGGAATGGGCGCCGCTTGCGGGTGGTGGATACCGGCGGCTTGGTTTTCGGGGATGACAGCGAATTTCTGCCCCACATTCGCCAGCAAGCGATGGCAGCCATGGCCGAGGCCCAAGCCGTGATCTTTGTGGTGGATGGCCGAGAGGGACTGACACCCGCCGATGCAGAAGTGGCCGATTGGCTGCGCAAACAACCCCTGCCGGTGGTGGTGGCTGTAAACAAGTGCGAGTCGGCGCAGATGGGCCTGGCTCAGGCGGCGGCCTTTTGGGAGCTGGGGCTGGGGGATCCGATCCCCTGTTCCGGCATTCATGGCAATGGGGTAGCCGAGCTGTTGGAGGCGGTGCTGGCTCACTTGCCCGAAGTGACCGAAGAAACGGTAGGTGAGCCGGATCCCATTGCCGTCTCGATTGTGGGGCGGCCCAACGTGGGCAAATCCAGCCTGCTCAATCGCCTGGTGGGATCCGAGCGAGCCATCGTCAGCCCCATTTCCGGCACCACCCGTGATGCCATCGACACCATGGTCACCTGGGAAGGACAGCCCTATCGCCTCATCGATACTGCCGGGATCCGCAAAAAAAACCGCGTGGAGTACGGAATCGAGTTCTTCAGCATCAACCGGGCCTTCAAGGCCATCCAGCGCTCGGATGCAGTGCTGCTGGTGATTGATGCTTTGGAGGGAGTTACCGAACAGGATCAAAAGCTGGCCAGCCGCATTGAAGAAGAAGGCCGCGCCTGTATCATCGTGGTCAACAAGTGGGATGCAGTAGAAAACAAAGATACCTATACCCTCAACGACTTTACCCGCGAGATTCGCGACAGGCTTTACTTTATCGAATGGGCACCGCTCCTCTTCGTCAGCGCCCTCACCGGGCAACGCACCCACAAAATCTTTGAGCAGGTGAATACTGTGGTGGCTGCCCACCGCAAACGGGTTCCCACCGCCGTGGTCAACGAAGTGCTCCAGGATGCTCTTGCCTGGCAATCACCCCCCGCCAACCGCCAGGGCAAGCAGGGCAAAATCTACTACGGCACCCAAGTGGCGGAGCGGCCCCCCACCTTTGTTTTGTTTGTCAACGATCCCGATTTGTTCAAGGATAATTACCGCCGTTTCCTAGAAAAGCACTTCCGACAAAACCTGGACTTTACCGGTACCCCCATTCGCTTTCGCTGGCGCGGCAAGTCCGAGCGCTTGGTAGGGCGGGCGGTGCGAAAATTGGAGGGATCCCTAACCTCTCGTTAGGCCCTCTGGAGGACGAAGCTCTACTGAAAGCTTATGGCTGTGGATCCCAACGTCAAAACCCTGGTTGACAACCGTCGTGCCCGCTTCGAGTACGACATCTTGGAGACCTATGAGGCCGGGATCCAACTGACCGGCACGGAGGTGAAATCCATACGAGCAGGCAAAGCCAACCTACAAGATGCTTTTGCCCTCTTTCGGGATGGAGAAGCTTGGCTGCACAACCTGCACATCTCCCCCCATGACACCGCCAGCAAAGTGTTTAACCACGACCCCACCCGCCGCCGCAAATTGCTGCTGCACCGCCGCGAGATCGATCGCCTACGGGGCTTGGTGGAACAAAAGGGCCTGACCGTGGTTCCCCTCAAGCTGGTACTCAACCGTGGCTGGATCAAAGCCCATCTGGGCGTGGCCCGCGGCAAAAAGCTCCACGACAAGCGACAAGCCATCAAAGAGCGGCAAACCCGGCGGGAGATTCAGCGGGAACTCAAGGAACGGTGAGCAGATCGGTGGATTGCTCCCTGAGCCCCTGCTGGCTGCGCACCTCGTTTGCCAAGCGCCTTTTTGTATTGTCAGATACAGCTATCTGCAGCGGGATCCCGATGATGAAGGTAGTCTTTTGGCTTTGGATCCCTGTCCTGTTGGAGCTGCCTGTGAACTGGAGTCTTATTCGCGCTTTTTCTCCCTTGAAAGGTTTGGCTGTTGGCCTATCGGTCGCCGCTTTACTGGGATCCACCCCCACAACGGCGCAAGAGACCTTCCGAGTAGGCATGGTGCTGGTGGGGCCGATGCAGGATGGCGGCTGGAGCCAGGCGCATGTGGAGGGCAGCGAATACGTCAAGGCCAAGTTACCCGGTGTCGAGTTTGATTACCTGGACAAGGTGAACCCGGCGGATCGGCCCAATGTGCGCGCCTCCCAGGTGGCGGATGACATGATTGCCCGAGGCGCCAAGGTTATCATCTTTACTTCCGATGACCACAAAGACGACGCGATTGAAACGGCCCGCAAACATCCCAAGATCGCAGTTATCCATGCTTCTGGGGACATGGCCTGGAAGGAAGGGAAAAATTACATTGATCTGCCCAACTTGGCCAACATCATGCCCCAGATGGAAGCGATGCGCATGGTGGCCGGCTGTGCAGCAGCCTTGGGATCCGAAACCGGCAAAATTGGTCTGTTGGGGCCTCTGATCAACGACGAGACCCGCCGTTATGCTGCTGCTGCTTACTTGGGGGCCAAATACTGCTGGGATACTTACCGGGATCGTCCTGAAGAGTTGCAATTCCGGGTGACCTGGATTGGCTTTTGGTTCAACATTCCAGGGGTCACTTTGGATCCGAGCAAGGTTGCCGATGACTTTTACAACGGCGGCTTTGACGTGGTGATGTCAGGGTTGGATACACCGGAGGCGGCGGTGCAAGGCAAACGAGCTGCTGAAGCCGGAAAGCGAGTGCGCTACACCCACTACGGCCTGGCCAGCGGTTGTAACTTTGCCCCCGAAATTTGCCTGGGGGTTTCCTACTACAACTGGGGGCCTGGCTACAAGCAGTTGATCGAGGCGGCTCGTGCGGGCACCTTCCAGAGCCAATTCCTACGTCCGCCCATTGACTGGTCAGACATCAACAACCCGGACACCTCTTCGGCAGGGTTCATCATGGGAGAAGCCCTGAAGCCGGAAGACAAGGCCAAGCTGGAGGAGTTCATCGCCGGCTTGGGGAATGGCAGCATTCAGCTCTTCAAGGGGCCACTCAACTTCCAAGATGGCACGCCTTTCCTGGCTGAGGGGGAGGTGGCCAGCGAGGTCGATATTTGGTATCTGGGCCAGTTGCTGCAGGGCATGGAGGGAGCCAGCAACTAAGGGTTTCATGCTCCGGGTAGGGGGAAGAACCGGTCGGTTGCTTTCACCCGCTGACACCAGGCTTGGATCTGGGGAAAGGGCTTAAGGTCAAACCCACCCTGCTCCGCCACATGGGTGTAGGTGAAAAGGGCAAGATCGGCGATGGTGTAGCGGTTGCCCACAAAAAATGTTTTCCCCTGCAGGTGGCTTTCCATGATCTCCAGGGCCTCTGTTCCGGATTTTAAGTTCTGGGCAATCGCGTCAGCATGGGCCTCTGCTTGGCCGGCCCGCACCCAGAAGCGAGTGGTGGCGATATAGCGGGCAATGCGGGTTTGTTCAAAAAGCAACCACTTCAAAATCTCGGCCCGTTCCAACTTGTTTTGGCCGTAAAGGGGGGTGTCCTCTGCCAGGTAGACCAAGATCGCGGCGGACTCCGCCAAGACCGTTCCATCTTCGAGTTCCAAAGCCGGGATCTGGCCCAGGGGGTTCTTGGCCAGGTACTCAGGGCGGCGGTTTTCTCCAGCCCTGGAGTTGACTTCAACCGTCTCATAAGGGATCCCCAACTGCTTAAGCAGCAGCTCCACCTTGTAACAATTTCCAGAGGTTGGGATCCCGTACAGTCGCAACATCGCGATTAACCTCAGCCCAAAACGCTCTACAAAAGACTCCGTCCGAGTAGCGCGAACGGCAACAAAACCAGCAGTAAAAACCCTCTGCTTTTAACACTTTAGCTAGACCGCCGAGAAGCCCCGCCCTCTATCCGTAGGACGGTCGCGTAAGCGTCGCGTAGCGTTCGCGTAGCGTTGCGTAGCAACATAGGGTCGGGATGAAAGGCGGGCATCTCCTGTTCTATAATCAACCTGGCTGTACAAAACGGCATGGCCGGAATCTGGTACAGCTACGCGGTGGGACATCCCGTGTCTGCGTGCCTACGGCACGGCTTCGCCGAACGGGGAGGGTTCTTGCGTAGGCTCCCCGTTGAAGCGAGAAGCCCGCACTCTTTCACTTTAGCGGCGCGGAGCGCTTTGCGTCAGCATGAGTGCGGGAGTATGTCACCGGCTTTGTTCTTCCAACTCCTGCATCTGACGGCGGTATTCCCGCCCAAAGGCTTGCAGCAACCCTTCTGCATGGGAAAGAGGCCCTGCTTCATAGGCACGGGATCCCACCCCCTGCTGGGTAAGCTCGCACAGGTGCCAGTCCTGCCGGTTGGTGCGATCCCACAGTTCGACCACCTCGCTGGGATCAAACCCATCCAGCGCCAGGGTCTCCGGCTCAAACAGCCAATCGCAGACAACCCGCGTCCGGTCGGATCCCTGCGGCCACAGGGTGTGGGTCATGACATAGTCCGGCTGCAGGCTCAAGAAGAGATTGGGCATGAGGGTGTAGTAGTAAGCCCGCCGTTGGTTCTCGCCGCGCACGGTGGAGATCAAAGGCAAGCTGCGTTGGCCACTCATGTTTAGGCTGGTAACCTTTGGGTTGAGCAACATGTAGCCGCCCAAAAAGGGGCCTTCCATCAGGTCGTTGCGACCGCTGCGAGCCGGTGAAAGACGGGCCAATTCTGGGTGAATGAGGGGGCAGTGGTAGCACTCAGAGTAGTTCTCAAACAGCAATTTCCAGTTGGCCTGAACGTTGTATTCAATACGATGACCTCGCCGCAGAGCAGACAGGTTCCACTCTTGGAAGCGGCCTTGCAGCGGGGCAAAAACCTCATCGAAGGGCTGCGGATGGCGGCTGAGATTGACCCAGACAAAGCCTTCCCATTCTGCCAAGGCGGCGGAGTGGAGGGGGTAATCTTCACGGCGAAAGTCTTCCACCTCGTGCATCTGGGGAGCTGCCAACAATCGTCCATCCAGCCCATAGCGCCAGCCGTGGTAGGGGCAAAGGATCCCATCGGCAAAATGGCCTTGGGGCTCGCTGCAGAGCCGGGTTCCTCGATGGCGACAGTGGTTGAAGAAGGCATGGGCTTGTCCCTTGGGATCCCGTACCAGGATTAGGCTTTCTCTGAGCACCTGCACCTGCAAAAAGTCTCCGGGTTGGGCCAGATCGGCACTGCGCCCCACGCAGAACCACTGCCGATAAAAAATCTGCTCGATCTCCGCCTCAAAACGGCTGGAGGAGACGTAGTAGTGGCCCGGCAAGGTGCGGGCGCCAGGTTGAACCGTAGCGGGATAGAAAGCAGTCATGGCACGGAGCAGCAAAGCAAGATGAGAAAAGCTGCTGTTGAACTCCAGAGGCTTTGCTATCCAAGCTAACGCAGGGATCCCATCCGGCATCTATTCCAAGCAGGTCTAGGGCACGATGACTTGAAGCATTCCCCCCAAGCACGCTGTGCTGCTCGTGCAAATACCCCAGTCTCCTACCCACAAGGAAAGAGGAGGGCATAAGAACTCCGTCCTGCTGACGCAAATGGCTTATTCCCGCTAGGGGCGCGTAGCGCTATAGCCCAAGTCGCGCAGAAGGTGCTCAGAGCGCCGCCAGTTGGGCTGCACCTTGACGAACAGCTCCAGGTACACCTTGCCCAGGATCAGCTTTTGAATCTGCAGGCGAGCTGCCTGGCCGATCTGCTTGAGCCTTTCCCCCCCTTTGCCGATAAGGATCCCCTTTTGCGAGTCCCGCTCTACATAGAGGGTGGCCAAGATGCGGGTGACGTTGGGGGTTTCTTCCACCTGGTCGATGGTCACAGCCACCGAATGGGGCACTTCCTCGCGGGTCTGCAGCAGTACCTGTTCTCGGATCAGCTCCGCCATGATGAACCGCTCCGGCTGATCCGTCACCAGATCCGGCGGGTAGTAGTAGGGGCCGGTGGGCAGCAGATCGATGGTGGCTTGGATCAGGGGTGTCAAACGGCTGGGATCCAAGGCAGACACCCAAACCACAGGGGTGCCCGGGCGCAGGGCTTGGTAACTCTCCTGGTGAGCTTGGCGCACGGCAGCATCCCGAGGCAGCAGATCCGCTTTGTTGCAAACGATCAGGCAGGGGGAAGCAGCAGGGATCCGCTCGGCAATAAAAGCATCCCCCCGTCCTGCCGGCACCGAGCCATCCACCACGAAGAGGATCACATCCACAGCGGCAATGGCTGCCTGGGCGTTGTGTACCAAAATTTCCCCCAGGCGGTGGTGGGGCTTGTGAATGCCGGGAGTATCCACCCAGATGATCTGGGCTTCCCGCAGAGAGAGGATCCCCTGTAGGCGGTTGCGGGTGGTCTGGGCCACGGGAGAAGTGATGGCAACCTTTTGTCCCACCAGGGCGTTGAGTAGGGTAGACTTGCCCACATTGGGCCGCCCGATCAGCGCCGCGAATCCCGACTTAAACCCCGGCGGAGCAACTGGGATTGCAGACAGCTCCCCACTGCTGATACGACCGGGTGCCGATTCCACTTGTGCTGCAGAAGCCGGGGACTCCGTCCGAGTAGCGTGAACGGAGCTTTGTTCTTCAGGGGAGGGATCCCTCTCGTCTACAGGAGAGTAGGAATGTGCGGCACTTTGCTCTCGTAGCTCTTCTTTTGCCATAACTTCACTGAATCTCTAGCGGATAGAGTAGGCTGCTGAGGCGGCAGGCAACTGCAAGGAGAGGGATCCCAGCGGCACCAAGGTGGTGCCGGGGTAGTAAAAAGCGAGGATTTGCGCCGCGTTAAACCCCTGCCGAGCCAGGGTATAGGAGCCGTACTGGCTCAAGCCCACCCCATGGCCAAAGCCGCCGCCAATGAAGCGATAGCCCGTCAATTGCTCCCCTTGTTTCAGAGGCTCTATTCGAAACAGGGTGCTGTACAGGCGGGGAAAAGCCAAGCGTACCTGATCTTTGCGCAAAAGAATGGAGTGGATCCCTTCTGCCGTCTGCAAGTCCAATTGCATCGCCTGCACCCGGCCACTGGCGGAGCGCTCCAGGATCTGCATTCCCGCGATGCTGCTCCAGGTGGGCATGGGGATCCCCAGGTAGTCTTGGCCAGCCCGCAACTGGGTGTTCAGCTCCTCCAGAGATAGGGAGAACTCCCAGCGGAATAGGCGGGATACCCCTGCTTCGTTGAAGCCCTCTCGTTGGGCCAAAAATGCCTGGAAGCTGCTCTCCTGTCGCAAATCCAAGGGCTGACCTGGTTGGTGGGCAATATCCGCTTGCGGGCGCAGGTAGGGGCGCGGATCCCCGTCCCAGACATCTTCAAAGGCTGCTGAGATGCCGCCGTTGGTGGAGGAATAGACAGCATCCACCAGCTCGCCGTTGTAGGTGAGCACCAGGCCGCTGGTTTGGCGAATGGCTTCGTCGGCCCGTGGGTGAGTTCCCGTCAATCCCTTGTAAACCTGGCAGTGGGTATTGGCGCAGAGCTGATAATCGTCAACCTGAAAGCGGTGGAGGTTCTTGAGGGCATAGGTGCGCGCCAAAATCGCCTGGGCGGCCATCGCGGCAAAAGGGGCCCCTGGCCCCACCTCGTGGGGTACCACCCCCCGCAAATAGGTTTCCAGAGGCACAGCATTGACTACGGTGTAGCTGCCGTAGGCATTGGGCTGAAAGGTGATGGATCCAGCATAGTAGCGGTCGTTCACCCGCAGATAGCCAGCATCGGAGGTCACCCTGAGGCGGGTGCGGTGGTAGCGAAAGTGTTCATGAACCCAACTCAGCTCCGCCCGTTGGCGCCGCTCCTGCACCTCGAGCCGCACATGGGGGATCCCTTCTCTCTGGGCATACTGCTGAATCTGGATTAGTTGTTGGGGGGTGTAGGCGCGGTTGGCCCACACCTGCCATTCTTGCGGCTGGGCAATCTCGGTGCTGATGCCCAGAGACTGCCAATGGTTGGCGTTGGCCTCGGCACTCTCAAAGCTTTTGTGGCTGCTGAGGATTAGGCGATATACAGTTTCCGGGTTGGTCAGGGCGCGATTGACAATGCCAATGCTGACCCGAGGCGTTCGCTGCGTTTGGGTGCTGCCGTCTGCTTGAGCAAATTCCAGGGTGAGAAGGGATCCCGTCGGCGCTGCCAGCTCCACCTGATCCGTCTCAGAACGGCCAAAGCGTTGCACAATGCCTATGTGCAGGATCGGGTTTTCGGGGGTGGCTGCCGTAGCAAAGGTCTCTTCACGAACCCCAGTCGCGCCAGCGGCATGGAGCGCCAAGGTCGTCAGCAACAGGCCCAAGCCGGAAATGAGGGTGCTCTGTGTCCCCAAAAACCGACGAGGTTTGGCAGAGAGAAGCTGACAACTGGCCATGGCCGCTTTATCCTAAAACACACCCTGCCGATTTTACCCGCATCTTTTCTGGCCCACCTGCGGCGGTGCAGCACAGTATGGATACTTTTCCTCGCATGTCTGTTCCCGACGACGGGTTCCCAATCGCCACGGCGGGACGCTGCCCCTCTTTGCACAAGGGATCCGGCTGGCGGCTGGGCTGGGATCCCACCCGTTCCCCCTTTGTTGCCCTGGTGGGGGGAGAAACCTGGGCGCTGGAGCTCACTCAGGAGGAGTGGCAAGCGTTTGTGCAGGGGGTGCAGCGCCTGCAGCAGGATATGGAGGCCATCGCATCTCAACTGATGGCGGAGGAGGGGATTACGCTGGAGCAGACTTTCCCCGCTTTGACTTTGATAGCCAGCGGCAGCGCCACCGCCTGGGGCCTCTATGTGCAATTGCATCAAGGGCGACGCGGAGAAGGTTTTTGGCCTGCTGATGTTGTCCCTGAGCTGTGCCAGGCCCTCGCCCAATGCTTTGAGGAAGCTCTCTAGCCCCCTGAAGCCCACAGTCTGGATCCCTGCCCAGGGTTTTTGGGGCGAAGCTACAACCCCTTGATTCCCTTCAGCACCTGAGAGAACCTATGGATCTGCACCATCTGCACACCTACATTCGTCCCCAACAGCTTGAGGACTTGACCGCCTGGGATCCCGGCTGGAACTGGCTGGCCGGGGGGACTTGGCTCTTCTCCCAGCCGCAACCCCACCTGCGGGGACTGGTCGATTTGCATCCTCTGGGCTGGAACGAGCTGGAAATCAGCGCAGAAGGGCTAAAACTGGGGGCAACCTGTACCTTCCAGCAACTGCTGCAATACCCTTGGCCGCCCCATTGGCCGGGGATCCGCGCCCTGTGCGAGGGAATGGCGTCTTTGGCCTCTTTCAAAGTGGCCCACTTGGCCACGATAGGGGGAAATCTCTGTCTGGCCTTGAGTGTCGGTGTCGTAGCACCCGTGTTGATCGCCCTTGAGGCCACCTACACGCTGATCGATCTGCAGGGATCCCTGCGCCACATCCCCGCTCAGGACTTTCAAACTGGCCCCCAACAAACCCTGCTGCAGCCGGGGGAAGCCTTGCGATCCATCTGGATCCCGGCCCAACGCCTGCGCGGCCCCAGCACCTTTCAGCGGCTCGGCATCACCCAAACGGATCCCGCCCTGGTGATCGTTGCCGGATCCCGTGATCCCGACTCAGGCAACTATCGCTTCGGGCTCAATGCCGCCCTTTCGCCCCCACAACTGGTACAGATGGGATCCCAGCCCGATCCAGAACACCTTTCCCAACTTTTGGCAGAGCAGATCCACGGCTGGATCGCGGATTTTCGGGCCAGCGCCCTTTACCGCCAACGCATGAGTGAAGTGTTGATTCGCCGCTGTCTAGACATCTTGGGCTAGTCGGGGTGTTGCCCCATCCCAGCAGGGGGCTGAGAACAGCGTACCCATCCTGCCAAAGCTCCCGCCGCTCTGAAAGTAAAGGTTTTAGGTGTGGGTCAGTGCCCTAGTTTGAATCGAAATGACCATAAGCCCGACATTCCTGTCCATAGGATGGAGATAGCCACAGGCAAAAATTTATCTGTTGCTGTTCCAAAAATGGGTAACACATAAAAGTTTGGGGCAGTAGCAACTGGCAGTGTCACTCCATAGACAACCGCGAAAACAGTTCACAGTGAACTCAGCTTTATCTAAACTTAAAACTTGAGGCCAGTTTATAAAAAGTTTATCCACAGTTGATAGCCAGTGGGGTTTTGGACTCAGGAGTTCACATGATTTGAAGGGAAAGTTTTGGGTCTGCGAAGGGTAAGCTGAGACCAAGAAAAGGCTTGAATACCATGGCAAGCTCCTTTGGGTTTAGCCGGTTGCCTGATTTCTCCCGAAGTGGGACTGGGACTGCCATGAGTCGGTTTTCCCCTTATGAAGTGTATCTCCGGAGAATCCTCTTCCGTCTGGCCACTGCGGCTCCTCGTGGCATGACATTGATCGAGTTGCTGGTGGTCATTGTGATTGTCGGTACTCTCTGCGCGGTGGCCATTCCCAACCTGCTTAACCACATTCGCCGCTCCAGAGTTGCTGAAGCCCAAACAGCTTTGGCGACCATTGGCCGTGCTTCAGAAATCTTCCGCATGGACTTTACAGTTTATCCTTCCGGCTACGCCGATATTGAATTCGGAGGGATCCACGGGGATCGCTATTTACAAGATCCCTGGCAAGCCTACAACTACCGTCTTCCCGAAGTTGTTCCTCCCACGCCTGGCCCAGCCGGCATTCGTTGGATGACAGAGTCTCACACCTACACAACTGCGGGTGGGGATCCCCTGCGCTGTGACATTGGCCTTGGGGATCGCCAGCAAGAGGTTTTGGTCTCTGGCTACGACCTGCACAACTCCTGCAACCTCTATCATTGACTTGCCTGGGCGAGATTTGGCGGCTTGAGGAGACGGGACTGGGCGGACTTGAACCGCCGACCTAGCGCTTAGGAGGCGCTTGCTCTATCCATCTGAGCTACAGCCCCTTGCCGGGCATCCTACCGATCTTAGCCCCCATCCCAGATTACAGCTCTTTTGCGAATGAGGTGGTGCTCAGCCAATTCTTAACGCGCTCCGGCTGGGGTTGGTGTTATTCTGAGAGCGCCTTTGAGGGAGGGCGGAGCTTTGTCCGGCGATTTGCTGATCCGAAATGCTGAGCTGTTGGTGCCGGAAGGGGATCCCCGGCGGGGAGATGTGCTGGTGCGGGAGGGGCGCATCGCCCAAATCGGTTCAAACCTCTCGCCAGAAGGGGTGGCAAGGATCATTGACGCCGAGGGCCATACCCTGATGCCGGGGGTCATTGATCCGCAAGTTCACTTCCGCGAGCCTGGCCGCGAGCACAAAGAAGACCTGCAAACAGGATCCTGGGCCTGTGCCCGGGGCGGGGTGACCAGCTTTTTGGAAATGCCCAACACCGATCCGCTAACGATTGACCAAGCGACGCTGGATGACAAGTTGGCCCGTGCGGCCAGCAAGTGTGTGGTCAATTATGGCTTTTTTATCGGGGCCACCGTCGATAACCTAAAAGAGCTGCAAACGGTGCAGGGAGCCTGTGGCATCAAAATCTTCATGGGATCCATGCATGGCCCCCTCTTGGTGGATGATCAGGCGGCGCTAGAACGGATTTTCGGGGAAACGGATCCCAACTTTTTAATTGCCGTCCATGCCGAAGATTTGTCTCGCATTACAGCTCGTAAGGCCCTGTTTGCCGGACGCACAGACGTAGCCGTTCACTCGCAAATTCAGGACGAGGAATCGGCCCTAATTGCCTCACGGCGGGCTTTGGACTTGGCCACCCGCTACCGTCATCGCCTGCACATTTTGCATCTTTCCACCGGTCTAGAGGTCGAGCTGCTGCGCCGGCACAAGCCGGCCTGGGTGACAGCAGAGGTGACCCCTCAACACCTGCTGCTCAGCACTGCTGACTACACCCGTCTGGGATCCCTGGCCCAGATGAACCCCCCCCTGCGGGATCCCACCAATCTGGCCCAACTGTGGCAGGGGCTGCACGACGGGATCCTGGATTGCATTGCCACTGACCATGCCCCTCATACTTTGGAAGAAAAGGCTCAGCCCTATCCCCACTCCCCTTCCGGTATGCCCGGCGTGGAAACCGCTTTGCCTCTGATGTTGACGGCAGCCCAGCAGGGGCGCTGTACGCTGGCGCAGGTGGTGCGGTGGATGTGTGAGGCGCCGGCCCGCCTCTACGGGATCCCTAACAAAGGACGACTGCAGGTGGGCTACGATGCTGACTTGGTGTTGGTGGATCGCCATACCCCCAAGCCGGTGCGGCGAGAAGAACTGTTGACCAAATGCCGCTGGAGCCCCTTTGAAGGGTGGGAGCTGGTAGGCTGGCCACTGCTAACCATCGTGGGCGGGCAGATCGCTTTCCAAAATGGCCAGGTGGATCCCTCGGTGCGGGGAAAAGCCCTGCAATTTCAGCGCTAGCCAAGGATCCCCGGCGTTTCATCTAGGTTTAAAAGTTATGGCTGCTCGGAATAGCGACGAGATATAGCCTCTCCAATATACCGGTAAAACGGTTCCTTGCTCTGCTTCTCATGTTTGCAATGACCCCACACCTCGACCTGCTGGATCCTAGCAACCCCCGTTAGGGAATTCGTGTTACTTTGAAAGTGATAATCACCGATAATCAAAGTTGAGAAGAGCAAGGAGGGCCTCATTGCCTACGTGTTCACCCATCCTCGCTGCGGCACCTATAAGTTGGGCCAGATGATCCTGCCTCAGCTAGAAGTAGGGGTGCATGGAGCGGAGGTGGTGGGCATGTTCTTTTTCGACGACAACTGCTTTGTTTTGCGGCAGGGGGATCCCATTGGCGAGCGCTTGGCCAAGGTTGCCCAAGAGCAAAACATCCTGCTGATGATGTGCGACATGTGTGCCCTGGAGCGCAACTTAGCCGAAGGGGAACCCCGCTGGTGCGACGCCCAAGGACGCGGGCGCAAGGAACCGGCCCAGTGCATTCCCAAAAATGTAGTGCAAGGGGTGCAAGTGGGCTGCTTCCCCGACCTCTACGAGGCGTTGAAGAACAACCCACCTGACCAGGTGATCACCCTGTGAAGGATCCCTCACTTTAGCTAGACCGCCGAGAAGCCCCGCCCTCTGTCCGTAGGACGGTCGCGTAAGCGTTGCGGAGCGTTCGCGTAGCGTTGCGTAGCAACATAGGGTCGGGATGAAAGGCGGTCGTTGTTCTGTCGCGCTAGCGGCGCGTAGCGCTGTCGCTTTAGCGGTGCGTAGCACTATAAGCAACTTGGCTGTACAAAACGGCATTGCCGGAATCTGGTGCAGCTACGCGGTGGGGCATCCCGTGTCTGCGTGCTTGAGGCACGGCTTCTCCGGTCGCGTAAGCGTTGCGGAGCGATAACGTGGAGGGTTCTTGCGTAGGCTCCCCGATGAAGCGAGAAGTCTGCTCCGTTCGCGTCAGCGGTGCGTAGCACCATACTGCCAGCAGTCGGAGCGGGAGTATGTCACCTGACGGCCACAGCAGCAGGTGGCTCTTGGCTGGGCTGAGAGCCGATCTTGCGGAAGATCAACCGCTCGTTGGCTACATCCACCAAAATGCGGTCGCCGGGCAGGAACTCGTTCTCCAGCAGCTTGGTGGCGATGGGGTTTTCGATCTCCCGCTGGATCACCCGCTTCAGCGGACGGGCCCCGAACACGGGGTCGTAGCCCACCTCTGCCAGGTAGTCTTTGGCTTCTTCGGTGAGAAGGATCTCGATTTGCTGATCTGCCAGCAGCTTTTCCACCCGCTGCATTTGCAGGCTGACAATCTGGCGAATTTGCTCTTTGGTAAGGGCATGGAAGATGATCAGCTCGTCCACCCGGTTTAAAAACTCCGGTCGGAAGTGGTGCCGCAGCATGGCCAGCACCTGAGTTTTCATCTCCTCGTAGCGGCTTTCATCGGCCCCAATTTCCAAGATGAGGTCGCTGCCAATGTTGCTGGTCATGATGATGATGGTGTTTTTGAAGTCCACCGTCCGCCCTTGGGAGTCGGTAATGCGGCCATCGTCCAGCACTTGCAAGAGGATGTTGAAGACATCAGGATGGGCTTTTTCCACCTCGTCAAACAACACCACCGAGTAGGGGCGTCGCCGCACCGCTTCTGAGAGTTGCCCCCCTTCCTCGTAGCCCACATAGCCCGGAGGGGCCCCCACCAAACGGGAGACCGAGTGCTTCTCCATATACTCGGACATGTCGATGCGTACCATTGCCTCGGAGGTGTCGAAGAGGAACTCCGCCAAGGCACGGGCCAGCTCGGTTTTCCCCACGCCGGTGGGCCCCATAAACAGGAACGAGCCGATGGGACGATTGGGATCCTTCATGCCGGCCCGGGCGCGCCGAATGGCTGCCGCTACGGCGGCTACCGCCTCGTCTTGGCCCACCACCCGCTGGTGCAAATGGGCTTCCAGGCGCAGCAGCTTCTGCTTTTCCGATTCCATCAGGCTGGTGACCGGGATCCCGGTCCAGCGGGAGACGATCTCAGCAATATCTTCGGGAGTCACTTGCTCCCGCAGCAGCGGCTCGCCGTTGGCCTGCAGCTTGGCCAGGTGAGCTTCCTGCTCTTGGATTTGCCGCTCCAATTCCATTAGCTTGCCGTACTTAAGCTCGGCAGCGCGGTTGAGGTCATATTTCTGTTCAGCCTGCTCAATCTGAAGCTTAACGGCATCCCGCTCAGCTTTAAGACTTTGCAGGCGTTCAATAGCCTCTTTTTCAAATTGCCAGCGAGCATTCAACTCCCGTTGCCGCTCCGTCAGGTTGGCCAGCTCTTGCTCAATTTTGCTGAGGCGATCTCTGGAGGCAGCATCATCTTCTTTTTTCAGGGAGAGCTCCTCCATCTGCAATTGCATGATCCGCCGGTCAATTTCATCCAATTCGACGGGCTTGGAGGTGATTTCCATTTTCAGCTTGGCCGCCGCTTCGTCCACCAGGTCGATGGCTTTGTCGGGCAGGAAGCGCTCGGAGATGTAGCGGTTGGAGAGCACTGCTGCTGCCACCAAGGCGGAGTCGCTGATTTTCACCCCGTGGTGCAGCTCGTAGCGCTCTTTGAGGCCGCGCAGGATGGAGATGGTATCTTCCACCGAAGGCTGATCCACATACACCGGCTGGAAGCGGCGTTCTAGGGCGGCATCTTTTTCGATGTGCTTGCGGTATTCATCCAAAGTGGTGGCACCAATACAGCGCAATTCGCCCCGTGCCAGCATGGGCTTCAGTAGGTTGCCGGCATCCATCGCCCCCTCCCCGGCTCCAGCACCGACAACGGTGTGCAGCTCGTCGATGAAGAGAATGATCTGGCCTTCGGATTCGGTGACCTCTTTGAGCACGGCTTTCAGGCGATCTTCAAATTCCCCCCGATATTTGGCTCCGGCGATCATGGCGCCCATATCCAGGGAGATCACCCGCCGGTTCTTCAGGGATTCCGGCACATCGCCTCGGTTGATGCGCTGGGCCAGCCCTTCCACAATGGCGGTTTTCCCCACGCCGGGCTCGCCGATGAGGACGGGGTTGTTTTTGGTGCGGCGGGACAGCACCTGAATGACGCGGCGGATCTCTTCATCTCGCCCGATCACCGGATCCAGCTTCCCTTCGCGGGCCGCCTTGGTGAGATCGCGGCCATAGCGCTCCAGGGCTTCGTAGCGGGATTCGGGGTTTTTGTCGGTGACCCGCTGTTTGCCTCGCACCTCTTTGATAACCGGTTTGAAGCGCTCTACCGTCAGGCCCAAGGGGGCCAGAACCCGCTTGCCCACCCGATCATCCTGCAGGGATCCCAAAAACAAGTGCTCCACCGAGATGAAGTCATCTTCATATTCCTTGCGGAATTCCTCGGCCCGATCCAGGGTGGTTTCCAGGCCGCGACCCAAGTAGAGCTGATCCACCCGCGCCAACTTGGGTTGCTGGTTGATAAAGCTTTCCACTTTGTCCCGCACCAACTTTGGATCGATACCCGCCCGTTGCAAGAGGGTTTGGGTGAGCCCCCCTTCCTGATCCAGGAGGGAGATCAGCAAATGCTCGGTTTCCAACTGTTGCTGCTGGTGCCGCCGGGCCACGTCTTGGGATTGAACGATGGCGCTCCAAGCTTTTTCGGTAAATTGATTGGGATTGGTAGGCTGCATAGAAGTTCGGCAGAGCTTTGCTACTCAGTATAGGAAGGCAATACAAACGCAGGAGGTACCCCCGGCCTTTTCTGGCCGACAGAGCTGGGTATTGGAAGCTCCGGCAGGATCTTCCTGATCTAGGTATCGCCTATTTTGCCAGAGCCAGAGTTCGCGACAACCGCCCTCTGCAGCCTCAACCCATGGAGGGATCCCCGCCTTATTCTTCCTCCTCGTAGGGACGGCCTTCCCCGATCACCGCCAAGTCGATTTGTTGGCGGTAATAATCCACGTTCTTAATCCGCACCTCCACCCGATCCCCCAGGCGGAACTGGCGTCGGCTCTTGCGCCCCACCAGCGCTTGCTTGCGGTACTCATACCAGTCGTTTTTGAGAGTGCTCACCCGCACCAAGCCTTCCGCCAAGATGGGATCCACCTGGACAAAAAAGCCGTAGTTCTGGACGCCAATGATTAGGCCGGGGAACACCTCTCCCAGGTGCTTTTGCATGAACTCAGAGCGCTTCAGGCCCATCAGCTCCCGTTCCGCCTGCTGACGGATCCGGTACCCCTCCTGGATTTTGGGCAATTGCGCCTGGAGAAACGCCTGCCATTCCTCCTGCACCTTTGGCGGCAACACTGGCCAGTCGATTTGGCCGTAGCCGCTGGGGCCGTGCAGATCCACCACAGTTTTGGAGCGAGGGCTGCGGCGATTGCGTCCTTTGCTCAGGGCCAGATGCAGGGCACGCAAATTGAGCAAGTCGGCATAGCGGCGCAAGGGGGCCGTAAAGGTGGCGTAGGGTTCTCTGAGGCCCAAGCCAAAATGGCCCAGGTGTTCTTCCAAAGGCTGGAGACGATACTCCACCGGGGGTAAGGTGGCCAGCATCTGCGCCACCAAGGCCGGGCTCGCCCCAGAGGCCAGCACATCGGGAGCCGTGATGCGGGTGCAAATCCGCTGCCAGTCCGCTAGGGTTACAACAGCCGGATCTTGCAAATTCAGATCCAGCTTCATGGCATTGGCCAGGCGCAAAAAGCTTTGCAGGGCTTCGGCGGCAGGGGCAGGCTGCACACGGGCCAACGAAGGGATCCCCAACTGACGCAAATGGTGGCCCAGGGTTTGGTTGGCCAGCAGGAGAATTTCCGTCATCAGGGCATGGGCGCCAAAGCGATCGCTGATCAAGAGGGGGCCGTAGCCGCTTTCGTCAGCAGAGTGGGGAGTGAGCAAATCCAACAGGGGCAGGTCAAATCCCCCCGCTTGGTGACGTTTGGCCCGCAGGGTCTGGCTGAGGCGTAGCAGGTTTTGCAGCAGGGCCATCAACTCCGGCACGTCTTCGTCGGGGCCTAAGTCGGCAGCGGTGGCCAAGAGAGCCTGCACCTGGCCATAGGACAGGTGAGCCCGCGATTGCACCAGGCTGGGGTAGATCTCGAAGTTTTGTACCACCCCTTCGGGGTCGAGGGTTAACAGCAGGGAATAGGCCAAGCGCTCCTGCTGCGGCAACAAAGCCAGGCGGCTATGCACCTCCGGCGGAAACAGAGGCAGCACCCTCGTATCCAGGTAAACAGTGGCTATCCGCTGCTGAGCTTCTTGTTCCAAGGGGTGGTCGGGATCCAGCCAATGGGCGACATCGGCAATGTGGATCCCCAGCAGCCAGTGGTTATTCTCCTGCCGCTGCAAGGAGACGGCCACGTTGGGTTCCAAGCCGTGAGGATGCTGCAGATCCAAAGGCTCCAGAGTAATACAAAACCAATCGCGTAGATCGCGGCGGCCCTTTTGGTCAGAGCGGCTGAGCTTTTTGGGCAGAGCTGCTGCTGCCTCCAACACCAGGGCGGGAAACTCCTGCGGTAGGTCGTACTTGCAACAGACTAAATCTGCATCGATGGAGGCTTCTGGGCCGTCGCCCAAAATCTTGCGAATGGTTCCGGTCGGGGGTAAATCCCCCAGCGGGTAGCGATTCACCTCCACATAGGCCACCTGACCTTCTGCCAGCTCGACAGGGGATCCCTCTGTCAGGGCCAGCTCAAACAGCAGCCGGTCATCCAAGGGCACCACCCGAAAACCCTGTTCCGTCTGTTTGAGGCGACCCACCAGGGCAGAATTGGCCCGCTCCACAACAGCCACCACCTCTCCCTCAGGGCTGCGGCGGCGGTTGCCATCTTTGGTGACCCGCGCCAACACTTGATCCCCATTCCAAGCGCCGCTGAGGTTGCTGCCGTGGATGTACACATCCTCCACCCCCGGCTCGTCCCGAATGGCGAAGCAAAAGCCTTTGCTGGAGCAGCGCAAACGCCCCACCACCAAAGATTCGTCCGGCTTGCGCCGATAGCGGGGGGGATCCCCCAGTCGTTCCAGAAACCCGGCCCGCACCAGGCCATCCAAGGCAATCTCAAGCATTTCCGGCGCTTCTGGATCAGGGGACTGCAAGAGGGCAAGAAGAGTATCTTTGTCGGTCAATTGATCAGGAGGCTGAGAGAGAAAATGCTGAAAAATTCGAGAGAAGTCCATTTTGGGTATTGGCAAAAGAGGAAAGAAGAAGAGGGGTTAAGACATCGCAGGATCCAACCCATTGGCGTTAGTCACGCTGGCCGGTGACGATAAAAGCCACCCGCTGACCGATGTTGGTGCTGTGGTCGGCCAGACGTTCTAGGTAGCGGATCGACAGCAACATCAACAGGATAGGCTCGATTGATCCTCTGATGTCCGATTGCTGCGCCAACGTATTGTAAAGGTTGGTGTAGTCTTCATCAACAGCGTCGTCTTCCTGCTTCAATTGTCGGCCCAGGTCGGCGTCCAATTCTGTCAGGGCCACCAGGCTGTGGCTGAGCATTTTCTGGCAACGCTGCATCATCACTTGAATACGACCCAGCTCCGGAGGCGGCGGGTACATGACCAAGCGCAGAGCCACTTCGGCCAAATCTTTGGCATAGTCGCCAATCCGCTCCAGGTCGCGCACCAGTTGCATGAGGGTGCTGATCCAGCGCAGATCTCGCGCCACTGGGGAGCGCAAGGCAATCAAGTTAATACAATCTTTCTCGATTTGACGATAAAAACGGTCAATTTGCTTGTCTTGAGCGATCACCTGCTCCGCGGCGGCCAAGTTCCGTTCAAATAGGGCCTGCTGGGCCAAGACCACCGATTTTTCCACCAGCGCCCCCATGCGCAGCACGTCCTGCTGTACCCGTTTGATGTGAAGTTGCAGCTCAGGTTGCCCCATGGCTTTCTCCCATGGATGTGGTCAGGGAGGGAATGTCCGCAGTCGGTTTTGGATTCAGCAGAACCAGTTGCTCTCAATCATGGCAAACTTCACCTGGAATAGAGGCAGAGAAGACGGCCAACTTAGGGGAAGATGAAAACAGCGGCTGCCCTCTGAGGGGGATTCGTCTGTCTGGAGTTCTCGGGTTGCTTTGTCGATTGAGACGGTCTTATGGCTCTTCCCCCCATCATTGTGCTGGACGATGACCCCACTGGATCCCAAACCGTTCACAGTTGCCTGCTCCTCACCCGCTGGGATCCGGAGACCTTGAAGCTGGGGCTGCAGGATAGTTCGCCAATTCGCTTTATCCTCACCAATACACGGGCTCTGCCACCGGCGAAGGCCGCAGAGGTGACGCGGTCGGTATGTGGGGCGTTGAAGGGAGTGATGGCGGAGCTGGGGTGTGAGCAGGCCATTTTCGTCAGCCGCTCCGATTCAACTCTGCGGGGGCACTACCCCTTGGAAACCGATGTGATGGCAGCGGAGCTGGGGCCCTTCGATGCTCATTTTCTGGTGCCGGCTTTTTTTGAGGGGGGGCGCATCACGCGGGAGAGCACCCATTACCTGCGGGTGGAGGGCCGCTGGATCCCGGTGCATGAGACGGAGTTTGCCCGCGACTCGGTGTTTGCCTACCACCACAGCCATTTGCCCGATTATGTACAGGAGAAAACGCAGGGGCGGATCCGGGCTGACCAAGTGGAGCGATTTACCCTGGAGCAGATTCGCTCCGGCTGTTTGCCGCGGCTGCTGGCCTTGCAGGGGAATGTCTGTTGTGTGGTGGATGGAGAAACCCAAGCGGATCTGAATCGCTTTGCCCAGGATGTTTTGGCGGCAGCCTCTCAGGGCAAACGCTTTCTGTTTCGCAGTGCCGCTAGCCTCCTGACGGCTCTGGCGCAGTTGCCGCCGCAGCCCATTCCCCCGGAACAGATGGGGCAGTTTGTTTGCTCCTCTCGACCGGGGGTGGTGATCGTGGGATCCCACGTGCAAAAGTCCAGCCAGCAGTTGGCCCGCCTTCTGCAGGAGCCTGAAATCCAAGGCATTGAGGTGGAGGTGAGGCGGCTGTTGGATCCCGACGCGGAGCTGCTGCCAGGGATCCTGGCCCAAGTTCACAGCACCTACGAGAAGGGCCTGACGCCGGTGGTCTACACCAGCCGGGAGGAACTGACTTTTGAGAAGGACTCCGTAGAAATGCGCCTAGCTTTTGGGCAAAAGGTTTCGCGGTTGTTGATGGGCGTGGTGCAGGGGTTACCGCCGGGAATTGGCTACCTCATCAGCAAGGGTGGCATCACCTCCAACGACACCCTCAGCATTGGCCTCAACTTGCCGGCAGTGCGTCTGCTGGGGCAGATCTACCCTGGGATCTCGATGGTGATCACCCCGTCAGAGCATCCCCGCTTTCCCAACCTGCCGGTGGTGCTGTTTCCGGGCAATGTCGGCGAGGCGGATACGCTGGTTTTGATTCATCGTCGCCTCAAAAGTCGGGGCTTAGTCTAGAGTGAAGAGGTTCCTTCTGCCGATGGCTGAACTCGTCCCCCCGCCAGAAGCCCTGCCTGCCCTGGATCGCTGGTGGGGATCCCTGCGGCAGTTGCAGGCGGAACTGCCCCCGGCGGTGGTTCACCCTTCTTCCACCCGTTTGGGCAGCCAACTCCGGGATGCCGACGTGGTGATTGCCGGCGGCACCTTGGGGATCCTCCTGGGGGCGGCTTTGGCCAAGCGAGGCTGGCGGGTGATCCTGCTGGAGCGAGGGATCCTGCGGGGCCGAGAGCAGGAGTGGAACACCTCCCGGCAGGAATTGCAGGTGTTGCTGGAGCTGGAACTGCTCACCCTAAGGGAATGGGAGAAGGTGCAGGTGACCCATTATCCTGGCGGGCGGATTGGCTTTGGGGATGGCCCCAGTTGGTGGGTGGAAGGGGTGCTGAATGTGGGGGTGGATCCCGCCCGCTTGCTGGAGCACTGCAAAGCCCACTTTCTGGAATGGGGTGGCCAGTTGCGGGAAAACACTTGCTTTCTGGGCGCTACCGTTCACCCGGATGGGGTCTGCATTCAAACGGACACGGGATCCCTCTCTGCCCAGTTGCTGGTGGATGCCATGGGGCATCGCTCCCCCCTCGTGGCCCAGGCCCGCCAAGGGCAGCCGCCGGATAGCGTGTGTCTGGTGGTGGGATCCTGTGCCCAAGGGCTGCCAGACCAACCCACCGGGGATCTCTTCTACAGCTTTACCCCGGCCCAGAACGGCTATCAGCCCTTTTGGGAAGCCTTCCCCGCCCGCGATGGGCGCACCACCTATCTGTTCACCTACTGCGACCGGGATCCGGAGCGGCCCAGCCTCCACACCCTTTGGCAAGATTACTGCCGGCTGCTGCCGGCCTATCAAGGGGTTGAACTGGGGCAGATCCACTGGGTGCGCAAGCTGTGCGGCGTTTTTCCTGCCTACCGCCGTAGCCCTCTGCAACTGCCCTGGGATCGCCTGTTGGCAGTGGGGGACGGCAGTGGCAGCCAGTCTCCTCTCAGCTTTGGCGGCTTTGGGGCCATGCTGCGCCATCTGGATCGCCTGCAACAAGGGATCCACGAGGCCCTTGCCCAGCAGCAGTTGAACCGGGCGGCCCTGGCCCTGCTGCAACCCTACCAGCCCAACTTGGCCGTGACCTGGCTCTTTCAGAAGGCCATGATCCCCCCGCTGCGGGAGAAAAGCTGGGATCCCAATAGCATTAACCGCTTGTTGAGCAGGGTGTTCGAGGCCATGTTTGCCGCTGGCCCCCAGGTGGTGAAGCCCTTTTTGCAGGATGTGGTGCGGTTCGGCGGCTTGGCCCAGGCCCTGTGGGGGGCGATGAGTCGGGATCCCCGGCTGGTGGCCGGACTTTTGCCCCAGTTGGGGTTGCCGGAGTTGGTGGAATGGGCGGGCCACTTTGGCGCGCTCGGCCTCTACGAGCTGTTGCAGAAGCTGACGGATCGCCCGGAGCTGGAAACTGACCCCCAAGACTACTTCTGGAAGCGGCGCCGCGAGGCTTGGCGCTACGGCTGTGGTCGAGATTACCTTTTGGGGAGCCATTCCGGTCGCGTCAGCGGGACGGAGTCCTGTCGCGTTAGCGGGACGGAGTCCTGTCGCGTTAGCGGGACGGAGTCCTAAACAAACTTGAGATATTCGCCTAGCACTCTGCACCGCCAAAGCAAACGCTTTCAACCCCTCTTCCAACCAGGGATTTCTTAAGCACTCCACACCGCTACAGACAACCACTTCCAACCTTCCTCTCATAAGAATTAAGATGCTCCGCTCACTCACAAGAGGAGAGGGGAGTAGAAAGCCCGCAATCGGCTTTACTTCAACTTAAAATATGGTCTCGATCCAAGCTAGGACAATGTGACCACACCTAAAATGTTCACATCTAAAATAATGTTGAATGCACGGAACCAGAAGGCCTTTCCCAGTAGCCCAAGCGTCTCACCCTAACCTGAAAGGCCATAGCTGTAATTAAGACATTCAAGACATCAAAACATAACCAATGTGATCAAACTCACCATTAAGTTCTACTACGTTTGATATCCATAGTGGGAGAGCTGGGAATTCTTTATCCATCCACTCGTCAGGGTAGGAGTTAACCATGGTTATTCTCGACTACAGCGAAGCAGACAGTGGCTTCTGGGCTTCGACTCCCCAAGGTTGGGTGGAGGTGATCAAGTTTCAGAATCACTTCTACGCCCCTCGGCAAGTGTACAAACGCGCCCAAGACGCGATATCTGCCTGCCGCGCCGACATTGAAAGGGGATTTCTCAGCATCGTGGTGCAGTTTGAGAACCACGCGGAAGTATGGGCTCAACTGTCGCCGGGCGTACCCATGCAGTCCCAACCAGAGGCTGCTCCTACAGGCAACCCTGCCAAACCCAAGCTGACCTATCGCGGCCAATCGATGAGCAAACTCTCCGGAAATCCCAGCCTCGCCCGCAGGCCCTTGCCTGACTCTCTCTATTTCCGCGGCGCGAAGATTGGCTAAACCGTTTCCATTTGCCAGGTCTGGAGCGGTCGAGATTTCCCTTCTGGCCGCAGCCATCTGTGTTAGCGGTGCAAAGCACCATAGAGGCCCACGCCATAGCCCAGTACATCAACGGGATCCCCTTGGCTTTCTGCCGGCAGTTGGGATCCCTTTCCCAACCACTGGGCCTCGTGGCTGTCCAAAAGCTTCTCCCAGGTGCCGCCGGGCCAATGGGCGTAGGTGGCCGGCTGATCAGGGCTGAAATTGAAAAGGGCAAGCAAAGACTGGGATCCATAGCGGCGGTGCAGGGCAAGGCCGGAGCCCGAAAACAGCTCCACTTCCACTCCATCCCGCTCCAGGTGCTGGAGAGCCGGTTGAGTTTTGCGCAGCCGGATCAGGGTCTGGTACCACTTCCAGAGAACCTGGTGGTGACCGGCCTTTTTCAACTCCCAATTCAGCTTGGAGCGCAGGAAAGTCTCCTCAGCTTGGGGATCCGGCGGCTCTCCCTGCCAGGCAAAGGCACTGAACTCGCGGCGGCGTCCCTGGCGTACCGCTTCCACCAAATCGGGATCCCCGTGGCTGACAAAATACAGAAAGGGGGCCACCTCTCCGTATTCTTCCCCCATAAACAGCAACGGCAGCATGGGAGCCAACAGCAGGGCAGCAGCAGCCAACTTGAGGCCCTCGAAAGAGGTGAGCTGACTGAGGCGCTCTCCCAACATGCGGTTGCCGATTTGATCATGATTTTGGATGCAGACCACAAACTGGGAGCCTGGCCGTCCGGTGGCAGAGTTGCCGTAACGCCTAGCGCGGTAGCGGGAGTATTGGCCGGAAAAGACGTAGCTTTCTCGGTAAGACTTGGCCAGTTGCTCCAATTGGCCAAAATCCTGGTAGTAGCCCGCCGTTTCGCCGGTCAGCAGGGTGTGAACCAAGTGGTGAAAGTCGTCGCACCACTGTCCATCCAGGCCGTAGCCCCCTTGCTCCCTGGGGGTGATGAGGCGAACATCGTTGAGGTCGCTTTCGGCAATGAGAACCCTGGGCCAGCCAGTGCGAGCTTCCAGGGCATCCACCCGCTCCGCCAGCTCCTGCAAAAAGGGCCGGGCACTGAAGTCATAGATGGTGTGAACGGCATCCAGGCGCAGCCCATCCAGGTGAAATTCCTCCAGCCAGTACTCGGCATTCTGCAGGAAAAATTCCCGCACCCCGTCAGAATGGCGGTCGTCGAAGTTGAGGGCTTCTCCCCAGGGGGTGTGGTACTTGGTGGTGAAGTAGGGGCCAAAATCCCGCAGGTAGTTCCCCTCCGGCCCCAGGTGGTTGTAGACCACATCCAAGATGACGGCCAAGCCCAGTTGGTGGCAGGCGTTCACCAGGGCTTTCAGATCTTTGGCCCCCCCATAGGCAGTCTGCACCGCGTAGGGATAGACGCCGTCGTAGCCCCAGTTGCGTCCCCCTGGGCATTGGGCCACCGGCATCAGCTCCAGCACGTTCACCCCCAACTCCACCAGTTCCGGCAGGCGAGGGATCAAAGCGGCAAAGGTGCCCTCAGGGGTAAAGGTGCCTACATGCAGCTCGTAAAGGATCCACTGGGGCAGCGGGATCCCCTTCCACCCCTGATCCTGCCAGTCGAAGTGGGGATCCACCACCCGCGAGGGGCCATGAACGCCATGCGGTTGACAGCGGGAGGCCGGGTCTGGTCGCTCTACCAACCCTGCCTGGGTGTACAGACGGTAGAGATAGTCCACCGGCCCAGACGGGATCCCGTCCACCTCCAACCGCCAATAGCCCTGGTCATCTTGAGCCAGAGGAAGGCATCGCTCAACAGGGGTGAGCAGCTTCAGCTCCACTCGTTCAAGCAGAGGCGCCCATACGGAGAAGCGATAGCGGCCTTGGCGTAGGGGATAGGCCCCAATTCGCCCGATCTCTGCGTGTTGCAAGGGAGTGGAGAAAAGGTGTGGCACGAAACTCACCCGCAAAACCCGGTTTCTACTATAGCGGGGCTTGATCTCAGAAGTCTTCAGGGTGAGTTTCCGGCTTCTCCCTCTGCCATAGTGGAATGAGTCTCCAGTGCTTAGGTTCTATGCTCAACTATCCCCCCAGCCATCCGGATCCCACTGTGGTGGACATCTACCACGGGCAACCGGTGCCGGATCCCTACCGCTGGCTGGAGGATCTGGATTCGCAGCAGACGCGGGCCTGGATCGAGGCGCAAAACCAACTCACCTTCGACTACCTGAGACAAATCCCGGCACGGAAGCGGCTGCTGGAGCGCCTAACGCAGTTGTGGAACTACGAAAAATACAGCCAGCCCTTCAAAGAGGGCAACCGCTACTTCTATTTCAAAAACGACGGTCTGCAAAACCAAAGCGTTCTCTATACCCAAGAGAGCCTGGAGGCTGAGGCTAGGGTTTTGCTGGATCCCAACACCTTCTCGGAAGACGGTACGGTGGCTCTGTCGGGCATTGCCATCAGCCGTGCTCGCGACAGCAGTGCGGAGCACGCTGGGCGGTATTTGGCCTATGGTCTCTCCCGCTCCGGCTCCGACTGGCAGGAATGGAAGGTGCGGGACATCGAGACCGGCGAGGATTTGCCGGATCACCTCCGCTGGGTCAAGTTTTCCGGGGCGAGCTGGACGCTGGATGGGCAGGGATTTTTCTACAGCCGCTATGATGAACCTGCTCCGGGCAGTGAATATGAAAGCGTCAACTACTTTCAAAAGCTCTACTACCACCGCCTGGGCACTCCCCAGTCGCAAGATATCCTGGTCTATCACCGCCCCGACCAAAAGGAATGGGGGTTTGCCGGCGGGGTCACCGAAGATGGTGATTACTTGATCATCTCCGTCTGGCGGGGTACGGATCCCAAAAATCTCATCTTCTACAAAGACCTGCGGGATCCCCAGTCCCCCGTGGTGGAGCTCATCCGCGAGTTTGAGGCGGAGTACAGCTTTATCGGCAACGATGGCTCCCGATTTTGGCTGCTCACCGATCAGGGCGCTCCTCGCCGGCGGGTGGTGGCTGTTGACCTCCAGCAGCCTGAGCAGTTGCAAGAGGTGATCCCCCAGGCGGAAGAAACCCTGCAAGGGATCAGCTTGATCAACAACCAGTTTGTGGCCTTCTACCTCAAAGATGCCCACACCCAGATCAAAAGGTTTGCCTTGGATGGCCGCTTTTTGGGAGAGATTCCCCTGCCGGGGTTGGGATCGGCGGGCGGTTTTGGCGGCAAGCGCTACGACACAGAGACTTTCTACACCTTCACCAGCTTCACTACCCCTCCCACCATCTACCGCTACGATTTCACCACCGGCACCAGCACCCTCTTTCGCCAGCCGCAGGTGGACTTTGACCCCAGCGCCTACGAGGTCAAACAGATTTTTTACACCAGCCGGGATGGCACGCGGGTGCCGATGTTCATCACCCACAAGAAGGGCCTGGAGCTGACCGGATCCCATCCCACGCTGCTGTACGGCTATGGCGGCTTTGGCATCTCCCTCACCCCCAGCTTCTCGGTAAGCCTGGTGGCCTGGCTGGAAATGGGCGGCGTCTATGCCCAGCCCAACTTGCGGGGCGGCGGCGAGTATGGGGAAGAGTGGCACCAAGCGGGCACCAAGCTCAACAAACAGAACGTGTTCGACGACTTTATTGCTGCTGCCGAGTGGCTGATTGCCCATGGCTACACCAACCCCTCCCGGTTGGCCATCTCCGGTGGCAGCAATGGTGGCCTGTTGGTGGGGGCCTGCATGACCCAAAGGCCGGATCTGTTCGCGGCGGCTCTACCGGCGGTGGGGGTGATGGACATGCTGCGTTTTCCCAAGTTCACCATCGGCTGGGCCTGGATCTCGGAGTACGGATCCCCGGAAAACCCAGAAGAGTTCAAGGCCCTCTATGCCTATTCCCCCCTGCACAACCTCAAGCCCGGCACCGCCTATCCCGCCACCTTGATCACCACGGCGGATCACGACGACCGGGTGGTGCCTGCCCACAGCTTTAAGTTTGCTGCCGCCCTCCAGGCTGCCCAAGGGGGATCCCAACCGGTGCTTATCCGCATCGAAACCAAGGCAGGGCACGGGGCCGGCAAGCCCACCACCAAGCTGATCGAGGAAGCTGCCGACCGCTGGGCCTTTTTGGTGCAGGTGCTAGGGATCCCTTGGGACGGAACGGGAAGTTAGCGAGCCTTGGGGCCCAGACCCACCCGACCGGCATAAACTGCTGCTTCTCCCAGCTCGTCTTCGATGCGCAGCAGTTGGTTGTACTTGGCAATGCGCTCGCTGCGGCAGAGGGATCCGGTTTTGATCTGCCCGGCACGGGTGGCCACCGCCAGATCGGCGATGGTGGTATCCTCGGTTTCGCCGGAGCGGTGGCTGATTACAGAGCGAAAACCCGCCTGGCCGGCCAGTTGAATGGCCGAGACGGTCTCCGTCAGGGTGCCGATCTGGTTGAGCTTGATCAAAATGGCGTTGGCGGCGGCGCTGTCGATGCCCTTCTGCAGGCGGGTGAGGTTGGTTACAAACAGGTCATCCCCCACCAGTTGCACTCGGGATCCCAGTTGAGCGGTCATGGCTTGCCAGCCGGCCCAGTCTTCTTCCGCCAGCCCATCTTCAATGGAGAGGATGGGATAGTTGGCCAGCAGTTGCTCGTAGTAAGCCACCATCTCAGCCGCGCTGCGGGCTTTGCCCTCAAAATGATATTGCCCATCCTGCAGCAACTCGTTGGCAGCCACATCCAAGGCCAAGGCGATATCTGCTCCCGGTTTGTAGCCTGCCTGCTCAATAGCCGTCATCAGCAGATCCAAAGCCGCCGCGTTGGAAGGCAGATCGGGAGCAAATCCGCCCTCATCCCCCACACCGGTGGCCAACCCTTTCTGCTGCAGCACCGTCTTCAGCACCGCAAACACCTCTGCCCCATAGCGCAGCGCCTCGCGAAAGCTGGCCGCCCCAATGGGCACCAGCATAAACTCCTGGATGTCCACGTTGTTGTCGGCGTGGGCGCCGCCGTTGAGGACGTTCATCAAAGGAACCGGCAGCAGGTTGGCAAAAGGCCCCCCCAGGTATTTGTACAGAGGCAGGCCCACCGCTTCCGCAGCCGCTTTGGCCGTCGCCAGAGAAACTGCCAAAATGGCATTGGCCCCCAGGCGGGACTTGTTGGGGGTGCCGTCCAGGTCGATCAGCAACTGGTCAATACGGGCTTGGTTGAGGGCATCTTCGCCCTGCAGCTCCGACTGGATGGGGCCAAGGATGTTTTCCACTGCCCTCAGCACACCCTTCCCGCCGTAGCGTTTGGGATCCCCATCCCGCAGCTCGTGGGCCTCAAAGGTACCGGTCGAAGCGCCGCTGGGAACCTGCGCCAAGCCCGTCGCCCCATTGGCCAGACCCACCAGGGCTTCTAAGGTGGGGCGTCCTCGCGAGTCGAGGATCTCATGGGCGGTAATCCACTCGATGGCCGTTTCCACAGTTACACCTCAGCAATTGGCTAGACAGCTCTGGCCAAAGCCAGATCCCCCCATAGGCTAGTGGATTCTTGCCCGGGATCCCCTCAGCTTCCAGAAAACTTTAAGGGATAATCGGCAGTCTGTCCTTCAAGCACAAGGATCCTCCAAAGCTGCAGGGGTGGATTGAACATCGGCTGGGTTGAGCTTCAATCAGTCGTCGAGCGGCGCCTGTCTCGGCAGGGTGAGATTGCCGCTCAGGAAGCGTGCTCCTCTTCCTCCTAGGCAAAGCGATGGCTCAGTCGCATTGGGTCGTGTACGGTGATCTTTTTCTTATGAATGGAAATATACTTCTTCTTGCGCAGCTCTCCCAACAGGCGGGTGATGGTGACGCGGGTTGAGCCAATGGCTTCGGCGATGGCCTGGTGAGACAGTTTGAGATCGATGGTGACCCCATCTGGGCCAGGCACCCCGAAATCACGGCAGAGGATCAACAAAAAGCTGACCAGACGGGATCCCATGTCGCGATGAGCCAGCGTCTCGATCATCATCTCCGTTTGCAAAATGCGGGACGACAGGCTCTTAACCAGCAACATGGCCAGCTCGGCGTTCTCCTGCAGGGATTTTTCCACCTGCTCAATCGGCAGAGAGAGCAACTCAGTAGGCGTAAAAGCCACCGAGTGATAAAAGCGGTCGGAGCGCTGTCCTGTGATAAAGGAGAGCACGCCGAAGATGCTGTTTTCGCGCAGGAGGGCGACGGTGATTTCCTCCCCCATTTCGTAGACCCGCGAGAGCTTAACGGCTCCCTTCACCAAAAAGTAAACCCGCTCCGCCGGATCCCCTGGAAAAAAAATGGTCTTCCCGCGCTCAAACGTTTCGATAACCGGAGGATGGTGAGGGCCTCCCAATTGCTTGAAGGCTGTGATCAGAGATTTTTCCGCTACGGCCACCGCCATACTCATCAACCTTTTAAGGTCAGTTTATACCTAAGATCAACCTATTAAGATCAATCTAGAAGCATTAGGCTAGGTTGCAACCCATTAACTTCAGAATCGATGACGATACCAAGATTTACCCTAAAGTAGAAGGTTCTGCCCAGACATCTTTGTAGCACGCGCTACATTTTTGAGTCTCCTTTCTGTTCCAGAAAGGGATCCCCAGCCGAAGGCAGGGGTTAGGATAAGAGCCATTGCCGCAAAGGACTGCGCCGATCCTTAGCGGCAGAGAGTGGGATGGGTTGGAACATTCTATCTATGGGGATCCCGGAGGCCGTTGTTGCTGCATCTTCTCGACTGAGCCGCCAGCATTTCACGGTGCGGATGCCGGATCCGGCCAATCACCTGCTGGAGGTGGAGCTGCTGCTCCAAGAGGTGGATCCCAAGATGCCTTTGCGGCTGCGGCTGCCGGTGTGGACGCCGGGATCCTACCTGGTGCGAGAATATGCCCGTCATGTGCAGGAGTTTCAGGCGGCAACCGAGCAAGGGATCCCTTTGGCCTGGCGGAAGGTGGACAAGAACACCTGGCAGATCGATCCGCCGGGCTGTTCTGCCGTGAAGGTGGGCTACCGGGTCTATGCCTATGAGCTGACGGTGCGCACAAACCATCTGGATTTGACCCACGCCTATTTCAACGGGGCAGCGCTCTTCCTCTACGTGCCCGGTCGCGAGCGGGAACCTTACACCTTGACGGTGATCCCCCCCAAGCCGGATTGGCGCATCGCCACCAGTTTGCGACCTTTGACCTCTCCTTCTGGGGATCCCACTTCCGGCCAGTCTTTTGTGGCAGAAGACTACGACGAGCTGGTGGACAGTCCGGTGGAGGTGGGTCTGCATCGGATGCAATCGTTTGAGGTGGAAGGGATCCCCCATTACTTTGTGGTTTGGGGGGCGGGCACTCTGGATGTGGATCGGGCTGTCGCTGATGCCAAGGTCATTGTCAAAACCACAGCCGCGTTTTTTGGTGGGCTACCCTACGACCGTTACTGGTTCATTGTGCATTTGTCACCGGGAGGATTTGGTGGCCTTGAGCACAAGTACAGCACCACCCTTCTTTACTCTGGGCTAGAGCTGCATCAGCCGGGGCAGTATCGGCGCTTTTTGTCTTTGCTGGCCCACGAGTTGTTTCATGCCTGGAATGTCAAGCGTCTGCGTCCGCTGCCATTGGAAAAGATCGATTACAACCAAGAAAACTATCTGGAATGTCTGTGGTTTTGCGAAGGGGCGACCAGCTACTACGAAAATGTCATCTTGTTGAGGTCAGGGATCCTCAGTGCCAACGATTTTTTGAAGGTTCTTTCCGAACAGATTGGCCGCTTGCAGCGTACTCCGGGCCGGGCCGTGCAATCACTGCGGGAATCCAGCTTCGACACTTGGATCAAACTCTACCGCCCCCACGAAAACAGCCTCAATAGCCAGGTTTCTTATTACTTAAAAGGAGCTTTGGTCTGTTGGCTCCTGGATCTGCACATTCGCCACCTTTCCGGCGGTCGGGGATCCCTGGACACGGCATTGCAGGATCTGTGGCAGCGCTTTGGTCAGTCAGGGAAGGGCTACAGCGATCAAGATTTGCGGGAGGCGTTTGAGCGGGCAGCCGGTGCCGAACTTGGGCAGTTTTTCGCAGCCTATGTGGAAGGCACAGAAGAGCTGGACTACAATGCCTACCTACACCCTTTTGGCCTCACCCTCAAAGCCCACTTCAGCCGCCCTAACCCCAGCCCTTACTTAGGCCTCAATTTCAACGGCGAGGGCAATCGCATTAGCGCAGTAGAGATGGGATCCCCGGCGCAAAAAGCAGGCATCTGGGCCGGCGATGAGCTGGTGGCCCTGGATGGCTTCCGGGTAAGCGCTGCTAACTTGTCAGAACGCTTGGCGGCCTATCAGCCCCACCAGATCATTTGTTTGAGCGTTTTTCAAGCGGATCAGTTGAAACACTTTTGGATCCCGTTGGATCCCCCTCGGCCCGATGTCTACACATTAGAGGTGTTGCCTGAACTGACTCCTGCTCAAGAAGCCCTCCAGCAAGGCTGGCTGGGATCCCTCATTCGCACCTAGCTCCTCAGCGGCCAAGGGCAAGCCCCCTCCACTTGAAAATTCGCTCACCTCCCCCTAGCATGTTGAGGCAGGCGGGTAGCCCAGTCAACTTGAAAGAAAAGCGACGGCAGCAGAGGGCAGGAGCACCTGATGGACTTAGTTTTGATTTTATTGATTGGGGTAGCTATCGGTTTCTCGGCAGGTATTTACGTTGCTCGTCAGTATAAGGAAAATCCTAAACTAGAGATTTGGAAACGAGAGATTATCAGAGAGATATCTTCACAGCTAAGCCAACATAGCCAAAAACTTAACGACGCAAACGAAGCGCTAATCAAGTTGAGCGAAGGATTAGCAGACAAAATCTCTCAAAAGCTACAGGATGGCCAAGCTAATCTTGAAGAGTTTAAATTTCGCTTTGCCGATAACTACCAAAGCTTGCTGCAAGACTGGGGCAGGAACCTTCTACAGGCCATGTCTGTAAAGTTAGCTGAGTATGATGATCAACTAAATAATCAACGAGCCATTCTGGAAAACTTAGTAAAAGAAGCCGAAGATATTTATCAGCGACTACGGTCTGCTATTCAAAGTTTTCATGGATTAGAGATACGCCAAACTACAGACCAGAATTTCCAGAGCGATCAGGTTATTCAGGTTATTGATAAAGCATTAGAGCCTGAGTCAATAGATAACGTACCAAGAGACAAGGATGGAACAGCTACTGTTGATATATCAAAGATAGAGTTGTTCTTAAACTCGAAAAACATAAAGATAAAAAGTATAGCTGTGTAGGAAAAAGAGGAAAAGCTAGATCAAATAGCTGCCTCTATGGGCAGCCGATACTCTTTGATTAAAAGATTTTATGGAATGATTAAATCAAATATGAATAGCGGAAGCTCTTTTTCCCTAAACCTTAGAGATGAACCTCCACAAGTAATCAGTGCAACTTGCCAAGTTGCTAAAGAGTTGCACGGCATCGCATTTTTGGAAGAGTACAGATACTTTAGGGCACCTAGATATCTCTTGGTAGCAAGACCCAGTAGGTCACCCCAAGCGCTGAATTTTCTGTCAGGAAACTGGCTGGAAAGATATGTTAGGTGCAACCTAATCCGCCTTGTTGCAGCTTACACCGGCAAGTTCAGTTTTTCTTACATCGCAAATGCTCAAGTTACTTTGTCAAACGGAGTTGACTTTGAGATAGATCTTTTCTTCCATATCAACAATCAATTCTACTGGGTAGAATCGAAGACAGGTGAGTATCAGGATAAAATACAGAAATACTCCAGGATTGCTGATGAACTTGGTCTTCAGAGAAGCCAAGTTTTCATGGTTTTAACTGATGTTAGCCAAGATATAAGAAGCGATCTTTCTTCCCTCTACCATCTGTCAGTGATCGGCGTTGATGAGGTTAAGGCTACCTTTGATGGGATTCTAAAAAACCATCTCTAAAAGTCTGAAAAAGTCCCTGGGAGCATTGGCTCAGGCCACAATCTTGACGGCTTGTTCCATGCACCACCAGGGATCCTCGGCAAAAGCCGGCATGGGAGTGCTGCCTGCCTTGCCCAGAATCGCCAGCCTTACTTCTCGATCTAGGCGGGATCCGGATCCGTAGGGATCCTCGGAGGGGGGGTCTAGCCGTTGCCCTAGGGGGGGCATCACCATAATGCCTGGCTGCATGCTGGTGCCGCTGACCCAGATTTTGAAGTGATCCACTGCTACATCCATCCCTTCTGGCAGTTGCATCTGCAGCAAGTAGCGGGGGCCAGAGCCGATCAACAGGCTCTCGCTGGGGCGCAGACGGGCAGGCAGATCCGGTTGATAGGGGTAAACCAAATCCACGCTGTACCGCCGCTCGTCAAAGACAGTGACATAGACATGCACTGGGGTGGGGGCTCTGTTTCTCAGGGCAATGGCCAGGTTGCGGCCCGCTTGGATTTGCACCTGTCCCTGGGGATCCCGCGGCAGGGGGCTTACTTCGGCAGGGGCAGAGCTGCTGGCCGGGGTTTCCAGTTGGAGAAATTCCACTTCCAAGATGCTGCTCAGCGCCTCGCTGGGAGGTTGCAGATTCAAGAGGTTGCCGAAGGCGGCCACGTGCTCCAACAGCCGCACCAGCTTGCGAGGCAGGGCCTGTAGCTTTTTCACCGGGATCCGGAAGGCTGCCAGAGCCACCTCTTCCCCCCGCCGGTAAAAGTGATAAATGGCATCGGGCAGCAGCTCTACCCGCAAGTCCGCTGCTTCCGGGTCTGTGTAGGCCAGAAGCGGTGAGGCCGGCAACGCTGCCAGCAAATCGGCAACGGGCATTTGGACTTGACTGGGATCCGCACAGGTGAAAGCCACCCGCAACGGCTGGAATCGGACAGAGGACATGGGGCAATCCTGCAAAAACCTGGAACGGAGTCTGCCGTGCTCTCCTGCTCTGAGGTTGCCGGGCAAGCAAGCCAAGCTCTATATTACCTGCTCAGTTTCCCCAGCCTCGACCGGGCTGTGACCAAATCAGCTCCCGGCCAACAGACTCCCAACCAATAGGCCATAGCTCCGCAATCAAACTTAACATCAAGGCAAATAGAACCATTGGGAAACTATTTTGGATCCCCTCTGCAAATGATCTCTTGATGGTCTATTCTTGATCCTGGTGTCGGGTTTGTGGCTGGAGTGGAGCCCACCTCTCCTCTTTCTAGGCTGATCTACGGAGAACCATGTTTAGCAAAGCTTTTTCTTTTCAGAAGGTGTTTGCGCCAGCGCGTCGTCGGTTGCTTGTCCTGCTGTTGGCTGTATTGATGGCCGGGTTTGGCTGGGGTCTAGCTCCGGTGTTCGCAGCTAAAGATATTCCTGCGGTAGCTCTGTCGCCAACTGAGTCCATTACCTTTACCGAAGCCCAGTTGGCCAAAGGGAAGAAGCTGTTCAACGCTGCGTGCGCCCAGTGCCATGTGGGCGGCCAGACCTATCCCAACCCGGATGTGAGCTTGAAGCTTTCCGATCTCGAGGGGGCAACTCCCCCACGGGATAATGTGCTGGCAATTGTGGATTACATCAAAAACCCGGTCACCTATGACGGAGTGGAGTCTCTGCTGGAGTATCACCCCAACACGCAGCTCATCAGTGAGTATCCTCGTCTGCGCAACCTCACTGACGAGGATCTGAAGCTGATTGCAGGCTACATTCTGGTGCAGGCCAAGACCATCCCCGGCTGGGGCGGTACCAAGAATGAAAGCCACAGCGACCTATCGGCCTATCTCTAATGCCGCATCTGCATTGCAAGTTGCCTACGAGTTGGCGGATCCCGTCTCGCCTCTGGTCTTGGGTCGGGATCCTGGCTTTGTTGTGGCTGGGGCTGGCCAGTCCGGTGGCGGCTCGTATTGATCCTTACGTGAATCAGTATTTGCGGGTGAGTGGCCCGGTGGAATTGCCTTTAGATGCTGCAGGGCACACCCTCACCTTTACCCCAGAGCAGCTCACGGATGGCAAAAATCGTTTTCAGTCTGCCTGCTTGAATTGTCATGTGGGCGGTGCCACCCTGCCAGCTCCCAACATTTCCCTCTCTTTGAGGGACTTGCGCGGTGCCACTCCACCCCGAGATACTCTCCAAGCCTTGATGGAGTATCAGCGGGATCCCCGTAGCTACGATGGTTCGGATTCCAGCTTTGGATGCCGCCCTGTGCCCCCTTCCTGGATGGACGACGAAGCCCTGAGAAACCTGGCTGCCTTTATTCTCAGAGCGGCTCAGGTCGCCCCCGGCTGGGGATCCAACGATTTGATTGATGTCGGCTAACCGGCAAATAGGAGTGGCCAATTGCACTGACATGGGAGCCTGGGGAGTTGACTGGGGCATCCATTCTCGGGATCATCTGTATCAGGCTGGACAGAAAGAGGTCTCCAGGATATCTAGGCTCTGTACAAGCACTCACAAAGGCCTGGATTGATGAAAGAAAAGCCTTCCGCTTCAGGGGGCAGCATAGTTTGACGCGCTCCTCACCCTACTGGCTTGCTAAGGCCCACATCCGCTAAGGGGAACTGCCTGGCAGTAGGGCTAGGATTCTGAACTCCTGGTTCTGCGACAGCACTTACTCTATCCAGTTGACCTGCTACTCGCAGCAGCGGAACAGACTCCCTAGCAGGGGTGCTCATCTTCCCAGGCGTTAGCTAGCCCGCCGGGAAGCCCCGCCCTCTCTGCAAAGGACTACGTCCCGCTTTCGCGAACAGCAGGAGGGTCGGGATGAAAGGCGGACATCTTCTGCGCTACAATCAGCATGGCTGTATAAAACGGCGTTGTCGGAATTGGGTACAGCTACGTGATGGGACATCCCGTGTCTGCTCGCAGAGGGTTCTTGCGTAGGCTCCCCGTTGAAGCGAGAGGTCTGTGCTCTATCCCTTAGGGTGAGCGTCGGGAGTATGTCACCGTTCCCTTATGCCGAGTTACGGCAGAGCCACGTATCGCACAGAATAAGCTAAGGCTTTTACAGCAGCGTAGAGTTGCTGGCTCCCTGGGCCTAGGCCCTAAGGCTCACATTGGGTTAGGCTGGAAGCCCCGTACCTTAGTGCGGGGAGGAAGGCTCCTTTGGCAACTTCAGTTGCCTTGTGTTATTACAGTGGCGCGGGCACCAGAAACGGTTGTTTGAGGCACTGGTAACGGTCGTTCGCGCTAGCGGCGCGGAGCGCGCTTGGGGGTGCTGTAAACCACCCCGGGGGCTCGTGGTTGGCTTATCAACTGCAGAGCTACTGAAAGCTCCCTGCTTTAGCTGGGAGTAGTTTATGTAAGCAGGCTGTAGCGCTCAGAGACGGGGCTTTAGACCCAGTTTTCGGGTAAGCCCCGATGCTTTTTTTCTCAGATGGGAATACTTTGACTGTAGAGGTGTTGCACCTGAGATCCTACAGTGACCAGCTTTTCCTGGGCCCAACTTGCCAGACCCGAGATGCCCAAGCTGCCTGTGACAGCTGGGATCCTTGTCACACCTTCTGGGGATGAGGCGGGTCACCTTTTGATCGTGGATGATCAGCCCAACAGCCGCCTACTGCTGGGGGATCTGCTGAAAGGCATTGGCTACCGGGTCAGCGAGGCTGAAAGCGGCAATCAAGCTCTGCAGATGTTGAAAACCTTCCAGCCGGATCTAATCTTGCTGGATGTGATGATGCCGGGGTTGGATGGGTTTGAGGTCTGTCGGCGCATCAAAGCCAATGACGAGACACGCTTGATCCCGGTGGTATTGGTCACAGCGGCCAGCGATCGCAAAAATCGCGTGCGCGGTATTGAGGCTGGGGCAGATGATTTCTTGAGCAAGCCCTTTGACGAGTCGGAATTGTTGGCGCGGGTGCGTTCCCTCGTTCGCCAAAAGCACCTCAATGAAGACTTGGATCATGCTGCCCAGGTTTTGTTCGCCATTGCCCGCAGTGTGGAAAGCCGGGATCCCACCACTGGGGATCACTGTGAGCGCTTGGTACAAATGGCCAAGAGCTTCGGCGAGTTTTTACATCTGCCCCGTCCCCTGATCAAGGTGCTGATGTGGGGAGGTTACCTGCACGACATCGGCAAAGTGGGCATACCCGATGCCATCTTGAGTAAAACAGGCAAACATACCCCGGAAGAGTGGGAGGTGATGAAATCCCATGTTTTGATTGGGGAGCAGATCTGCCGCCCACTGCGCACCATGAGAGAGGTGCTGCCCCTCATCCGTCACCACCACGAGCGTTGGGATGGCAGCGGTTATCCCGACGGCCTCAAGGGGGAAGAGATCCCCCTGGTGGCTCGTATCTTCCAGATCATCGACATCTACGACGCCCTCACCTCGGAGCGACCTTACAAGCGAGCTTTCACTGCTCAAGAGGCTATAGACATTTTGCGGGAAGAAACAGCCAGGGGGTGGCGGGATCCCCAGTTGGTGGAGTGTTTCTTTGAGTTTCTGCGATCACGGGCGCCAGATTTGGAGTAGGCTGGATAGAGCTTGCCTGTAGTGTATCAGCAGGATCGAGTCTTTTGCCGGGTGCCGATCCCCTGCGCCGTTGTGTAGGCTGTCGCCAGTTGTTTCCTCGCTCACAACTGTGGCGGCTGGTTAGGCAATTTGATTCCCACCAAGTGCTTTTGGATGAGGGTATGGGGCGTTCTGCCTATGTCTGTCGTCGGCTAGAATGTCTGCAGGCGGCCAGACGCAAGCAGCAGATCAACCGAGCCCTCAAGGCAGCTGTGCCTGATTCGTTGTTTCAACGGCTGTTGGATTCTCTTGAGCAGGATCCCCAGGGACATCTCCTCCAAAAGCCTGAGCCTTAGAGGTATTCCCAAACATAGGTAAGAAACATAGGTAAGATATTTAAACGCTCTTTTGGGTTCATCAGGTTGCGAACTACACGGCAGCCCCCCTCAATTGTCAGAATGGGAGTTGGCCGGAAAACTGAGGTCAGGCTGGAGGAGCTGCAGAGAGGTTATTCTGGAGGCGCTGTTTCCACCTATTCTTTCCCCGGCTGCCCTACTGGATGTCCCCTGCGGATGTTGCCAGAGCAGCTTCAGACCTGAGTTCCCTCCAGTCCGGATCTCTAGAGGATCGCCAAGCTGTTCTCGATGCACCGGAGGAAGCCCCCGCAAGCCCAAAAGGTTCGGCCCAACCCAATAACCGGGTTCCCGTTGACTTGGAGAGTAAAACTGACGAGGAGAAAGGAGCAGAGGCTAGCAGACGAATGACCGACAAAGTTCGACTCTATGACATTGCCCGTGAGATGGGGCGTGACAGTCGGGAGGTGCTGGAGATTTGTGAGCAACTGGGGATCCCTTTCAAAACCCACAGCAGCACCATCTCTCCGGAGCAAGCTGAGTTGGTGCGCAGCAAGCTGGGCGCCCCCCGCATTGTGAGACCGCCTCGACCCCGGCCCAAATCCCCATCTGAAGACCCGCCGTCGGCGCCTCCTGCTGAAGCCAAAGCCAGTGAGCGCCCTCAGCAGAAAGTGCCCGGCACCACTAGCGCGATCGTCGGCATTCGTCGGCCCGCACCTGTTCAGCAGCAAGCCCCAGTTGGCGAGACCAAGACGGCTGAAACTCCGCCGGCTGCCAAGCCCTCGCTATCTCGACCTGAGCGAGTCTCCCCTGAAAAGGGATCTGGTGCTCAGCTCATCGGCCCACCGCGGCGGCAGGTCACCCCTCCTGTCCGCTCGTCTGAGGCCCCCCAAGAGCCGGAGACTATTTCTCAAGCGGCAACCCCTCCCAGTCGCCCTGAGCCTGCTGCGGCCAAAGCCAGGGGCTCGGAGCCCAGTCCTGTGGCCAAGCATCCAACTGTGCTCCCTCCCCCTCGACGAGCTACCTCCGAGACAGAACTGCCGGCAGAGCAACCCGAACCGCCGCAAAAACTTCCTGAGCCCAGTCGCCCCAGCCCCTCAGAAGCAGCATCCCCCAGCCGCGCCCGTGCTCCTCAGCCTGCGGAAGAAAAAGCTCCTTCTCCTCCACCTGCGCAGCGACCGCGTCCACAACTGGTGGGCGCACCCGTTCGCCCTGGCACACGCTCCCCGGCGACCAAAGAAGACACTTCCAGCAGCAGCAAAGTCGGTGAAGCCCCTCGTCCACAGCGGCGAATGGAATTGGTGGGGCCCCCTACCCGTCCTGTGGCCAAGCCGACTTCCCCTGACCCAGACGCCGCCTCTCCCCTGCCAGAAAGGATCCCGGGGGAACGTCCCAGCCCGGTGTTGGCGGAGGCTCCTGTAAGACCTACCCCGCCCAAGGTCAAGCGCAAAACGGAAGAGGAAGAGGACGAGGAGCTACAAGCTCTCAGTCGACGGGCTGCTCGCGCCCAAGCCAAACGCAAACGCAGTTGGAGACGGGGGGAAGGAGACGGAGATGGTTTGGATTTGGATCCCATGACCCTCATTCCAGTGGTCAAGCAGGCTGAGCTGAACGCCCTCAAGCCTTTGGCTCGCCCCACCGCCAAGCCCCCTTCCTATCGCCCACCCGCAGCAACGGCTGCTCCCACTGCTCGCCCTCGCCCTGCTGCCCGTTCGCAGCAGCAACCCACCTCCGCTGAAGCCAGCGCTGCCAATCGGGCTAGCGGGACGGAGTCCTTTGGTCGCCTGGCCACAACAGAGCCCCTGCCCGAAGAGAAGGTGTTGTTCTTGGATGGCAGCCTCACCGTTCAGGAATTGGCCCACCGCCTGCGCGTGGCCGAAACCGAGATCATCAAAACCCTCTTTTTCAAAGGGGTGATGGTGACCATCAACCAAGTCTTGGATGAGTCGCTGGCCGAGTTGGTGGCCAAAGAGTTGGGCTATGAGATTCGTCGGCCTGAGGCAAAACTCGAGGCCAAAAAAACCGAAATGCTGGATGTGGAGGACATCGACCATCTGGTCTCCCGTCCGCCGGTGGTGACCATCATGGGTCACGTGGATCACGGCAAAACCACTCTCCTCGATGCCATCCGCGACACCAAAGTGGCGCAGGGAGAGGCGGGTGGGATCACCCAGCGCATCGGTGCCTACCATGTGGATGTGGACTTTGAAGGCCAGAAGCGGCGCATCGTTTTCCTGGATACTCCCGGCCACCAGGCTTTTACTGCCATGCGTGCTCGGGGAGCCCGTGTGACTGACATTGCGGTTTTGGTGGTGGCCGCCGACGATGGGGTACAACCGCAAACTCTGGAGGCAATCAGCCACGCGCGGGCAGCTCAGGTACCGATCATTGTAGCCATCAACAAGATCGACAAACCCGGCAGCCAGCCGGAACGCATCAAGCAGCAGTTGGCGGAGCACGGCCTATTGCCAGAAGAGTGGGGTGGGGATACCCCGATGGTGGAGGTGAGTGCCCTCACCCGCCGTAACCTGGATGCTCTGCTGGAGATGATCCTGTTGGTGGCCGATGTAGCGGAGCTGCAGGCCAATCCCAACCGCCCCGCCCGTGGCACGGTGATCGAGGCCCATCTGGACAAAGCTCGCGGGCCAGTGGCTACCCTCTTGGTGCAAAATGGCACTTTGCGGGTCGGGGATACCCTGGTGGCCGGGGCCGTCCTGGGTCGGGTCAAGGCAATGATGGACGATCGCGGTCAGCGGTTGCAGGAAGCCGGGCCCTCTTCGGCAGTACAACTGCTGGGCTTGGATGAAGTCCCCGCAGCCGGGGATGAGTTCCAGGTTTACACCGACGAAAAAGAGGCCCGTCGCATTGCCCAAGAGCGGGCAGAGGCGCTGCGGCAAACCCGTCTGCAACAGGCGCTGCTGTCTCGTCGCGTGAGCTTGGGTAGCGTTTCCGCCAAAGCCCAAGAAGGTCAGCTCAAGGAGTTGAACTTGATCATTAAGACGGATGTCCAGGGATCCGCCGAAGCCATCCAGACGGCGCTGCGGGATTTGCCCCAAGAGGAAGTCCAGTTGCGGGTTCTGCTGGCGGCTCCTGGCGAGATCACGGAAACCGATGTGGATTTGGCTGCGGCCAGCGACGCCATCATCCTCGGTTTCAACACCACCCTGGCCCCCGGTGCCCGCCAAGCTGCCGATGATAAGGGCGTGGATGTGCGGGAGTACGACATCATCTACAACCTGCTGGACGATCTGCGGGCGGCGATGGAGGGCTTGCTAGAGCCGGAAGAAGTAGAGGAGCCGCTGGGTCAAGCAGAGGTGCGCATGGTGATCCCCATCGGGCGCGGCGCGGTTGCTGGCAGCTATGTGCTCTCGGGCAAGGTGCAGCGCAATGCTCTGGTGCGAGTCCGCCGCAGAGGGGAAGTGGTTTACGAAGGACGTCTGGACTCTCTGAAGCGCTTCAAGGACGATGTGCGGGAAGTGGCTGCTGGCTTCGAGTGTGGGATCGGCATCGACAAGTTCCAGTCCTGGCAGGAAGGCGACATCATCGAGGTGTACCAGATGGTTACCAAGCGGCGGACACTCACTCCTGCCTAGCTTCACCCAAGGGGATTTTAGGTCGGTCTGCCCCAGACAGGGCGGGAAAGTTTGAGCTGATCCCATCAGTAGGACGGAGTCCTTAGAGGGAGGGAAGGGATGCAACAAAGCCAGAGACTGAGCCAGATGCTGTTTGTCACGCTGCGGGAGGATCCCGCTGAGGCCGAGTTGCCGAGCCACAAATTGCTGCTGCGGGGCTGCTTTATCCGGCGGCTCTCCCCAGGGATCTACACCTATCTGCCGCTCCTCTGGCGGGTGCTGCAAAAGATCTCGGAGATCGTTCGCCAGGAGATGAACGCCATCGGTGGGCAAGAATGTCTGCTGCCCCAGTTGCAGCCGGCGGAGATCTGGCGGGAATCGGGGCGGTGGGATGTGTACACCCAAGCCGAGGGGATCATGTTTGCCCTCAAGGACAGGCAGGGGCGGGAACAGAGCCTCGGCCCTACCCACGAGGAGGTGATTACCCTGCTGGCCCGCGATCTCATCCGCTCTTACCGGCAATTGCCCCAAACCCTCTACCAGATCCAGACCAAGTTCCGGGATGAGATTCGGCCCCGCTTTGGCCTGATGCGAGGGCGGGAATTCATCATGAAAGACGCCTACTCCTTCCACGCCAACGAGGAAAGCCTGCGCCAGACCTACCAAGATATGTACCGAGCCTATAGCCGCATCCTCAAGCGCTGTGGGCTGGCGTTTCGTGTGGTAGATGCCGATGCCGGGGCAATCGGGGGGCCGTCGGCGGCCTCGCAGGAGTTTATGGTGCTGGCCTCTGCGGGGGAAGATGAGATCCTCTACACGCCCGATGGCTCCTATGCTGCCAATGTGGAAAAGGCTGTCTCCATCCCGCCGCAGGCTGCAGATTCTCCCTACAGATCTTTTCAGGTGTTGGATACACCGGGGACGGAGACTATTGACAAGCTGGCCGATTTTTTGAAGATTTCCCCTACCCTCATTGTCAAAAACGTCCTCTACCAAGCCCTTTACGACAACGGCCTGCGAGTGGCAGTGCTGCTCAGCATCCGCGGGGATCAAGAAGTCAACGAGGTCAAACTGGCCAACCACCTCAGCCGCTTGGCGGAGCGCTACCAAGCCAACAAGCTGCTCAAGCTCACCTTGGCGGATGCCGAGATCCAAAACAGTTGGCAGGGGGATCCCATCCCGGTGGGCTACATCGCTCCTGATTTGCCGGATAGCTGTTTGGGCCGGCAGAAAAACCTTGCCCCCCAGATCTTGCGCTTGGCCGACCAGACGGCAGCTCTGCTGCAGAACTTTGTAACCGGTAGCAACCACGTGGGGCGGCACGTGGTGGGGGCCAACTGGGGCGAGCAATATCCCCTGCCGGAAGTGGTGGATGTGCGCAAAGCGCAAGCGGGGGATCGTTCCCTGCTCAACCCCGACCAGATTCTGGAAACCGCTCGTGGCATCGAGATCGGCCATATTTTCCAGTTGGGCCTCAAGTTCTCACTGCCGATGCGGGCCACCTTTACCGACGAGCAGGGATCCGAGCAGCCGCTGTGGATGGGCTGTTATGGCATTGGGGTATCCCGCTTGGCCCAGGCGGCGGTGGAACAGTCCCACGACGCCAATGGCATCATCTGGCCCGTGGCCATTGCCCCCTATCATGTGGTGGTGGTAGTGCCCAACATCTCCGACCCCGAGCAGATGAGCGTGGCGGAAAAATTGGTGCAGGATCTCGCTGCTGCCGGCATCGAGACCCTCTGGGACGACCGAGACGAGCGGGCTGGGGTGAAATTCAAAGATGCGGATCTAATCGGGATCCCTTACCGCATTACCACCGGGCGCAGCCTCAAACAGGGCAAGGTGGAACTCAGCGAGCGGGCCAGCGGCCAGGCCACGGAAATTCCCATTGAAGAAGTGGTGACTACTCTGAGAGAGCGAATTGAAGCAGCTCTAGCTGTGCCAGACTGAGCGTGGCTCCTCCTGAACCCGATGCTAAACATCTCCATTCTTAAAGAAAACGAATCCTATACTTTTCGCTCTTATTTTGAGATGCCCTACGAGCCAGATGAAATCTTGGCTCAGTTTGGCTATCAACTGGAAATTGGGGAGTGGACATGGCCTGTTGCCCCTGCTCCGCCCCAAACCCCAGTTCTCAAAGATCGGATCCGACAATTGTTACCTTTGGTTAGCCTCACTAGCGAAACAGCGCGGCGGGAATTGCTGGTGGCTCCTGTGCTGACCGAAGTGGCTCTTCATTGTCGAGTTCCTTTGCGGCTGGAGTATCCCCTGATGGTCAACAATTGGCTGAAGGGCAGCCTCGATTATCTCCTGCGAGGAAAGAACATCCTGCTGGTGGTTGAAGCCCAAAAGGACGATCTAACGCGGGCCTTTGTGCAAATGGCTGTAGAAATGATTGCCCTGACGCAGGTGGAGCAGCAAGCTCAGATCTATGGTGCAGTGACGATGGGGCCTATCTGGCAGTTCGGACAAATTCTTGCCGATCAGCAGGTGATCAAACAAGACTTAACGCTGTATCGAGTACCTGAGGAGCTAGAAACCATTGCCGGCATTCTCACCGCTATGGTCAGCAACCCTAGCCAATCGTGAATTAAAAGTAAGTCATGGATCGAAAAACAGTCTGGTTTGCCCTGAAGCTGATGCTGGCTGCCGCTGGGATCAGCACAGCCATCAAATACGGTGGCCCTTACTTGGCCTTGCCGGAGCAAATGCCAGTGGTGATCGGGATGATCGTTTTGCCCACCCTGATCATGGCCGGGATCCTGTGGCGCTGGCAAATGCAGTCTCCTCTATCAAAAACTTCCCTACAAGCTGGCAAGGGATCCCTGGGAATTGAAGATGATAGAGCTTTCACCCCCAGTTCCTCTTCCAGAGAAGAGAGGGAAGTCTGAGCTGCTGGACATGGAAGGCTGCCCAGATCCCCTGATGGGTGGGAGGAAGGCTATCGGGATGGATTGGGATCCCTTGAACCCCTCACTGCTGGGTAAGGCGCAAGGTTACCGTTGGGCTGGTTTGGTTGCCGGAAGTGGCCGTGAGATTCACCTGATACACCGTGCCAGAGGCCGGAATGGGAGGCCGAACGGTGATGGTGAAACGGCCCTGGGCATCTGCCTGCACAGTTTGGTTGGTCACGGTCTGTTGGGCGCTGATGATGCCACCCAGAGAGGTGGAAGCTGTTACATTCACCCGCACCGAAGCATTGGGAGCTGTAGTGCCCTGCAGCGTAAACGAAGAACCGGAAACCCGATCCCCATCCCGCAGGTTGGTGATTTGAGGCAAGAGTGGGCTGGGGGCGCTGACCGTAGCAGAAACCTCTTGGGTGGTCAGCCGCTGGATGCCCCCGGTGGCCCCTTCAATCAGGCGGGCCGGTTGTTCGGCGGTCATGAAGCGCACTTGGCCACCATTTTCCAAGCGGGCGACAACGATCCCTTCACGGGTGGTATCCTTCGCCTCGATTAGAGCATTCACCACATAGGTGCCACTGGAGACTTCCTGAGCCGGCAGGGTTTGCACTTGCCGTCCATCCTGGATGAGGTAGACCGTCACCCGGCTGGAAGGAGTGCCTTTGACGGTAACCAGCAGGATTTCCCCCGCTGCCAAGGGACGACTGCCGGCATTGTGATCCACCAGGTCGATGGAAGCGCGGACAGGGTTACCCACAGTGAAGCTCCAGGTCACGCGGCGGGTCACCCCTTGGGTATTGGTGAACTCCAGCAAGACTTCCCGACGCCCCGGCGGCAGAGGTTGGGCAGGGCGGTAGGTGAAGAAATCGCGGGTGATCACCGACTGGGACGTGACATCTTGACCATCCACAAAAACCCTCACCGTTTCCGGGCGTACGCTGACACCATCCTGGCTGCGGAAAGAAGCCGAGATCGGGGAGGTGGGTTCAACATTAGTGGCCGCCTGAGCTGGGCTGGGATCCGTAATTTGCTGAGCCCTTGCAGGCAAGCTCGACAACCCCACAACCGCAGCGCCAATCACCAAGGCCCGGGGAAACCAGGAATACAAGTTATCGCTCATGAGACCATCCAAGAAAAAGACAGAGTACAGACAGATCACACAGACAACAAAAGGCTAAACAGAGTCTGGGAGAACATTGGCCTCGATATCCTGTTCGCATCCTGTCACAGAGGATAGCTCCTGTCGATACGCCTAAACCTCTGATTCGCTCCCCAATCGACTCAATCCCAGCGTCAAAACCGGGCAAAGTCAACTGCCATCTGCCGTGCGGGATCCCGCATCCATCTTGGCAAAGGCCAGAAGGCAGCCATGAGTAAAGATGTGAAGGGATCCCTTTTCCGGGTCTGGCCAAGGTTCTGTGCTAATGAGATTAATTCCAACCACAGGAGCATGGTTTCTGCTCAGGTGTATCAATGTACGGGTAGGGCAGGGCACGGGGGAAAAGGCTGAGGGTTGCAGCTTGCGGAGCAAAAAGCGATTTCACCTTGAAAGAAGCCCGTGCTAGCCCTGGGATTTTTTGTACCAAGTGATACAAACACTTCTTAAGCAATCTGCAATCAATGGGTAAATGTCTGTAGGATGAATGCTTATAAAAGGTAAAAGGTAGAGCGTACTGCTGAGCTGTCTCTTGCGACTCATCCTTCCTATTGCCCAATCTACTGGGTACCTCTAGCCTATGGTTGAAAGGGGGACTGCTGGGCTAGATCAGGCTGGCGGCGTTTATGATGCGCTGGCGCGGGCTGGTCTGTGGAATCCCCAGGTCATGTACCGTGGGCGCCCGGTGCCGGTTCGGGGGCGGGCTGTGCTGCGCACCATGTTTGAGAGTGTCAGCGATGGGTTGTTTGTCCTCGAGTACCTGCCCCCGGAGCCAGAACAAGGCTTACGCCAGCCGCGCTATCGGTTTTTGGTGGGTAACCCGGCCTTTCGCAGGATGTTTTTTCTCTCCTCTCGACCTATCGAGGGAGAAGAGCTCCAGAGGTGTCTACCCCCTTCTCTAGCTGAGCAGATTCAACTGTACACCGAGCGCTGCCTCACCCATCGCCGGCAAGTGAGCTTCGAGCTGAGCTTAACTGCCTCTGCCGCTCCCGACCCAGAGCCGACCCATGTTCTGATTGTCACTCTTTCTCCGGTTGCTGAGGAGAACAAGCCGATCAGCCGAATTGTCGGCTCCTGTCAGGACATCACAGCACGCAAACAGGTGGAGTGGCAGCTACAGCGCAGCCAACAGCAATTGTTGGAGCACAATCGGGCTTTGATGGAACTCACCCGACACAAGGCCCTCAGCCAAGGAGACTTACAAGCTGCTCTGCGGCAGATTTGTACCACAGCCGCCCATACCCTGCGGGTGGCACGGGTGGGGGTCTGGCTCTACACGTCGGAGCGCTGCAGTATTCGTTGCATCAATCAGTTTGAAATTACCCCGGACAACCCCGAGGGATCCCATACTCAAGGGGCGGAGATCTGGGCCAAAGACTATCCCCGTTATTTTCAAGCCCTGGAGCAAGAGCGCACCATTGCCGCCGACCAAGTGGTGGCGGATCCCCGCACCGCCGAGTTCAGCAATTCCTACCTGACGGCAATGGGAGTGGTCTCGATGCTGGATGCCCCCATTCGACTGGAAGGACGGATGGTGGGAGTTCTCTGCCACGAGCACATTGGATCCCCTCGCCACTGGACCTTAGAAGAGCAAAACTTCGCCGGATCCCTGGCGGATTTGGTGTCTCTTGCCCTCGAGATCTCGGAGCGCCGGCAAGTGGAAGAGGAGCTGCGCCAGGCTGAAGAGCGCTATCGCAATTTTTTCGAGAATGCGGTAGAGGGCATTTTTTTTACCGATGCGGCAGGTCGGTATCTCTCCGCCAACCCGATGCTGGCCCAAATCTGCGGCTACAGCTCCCCCGAAGAATTGATGCGCGAGGCGAAAGAGGCGGGCAAGCGGCAGTTCTATGTGGATCCCAGCCAGTGGGAGGAATTTGTGCGGCTATTGCAGGAGCAGGGATCCGTACGCGGCTTTGAGTACCGGCTGCGGCGGCGGGATGGCTCGATCATCTGGGCACGAGAAAAAGCCCGTTTGGTTACAGATAAAGCGGGAAACCTCCTCGGCTATGAAGGCATCTGCGAAGACATCACCGCCCAAAAGCAGAACTTAGCCTACATGGAGTTTCGCGCTCATCATGATGCCCTGACAGGTTTGGTGAACCGCGAATCCTTTCGGGAGCGGCTGCAGCAGGCCCTGCAGCAATACTACAGTGAATCTCTGGCCCTCTTCTTTGTGGATTTGGATCACTTCAAAGACATCAACGATACCTTCGGCCACAGTGTCGGCGATGCCCTGTTGCAGGGGGTAGCTGAACGGTTAACCAAGTGCGTTCGCCCTGGAGATATCGTCGCCCGCTGGGGGGGCGATGAGTTCACCCTGCTGTTGCCCCGAATTGGCAGCCCCACAGTGGCAGCGCGTCTGGCTCAGCGGATTGTCGATGCCTTTCAAACTCCCTTCTCCTGCGAGGGCCATTCCCTTTCCATGACCTGCAGCATTGGCGTCGCCCTCTACCCCCAAGACGGAGTGGAGGCATCTACCCTTTTGCACCATGCCGACTTGGCCCTCTACCAGGTCAAAGAAAAGGGTCGCAGCGGCTTTCAACTCTACCGGCCAGTTTCAGGGATCCCGGCAGCAGTTCACGACACTATCCTGTAAGCTGGTTGGGTCAGAGCCCTTTCTGATTTGTAATTTGTAATTTGTGCATCCGGGTCGTAGCTATCGCCGTCTCATTCCCTTTATTCGGCCCCACCTGTGGATGTTGCTGCTGGGGCTGACTTGCACCCTGGGCTTTGTGCTGACCATGCCCGCCCTTGCCTACTTGATTGAGTGGGTGGCCCGCTCCATCGGCGCCGGGGATCTGGAGCAATTGCGGATGCTGGCCTTGATTGGGGTGGTGTTTTTCTTGGTGCGCGGCGCTTTCCAATATGGCCAAGACACCCTGATGGCGAGGGCCTCCTTGCAAATGGTTTTGGAACTGCGCCAACAGATCTATGCCCACCTGCAGGCGCTGGATCTGGATTATTTTTCCGGCAGCCGCACCGGCGATCTGGTCTATCGCCTCACGGGGGATCTGGATCGGGTGGGAGAAGTGGTGCAACGATTTTTCCATCGCTTCATCCCCAGCGTGCTCACCATCTTGGCGGTGGTGGCCTACCTGTTCTATCTCAACGGCATTCTCACCTTGACCACCTTGCTGATCGCCCCCCTGATGGGAGCCTTGATCAGTTGGTTTGGGGATCGCCTCTTGTTTCGCTCCCGCCTCAACCAAGAGAAGATGTCGGATTTGGCCGCCCTCTTGACAGAGGTGTTTGCCGGCATCAGCCTCACGCGTGCCTTTGCGGCTGAGGACTACGAAATTCGCCGCTTCAGTGCCATTGCCGAAAGCAACCGCCTGGCCCGGTTTCAGACCGAACAGGTGAAAGCCATCCAAGACCCGGTGGTGGGTTTCCTATACGCCATGAGTGTGTTGGGAGTGTTTTGGGTGGGCGGCTGGCAAATTAGCCAGGGCAACCTGACCGGCAGCCAGTTTCTCGGCTTTATTGCCGGCGTTGCCATGTTAATTGACCCCATTGTTCACATCACCAACAACTACAGTGAACTGAAACAGGGTGAGGCTTCGGTGGAGCGGATTTTCGAGCTGCTAAATACCCGCTCCCAGATCCGGGAGCTGCCCGGCGCTCGTCCCATGCCTCCCATTCAGGGTTGGGTGGAGTTCGACCAAGTTTCCTTCTCCTACAAACCGGATCAGCCGGTGCTCAAACAGATCAGCTTTCAGGTGTCTCCCGGCGAGATTGTAGCCTTAGTGGGATCCTCCGGTGCCGGCAAATCCACCCTGGTGAGCCTGATCCCCCGCTTTTACGATCCCCAGCAGGGCTGTATCCGCATCGACGGCATTGACATCCGCACTGTTACCCTCAAGAGCCTGCGCCGGCAGATTGGCATTGTGCCCCAGGAGATCACCCTATTTTCGGGAACTATTGCCAGCAACATCGCCTACGGACAGGAGGATTTCGACCTGGAAGCGGTGCGCCAGGCGGCCCAGGTGGCCAACATTGACACCTTTATCGAGAGCTTGCCCGATGGCTACGCCACCCGCGTGGGAGAACGCGGGGTCACCCTCTCGGGTGGACAACGGCAACGGCTGGCCATTGCCCGCGCCGTGTTGCTCAACCCCAAGATCTTGATCCTGGATGAGGCCACCTCGGCTTTGGACAACGAGTCGGAAGCGTTGATCCAGGAAGCGCTACAACGGCTGATGCAACGCTGTACTGTTTTTGTGATTGCCCACCGCCTCTCGACAGTGCGCACCGCCCACCGCATTTTCGTCTTGGAGCAGGGGCAATTGCTGGAGCAGGGAAATCACCGAGAATTGCTGGGCAAAGGGGGGCGCTATGCCCAGTTTCACTTGCGCCAGTTTCACTAATCCCTTGGCCTCTAGATCCCCCACGTCTGCCGGAAGGGCCGGTAGAACTCCGGATCTGCAGGCGCTCCCCCCGGGATCCCGCAGATGGCTGCCGCAAATTGCACGGCTCGTTGCACTAGAACTGCCTCCGGCCATCCCCGCAATAGCCCCAGGATGGCCACGGCGCTAAACGCATCTCCCGCCCCCACCGTATCCACCATTTGAGGCACAGGAACCGGGTCGGCCCGATAGACCTGAGCAGGGGTAATCAGCAGTGCGCCTGCCGCCCCCAGAGTTAAAAATAGACCTTTCAGGTTCAGATGGGCCTGTAGGATCTGCCCTTGCTCCAGCAGGTCTCCGGCAGGGATCCCTTCTAGCCGGGCTACTTGCTCCAGCTCTGTCTGGTTCAGCTTCAGCCAATCACAGGTGCGCAGCATCTCCCGGATGGCGTCTGGATGCCACCAGGGATCCCGCAGGTTGAGATCCAGAAACACGGGACAGCCCAAAGCCGGGATCCCCTCTTGAAAGTGGCGATGGGCTGCCTCCCGGCGGGCTGCCAGGCTACCCCGGTAAAGCAGGCTGGGCTGGAGAGCTTGCAGAGCCCCGATCTGCAACTGAATGTAGTCGTAGGCTTGGTCGGGCAAGATGGCGAAGGTGGGGATCCCTTGCTCATCCAGGGTTACCTGAACCTTACCGGTGGGGTGAACAGAATCCTGCTGCAAACCCTCCAGGCGTAGCCCCTGCCGTCGCAAGGCCCCCAGCAGCTCTCTGGCGGCCTCGTCCTGGCCAACACGGCTGAGCAAGAGGGGATCGGATCCCAGCCCCTTGAGGTTCCAAGCTACATTCAAAGCTGCCCCACCCAGCACAACCTCTGTGGGGAAGCAGTCGAAAAGCACCTCTCCCAAGATGAGCGGCAAGCCCAGGGGCACATCAGAGGAATCCATCATGGGCACTCAGGAAGCAGCCGTTTGCGTCGGCGGTGCAGAGCCCGATCCCTGGAGTTCCAGGATCTGCTGATAGGTATTGCTGCGGAACCAACGCTCGATTTCTCTGGCCCGCAGCACCGGCAGCGGATGGGTGCGCCCCACCGTTTGCATCTGCTTCAGCTCCATCTGCCACAGATCCCCGTCCAGCTCGTCATAAGTACGGGCCTGCTCCAAAAAGGCGTCCACGTTCAGCTTAGAGGCCAATTGCGGGGATCCCCCACACAATTTCATCAACACCGAGATCACCGTCTTGGCATCCTGGGTTACCAGCAGCGCCGCCCGGTCACAGGTAAACTCGGCACACCGCAGCCAGTGCATTAGCTGATCCTGCAACGCCTGGTAAAACAATCCGCCGAAGGGGAGCAAGCTGGTGGAGAGCATGAGAATATTGGCCATCGTCAGGTAGACGCCGTGATTGCATTTCAAATGGCCCAATTCATGGGCGATCACGGCCTGAATTTCCGGCGGCTCCAACAGATCCAGCAGAGAGCTGTGCAAGACGATGAAGGGCTTTTTCCCCTGCATGGCAAAGGTATAGGCATTGGGCGTGGGGTTCTGCCGCACGTAGAGCTGGGGCACCTCCAGATCCAAGATGCGACAGGCCTGCACCAAAAGCTGATGAATTTCCGGCAACTGATGCTCGTTAATTTGGATGCTGGAAGCGATGTTATCCAGATAAAACATCTGTCCTGCCGTTGAGCCAAGCCAATTTTGAATCAGCAGGCCCAGCCCCGGCACTTGCTGCAGAGAGCGGGTGGCTTGCAGATCCACGGGATGACGAAATTGGTCGGCCCGCAGGCCCAACAGAATGCGAGGTTCTCGTTGAATGGGCGACATAAGACAGCAGAGGGGGAAAAACTTCCGGTTACAACTCCTGGGGCACAAACTGGCAGTGGCGATGCAACAAAAATAGCCGCTCCGGCGGGGGATCCGGCAGAGTTGGCTGGTCAGTCAAATCAAAGGGGTTCTCTCCAGAGAGGATCTTCCAATGGATCCCATGAGCCTGAATGGGAGTGCTGTCGGTAACAAAGCGCCTGGTATCGGCGGTAGCACGCTCAGCGCGGCGATAGAGTTGCCCTTGCCAGTTCAAGCGCTGGGGCAGCCCCAATCCCAAAAACAGTTGCTGCCGGCTTGATTCCTGGTTTAACACCGTTTGCAGGCATCCGCCCAGATCCTTGCCAGATCTGTTGGTTGGGGAGCAGCATGAGCCTCTGCATCGGCTAGGGTCATCTCCAGGTTCAAGAGAATGCGGGCAGCTTGAGCTGGGGGATCCCCACTGCCTGTCGTCGAGGGATTGGAACTGGGGATATCCAGACTAACCTGCAACTGAGGGCTGTTGGCCTGTAGCAAAATCTCTTCCAACCGTTGCTTCAGCAGACGGAGACGGGCAGAGGCATCGGGGGTGCGCAAGGTCAAAACCGGCTCACTCCCCACCCGAAACTCGCTTCCTGCCCAGGTTGCCATCCTTGCCGGCCCCTGCACTGGGGTTGAAGCGCTCCTCTGTGGCCTTGAAAAGTTCACCAACCTCGACCCTCTTCTGCATGGCTTCTTGATCTTAGCCGCTACCCTGGATACATCTCTTCTCTTGACCCTATGCCGTTCGCGAGCTAGGCCCCTCTGTCGTTGTTCTAAGGTCATCATGCGGATCCCGACTTCCACCTATCGCATTCAGTTTCATGCTGGGTTTGACTTCGAGGCAGCACGGCAAATTGTTCCCTACCTGAAGTTGCTGGGCATCAGTGACTTGTATGCCTCTCCCATCTTCCAAGCCCGCAGAGGCAGCACCCACGGCTACGACGTGACGGATCCGAGGCAAATTAACCAGGAGCTGGGGGGAAGCGAAAAGTTTGAGCTCTTGTGGGAAACCCTCAATCAGCAGGGAATAGGCTGGATCCAGGACATTGTGCCCAATCACATGGCCTACGATGGTCAGAACCAGATGCTCATGGATGTTCTGGAGAGCGGCCCCAACTCAGATTTTATTGACTACTTTGATGTGAATTGGAATCACTCTTACCTGGGGATCAAGGGCAGAATCTTAGCTCCCTTTTTGGGAGATTTCTATGACAAATGCTTGGAGTCGGGACAAATCCAGCTCCGCTACGATGCCGATGGCCTAAGCATCAACTACTACAACTTGAGATTTCCCCTCAACATTGACACCTATGCGGATGTTTTTACCTACAACCTGAGTAAGCTGCGACGAAAATTGGGGCGGAGCCATCCCGACTACATCAAGCTGCTTGGGATCCTCTTCAGCCTGAAATTCATTCCCAGCAAGGAAGATCTCCTAGAGCGCACCGATCAAATTAGCTTTGCCAAGCATTCTTTGTGGGAACTCTACACCTCTAGCCAACCTATCCAGAGCTTTTTTGACGAGAACATTGCCATTTTTAACGGCAAGCCAGGGAATCCATCGAGCTTTGACCTACTGGATAGTCTTCTGGCGCGGCAACATTTCCGCCTTTCCTTCTGGAAGGTGGGTGCTGAGGAGATCAATTATCGTCGTTTCTTTACCATCAACGAGCTGATCTCGCTGCGGGTGGAAGATCGCGAAGTGTTTCGCAAAACCCATCAGCTCATCTTTAAGCTTGTAGAACAGGGGCGATTTAATGGTTTGCGCATTGATCACATCGATGGCTTGTTCAATCCCGAAGAGTATCTCCATCGCCTGCGGGAACGCTGCCCAAATCTTTACATCGTGGTAGAGAAAATACTAGGGGCCAATGAAAGTCTGCCCCAAAGCTGGCCGGTTCAGGGCACAACGGGTTACGATTTTTTGGCTAAGCTCAACGGCCTCTTTTGTCAAGAAGAAAATGCAGAGGCTTTTGATTCTCTCTATCAAGATTTCACAAATCTGCGACACACTCCAGAGCAGGTTATCGAAGATAAAAAACGCTTGATCATCGAGCGCAACCTGTCAGGGGATATGGATAATCTTGCTATTTTGCTCAAGCAGATCACCAGCCATCATCGCTATGCCAATGACTTTACCCTCTACAGCTTACGTCGAGCTTTGGTAGAAGTTTTGGTGTGCTTCCCGGTTTACCGCGTCTATATCCATGAAGGGATCCTCAGCCCAGAAGGTCAACAGGTTATTCGTCAAGCCGTAGAGAAGGCCAAAGAGAACCTGCCCGTTTTGGTGAATGAGCTGAATTTTATTCAGCGTTTTCTCTGCCTGGAGTCTCTGGACAACTTGTCAGACCAAGAGAAAAATGAGCAGATCTATTTTGCCATGCGCTTGCAGCAGTTGGCCGGCCCCCTCATGGCTAAAGGGGTAGAAGATACTGCTTTTTATGTATACAACCGCCTTTTATCTCTCAATGAAGTCGGCGGGGATCCCTGTCGCTTTGGCCTTTCGGTGCAAGAGTTTCACCGCTTTAATCAAGAGCGGGCAGCTCGGTGGCCTCTGACCATGAATGCTTCCGCCACCCACGACACCAAGCGTGGCGAAGATGTGCGGGCTCGACTAAATGTGCTTTCTGAGATCCCCGCCGAGTGGGAAAAGCACATTAACCTTTGGCATGAGCTGAATCTCGGCTACAAAGTCCGCAGCAAACAAGCTAAGCGCTCAGAACTGCCGGATTGCAATGACGAGTATTTGCTCTACCAGACATTGCTCGGCTCTTATCCCTTCCAAACGGAAGAGGTGCCCCAGTTTGTACAGCGGGTCAAGGATTATGCCATCAAAGCAGTGCGGGAAGCTAAAGTTCACACCGCTTGGCTTCGCCCCGACACCGAATACGAAGAAGCCACTACTGCCTTTATCGAACGAATCCTTCAAGCCCCCAACCCCTTTTTGGAGTCCTTTTTACCTTTCCAACGAAAAGTTGCTCACTTTGGCATTTTTAATTCCCTCTCGCAGACCCTGATCAAACTTACCAGCCCTGGGATCCCGGATATTTACCAAGGCACGGAGCTGTGGGATTTGAGCATGGTGGATCCCGACAATCGTCGGCCTGTGGATTTTTCCCGTCGCCTCGCCTATCTAGAAGAAATTCAACGGCGGGTTAAACAGGATCCTCTCCAACTCATTACGGATTTGTTGCTGCACCGCAGCGACGGACGTATTAAGCTGTTTCTGATTCATCATGTGCTCAAGGCCCGCCAGGAACAGCCCCAATTGTTTCTCGAGGGCAGCTACATTCCTCTGCAAGTCAGCGGATCCTATGCCGACCACATTGTGGCTTTTGCCCGTCAGCACGGCAAGCAGGTATTGCTCACGGTAGTGCCGCGTTTTTTAACAAAGTTGATCGACGAAACCCAAGATCCTTTGGGGGAATCCATTTGGTCAGATACCGAAATTTATCTGCCGCGTTGGAAGCGGCTGGACTGGGTGAACGGGCTAACCCAGGAAAGGATCCCTGCCGGTGAAACCTTACCGGTGGGTGTTGTCTTGAAATCCTTCCCGGTGGCCCTGTTGTGGGGACAATCCCGCTAGCGGCCTAGGCGGGGGCTAGGGCCTGAAAATGGACGATGCGGGCAAACTCTTGGGGGTCTAGGCTGGCCCCTCCCACCAACACACCATCGACCTCAGGCTGGGCCATCAGCTCATCAATGTTGCCGGCCTTCACCGAGCCGCCGTACAGAATGGGCAGTTGGGCATTGCCCAAGTGTTGGCGGATCAAGCCGATGACCCGGTTGGCCTCTTGGGCTGCGCAAGTATGGCCGGTGCCGATGGCCCAAATGGGCTCATAGGCAATCACCAAGTTCTCCAGATCGATCCCTGGCAAGGCGCGATCCAACTGCCCCACAATCCATGACTCGGTCAAGCCTTGCTCCCGCTGCGGCTGGCTTTCTCCCACACAGAGGATGGGGGTGAGACCATGTCGCTGGGCCGCTGCCAAACGCCGATTGACGGTTTCGTCCGTCTCACCGAAGTACTGCCGCCGTTCGCTGTGGCCGACGATGACATAGCGCACCCCCAATTCCACCAGCATGGGGCCGGAAATTTCCCCGGTAAAGGCCCCTTGATCCTCCCAATGCAGGTTTTGTGCTCCCACGGCTATGTCGGATCCACGGCTTTGCTCTGCCACCACCGCTAGGTCTGTGAAGGGTACACACAAGATGATCTGCCGCCGGGATGCTGACCCTGAGGGCAATGATCGTAAAGCCAGGCCCAGCTCTCGCAGAAACTCGCGAGCCTCAGCCTGAGTCTTGTGCATTTTCCAGTTGCCGGCGATGAGGATGGGGCGCAAGATGAGATCCTCCTTTAGAGACAGCAGAAAGAAGGGATCCCGCACGCAGAAAGCCCAAGGACTACGTAAGGACTCTGGGAAGAACAACAGGGATCCCAGCTTTGTTTTTTCGTATGACACAGTTTACCAGCAAGCCATCCCCAGCCTCTCAAAGCCCGACGATCTGAGTGCTTTCAAAAGTAGCCAGAATTTCATCCAGATCTCTGTTCTGGAGCGAGTAGGTAGCAGTGGCATCGCTGCCAAACTGAATCTCGTCTCCGTCCTTAAGATCCCAAAATTCCACCCGTTGCCCGCCCACATAAAGGCCATTGGTGCTGGGGGTGCCCTGAATGTCTCCGTCGATGATTTGGTAGGTGAACCCATCGGGAGAAGAGGGAGATTCTGTTTTGACCAAAATGGCGTGGTAGCGAGAGGCGTACTGGGAGTCAATGCGAATGCTGTTGCGTGGATCCCGGCCCAAGGAGTAAAGCTCAGCCGTCAACCAGTAGGCTTTTGGCCCATGACGATCCTTGACGATTAGCACGTGATTGAGGGCTGGTCGGCGAGGGGGCGTGGTCATGAAAGGCACCCGCTTGCACAACACCGAGGGCAGGATAGTCAAAACATAACATAGGATCCCCATCTCTATACCTCCTGGATGAGTCTCTTCAGGAGCGGCAGAGCCTGCCCATCACCCTGAGCTGGAGCGGGATCCCCTTGAGCAACAGGAAAGGGTCTGAGTAGATTTTTGTAACAATTCCTCTCATAATAGGATCGACGATGCGGATGGCTCCCTGACCATGAATGGCTCGCAACCGGATCCCGGTGTTCAGCCCCGTTCTCCCAAGACACCGAGGCTCATTGAGTTGCCGGAAGACGAAACCGATGCGCAGCTCAGCGATCCCCTGCGGATGCAGCGCTACGAATGTCGTTCTTGTGGCTATGTTTACGAACCGGCCAAGGGGGATCAGCTCAATCGGATCCCGGCGGGCGTGCCGTTTGAGGAATTGCCAGCCGATTGGAAATGTCCGGTGTGCCGAGCCAACAAGCGCTTGTTCCAAGCAGTGGGTGCCAAGGGCAAGCCTTCGGGTTTTCAGGAGAACCTGCGCTACGGCCTGGGGGTGAACGTGATGACCCCTGCTCAAAAGAACCTGCTGATCTTCCTGGGACTGGCGCTGGGATTTTTATTTTTGATGAGTTTCTATTTCGTTGAGTGAGGGTCAAGATGTTCAAACCCCTGAGGCTGGTGCTGCTGATTGCTGTCTCGGTGCTGCTGATGGCGGCGCGGATGCCAAACATGCGGGTGGTGCCCTGGGAGCAAGTGGAAGTGCCCACCCAGAACACCTTGTTGGACATCACCTTCACAGGCGACTCCCTTTCCCATGGCTGGTTGGTGGGAGACAAAGCGACGCTGCTGGAATCCCGCGATGGGGGTTTGCACTGGCAGGTGCGGGAGCTGCCGGGTCTGGAGCCGGAAGCCTACCTGGCCTCGATTAGCTTTGTCGGAGCAGAGGGCTGGGTGGCCGGGCAGCCGAAGATCCTCCTCCACACTCTGAATGAGGGATCCGACTGGACTTCCATTCGCCTCAACAACCAACTGCCGGGTGAACCGTTGCTGATCCAGGCGCTGGGAGCGGGGGCGGCTGAGCTGGTGACCAATGTGGGGGCTATCTACCGCACCGAAGATGGCGGGCAGACCTGGCATGCCCAGGTGGATGAGCCGATTGGGGTGATCAAGAACATTGCCCGCGGCCCTGCGGGCGAATATCTGGCAGTGTCGTCGCGGGGCAGCTTCTACTTTCTGTACACTCCAGAAAGTCGGGCCTGGAAGCCCTACCCGCGGGAAAGCTCCCGCCGCATTCAAAACATGGGCTTTGGCCCCCACGGCAGCGCTTGGAAATTGAACCAAGGGGCGGAGATTACCTTCACCGATGACTTCACCTCCGGCCAGTGGTCGTCACCGCTGCGTCCAGGGCGGGCCCTTAGCTTTGGCTACCTCAATGCCGCCTACCAGAACGACCACGACCTGTGGGTGGTGGGGGGTGGTGCTACCCTGATCCACAGCCCTGATGGTGGCAAAACCTGGGAACAGGCCAAGAAACTCAGCAACATCCCCGCCAACTTCTACAGCATTGAGTTTTTCGGCCCCGAGCAAGGGTTTATTCTGGGGCAACGGGGCACCCTCTTGCGCTATGTCAGCTCCAACAACTCCTGAAGGTCTCAGGGATCCCTAACCGGCACACGGGTGGACACACGCGCCAAGGATCCAGCTTCACGCCCTCGGCTGCTGGTTGCTGCCAGCGGCACTGGTGGCCACATTTTTCCGGCCTTGGCCGTTGCCGAGCAGTTGCCTGACTGGCAGATCGAATGGCTGGGGGTGCCGGATCGCATGGAAGGGAAGCTGGTGCGGGAGCGGTATCCCTTGCACCGGGTCGTCATGTCGGGCTGGCAGGGATCCCCTCTCCGCAAGCTGCAAGCCTTGGCCCAACTGGCCCGCGCCACCCTGCAAGTGCGCCAACTCCTCAAGTTGGGACGGTTTGACGTTGTTCTGACCACTGGCGGGTACATTGCCGCTCCGGCCATTTTGGCCGCCCGCTCGCTGGGGGTACCGGTGTTGCTGCACGAGTCCAATCGGATCCCGGGCAAAGTGACCCGTTGGTTGGGGAGATTTTGTCAGGTGGTGGCGCTGGGCATGGCAGAGACGGCAGAGCATTTGCCAGGGGTGGCTGCCCAAGTGGTGGGTACGCCGGTGCGGGCCGAGTTCTACACGCCCCAGCCTTTCCCTGCCGACCTCCCCATTCCTAACGGGGATCCCCTCATCCTGGTTATGGGGGGCAGCCAAGGAGCGCGGGGCCTCAACCGCATGGTGGCCGCCTGCGCTGAAGCTTGGTTGGAGACGGGGGCCTGGATTGTGCATTTGACCGGCAGCAGCGAAGCTCAAGATCCGGAAGCTGGGATCCCCACCCATCCCCGCTACCGGCGCTTTCCTTTCCGTCGAGATGTAGCTGCCCTACTGCAGCGGGCCAACTTTGCCATTAGCCGGGCTGGAGCCATGAGCCTGGCGGAGTTGCTGGCCACTGCTACCCCGGCCATTTTGATCCCCTATCCCTTTGCTGCTGAGGATCATCAGTATCAGAATGCTCTGGCCTTTGTGGGGCGGGGTGGGGGAGTGGTCATGCGAGAATCCGAAGAGAATCTGGACTTGCTGCGGCAAACCGTGTTGACCTGGTTGGCTCAGCCACAGGTGGTTGCCCAAATGGCCGCTTGCTTGCAAGCCGCAGCTCCTCCCAATGCCAGCAAGGCCGTCGCCCATCTGTTGCAGGAGATCCGCCAAAGTTCTGCCCGTTAAGCCGTGGTACAGCCAAGATTGGACAGCCTTTCCCAACGCCCGCCTGTGCCCGCCAAAGTAGCGGAGTCCCCAACCCTGCTGACAGAACTCCCGCCCGCCGACAGGATAGAATCGCTGTTGATGCGGCTAGAGCAGTGCTTCGGGATCCCCCAACAGGCTCCCGATAGGCTTTCCCCCCGCCCGGATCTCCTGGACGAGTTGGTGGGCGCGATCCTTTCCCAGAACACCACCGATGCCAACAGCAGCCGTGCCTTCCGCACCCTCAAAGCCGCCTTTCCCTCTTGGGAAGTGGTCTTGGCCGCCGATCCGGCAGATCTGGCCCAGGTGATTCGCCCCGGCGGCTTGGCCCACCTTAAGGCAGCCCGCATTCAGGAGATCTTGGCCGCCATTCAAGAACGACAGGGATCCCTGAGCCTCGACTTTCTGCGCGACCTGGACGACGCCGGCGCCCTCGACTTTCTGCTCTCGTTGAAAGGGGTGGGGCTGAAGACCGCCACCTGTGTGTTGTTGTTCGGCCTGGGTCGGGATCTCTGCCCGGTGGATACCCACGTGCATCGGGTGGCCAACCGTCTGGGCCTGGTGCGGGCCAAACATCCCGACGACACCTTTGCTCAGCTTTCCCCTCAGATCCCCAGGGGCAAAGCCTATTCCCTGCATGTCAACCTCATCCGGTTGGGCAAGCGCATCTGCAAGACCCGCATGCCCGAATGTGGCCGCTGCCCGCTGCGTCCCACCTGCCCTTCTGGGCGGCAGCGCTGATCCCCGTTAACAGGACGGAGCTCTACTCTGCAGGCGCAACAGAAGCATCCGGGATCCCCTCTTGTCCGTTCCTGCCGCCGTTTCTCTCTGCTGGGGGAACTTCCGGCTCCAAGGCTTGCCGTACCGACTGAATCTCTTGAGAGAGCAGCACCCGCTCCCGATCCAACAGGCCGACAATCTGTTCTGGGTCTTCCCGCGAGACCACCGGCAATTGGCGCAAATCGTATGCGTACATCGGCTCGGCTGCCACCGCTACCGCCTCATCTGGGAAGGTGGTAAGAACCGGAGATTGACTGACCTCCTGCACGGTTAGCTTCGCCAACTCCGCCGCCTCCTTGTGGGCCAAGGCCCGCTCCAGGTCTTCCAGGGTGAGAATGCCCCGCAGCCGCTCCTGTCCGTCCACCACCAACGCGCTGTGGCACTTCTGCTGCAGCAAACTCTCCAGAGCTTCTCGCAGCGGTGTATCTTGGCGAAGCAAGAGGGACGGCGGCACCATCACCTCTTGCACCGTCAGCTCTTTAGGCTCCCGCCCAAGGACTCCTTCTCCCGGAAGCATGGCGTGGCGAGAACGACGGGCAGAAGGGTAGATGGCCGGCGAATGCAACTGCTCCGTTAGCCAGATGCTCAAACCCACTGCCGCCATCACCGGCAGGGCAATGTGGTAGTCCCGCGTCATCTCAAACAGCAGCAAAATGGCCGTCAGCGGAGCCCGCACACTGGCCGCCAACACAGCCGCCATGCCCACCATGGCGTAGGCAGCAGGGGGAGATAGGGCAATCGAGGGCAAAGCTTGGGATAGCACCTGACCGTAGCCTGCCCCCAGCACCGCCCCCATGAACAAAGCCGGGGCGAAGGTTCCCCCCACAAAGCCACTGCCCAGGCTCACAGCGCTCAGCAAGAGCTTGCCCAGTAGGAGCAAGCCCAGATGGCCAAGAGAAAAGGGCACCGCCTGCAAAATCGACTCAATGGTTTCATAGCCCACTCCCAGCGCCAACGGGATCCCCAAGCCCGCGCAGCCCAGGATCCCACCTCCCAAAATGGGTTTGCTCCAAGCCGGCCAAGCCGCCAGGGGGCCACTGTTGAACAGGTGCTTGCCCCACTCCAGGGTGTAGCTAAAGGCCATAGAAACCAGGCTGGCCAAAAAGCCCAAGCCCAGATACAGAGGCACCTCCAGCAAGCTGTGGATCTCGTAGTCCGGCAAGACAAAAGCTGGCTGGGTGATGGTGGGCAAAAGAAAAGCAGGCTGTGCCCCCAACCCCACCTGGGCAATCAAAGCGGAGACCACCGCCGCCAACACCACCACACTGACAGCAGAAGTGGTAAAGGTGCGGGCCAAGGCCAGCTCCAGCGCCAGAAACACCCCGGCAATGGGGGCATTAAACCCTGCCGCCAGGCCAGCCGCCGCTCCGGCAGCCATCAGCAGTTGCACCCGCTCCCGCGAGAGGCATAGGTTTTGCCCCAGCAGGGATCCCAGCAAAGCGCCACTTTCTACACTGGGAGCCTCAGGGCCAAGGGAAGCTCCCGCACCCAACGAGATGGCAGCCGCCAGGAGCTTGAGCGGGATCCACCAGGGCTGAAGTGCCAAAGGACGAGCAGGACTCACCAAGCTGGAGAGGCTTAGGTTGGGAAAGGGCACAACTGCCCCCAAAGCGCCGATCAGCAGGCCCCCCAATACCGGTGCCAAAGCCAGCGGCCAGGATCCCAGCAGCCACAGGCCATAGTGTTCTGCGGCCTTACCGATGCCATCCACGAGGGTGTCCTGCAGCAGATAGCGCCACCAGCCAATTAAGTAGCGAAATCCAACCACCGACAGCCCCGTGCCCAACCCCACTGCCGCCGCCAGCAGCAGCAGCAGGTTCTCAGAGGAGAGGCGCAGGCGGAGAGCGGGAGCGCTGTTCATGATCGGCTCAGGGGCTTTGGGAAGGCAGGGTCAAGATCTCTACACCGGTTTCGGTAACGGCGACTGTATGTTCAAATTGCGCCGACAGCTTGCCGTCCAGAGTGACCGCCGTCCACCCGTCGGAGAGCACCTTCACCTCCCAGGTGCCCTCGTTGATCATCGGCTCGATGGTGAACACCATGCCGGGGCGGAGTTTCTCCCCTTTTCCTCGTTCGCCGTAGTGGGGGATCTGGGGAGCAGTGTGGAATTGCCGTCCCACCCCATGGCCGACAAAATCCCGCACCACGCTATAGCCCTGGGCCTCGGCATACTCTTGGATGGCAGCGCCAATGTCGCCAACTCTCCCCCCTGGCTTTACAGCAGCAATGCCTCGCCGCAGACATTCTTCGGTCACCTCCACCAAGCGCCGCGCCCGCTCAGAAGGCTGTCCGACAAAGAAGGTTTTGGACGTATCGCCGTGGTAGCCATCCAAAACCGGGGTGACATCGATGTTGATGATGTCGCCTTCTCGCAGGATCTGCTTGGGGCTGGGAATGCCGTGGCAGACCACGTGGTTGACGCTGGTGCAGATGGACTTGGGAAAGCCATGGTAGCCCAAAGGGGCACTTTTGGCCCCATGCGCCTGTGTCCACCGCTCGGCCTCGTCGTTGAGCTCTTGGGTGGTGACCCCTGGCCGCACCATCGGCTCCAAGTGCTTGAGCAGATCTGCCGCCAGGCGACAAGCCCGCCGCATTTTCTCCAGCTCCCGCGAAGAGAGCAACACAATGGGCTGAGGGGCTTGGGTGAGCTGGCTCATGCCCGTCTGCAAAGCGGATCCCAACTGCTCCCCCCATCGCTGAGAGCGACGGCTGAGGTCTGTCAACAATGCTCGCATGTCTTCCATCATTGAACCTTTCTGTGAAAATCTCTGTGAAAACCGATGAATCTCTGCACCTGCAGACTGTCTGAGATTGGGTTCTCAGTTGGGATTCCGAATCGCCTTGCGCCCACTCACAGACCTCTGCCGGCCATTCTCTGCCGCCGACGAATCCGCTGCACCAACCACAGCCCCAGAAAATAGCTGACGAGGGATCCCCAAAAACCGACAAAGGCGCAGCCGACAAATAGCGTGCCCGACATTTCCAAGCCCCACTGCATCCAGTTTTGCCAAGTAGCCGCCACCAGCTCCGTGGTGGGAAGGGCGGTTCGGGATCCCAGCAGCCATTCTCCCACCTGGTAGTTAAATGCATAGATGGGCACATAGGTGAAGGGGTTACTCACCCAGGTTCCTGCCGCTGCCGCCAGCTTGTTGCCCCGAAAGGGAACAGCCAACACCAGAGCAGCCAACGTTTGAAAGCCAAAGATGGGGAAACAGCCGGCAAAAACCCCTACCGCCAAGCCGCGGGCAATTTCCTTGGGTGACGATTGCAGCCGCAACAGGCGTAGGTAAAGGTAGCGCAGCCAACGCTTCCAGGAAGGATCCCGGCGGGCCAGGGTCGGCCCTGGCTGAGATCCAGAGTAGGATCCGGAATAAAGCCTAGGGGATCCCGGCGAAGGCCAGGAGAAAGAGGGCAGCCTCAACCAAAAGAGGGGGCTCATGGTGGCAAGGGGGCAACTGAGAGAAGGTGTTAAGTCCTGTAAATCCAGTGTATCTTTCCTGCCCTTGGCGACAAAGGGCCATCGGCAAATCTGGGCCAGCAGCAACGGGGTGACGCTGGCATCCCAGGCTGCTTAGCTGAGCTTGTCCACCAAGGCCAGCACGAAGTTAAGACCCAAGTAGGAAACCAGCACCACCAAAAACAGGAACAGGGCAATGCTCAGCCCGGATCGCAGGGCAGAGGGCAGGGATCCCGATTCCATCTTGGGGTCAGGCTTTTCGGGGGGAGTTGTCATCTGGAGTTCTGAGGAAGACTGCGACTCTAGGATCCCATCTTGGCTGTGCAGGTGTGCCCATCGACTGAACGCGGAGCAAGCCCAGTTCCTGGTCCCCGGCCAATGGGAGCGATTGGATCGAGAATACCTGGCTGAGGAGATCGCATCTCAGAGAACACAACGGCGCCGGGAGCCATCTGAATCGCTCACCTGTTGAAGTGGCAGCTTCAACCTGTGTTGCGAAGCAAAAGTTGGGTTGCCACCCTGCATGTTCTAAACACCTTCTAAAGACGAGAAGTGCAAGACTTGCCAAAGTCCCATTTGGTGGAGATCTTGCCTTGAGCTTTTGAGCAGGGGGTGGATCAGGTGGTCAGAGAAACTCCCCTCAACGACAAAGACCTGCCCAGCACCTTGAGCCGCGGCTGGGAGCAGCTTTGGGATAATAGGCTTTTCCCCGACTGACAGTGGGCAGGGATCCGGTGTCGGCAGACTGAGTCAACCTGCCGTCAAAATTGCCTCCAACAAGGGATCCGCCCCAAAGCGCACCACATCCGTACAGGGCCGTCCGGTCTCGGCTTCCGCCTGGCGGATCTGTTCTAGGGCCGCTTCTTCCTCCCAGCCGAAGGTATTGAGGGCAACCCCTACCACGGGTGCAGGGGCAAAGGCCCCAGCAGCCGCTGCCACCTGTTCATACAGCTCGATTACCTTGGATAGAGGTGGAATGGGCACGTAGTCCATCCCTTTGATGTGGGTCTGGCCAGCGCGGTGTACCAGGATAAGGTGGGTGGGCTGGGATCCACGCAACAGGGGCAAGGTGGCCGTAGAGGCGGGGTTGAGCAGGGATCCCTGACCTTCCAGATGCAGAATGTCGTGGTCAAAGCCATAGCGCATGATCAGTTGCTCCACCGCCCCACTGGCATAGTCCACCCGCACCGCATCCAAAGGGATCCCCTCGCCGCCAATCAGGATCCCGGTTTGCCCGGTGGCCAAAAAGCGGGAGCGCAGGCCCCGTCTCAGGCTAGCCCGGTGCAGCTCCAGGCTGGTGGACATTTTGCCCACGCTCATGTCGGTGCCCACCGTCAACACCCGCCTGCAGGGCAAGGTGCGGGCCAGGGCTTTCCCCACCGACAAGTTGGGGGGCTCGCGGCGAATATCCCAGATCCAGGCCCCCGGCTGCAACCACTGCCGAAACTGGGGATCCTCGGCCAGAGGCGTGTGCAGCCCATTCACCAGAGATAAGCCAGCTCGCAGGGCCAGGCCCAACTCCTCCCGCCATGCTGGCGGCAACTGCCCCCCGGAAGGGGCGATCCCAATCACCAAAACTTCAGGCCGGTAGGCCAGCGCCTCCTCCACCGAGGCCACGATGGGGATGTCTTTGGCTATTCCGGTCAGATGGGCCAGGGATCCCCCCGCCTGCTCCCGGTCGATTACCGCCACCACCGGGAAGGAGCCGTAGCGCAGCAGCCCCAGCCCCGTTTTCCCATGCTCCCCCAGCAACCCCCCGTGGAGCAGGATGGCCACGCGACTTTCGCTGGACAGGGATCCCGGCCTTCCCATTATTCCCCCCTCAGCTCTACCCCCAAACCCGGTCGATCAGTGGGGAGCAGACAGCCGTCCTGCAGGATGGCCCCGGCGAAGGGATCGTCGGTGAGGTTGAGGTGGCTATCCAAGTCCAGGTAATCCACCAGAGGAGCCAAGTGGGCTGCCGCCGTGTTCCCCAGGGCTGTGTTGCTGTAGCAGCCCAACATCACCTGCAGGCCGTGGGCTTTGGCGGTGTGGATCATCCGCCAAGCTTCGCTAAGGCCCCCGCACTTCATCAGCTTAATGTTGATCCCATGGACGCGATCCGCCAGAGGGGGGATGTCGCGGCTGTCCATACAGCTCTCATCCACAAAAATGGGCAGCTTCGACTCGTGCCAGAGGGTGATCAGCTTCGCTTCTTGCCCCCTCTCCAAAGGCTGCTCCAGATAACTCACCCCTTGCCCTGCCAGCCAGTTACTCATGCTCAGGGTTTGTTCCACCGTCCAAGCGCCGTTGGCATCCACCGTAATCAGGGATCCCAGCGGGATCACCTCCTGCACGGCAATCAGCATGTTCTGATCCGCCATCAGCCCGAAGTTGCTGCCCAGCTTGATCTTAAAAGCCCGCGCTTGGGTCTGCTCCATCCAGGCCAAGGCTCGCTGGCGGGCCGCTTGCGGGGTGGAGATGCCAATTGTCATCGTCGTGGGCGGAATGCGGGAGCGATCCAGCCCCCACAACTGCCACAGGGGCTGCCCCAGCCGTTTGCCCATCCAATCGTGCAGAGCCATGTCCACCGCCGCCCGCGCTGCCGAAGGGATCCCGGCCTGCAGCAGTTCCGCCTCGATTGGCTGGCGCTCCCAGGGGGAGTGGCGGCGTAGGATCCCTTTGGCCACGTCCAGGCCCATCAGGATGTCGTCCAGAGACTGCTGGCAATCCTCGCTCACTGAAAAAGGGCAAGCCTCTCCCCACCCTTCAATTCCCTCCTCCTCAATCCGCACCCAAGCCAGGGTTGTCTCGCTGTGGGTGCCCCGGCTGATGGTCAAGGCATAGCGCTTGTGAACGGTGAAGGGTTCGACGTAGAGCCGCATGGGCATTTCCAGAGGGGGGAGCTTGAGGGGACAACTGGGCCTAAGCCGCCCCTTTGAGCTTAGCTTGCTTCCCACCGCCCACCCAGCCTGCTCCCGTCTCCAAGCCCAGGAAAAAAGTTATCCCTTGCCCCCTCCGCCGTCTATGGTGGGATCCAGATCCATCCTTCTCCGTACCCTTGCCGCCATGAATACCGCCGAACTGCTGGTTCGCTGCCTGGAAAATGAGGGGGTGCAGTACATCTTCGGCGTTCCCGGCGAAGAAAACCTGGAAGTTCTGCAAGCCCTGCGCCGCTCCTCGATTCAGTTCATCACCACCCGCCACGAACAGGGGGCTGCCTTCATGGCCGATGTCTATGGTCGGCTGACGGGCAAAGCGGGGGTGTGTCTCTCCACCTTGGGGCCGGGCGCCACCAACCTGATGACCGGAGTTGCGGATGCCAACCTGGATGGAGCCCCCTTGGTGGCCATTACCGGCCAAGTGGGCACCGACCGCATGCACATCGAATCCCATCAATACCTGGATCTGGTGGCCATGTTTGCCCCCGTCACCAAGTGGAATGCCCAGATTGTCCGTCCCAGCATCACCCCGGAGATCGTGCGCAAGGCTTTCAAATTGGCCCAAACCGAGAAGCCTGGAGCCGTTCACATCGACCTGCCGGAAAACATCGCCGCCATGGAAGCCAGCGGCACTCCTTTGAGGAGAGATCGCCTGGACAAAACCTACGCCTCCTATCAAAGCCTGAACGAAGCGGCATCCCTGATCTCCCGCGCCCGCAACCCCCTGATTCTGGCCGGCAATGGGGTCATTCGCGCCCAAGCCAGCAATGCCCTCACCGAATTTGCCACCCGCCTGAATATCCCCGTGGCCAACACCTTCATGGGCAAAGGGGTGATCCCTTATACCCACCCCCTATCCCTGTGGGCCGTTGGCCTGCAGCAGCGGGATCTGATCAGTTGTGGTTTCGACCGCACCGATCTGCTGATCGCCGTCGGCTACGACCTCATCGAATACTCCCCCAAGAAATGGAATCCCGACGGCACCATCCCCATTGTTCACATTGCTGCCCTGCCGGCAGAAATCGACAGCAGCTACATCCCGCAGGTAGAGGTGGTGGGAGACATTTCCGACTCCCTGATGGAGATCCTGCGCCGCTGCGATCGCACGGGCAAGCCGGATCCCTATGGCGTCAGCCTGCGGCAGAACATCGTCCGCGAGTACACCTGCTATGCCCAGGATCAGAGCTACCCGATCAAACCCCAAAAGCTGATCTACGACCTGCGCCAAGTCCTGGAACCGGAAGACATCGTCATCTCCGATGTTGGTACCCACAAAATGTGGATGGCCCGCCTCTACCACTGTGACAAACCCAACACCTGTCTCATCTCCAACGGCTTTGCCGCCATGGGCATTGCCATTCCGGGGGCCTTGGCCGCCAAACTGGTGCATCCCGACCGGCGCGTTGTGGCCGTGACTGGAGATGGGGGGTTCATGATGAACTGTCAAGAGCTGGAAACTGCCCTCAGGGTGGGCACCCCCTTTGTCACCCTCATCTTCAACGATGGCGGCTATGGGTTGATCGAGTGGAAGCAACACAACCAGTATGGCGAGGCTGCTTTCGTCAAGTTCGGTAATCCAGACTTCGTCAAGCTGGCGGAGAGCATGGGCCTCAAGGGCTACCGTGTTGAAAAGGCTGCCGAGCTGATCCCCACCCTGAAGCATGCCCTCGAGCAGCCAGTACCCACCCTCATCGACTGCCCTGTCGATTACAGCGAAAATCTTTACTTGACCCAGCGGTCGCAAGCGCTGGTCTGCGAGGCTTAGGGAACCAGATGGATGGGAAGGCGAGATTTGAGCCGAGTTGGGGCATAGTAAGCCCAGGGTTGGCGGCATCTGGGCAGTCCAGACCTATGTATCTTCACCGTTGACCCTTGTAGCCAAGTGCAGTGAAATAGAGTCATTGTGGGTGGCCTGCTAGCATGAACGATCTTCCTCCCCCTCCTTTTACCTCGCGCCGCGCTGGCGCTGCCAGCAAAGCTCTGGCTATCGCCAACGTCAGCATTACCCCCTTTGGCCGCAAGCTAAAGGAGCTGGGCTTTGCCGATGATAAGCAAATCCAGGACATTCAAAATGCCCTCAAAGCAGATCGAGAGGGCAACAGCAAGGCCCTGGCTCTGGTGGTCAAGGATATCGTGGGCAAAGAGATCACCCCTGACCTGGAGCGGGCCTACAAGCGGCAACAGCTTTTTGAACTCAAAATTATCTACGGGATCCCCTCCCTCGACATCGACCTGGAGCCGGTGGAGATCTCGGAGATGATTGGGCTGATCGACTCGATCCTGCCCCTCGACATCTGCAACCGCTACAAGTTCTTGCCCATCCGCCGCCAGGATAACCAAGTGATGGTGGCAATGGTCAAGCCGGACAACCTGCAGGCGTTGGACGATATCCAACGGCGCTTTCGCATCCAAGGGCTCAAGCTGCAGCGGCGGGTCTTCACCCAGCGGGATTTCGAGACCCTGATCAACCGCTACATGGATGTACAGGCAGATCTGCTGGCCATCAAGGGGATCAACGACGTTGCTGCCCAGCAGGAAGAAGAGGTGGTGGTCAATACCGCCGAAATCGATCTGGACAGCATCGAGGATGTGACTGCCGATGAGGTTGGCGAGGGATCCCTGGAGCAGCAGGTCAAATCGGCAGATGATGCCCCGATTATTAAACTGTCCAACCAGATCCTGGTCAAGGCCTTGCAGGACGGGGCGTCTGACATCCACATCGAGCCGCAAGAAGAATACCTGCGCATCCGCTTCCGCAAAGATGGGGTGTTGCGGCAGGCTTTTGAAAACTTTCCCAAGAAGATCGTCCCCGCCCTCACTGCCCGCTTCAAAATCATCTCCAACCTGAATATCGCCGAGCGGCGCATGCCCCAGGATGGGCGGATCCGGCGGGTCTTCAAGGGGCGCAAGGTGGACTTCCGGGTCAGCACCCTGCCCTCCCGCTATGGGGAGAAGATCGTGCTGCGGATCCTGGACAACTCCGCCACCCAACTGGGACTGGATAAGCTGATCACCGACCCAGAGACCTTGGAAAGTTTCAAGGAGATTGTCAGGCGACCCTTTGGCTTGATCTTGGTGACCGGGCCAACAGGATCCGGGAAGACCACCACCCTCTACTCGGCTCTGGCGGAGGTGAACGATCCGGGCATCAACATCAGCACCGCCGAGGATCCCATTGAATACTCGCTGCCGGGGATCACCCAAGTGCAGGTGATCCGAGAAAAGGGCATGGACTTTGCCATGATCCTGCGCGCCTTCCTGCGGCAAGACCCGGATGTGATCCTGGTGGGGGAAACCCGCGACCACGAGACGGCCAAAACCGCCATCGAGGCCTCCCTCACGGGCCACCTGGTGTTGACCACCCTACACACCAACGATGCCCCCGGTGCCATCGCCCGCCTGACGGAGATGGGAATCGAGCCTTTTATGATCTCCAGCTCGTTGCTGGGGGTGCTGGCTCAGCGCTTGATGCGCCGAGTGTGCACGGCCTGTCGGATCCCTTACCACCCCACACCTGAGGAGCTGGCCCGCTACGGCCTTACCCTCAGCGGCGACGGCGAGCAGCTCACCTTTTACAAAGCCAACAAGCTCTCCCCCAAAGAGGTAGAACAGCGCAAGGCCACCGGCAAGCCCATCTGCGAGAACTGCGGGGGCGTGGGCTACAAAGGCCGGATAGGGGTGTACGAATTCATGCGCATGAACGACCGCCTCGCGGATTTGATCAACAAAGAAGCCCCCACTGAGGTGATCAAGGAAGCGGCGGTGGAAAGTGGCATGAAAACCCTGCTGGCCTACAGCTTGATGCTGGTGAAGCAGGGCCTCACCACGCTGGAGGAGGTGGATCGGGTGACCCTTACCGACAAGGGCCTAGAAAGCGAGCTGAAGGCCCGTGCCAAGGCTCTCAGCACCTGCCGCAACTGTGGCGCAGCCTTGCATGTAGACTGGATGGATTGCCCCTATTGCCTGACGCCGAAGTTTTAGCAAGTCGACTTGGCCCTTGACGATGCTAGAGTGCCGACTATAACAGTCCTATACAGTTGCCTCTCTAGCGTGGCTTTGGCCGACAACTCTTTTGATTTTGACAGATAGCTCTACTCGCCTTTGGAGAACCCAACCCTATGCCCCAACTGATGATCGAAGACCTAATGGAAGCAATCGTCCAGAAGGGCGGTTCTGACATTCATATCTCAGCGGGTTTGCCTCCCTACTTCCGCATCAATGGTCACCTTGAGCCGACAGAGCATGAGCCTCTCTCGGCAGAGGAGGTGCAGCGGTTGATCTTCAGCATGTTGAACAATAACCAGCGCAAGCAGTTGGAGCAAAACTGGGAATTGGACTGCTCCTATGGGGTGCGCGGGATCGGTCGCTTCCGCGTGAATGTCTATCGCGACCGCGGCACTTATGCTTGCGCCATGCGGGCTTTGGCTTCTGAGATTCCCAACATTGACAAGCTGGGCCTGCCGGATGTGTGCAAGGAAGCAGCTCGCCTACCGCGAGGCTTGGTGCTGGTAACCGGCCCAACGGGATCCGGCAAATCCACTACGCTGGCCTCCATGATCGACATGATCAACCGTGAGCGGGCCGAGCACATCCTCACCATCGAGGATCCCATTGAGTACATCTACACCCCCATTCGCAGCATCATCCACCAGCGACAACTGGGGGAAGACACCAAGAGTTTTGCCAATGCCCTAAAGGCGGCGATGCGGGAGGATCCCGATGTCATTCTGATTGGGGAGATGCGGGATCTGGAGACCATTCAGTTGGCCATTACTGCTGCTGAGACCGGCCACCTCTGCTTCGCCACAGTACACACCAGCTCTGCCGCCCAGACGGTGGATCGCTTGGTGGATGTGTTCCCACCCGAGCAACAGCAGCAGATTCGCGTGCAGCTCTCCAACTCCCTCAAAGCCGTCTTCTCGCAAACTTTGGCCCGCCGCCTTAACCCCAAGCCGGGCGAGCCTGGACGGGTGCTGGTGCAGGAAATCATGGTGGTGACGCCGGCCATTGCCAACCTGATTCGGGAGGGCAAAACGGCCCAGATTTACTCGGCCATCCAGACGGGGGGCAAGCACGGCATGAAAACGCTGGAGCAGGATCTGGCCAACCTCTACCTACAGGGCAAGATCGACTTCGATACGGCCATGTCCAAGACCTCCCGCCCTGAGGAGTTGCAGCGGCTTTTGGGCAACGTTACCGGGCCCTCCCCAGCCGCGGCTGCCCAACAACAGCGGCCAGCAGCAGTTGCCGCCCGTCGCTAAACTTCGTCCCCACCGGGCAGCGCAGGGATCCCCGCATAAGGGTTCATCGCCCATCTCTAGCCTCTGCCTCAATTTGTGGCTAAGCTCTAGCTGAAAGAGTTGTTGCTCTGCCCAAGGGTTGGGCGGGGATCTTTTTTTACACCTGCGAAACACCTAGAGCCATTTCGTTAGAACGATCTAACCGGGGGTAGAGCTATGCCGCGCTACAAGGTTCGGGGGTTAAAGGCCGGTCAGCCGGTACGCCTGACGGTGGTGGCCAACAACTTGACTGAGGCCCGCGCACGGCTGCGCCGAGACGGGATTTTCGCCAAACAGGAGGACATTCAGGAAGAAAAGCCCTTTTTCTCCTTAGAGACGTCTTTCGATTTGTCGATGCTGGGATCCATCGACATTCGCGACAAGGCGGTGTTTTCCCGGCAGTTCGCTGCCCTGATCAATGCCGGCGTGTCGATGGTGCGCTCTCTTACCATCATGGAGGAGCAAACCGGCAACCCCAAGCTCAAAAAATACCTAAGGGCCATCCGCTCAGACGTGGAAGCCGGGAAGAACCTTTCCGACTCCATCCGCCCTTTCCCGGATGCCTTTGATGGCCTCTACTGCAGCATGGTGCAGGCCGGAGAGGTGGGGGGGGTTCTGGATGAAGTGCTCAACCGTCTGGCCAAGCTGCTGGAAGACATGGATCGCCTGCAGAAGCAGATTAAATCGGCCATGACCTATCCGGTGGTGGTGACGATCTTGGCCATTTTGATCTTTCTGGGCATGGTGCTCTTCATCTTGCCCACGTTTGAGAGCATCTACAACGACCTGGGGGGGGAGCTGCCTGCCTTTACCCAGTTTTTCATCAACATCAGCAAGTTTCTGCGCACGCCCCAGTACAGCTTGGGGTTGGTGGCCTTTTTGGTGCTTGTTGCTTTTGTTTTCCGCCGCTTTTATCGCACTCCCGCCGGCAAAGAAACCATCGACGCTCTGGCTCTTAAGCTCCCCATTTTTGGGGATCTAATCCAGAAGTCGGCGGTGGCCCGCTTTTGCCGCACATTTGGGGCCCTGACCCGCTCTGGAGTGCCGGTGCTGACTTCTCTGGAGATCGTGCGCGACACTTCCGGCAACCAGGTGGTGGCCAACGCCATCGATGCCTCGCGGCAGGCCGTCTCAGAGGGAGGGCAGATTGCCCCCGCCCTGGCTAAGTCTAATGTCTTCCCCATCATGGCTGTACAGATGATCAGTGTGGGCGAAGAGACGGGCGAGCTGGATGCCATGTTGATGAAGACGGCAGACTTCTACGAGCTGGAAGTGGAGGAGGCGGTGCGCGCCCTGACCAGCTTGATCGAGCCGTTGATGATCGTGATCCTGGGGGGTATGGTGGGCTGCATTATCGTGGCCATGTACTTGCCCATGTTCCGCGTGTTCGATTTGGTGAAGTAGCCGGAAGGGATCCCTCGAAGTTGGACGGTAAATCCTACACAGGTTCTGCTGCTGGCTCCTGATAGCTTGGGTCGAAAGAGGCAAAGTCAGAGCAACGGAGGAGAGGGATCCCATGCTGAGGCGATCGCGACAGCGGGACGTAGTCCTTTGGTTGGCGGCCCTGGTGCTGTTTTTGGGGGTGGGGCTGGCAGTTTTGCTTTCCGAACAGCCGACGGGATCCCTGGCAGGACAGGTGGAGCTGCCGGCAGGAGTGGTGCCGGAGGATGTCCGGGTAATTGTGGCTGGCCCGGTTACTCGCAGTGCCAGCTTGGCCTTAGACGGCGAATATCGCTTGGATCGATTGCCTGTTGGGGAATACCAGGTGACGGTGCAGGGGAGCGGCCTGGAAACGGTGGGCAGCGAGGGATCCGTTCTGGTGCAAGAGGGGGCAACGGTTCGGATCCCCACCTTGCGCCCCCAGCTTGTGGCCCCTGGTCTCTATCTCTACAGCACCAGCCAGGTGTTCACGACCGCAGAACCGGTGCGGCTGCAGTGGCGGGCCACCAGTCTGGGCTGGGTGCAGTTCAGCCTCTATCGCTTTTCCCTAACAGAGTTGCAGGGATCCTCTCTCTTACAGGATTTGGCGGATGCTGGTTACGGATCCTTGGATCCGGCCCTGTATCCCACTCTGCGGCGGGAGCTTGTACGCAGTTGGCAGCAGCCGGTACCGCGACGGCCAGGAGAGGGGTGGGCAGTCCAAACTGTGGAGCTGGGGATCCTGCCGCCGGGGGCCTATTGGGTGGAGGCGGAGGGCCGGGAGCCGCTGGTGCAAACGGCTGCACCTTTGCCCCGTTCCGTTCGCGTCAGCGGGACGGAGTCCTTTCATTGGTTTTTGGTGAGCGATCTCGGCCTGATCCAAAAGCAAGATGCCACTCAGTTGGTGGTGCAGGCGGTGCATTTGCGGGAGCTGCGCCCTCTGTCGGGGATCCAGATCCAGGTCTTTGGAGAGTGGGGGGATCCCTTGACGGCCACCACTGATGCAGAAGGGCTGGCCCGCTTTGGCCTGCCGGCGGGAGAGGGTTCTTCCGTAGTGGTCTATGGCCGCAGCGCCGACAACACATTACAGGCTTTGTCCCGCAGCTACGCCTATGGCTGGAATCAGCCCCACCGAATCTACGCCTACACCGATCGTCCCCTCTACCGTCCTGGCCAAACCGTTTATTTCCGCGCCTTGGTGCGAGAGCAAACCCGCCTTACGCCGCCCCCGGCAGGGCAACCGGTGCAACTGACCCTCACCGCTCCCAACGGGGATGTGTTGAGCGAACAAACCCTGGCCACCAATGCTTTTGGCAGTGTGCATGGGGAGTTTCAACTGCCGGAGGAGGCGCCTCTGGGCAGCTACGGCCTGGAGTGGCAGGTGTCACAGCCCCAGGGATCCAGCCGCGAATACACCTCTTTTCAGGTGGAAGCCTACCGCAAGCCGGAGTTTGCGGTGGCGGTGGTGCCCGACCGACCTTGGCTGGTGCGGGGGGGATCCCTGAAGGTGCAGGTGGAGGCCAAGTATCTTTTCGGCGCGCCGGTGGCCACTGCCCAGCTCCGCTACCGAGTTTACAGCAGCCCCGACTGGAGCCTGCGCTATGGGCTGTTGCCCCGCTCTGCCGAGGAAGACTATTTCGCTGATGACCTGGGAGAGGAGCAGGGCTACTACGGCGGCTACGGCCAGTTGGTGGCGGAAGGAGAAGGGGTGACGGATGCCCAGGGACGGGCCGCCTTTCACCTACCCCGCCTGTTGGCCAATCTGGACTGGGAAGAAGACAGCTACTGGGGCCCCCAGGAGGTGCAGCAACTGCGCATCGAGGTGGAGGTGACCGACATCAGCCGCCGGACGGTAACAGGATCGGCGCGGGCCTGGGTCACGGCTGGCGAATTTGCCCTGTTTGCGGAAGTGAACCGCCATCTGCCGGCTCCGGGGGATACCCTCACCTACCGGCTGCAAGCCCGCGATTACGATGGCCGCCCCGTCAGCGCCACCGGAGAGCTGAGCCTGGAGCGCTGGCGCTGGGATCCCAAGAGCAGCACCTACCAATGGCAAGGTACCCTGCTGCGGCAGCCTTTTCAGATTGTCAACGGGGAGGGCAGCCTCACCCTCAGCTTGCCCGCCGACCTGGAGCCGGGAGACTACCGGGTGCGATTGACGGCCTGGGATCCCCGCCGTCAAAGTGCTCTGCACCGCTGGCGCGAACGGGTGCAGGAGGTGGACTATCTCTGGGTGGTGGAGCCGGGCAGCCCCCTGCAAAGTTGGGGATCCCTGCCCAGTCTGGAGGTGGTGGCGGATCGGCAGATCTACCAGGTGGGGGAAGAGGCCCAGATCCTGATTGTCTCACCGCTGCCGGATGTGCCGGTACTGGTGGGCATTGAGGGATCCCGGCTACACCAAGTGCAGGTGTTGCGTCTCCAGGGGCATACGGCCACACTGCGGCTGCCCATCCGCGGCGACTATCGCCCCAACCTCTACGTCACTGCCACTGCCATCGGCCCAGAGCGGCGGCTGTACCAAAACGAGACCCTGCTGCGGGTCTCCCCCCTGGATCGCTTTTTGCAGGTGGAGCTGCAAACCGACAAACCCACCTATCATCCGGGCGAGACTGCCCAAATCCAAATCCGCACCTGCGACGCCCAGGGGCAACCGGTGAGCGCCGAGGTGAGCTTGGGGATCGTGGACAATGCCCTGTACCTGCTGCGGCCCGATTCCACCCCGGATATCCGCCGCTTCTTCTACGGGCGCCAGGACAACCAAGTTACCACCACTACCTCTTTCCCTCAGCAATATCCCGGCGGTGCCGACAAGCTGGCCGGACAGGTGCGGGAGGACTTTCGCGATACCGCCGCCTGGTTTCCGGATCTGGTCACCGATGCCGATGGCCTGGCTCAGGTGCAGGTGCGCTGGCCCGACAACCTCACCACCTGGCGCTTGACCGCCCGCGCCGCCACTGCCGACACCCAGGTGGGATCCGCTCTTGCCACAGTCTCGGTTAGCAAAGACCTGTTGGTGCGCTTGGCCGCTCCCCGCTTTTTCCGGGTGGGGGATCAGCTCACCTTAGCAGCCATTGTGCAAAACCGCACGGGTCAAGCCCAAACGGTGGAGGTGCGGCTGGAAGTTCCTGTTCCTGCCGGTGGGATCTTGAAATTGCAAGGCCCAGAACGACAACGCCTCACCGTGCCAGCCCAAGGAGCGGGGCGGGTGGAATGGCCTCTCCAGGTTCTGGGGGCCGGAGATACCTCTCTGCGGGTCTGGGCGGGAGGGGATGGGCTGCAAGATGCGTTGCAACTGCAGATTCCCAGCCAGCCCTTTGGGGCGGCGCATCGCTTCTCCCAAGTGGGCCAACTGGGGACTCCGTCCGGCTTGCGTGAAGGGGACTCTAGCAGTCTGGAGTTGCCGCTGGATTGGCCCGCCACCTGGGTGCCGGGATCCCGGCAGCTTCACCTGGAACTGGCCGCTAGCCCGGCAGCAACCCTCCTGGGGCCGCTGGATTACCTGGTGGAGTTCCCCTACGGCTGTACCGAGCAAACCCTGAGCCGCTTCTTGCCCGCCCTGGCCGTCGCCCAAGTTAGCGAGCAGTTGGGCTTAAACCTGCGCTGTTGCTATGCCTACGGCACCCTGACGGGAACCGCAACGCCGACGCGACTGCAAACCCTGGAGCGGCTGCCGCGAGTGCTTCGATCCGGCTTGCAGCGGCTGGAGGAATCCCAGAACTACGATGGGGGTTGGGGCTGGTGGGCCTATGACCGGAGCAGCCCCTACCTGACCGGATACGTCCTGCAGGGATATCATCTTGCCCAAGCCGCTGGCTATGCCCTCAAAGATTGGCGAGTGCGGCAGGCTTTGGACTATCTGGCCGCTCAACTGGCCCAGCCCCAAGCCCTCTCCCCCGATCTGCGGGCTTTTGTTGCCTACAGCCTGTCCCTCTGGGATCCCGCCTTAGTGACTACTGACCTGCCGCCACCGGCCCAGCTTTCCACCTTTGGCCTGGCCTACCGCGGCCTGGCTGCCCTGCAACTGGGCCAGAGGAACACTGCCCAGGCGGATCTGGATCAAGCCCTGCAACGGCGGCAACAGGATCCCCAAGGGCGCTGGTTTATCCCGGCTGCCTCTTCCAAGGACTCCGTCCCGCTAACGCGAACGGCGACCCAAGAGCGCTCCACCTACGATGACATGGAGGTGGCTGGCCCCCTGTTGCAGTTGGCCGTTCGGTTGCAGGATGACCGGGCTGCCCAGATTGCCGATGCCCTTCTCCAGCAGCGGCAAAACAACCGCTGGCGCACCACCAAAGCCACCGCCGATGCTCTCCTCGGCCTGTCCGCCTACTACCAAGCCCAGCAGCAACAGCTTCCCGGCCCCGGCGAGGTGCGGGTGTTGGATGGGAAAACTGGAGCCCTTCTTGATCGCTGGCAGGCCAGTGCTGGGGATCCCCGCTACGAGTTAGATTGGGCCGATGCAGAGGTGGGGAACCTGAGCAGCCTGCGCCTGGAAAAGTCCGGCGCTGGCCCCCTTTACTACAGCTTGAGGGGAGAAGCCTTCGTCCCCAACCCTCTGCCCTCTCAAGCCCAAGGCTTTGCAGTGAGCCGTAGCTACTTCCGCCTACAGCCCCAGCCCCAGCTCAACGGGGAGATTCGCTATCGGGAACAGCCGCTGCGTCCTGGCGACGCAGTACGGGCAGGAGAAATGCTCTTGGCTCGGTTGACGGTGGAAGCCGAGCGGGATAGCCACTACGTGGTGATCGAGGCTCCCTTGCCCAGCGGTGCCGAGATCGCCTCAGGGACTCCGTCCCACTGGCGCGAACAGGATCCGCGAGAGTTCACTGCTCCAGACTACTGGTGGGACTGGTTTTGGACCCATCAAGAGAATCGGGATGACCGCGTGGCCTTTTTCAGCACCGAGCTCAAGCGGGGCCGCCACGAGTTTGTCTATCTCTTCCGTCCGGAGATCCCCGGCCAATTCCAGGTGGCTCCTGCCTTGGCCGAAGAAATGTACGATCCCAGCCGCTACGGCCGCAGCGCCCCTTACTCCCTCAGGGTTCTTCCTTAGATCCCTCAAGCCTGCCTGGGGCAGCCACTTGGCCAGAAACAAAACCAGCGGTCGCGTCGGTGTTGGCAAGGGCTAACGCAATGAGCGGTTGTGCACGGCTGGGCCGCCCCCAAAGCACCTGCTCTTGCTTGTAAACGACCATGCCAGGCGGGGATCCCTTGGGTTTGAACACCAGTTTCGGGCGGGTATAGACCACGGGTACCTGTTCGCTGAGGCGACCGCGGCTGAAATGGGCCGCCAAATCGGCAGCCGCCTGCAGATCTTCGCTTTCTGCTACAGCGCCGGGGGGCAAGCGCAGCAGCACATGGCTACCAGGAATCTCCTGGGCGTGAAACCACCAATCGTGTTCCTGGGCCACGCGAAAGGTGAGCTGGTCATTTTGCAGATTGTTGCGCCCCACCCAGATGGAGAAGCCACTGGGGCTGGTAAAGCGGTAGGGGTTAAAGGTTGCCGGTGAGGCATGTTTTGAGCTCACCCCCAGGAACTCCGTCCCACTGTTGCGAGTGGGACTCTCCAAATAGCGCTGTTGAATCAGCTCGGTCTCAATTTCCTGGAGGGTGGTTAAGTCTTGGGGATCCCGAAAGGACTCCGTCCCGCTGGCGCGACAGGTGTCTAGCTGCTGTAGGGATGCTTCCACCTGCTCAAGGTAGAGGATCTCTTGGCCGAGCGCTTCTTGCAAAGGTCGGAGGGCATCCTGAGCCCGTTTTTGTTTGCGGTGCTTGCGGTAATAGGCTTGGGCATTAAGAATGGCATTTTTCTCAGGGTCAAGGGGGATCTTGACCGTCTGGCCGCTGGCAAAATCCGGCAGCTCAATGGAGTGCAGCCCTGGCCGCCAGAGGTGGAGGTGCGCCATCAACAGGTCGGCAGCCTGCTTGGAGGCTTCCGCCTGGGTAGAGTCGGCCAGCATTGCCTCAAATTGCTCTCGCCGCTGATGGAGCTTTTTCAGCAGAGTGGATACCTTTTGCAGCAGGCGGTGGCGCCCTCGCTCAAACTGTTCACGGTTAAGCTGAGCCTGGTAGTAGCTTTCCAGAAGTTGGTGCAGGTTGGGTGGAGAAGATTGCTGCCGGGATTCCGTCCCGGCACCGCTTGCCCAGCCGAGAACAGTGTATCCCTGGGGAGTTGGAGCTGGGTCAAACTGGCCGGTTTCCAGACGAGTTAACCAGTCTTGCCACCTGGCAAACAGCGCCTGCCAATCCTGGGCAGAGAGGTGATCGATGGGGGTTTGCGGCGAGATCCCAGCCTGATGGCACATCGCTTCCACCAGGTGTCGACTGAGGCCGCGATAACAGTGCAACAGCCGTTGACCAATGGGGCCAGGGATCAGGGCAACGCGCTCTTGCCAGCAGGAGAAGGGTTCGGATCGCTGCGGGATCGAATTGGTTAGGGCGGGGGGAGCTTCGTAGGGCAGGCCCGGTTGCACTGGACGGATCCGCGATTGGCGCTCGCTTACCCCATGGCCACTGGCCAAAATCATGCCTGCCTCGTCCACCAAAATGGCGTTGCTGTGCTTGCCCATCACCTCTAGATAGAGATGGCGATGAGGGGGATCCCCAAGCCGAAGGGCAAAGCGAAAGTCAACCACCCGTTCCCAATCGTCCAGCAGAGCCAACTCCGTCAGAGCCAAACCCTTCAGTTGCCGTTGGAGGAATTGGCTGAATTGAAAGCCATCCGACTCTTTGGGAGGAGGCTGACAGAGGTGGAGACGGGCCGCCTGAGGGTGCCAGGACAACAGCAGGCAGGGGCGGGCGGTGAGGGTGCGCAAACCGATGACCACCGTCCACAGATCGGTCTGTTGGATCCATTCCACACGGGCAGGCAGCACTGAATCCCGACCTGTCTTGTCCTGGGTCAGATCCGCCAGCACAGCACGCAGGGTGGTCAGATCAACCGGTTGCATCCCTGTTGCTCCTTATCGCTAGGCAACGCTCAGACGGCTAGGGCTATCTTCATTCTGACAACAGGCGTGGGGCGCACTCCTCAGCTCCAGGATCCCTGCCGGAAGCCCGAAACCGTCCCTCAGCAGATGTCGGGGCGCGTTTGGAGTGGCCGACGAAAAACTCCGGGAAAACTTTCCCAGGCACTTCCGTTGCCTTTGCCCGCCAGCCGCGTTGGCTTGGCAGAAGTCTCTAACCCAGCAAAACAACAGGGGTTGATCCCCTAATCTTCGTCCTCATCTTCTTCGTCATCTCCGTCTTCCCATTCCTCATCCAGATCCAGCAGCAGAGCATAGAGCTGATCGAAAAGCTCTGGCGGCTCATCGGGGGTGAGCAGGTAGGGATCCCCCTCGTCGGGCAAAGCGGCGTAGAGCAAAACAGGATCGAGGGGAGTAAAAATGCCGTATTTCTTCTCTTGGTAGAAAAAGGTAGCCAGCAGTTGAAACTCCTGGGCATCTTCCTCGCTCTCGCCCAGCTCGAACACATCTTCTTCTTCGACTGGGGGCAATTCCCCCTGAACCGTGAGGATGTCGAAGCCATTTTGCTGCAAGGTCAGGTTCAACTCCCCCAGAACAGCCTGGATGGTGGGCAGGGCGGCCTGTAACTCTTCAGGATCCGGCTCGTCCAGGATCCCTTCCGTATCGGCATCGCCGTTCACCGCTTGGCTGGGTTCCTCTTCCCCTTCCCAAACCAGCACTTTGATCACAGCATCAACGGGGGTTACCAGGGCATAGGTCTGCTCATCGATGACCACTTGCCGCAGGATTTCGCACTTGAGAGGCTGGTTTTGCTCGTCGCGGAGCACCAAGGTTTCATGGGATCCAGTCATTGAAAACAGCCCAGGAAAGATGGGGGTGTACAGAAGCTCATTCTCCCATGTTCTGCCCCCTCCCAATGTTCAGGGATCCCTTTCCAGCCCACCATCAGCACTCTGTGCTTCGGCTTCTCGTTCCGCTTGGGTTAAGGCTTCCAGGGCCAGCAAAATCTCTTCTTCTCGACGGGCGTAGGTTTCTTCGTCAATTTCTCCCAAATCTAGCTGAATTTGCAGGGCTGTAAGTTCTTTTTGCAGGTTTTCTTTGCTATCTAGCTGTGCTTCGGCGCGTTCTTGGATCTGCTCCGCTAGCCAAAGCAAGCTTTGGGCTGGCCACGTCAACAGTTGCCAAACCATCCCAGGCCCCCTGAAGCAGATGATGGGTCTTCGCCATCCTATCAATTTGGATTCTCAGGTGGCTATTGCTCCGGCCTAGCTGTGAGCCTTTTTGTTCCCCTCATCCCACTCCCAGCAGCCTCTTCAGGAAGACTACTGGTCCCGGCAGTGCTTCTCGATCCAATCCATCAGCTCCCCATCGGAGTGGGTACACAGGCGCTCCCCTGTGATCGGGTCTTGAACAGACCACCAGACCATGCCGCTGCCATCTACCCACTGCCGCACACGCAGTTCATCGCGGGCCGCCAAGACTTCCTTCAAGCTCTGCCAAAGATGGCGCAGTCCTCTGAATAGTGCTGGAGAGGAAGGATCCCTCCTGCCATACTCGGCTGCCAGTTGCCGCTCTTCTTGTTCCAGCAGCTCCACCAAGCGGGTGTTGTTGGCCGCCCTAGCTGCTTCCAAGCGATGGGCCAGGGAAGCTGCTATGTTTTGGCGATGGCGGGCAAGGAAACTGGTTCCACTCATTTCAGCGGCTGCATTCATAGGGCTGCTCTACATCGCTGGTACCTCTACACGATCAATCCTACCAAAAAATCTGTAGTTAAGGATACGAAAACGGAAAACTGCTGGTCATGCATCCTAGCGTGTGGAGTCCGATCCCAGTGCCCTGCCTGAGAGCTGCCGGAAGTTGATCCAAAAGGGTTCACCTGAGCAGCTCGGAGCAATCGGCGGCTTTCCTGGGGGGGACAGATCCGATATGAGCTGACCTACAGGCGGCGAATTCAAGCAGAGCGACGATGAGAGCTTTTCCGTGTCTTGCAGGAGAAAATGCTGCCAAACCTACTTCCCCAGAGCTGCCACATCTCGGAACGAGCCAGCCGAATCAGCTCAGGCATGAGGAAGGGATGAAGGACTATCGACTTCAATGGGACCTAACCCTCTCTTTTGAACGATGGTCTGTAGCTCCTGCATCAACTCTTGATCTTGAGAAGCAGTACGTGCTCCTGACTCGGCAGCCCATTCTTTCAGGCTTTGAATTTGGTCGCGGGCAATGGCGGCTAGAGGAACGGTTTGGTGAATGGCGGTCAGGATATCTTCTTGGGTGAACTCGCGGGGTGGATCCTGATTAAAGGCCATGTGCATGGCATCGTAAATGGTCTGTTCAATTTCCGCCCCGCTGAAATCCTCTGCAGCCACGGCCAGCTCGGTATAGGAAAAGTCTCGTACCCGGTTGGGTCGTAGCCGTTGGACATGGACTCGAAAGATTTCTTCGCGCTCCCTTTGGTTGGGTAAATTAACAAAGAAAGTTTCATCAAACCTGCCCTTGCGAAGCAGCTCGGCGGGCAAGACGCGGACATTGTTGGCAGTGGCAACAATAAAAACAGGCTTGGTCTTTTCTTGCATCCACGTAATCAGGCTGCCGAAGACCCGCTTGCTGGTGCCCGAATCACCAGAAAACTCGCTGCTGATGCCCCCAAAAGCTTTGTCTAGTTCGTCAATCCAGAGGACACAGGGGGCCATAGCTTCGGCAATTTGGATCATCTGGCGCACACGGCTTTCGCTTTCCCCGACAATGCCCCCAAACAATCGTCCCACATCCAGCTTGAGCAGAGGCATTCGCCCCTGGCGGGCGATGGTTTTGGCACATAGGGATTTGCCGGTGCCCTGAATGCCAACCAGCAAAACTCCTTTGGGACTCGGCAGGCCATAAGCATGGGCCTGAACACTGAAGCTGTTGCGGCGTCCTCTAATCCAAGCTTTGAGGTTTTCCAGGCCACCAACATTTTGCAGAGTTTCAGAGGGATTGTAAAACTCCAGAATCTCAGTTTAGCGGATGTATTGCTTTTTCTCTTCCAAAACGAGATCAATATCCCCTTCGCTGACCTTACCCTTAGCAGCTAAAGCACGGGCTAGAATCCGCTCGATGCGCTGTCGGGTAAGTCCTTGGCAGGCTCGGATCAGTTGTTCAAGAGCAAGACCGCTCACCTGCAGTTGATTGGCAGGAATAACGCTGGTAATAATTCGTTCAATTTCAGGAATGCTGGGCAGAGGAAAGTCACAGACCACCATTTCCTCCCTCAGGTCTGAGGGCACAACCGCTTCTTGGCCCATGAGAATAATGGATTTGCGGCTGTTGCGGCTCTGCCTGGCTAAGGTTTTCAGGTAGCGAATGACGGGATAATTATCCGAGCGTTCGGGATTTCTCAGGGTAGGGTTAAAGTCTTTCAAGACACAAATCACGGGTTCGTCTTCTTTGATGGTGCCAATGCGGCTCAAGGCAGGCATCAATTGCCCCTTGTTCTGGCCGTTATCTGACCAGCCAGAGACAATATCCTAGATCAAGAGCTTGCGCTTGGGCTTCAGAGAGTCGGCCAAGATTTGCAGCAATTCTTCCGCAGGAGCCTCTTCAGATGTGACCAGATAGAGCAGAGGGTAGCGGGCACGGATCACCAAGTCCAGCAGCGTAAAGATGTCTTGGTGGTTGCCGGTAAAAGAGAGACCTGGAGCGCTCATAGGGTTCAGCTAGAACGGCTGTAAGCAGTTTAGCCAGGGAAAAGTTAGGGATGGACTTCCCCATCGGGAAGAATTGTGCCTGTTAGATCTTTGAACCGATCCCATCCAGGATCGAGCACTGCATCCTTTAGGTTTGCCCCTCTTAGCCTGGTACCACTTAGGTTAGCCCCACCCAGGTTGGCGTCGCTCAGGTTGGCTCTGCTCAGGTTGACCCCGCTCAGGTTGACCCCGCTCAGGTTGGCTCTGCTCAGGTTGGCGTCGCTCAGATTGGCTCTGCTCAGGTTGGCTCTGCTCAGGTTGGCTCCGCTCAGGTCGGCCTCGCTCAGGTCAGCCTCGCTCAGGTTGGCGTTGCTCAGGTCGACTCCACTCAAGTTCTTCAAGTCGGCGTGACCGTTGACAATCTGCCAAACCAGCCGCCACTTGGCCTCTAGCTGAGTAGCTGCAGAAATAACTGCTCTTCTTAGATCAGCCTGGCTCAAGTCAGCTTGACTTAGGTCAGCCCCTTCCAACCTTGCTTCTCTCAAATCGGCTTGACTCAAGTCAGCCCCCTCCAGCCTTGCCCGGCATAGGTCAGCCTTGTTCAGCTTGACAAAGCTCAGGTCAGCCTTGCTCAGCTTAGCCCAGCTCAAGTCAGCCCTACTTAGGTTGGCTCCCCTCAGGTTGGTTCTACTCAGGTTGGCTTCACTTAGGCTGCTCTGGCTTAGCATAACCCCGCTCAGATCAGCCCCACTCAGGTTGGCTCCACTTAGGTTGGCTCCACTTAGGTTGGCTCCGCTCAGGTTGGCTCCACTCAGGTCGGCTCCGCTCAAGTTTTTCAAGTCGGCGTGACCGTTGACAATTTCCCAAACCAGTCGCCACTTGGCCTCTAGCTGGGTTGTGGCAGAAATAACCGAGCCTTCTAGGTCAGCATTTCTCAGGTCGGCATTGCTTAGGTCAGCATTTCTCAGGTCGGTGTTACTCAGGTCGGCGTTGCTCAGGTTAGCGCTGCTCAGGTTGGCCCAGGCCAGATTAGCCCCCCTCAGCTTGGCCGAGCACAGATATGCCTCTCTTAAGTTGGCTCGGCTCAGGTTAGCGCTGCTCAGGTTGGCCCAGGCCAGATTAGCCCCCCTCAGCTTGGCCCAGCGTAGATATGCCTCTCTTAAGTTGGCTCGGCTCAGGTTAGCCTCGCTCAAGTTGGCCCAACTCAGGTTGATTCCGTCTAAGTTAGCCTGGCTCAAGTCAGCCCGGCATAGGTCGACCCAGCTTAAACTTGATCCGCTCAGGTCAACCCTACTCAAGTTCTTGAAGTGGGCATGGCCGTTGACAATTTCCCAAACCAGTCGCCACTTGGGCTCTAGCCGGGTTGTGGCAGAAATCACTGAGCCCCTCAGGTCAACCCCTCTCAAGTCAGCCCCCCTCAGATCAGCTCCACTCAGGTTAGTCCCGCTCAGGTCAGCTCCGCTCAGGTTGGCTCCACTCAGGTCGACTCCACTCAAGTTTTTCAAGTCGGCGTGACCGTTGACAATTTCCCAAACCAGTCGCCACTTGGGCTCTAGCCGGGTTGTGGCAGAAATCACTGAGCCCCTCAGGTC
>ENA-ORXB01000271-ORXB01000271.1-sediment-metagenome-genome-assembly--contig:-NODE-271-length-118141-cov-10.426794_pt1 | contig 118141 bp, 113 predicted proteins | sample MGYA00237863_ERZ511475 | MGnify/ENA primary metagenome ERZ511475 (study PRJEB26305, sample SAMN06343858) | sediment metagenome | isolation source: hot spring sediment | place: Canada: British...
CTGAACGGGCATTACGCCGAACTGGTGCGCATGCAGTTCGCCGGCCATCCCGACCTGGAGCGCGAGACCGCCGTGCCGGCGTAATCCTCTCGCTCATTCAGGCAGGCTCCAGTGGGCGGGCTCGGGTGAGTCCGCTCGAAGCTTGGCCGGACATGCTCTAGCATGTGCCTGCAGCGCAAGCGATCTTCAGATACAGGTGCCCTATTTGCCGGCGATCATGCGTCGACGCCAGCACTCAGTAGCACCATCTTGCTTGTAGCTCGTGGAGGCGCCCACGCGGCGGAGCTATATGTACGCCGGGCATGCTCAATCGCTAGGGGCATGCCCCATGATCGGCGCCTCTCCCTCCGTGTGGAACTGTCCTAAGCGACGCTTCCGGTCCTGCTCTGCCGGCTCGTGCGTCTGTGGCAGTGGATATTTTGCCGGGTCGAGACCCGGACGCAGGAACACGTGCTTGGCAGCGAAGGTCCGGCCACGCCGGTGGATTTTATGCCATGCCTTTACCCGAGCGCGGCGAGAGCGGAGCGTCTTATGCGGGCGGTGGACCGGTTTGTTTGTCATCGCACGCTCCTCACCACGGTGACCGCACACTGCGCTCGAGGTCACGAGATGGTCCGGACAAGCTCGCGGAAGCGCTCCCAGGGCGTTGCGGCCCAGGTCTCCGTGGTGGCATGCCCGAAAGAGCGGATGATCACAGAGACCTTCGTGGCCGCTTCTATATCGGGCGCCTCAAAGATATCCACGTAGTCATACGGTCCGAGCACGGCGTAGCTGGCGATCCATTTCACGTCCGGGCACTGCGTCTTGAGCTTCTCGCTCACCTGCTGGCCGAGCTGCTCAAAGGCGCGCGGATCGGTAGTGGCCTCGGGGGAGAGGCGGGTCAGCATGACAAACGTCGCCATAGGACTTCCTCCCGTTTTGCTCAACGTAGTTCGCTCACGTATCTATGTGCGCTCCTGAAGCCAGCTTCTCCGTGCCCGCTTCGCGGCATCGACGCATGAGGCGAGGGCCCGCGGCAGCACCGTTCAAGCCCTGTCCTGCCCCGGTGCCCGGCCTTGCACCGGCACATGCGACCGGATGCAGGAGCATGACCGAAGGCCTGCCCTGGCTCGCCGGTCACGCTCCGCCTGTCGGGTGGGGTCAGCGGGCTTCCTTCACGGGGATGGTACGCCCGGCAGCCTGGGCCAGCTTCGGGAAGGTAATGGTGAGGATACCGTCGGCAAGCTGGGCTTCGGCTTTCTCCGTGTCCACCCCCGGCGGGAGCGTGATCGCCCGATACACTCGTCCGTACCGCCACTCGCGAGCAAAGTATTGCTCTTCTTTAACCTCGTGTGCAGCCTTGGTCTCGCCCTCGATGATCAGGGTGTTCTGCTCGACGCGCACCTTGAGGTTCTCCGGCTTGAGGCCGGGCACGACCGCCTGCACGACGATCTGGTTGTCCCGCTCATACATATCGATGGGGACGCGGCCTTCGATGGTGCGCACCAGGCGGCGCATTGGTAGCAGGCCCTCCTCAAGCAGCCGGTCCATGGCCTCGCGCAGCAACGTGAGCTCTCGCAGCGGTTCCCAGCGCTGAATTGCCATCGACGGACCTCCTTTCACTTCACTCATATTGCCTGCTCATTAATTTTCCTGCTCATTAATGCCATCGTTACTATGCATTAGTAACTGGTTAGCTATTATGTGTCCACCGCAAGGGGTGCGCTTCGTTCAGGCTGCGAGCAGCGCGCTCAGCGGCCTCTCCTGCCATCCGGGTAAAGGCCCTCGTACCACTCCTCCATTTCGTGCCACCCCTTATTATAAATAATTATTATTAAATTATTATTAAAATAATTTGTATTGATGGAGCCGTGCTCATATGGAGCCGAGCTGGAGGTTCCGCAGAGCCTAGACATGCCACGGCGCGCCGGCAGCAGTGGCAGGCAGCGTGATGGAGCATGCCCGCGAGGGCTAGGAGACGGAAGGGGGATCGCAGGGATTGGCTGCACGGCCACCGGCATAGCGGCCTCCTTGCCACCGGGTATCCTAGGCTATGCCTGTACGACCGGCTAGACACTGCCTTGCGCCACTGCATGGGCCCGGGACGGGTCACAGCACGGCAAGCAGAAACTCCTCCTCAAGGAGGCGGAGCATGTCCGCCGGCCACTGCTCGTGGGGATCCCCGACCGTGTTTGGAATGGCTCCGTGCGCCTTGTGTGCCCCTGGAGGGCTTACCAGACTCCTTTGCTTGTGTTAGCGTCTGTCAGCTTATGTCAGCGTATGTCTCAGATGACTTCAGTAGTCGTTCAGTAATCGAGTAGACGCGCTTGATGGCTCCAGGGGAGTGCCGGGTAAGGGATTCGAACCCTTACAGCCTTGCGGCCACCAGATCCTAAGTCTGGCGTGTCTGCCATTCCACCAACCCGGCGTAAGGCTGCGCCACTAAGCTCGGCAGCCATCTTCAAGTGTACCCAGCCGTCCAGGACAGCGTCAAACTGTGGCTACGCCGGCTTGACGCCGGGTACAGAATACGCTATGAAGCAGTCCTGACCGGGCTCACGGCACCCCGCGGAGGCTGGTGCGCCCGAGCCAGGACGGCGTGGCTCACGCCGTCCTTACCTCCCGGAGGAATGAATACCTATGCCGAAGAAGGATCCCAACAGCATTGGCTTCGCCGTCGTAGGGTACGGAGTCATTGGGGCACATCACTGCCGAGCAATCAACGAAGCGGTAGGCGCTGAGCTGGTCGCCATATGTGATATCGACGCAGAGGCGGCCCGCGCCGGAGGAGAGAAGTGGGGCGTCCCCTGGTATACCTCGCTCAGTGAACTCCTGGCCAATCCAGACGTCGATGTGGTCAACGTCTGCGTGCCGACGGGGCTTCACGCTGAGGTGGGCATTGCTGCGGCCCGCGCTGGCAAGCACGTGGTCTGTGAAAAGCCGCTCGACGTGAACCTGGAAAAGGCCGACGCGCTTATCCGCGCCTGCCGGGAAAATGGCGTGAAGCTGGCGGCGATCTTCCAGCGCCGGCTTCATCCGCTCAGCCGCCGTATCAAGGAAGCCGTGGACTCCGGCAGGTTGGGCCGCATCGTCTACGCCGACATTCATCTGTACTGGTACCGCACGCCTGAGTACTACGCCGGCGGCCGTCCGCCCGGCTGGCGCGGCACCTGGAAATATGATGGCGGCGGCGCCTGCATGAACCAGGGCATCCACTCGGTCGACTTCATCCAGTGGATCGTCGGACCGGTGCGCAGCGTCTTCGCCAAGACGGGCACGTTCACGCACAACATCGAGGCCGAGGATGTCGGCACGGCGACGATCCAGTTTGTGAACGGTGCCTTGGGCAACATCACCTGCACGACCAGCGCGTACCCTGGCTTAACCAACGACTTTCACCTGTTCGGAGAACGGGGCAGCATTGTGGTCCAGGACAACGACAAGGTGATCACCTGGCGTATTCAGCAGGGAGATGTGGCGAAGGAGAAGGCCGAAGAGGCGCAGATGCGCGAGTGGTACTCCGGCAGCCGGGAGTCGCCCGCGGCCGACCCTGTCGCCCTGGGCAGCGCCGGTAAGGACGGCCACACCATGCACATCGAGGATATGGTGCAGGCCATTCGTGAGAACCGTGATCCGGTGATCCCCGGCGAGCAAGCGCGGCACGCCATCGAGATTATCCTGGCTATGTATGAGTCTGCACGTACCGGTCGGGAGATTACCCTGCCGCTCTAGCGCGGGCCGCGCTGTGCAGGCCGGCAAAACCGGGGACGTGGTGCACCGAGACTTCCCGGGAGGAGCGATGGAGTGGAGCCCGGTTTCGACGTCCGTGATCCGGCCTTTTACACGCTGATCCCACAGGAGGCGCCGATCGAGCGCATTGCCGGGGGCTTTGGCTTCACCGAAGGCCCGGTGTGGCGCGGTGATCATCTGCTCTTCAGCGATATCCCGCGCAACCGCATCGTGCGCTGGCGGGAGCTGCCTGAGGGACCGGAGGTGACGACTTTCCGCTATCCCAGTGGGAACTCGAACGGCCTGACCCTGGACCGTCAGGGACGGCTTATCGCCTGCGAACATGGCAACCGGCGTGTCTCGCGCACGGAGCCGGATGGCTCCGTGGTGAGCCTCGCCGAGCGGTACGAAGGCAAGCGTCTGAATAGCCCTAACGACGTGGTGGTCAGGTCCGATGGCGGCGTGTACTTCACCGATCCACCCTACGGCCTGCGCAATCTGACCGAAGGCAAGGAACTGCCCTTCCAAGGGGTGTACCGCATTGAGCCGGATGGCCGGCTCACCCTCCTGGTCGATGACTTCGAGCGTCCAAATGGCCTGGCGTTCTCGCCCGACGAGAGGGTGCTGTACATCGACGACAGCGCCCGCCGTCATATTCGCGCCTTTGACGTCCGCCCGGACGGGACACTCACGAATGGCCGGATCTTCTTTGACATGCAGTCGCCGGACAGCGGTAGTCCGGATGGGATGAAGGTAGACGTGCACGGAAACCTGTTCTGTACCGGGCCGGGCGGCATCTGGGTGATAACGCCGGCGGGCCGGCTGCTGGGGCGGATCATTCCACCGGAGCAACCGGCGAACCTCGCCTGGGGCGGCCCGGACTGGAGCACGCTCTTCATCACCGCGCGCACCAGCGTCTATCGCCTCCGCACCACGACCACAGGGATTCGCGTCGGGGCGTGAGCAGTCGGGCGCAGGATGTCATGCATGATACGGCGTGCTGGTGGTATCAGTATTGTTGCTGCACACCAGTCAGCTGTGAAACACCGGCACGCCGGGTGCTTCGAGGTGGGCAACGGCGCGCTACGTCTTAAGCGGGGGAGGGGCAGGGGAGGCGAAGGGAAGGGGATACAAGGGGGGCGAAAGAGCATGCTCCTTGAGGTACGTGAAGGCGTCTTCGTTGATTTGCGCGAGGTTCTCGGCATCTTCGACCTGCGCACAGCCAGCCTGCCGGCCGGCGATGCCTTGGAAGCATCGCCCGAAGGCGGTCCTGGTCCGGCAGCGCTGGTGCTCACCGACCGCGGGGTGGTGGCGGCGGGTTGCGATCCGCCACGCCTGGCCCAGCGGGCACAGGCGCTGGCGGTCCGGGCGAGGCTCCGGCCTTCTGGGGAGTGACACGCTCGATCGCGCCCGCTTCCTCCAGGAGACGCAGGGCAGTGCGCACGGGCAGGCCCACAACATTCGGATAGGAGCCCCTGATGCGCTCGACGGGCCTGAACTGGGCGTTCTGGATCGCATACGCCCCGGCCTTGTCCAGCGGATCGCCGGTAGCGACGTATGCGGCGATCTCCTCGTCTGTGTAGGGACGCATCAGCACACGGGTGGTCACCGCCGCGGTGCGCTCCTGCGGCCGGCCAGAAGCGTCGGGGGCGATCACTGCTACGCCAGTGGTTACCCGATGCCAGCGGCCACGCAGGCGGCGCAGCATGGCCGCGGCGCCCTCCGGGGAGGCCGGCTTGCCCAGCACCTCACCATCGAGCGCGACCACGGTGTCGGCTGCCAGGACGGCAGCGTCGGGACGTTGCTGCGCTACCGCGCGTGCCTTTGCCAGCGCAGCCAGCACGGCGTAGCGGCGCGGCCCGCGGGCGGTGATGGCCTCCTCATCGGCGCCGGATGGCACGATGTCGAAGTGGAGGCCCGCAGCGCGGAGCAGTGCTTCCCGCCGCGGCGAGGCCGAGGCGAGCACCAGCGGCAGCTTCTGGCGATAGCGCACTCGCGTGCGTTGGCGGGATGTCTGTCCAAGAGTGACCGGGATGTCCTCGTGCACACTGGTCCGCATATTTTATTTTTATTTTTTTATTTTTTACTTTTCTTACTTTGTTTTAGAGCCGCCCCTGCAGGGCCAGCAGAGCGTCGCCCAGGTTGCTTACTGCCATCCCGCCGAGCTCAGGCCGCCACTCCAGACGCATGCGCTGGAAGTACTGCACGCGTACACCGGCTTCTATAAGCTCTGGGGTTGCCGGGTAGCCGGTCAGATCCAGGCCTAGGAGCTCCATGGCGAGGCGAAAGGGCCCGGCGGTGCTCATGCCGGTCTCCACAAACGCCAGGGCCTCGTCCTCGACGCCGGCCGGCGCGGCCTGTACAGACACTACTGCGCCGGCCATGGGCGAGGGCAGGTCGGGGCCAAGGCGTTGCAGCTGGAGGAATTCGTCGCCAAGCAGGCCAAAGAGCACCCGGCCATCCAGCTCAGGGTGCCATTCGGCGCGGCAGCGCTGGAACCACTGCACCGTCACGCCGCTTTCGATCATCTCGCCGGTGCGAGGATAACCGCACGTCGCCGGACCACCGACCAGGCGATAGGCCTGGAGAATGCCGAAGCTGACGTACTGATCGGTCACTGCAAAGTATACCTGCTGTGCGGGGATGGTCTCGAACTCTGCGGGTGTTACTGCCATCACCATGTAGATGCCTGACGCCTCGGCAGGAGCCGACACCACGCGGGCCGCCGGGTCGACGAGGGTTCCGCGCACGGGACGCCAGGCAGGCTGGGAGCCGGAGCGATCCAGTTGGGCGAGCACCAGCCGGCCTTCCTCGGCGCCCGGCGGCAGCAATGCCGGATCGTACGCCATGTGCAACGTGACAGCTTGAGCCGGTGGGAAAGAAGCCGCCGCGGTGTTGCCGGGCCAGGCGAGCTCTACCAAGGGGCTCATCGGGGAATGCACCGCGCCCTGCTCATTTGGAGCAGGGAACGGATCGATCAGCTCGCCGGCCCACGACACCGGCCGCGGCTGGCTGCGCCGAGGAGCCGTCTCTGTGACCAGGTGTAGCTCAGGCGGTGCAGGCGACGGCGGCGTTGCAGAAAGCCAGGCGATCGCACTCCCCGTCGCGCCGCGCAAGAGCGGGTGCCGGTCTGCAGCAGGGCGCTCCCCGGCAGACCGGCCCGCGGTCGCTACCGGTCCCGGCGCTGTCCCCAGGCTACTCCCGCCGGGGGCGGCCGCCCCCGGTCCAGGGACTACCGCCGGAGGCGCTGGAGCGAGCGCCGGTGGCCGCGTCTCCACCGGCACAGGGGAAGGTACCGGCGTCCGCGTTGGCGCGGCGGTACGGGTGGGAGTAGGCGTACGGGTAAGAGTAGGCGTGCGCGTGGCAGTAGGCGTGTGGGTGGGGGTAGGGGTGCGGGTAGGAGCGGGCGTTGCTGTTGCCGCATCGCTGCTTGCGTCCGATGTCGGCACGATAGTCGCTCCGGCGGTGCCGCTCAGCAGGGGTTGCCCGCCATAGGCAGCCTCGCTTTGACGCGGCGGCATGGTGCTCCAGGTGATCGAGGCCGGCGCATCGCGCAGCAGTGTGACGTAGAACGACGCCGCCTCGATCGTCCCTGTGGGGGCCGGGCCGGTAGTGCCGGCCGCATAGTCAATGGTGCCGCGCTCGGCGGATACGCTGTTCTGGAGCACCTGTTCGAACGGGCTCGTCTCGTGGGGCCGTAGCGCACCGATCTCCCGGCCGGCGCCATCGGTGATGCGCAGCAGTGCTGGGTCGTAGTGGAGGTAGAAGGCCACCGCCGCGACCGGCTGCCCTGGAGCGGAGACGACGATCAGGAGGCGTCCAGGCTGGCCCGGTCGGAGGCTGAGCGTGGCCGGCACAAGCGAGAAGCTCACCGGCTCCGCCGTGCGCGCGGATGGCGGTCCGAAGAGCTCCCCAGGGAAAGAAAGGACGGCCAGCAGCATGGCGAGCAGCGCGACGCGGCACAGGATCGTGCGCATGCGTCGGTGCCGCCTCGGAGCGCGCGCAGGGGCCTGACTGCTCCAGACCGGCACAAGCCTGCCACAGTTCTCGCCGGACACCTGATCCTCCCTGATCTGCCGGACGAAGCCGGCGGGGCTATGGGGGCATTGTGGAATGCAGGAGCCTGCCGGTCAATGCCGCTGGAGGTGCCGGCCTTGTACAGGAGTAGCCTGTTTTCCAGGTGGGTGCGGTTGACCAGCCGGAGTGTCGCGGCTAGAATGCGCCGCGGAGAGCTGCTACACGAGTGATTCGGAGTGGGGGAACCGAGCGCACGTGACGTCCCTCGATCGTATCGGCAATATCGGTAACCCTGGTAACGTTGATATCGAACATATCAAAAAAGAAGAAAAAGAAGAAGAGGAAGAAGAAAAGGTAGAGGACGGTGCGTTGCCGCCGGCGCGGCTGCGCCATGCGCGGCTACAGCGTCGGCCAAGCCCGCGGCCGGGTGAGAACGCCCTCAACCAGTGGGCAAAGACCGTCTCACCGCTGAAGGTGCTGCGCAACGGGGCCTGCATTTTAGCCTCACGCTATATGCCCTCGCTAGCGCTGAAGCGGTGGCTGCTCCGCTTAACCGGTATGCGTGTGGGGCGCAACGTGGCGGTTGGGCTGTTCGCCACGTTTGATATCTTCTTCCCCGAGCTCATCACCATCGGTGCGGAGAGCATCATCGGGTTCGACTCGGTGATCTTGTGTCACGAGTACTTGGTGGACGAGTGGCGGATCGGCCCGGTGGTCATTGGCGAGCGGGTGATGATTGGTGCGAACTGCACCATCCTGCCGGGCGTGGTAATCGGTGATGGAGCGATCGTCTCTGCCTGCAGCCTGGTGAACCGGGACGTTCCGCCCGGCGCGGTCGTCGGCGGCGTGCCGATCAAGCTCTTGCGCCCTGATTCGGCTGGGTAGGGCAGAGCGGGAGGCGCTGTGACGGGCATACGGCTGTGCCGCGCGCCGGGTCGTCACGGACTTTGTTAAACTTTGCACAAAGTTTCGGAACATGCTATACTCACGGCGGCAGCAGCCCTGGACCTGCCGGGGCCGCCGGGATCAAAGCGTATGCGTGGCGCGTGGCGAGCTGCAGCGCTCGCCCTGCAGATGGGTTTCTTAATTGTGACGCTTGCCGGCGCGGGCCTGGCGGCCGGCTTGCTGATCGATGGGTGGCTTGGGACGAAGCCGCTCTTTTTTATCGTCGGGTTGCTGCTCGGTCTAGCCTCCAGCTTCTACGCGCTCTACTATCTGGTCAAGGTGCAGGAGTAGGCGCGTTCACATGGTCTCTTGGCCTGGGCGTCGAACAGGGTTCAGGGCGATGCAGGGGGCGTGCGCATGAAAGTGGAGATCAGTCCGGCCGCTGAGACGCTGTTCCATATCGGGCCGGTCCCAATCACCAACACGATCGTCACTACCTGGCTGGTGATGATCGTGTTGATCGGCATGAGCTACTTCGCCACACGCAATCTCCAGCTTGTGCCGGGCCGGTTCCAGGGGATGCTGGAGGCGGTTATCGAGGCGATCTACAGTCTGGTCGAGGGGAGCACCGGCCGGTATGCCCGGACGGCATTTCCCCTGATCGGCACCTTATTCCTGTTTATCGTGACAGCGAACTGGATGAGCCTCCTGCCGGGCTTTACTCCGAGCGGGATGTTTGGCCCGGCGCTGTGGGTGACTGCCGAGCATGATCACCATCTGGTGCGCGTTCCGCTGCTCCGTGCCTCCAACAGCGACATTAACATGACGCTGGCGATGGGCTTGACCAGCTTCATCTTCATCCACTACTCCGGGATCCGCGTAAATGGGTTGCTCGGCTACCTGAAGCATCTGAGCACGCCGATCTTCCTCACCCCTATTAACGTGGTAATCGAGTGCTTCGTGCCGGTGTCCCTGTCCTTCCGGCTTTTTGGCAATATCTTTGGGGGGGATGTGCTCCTGACGGTGATGGCGATCCCGGTCGCTGCCCTGGTGTTCATGATCCTGGAGATGCTGTTCGGTCTCATTCAGGCATTGATCTTTTCGATCCTGACGGCGATCTTCGTTGGGCTGGCGACGGCGCACGGCCACGAGCACGAGGAGCACCACGCCCCCGCGCCGCACAGTGAGCACGCGCCGGCTGCCGAAGCGGTGCCGGCGGCGCATTAGTGCCGGAGGGCGAGGCGTGTGCGCCGGCGCACCATCCAGGGTGAGAAAATTAGGATGATAGAAATAGATGATAGAAAACAAAGAGGCGGGCTCGTCGCTCCTGCGTGGCTTTCCAGGCGCTCGCAGGGCGCACAGTGTCTACGCCGGCACCACGAGACGATGGCACCGAACAATGGCACCGATCAGCGGGCCGGGCGCGCGGGCCCCTGGTGCCGCGCCCGCAGGTGGCCCGCGTCCGGGTGGCGAGCGAGTGCGGTCGCTGCCCGAGGGGACGGTCGTGTACGACCGTCGGGTAAGAGCTACAGCTCAAAGGAGTGAGTGATCGATGTCCCCGGAAGTTGCGAAGCTCTTTGCTCCTGCTCTGGCGATCGCCTTCGGCGGCATGCTGCCGGCGCTGGCGATCGGGTTGTCCGTGCGGTCGGCGCTCGAGGCTATCGGGCGCAACCCTGAGGCGGAGAACGCGATCCGCACGACGATGATTATCGGCATCGGCCTGGCCGAGGCGGTGGCGATCTACGCCTTCGTGGTCGCCCTGGTGCTCATCTTCGTCGGGTAGGCGGTTTTTCCGGTCCACTGCGGTCTCTCCCGCGCGCCGCGCGGGAGAGACTGGCGAGCCCCGGCAGGTACGTGTGGCGGTAGGGGCTGGAAGGGGAGCACGAAAGAAGGCAGGCCGGCAATGGAGAAGCTCGGGCTTAATCCCATCGTTCTGGCAATTCAGCTCTTCAACTTTCTCTTACTGCTCTGGGTGCTTAACAAGCTCTTGCTCCAGCCGATCCTGCGCATGCTGGACGAGCGGGCCAACCGGATCCGCACGAACTTGCAGGAGGCCGAACGGCTGCGTGAGGAGGCCGAGCGGCAGCACCGGGAGTACCAGGAGCAGCTCCAGCGCGCTCGCGAGGAGGTGCGCGCCATGCTCGCTGAGGCAAACGCCCAGAGCGAGCGTATCCTGGCGCAGGCCCGCGAGCAGGCCGAGCGTGAGCGGCAGGAGGCGCTGCAGCGCGCCCATGCCGAGATCCAGCGCGAGAAGGAACAGGCTATCCTGGAGCTGCGCAACGAGGTGGCAAGCCTGGCTATTATTGCCGCCAGCCGCGTGCTGGGCGAGGAGCTTGATGAGGCCAAGCACCGGCGGCTGATTGAAAGTATGCTGCAGGATGTGCGGCTGGGAGACGGGCGGCACTGAGGAGCCGACCTGGTGCATACGTTACATCCAGCATACACGGCATACTGTGTTGCATACAGCGTACGAATGATTGCATGCCATACTCTGTAAAGTGACTGGTCCATGGCTCTGCGAGGCAGTGCGGCGAAGCGCTACGCCCAGGCAATTGCGCAAATCGCGAAAGAGCAGAACTCCTGGGATCGCTGGTACCAGGATCTGAATACAATTGATAAGCTTCTTTCCAATCGCTTGCTCCAGCAGTACCTGCGCAGTTCGCGCATCTCGGTCGACGAGAAGGTCGAGACGGTGCGGCGGGTGGTGGAGGGCGAGCTCTCGCCCGAGGCGATGAACCTGCTGCGTCTCCTGATCGAACGGCAGCGCACCGGGCTGGCGCACGAGATCCTGGTATGGTATGACCGCCTCGCCGATGAGGCGCGCGGGGTGATCCGGGCGCAGGTCACGACGGCGGTGCCCCTCACCGACTATGAGCGCGACCTGCTGCGCCGCTCTCTGGGCGGTCCAGAGGGCCGGCCGGTGCGTCTCACGGAACAGGTCGATCCGCTGATCATTGGCGGTATTATCCTGCGCATAGGTGACCAGTTAATCGACCACAGCCTGCGCACGCGACTTGTTGCGCTCCGCAACAGCCTGGTGCGCGGGTAGCGGGCCGGCTCGTCGTGGCGTGGATCGGGCGTAGCCGGTCAGAGGTGAGACAGGATACAATTATGCGCAACACGCCGGGGGTGCCGGTCGGGGTAGAGATAGACTGTCTGGCTGTTGGCAGCCCCGTAGAGTCTCTGCGGGTGGTTTTGCGTGAGAAGGCGCCCCACGCACCGGAGGGGGAGTAGAACGCAATGGGCATTCGATCCCAAGAGATTGCAGCGATTATCCGGCAGCAAATCCTCCAGGCCGATATTACGACGCAGCCGGTGAATGTCGGCACGGTCATCGAGGTCGGCGACGGCATCGCACGGATCTATGGGCTGTCGGGCGTGATGGCGTCGGAGCTGCTCGAGTTCCCCGGCGGCACCATGGGTATGGCGCTGAACTTGGAGGAGGACAGCGTCGGCGCCGTGATCCTCGGCCCGTTTGAGCATATTAAAGAAGGCGATGAGGTGCGCTCGACGGGTCGTATCGTGCAGGTGCCGGTCGGGGAGGCGCTGCTCGGCCGCGTGGTCAATGCCCTCGGGCAGCCCATCGACGGCAAAGGCCCGATTAATGCCACCGAGTACTCGGTGGTGGAGAAGATCGCGCCCGGCGTGGTGCGCCGCCAGGAAGTCAACGTTCCACTCCAAACCGGTATCAAGGCGATTGACTCGATGATCCCCATCGGCCGTGGCCAGCGCGAGCTGATCATCGGCGATCGCCAGACCGGGAAGTCGGCGCTCGTGATCGACACCATCATTAACCAGCGCGACACGGGCGTGAAGTGTATCTACGTGGCTATCGGCCAGAAGGAGTCGAAGATCGCCCAGGTGGTGGCAACCCTCGAGGAGTACGGCGCCATGGCGCACACGACGGTCGTGGTGGCCAGCGCGGCCGATCCGGCACCGATGCAGTACCTGGCCCCGTTCGCCGGCTGCACCATGGGCGAGTACTTCCGCGATCGCGGCCAGGACGCCCTGGTGGTCTACGATGACCTGTCGAAGCATGCGGTGGCATACCGCCAGATGTCGCTGTTGCTGCGCCGGCCACCTGGACGCGAGGCCTACCCAGGCGACGTGTTCTACCTGCACTCGCGCTTGCTGGAGCGGGCGGCGCGCCTGGCGGACGAGTACGGCGGCGGCTCGTTAACGGCATTGCCGATCATCGAGACGCAGCTGGGCGACTACTCGGCCTACATTCCCACGAACGTGATCTCCATCACCGATGGCCAGATCTATCTTGAGCCGGATCTGTTCTATGCAGGCATTCGCCCGGCGCTGAACGTCGGCCTGTCGGTGTCGCGGGTGGGCGGTAAGGCGCAGCTCCGCTGCATGCGTCAGGTCGCCGGTCGCCTGCGCCTCGACCTGGCGCAGTATCGCGAGCTGGCTGCGTTCGCGCAGTTTGCATCCGAGCTCGACCGTGTGACGCGGCAGCGCATCGAGCGCGGCCGTCGCATTACCGAGGTGCTGAAGCAGCCGCAGTATTCACCGATGCCGGTCGAGCAACAGGTGATGATCCTCTACGCGGTTACCAACGGCTACCTGGATGAGATCCCGGTGGATGATATCCAGCGCTATGAGGCGGAGTTCCACCGGTTTATGCAGCAGGTGCATCCGGAGATCGGCCGGGATATCCGCGAAAAGAAGGAGATCACACCGGAGACCGAGCAGAAGTTGATTGCGGCAATCCAGGAATTCACCAACAACGTTTTCCGCCCGTCGGCGGCAGCACGGTAGGCTGGGGCGATGCCAGGGACACGGGAGATCAGGCGGCGGATCCGCTCGATCACCAACACACGACAGATTACCCGAGCGATGGAGCGCGTGGCCGCGGCGCGACTGCGTCGCTCCCAACAGCGCGTGCTGGCGGCGCGACCGTACGCGCAGAAGATGCGCGAGGTGCTGGCCGACCTGGCCATGCACGTCGGCCCCGAGGTGGCCGCGTCGCACCCCCTGATGCAGCGCCGCGAGGTGCGCGCCATCGGGGTGATTGTGCTGACGACCGACCGCGGGCTGTGTGGCGCGCTGAACTCCAACACGATCCGTGCGACGCTGCGCTTCCTGCTCGATCGCCAGTCCACGCCGGCCCAGCTCGTGACCGTTGGGCGAAAGGGGCCGGAGCTGCTGCGCAGCGCGGCGGTGAATATCGTGGCGGAGTTTCGCGACCTGGGCGATCGGCCGACCCTGATCGATATCCTGCCAATCGTGCGCATTGCCATGGATGGCTTTGCCGATGGCAGCTTCGACGAAGTGCACCTGATCTATCCGCAGTTCGTCAGCACGCTGGTGCAGCGCCCCACGGTCCAACAGCTCCTCCCGCTCGCAGGGGTGCTGCCCGGCCTGATGGCGGGTGCGCCTGATGGACGCCCGCGGCGGGAGATCGAGTTTATCTACGAGCCGAACGCGCGCGAGGTGCTGTCACGGCTCCTGCCGCGGTTCGTGGAGATCCAGGTCTACCAGGCGCTGCTCGAGACAATTGCCTCGGAGTATAGCGCCCGCATGGTGGCGATGCGGAACGCCACCGAGAATGCCACGGAACTGTTGGAGGAGCTCCGGCTGAGCTATAACAAGGCGCGCCAGGCGCAGATCACCCGGGAGATCGTGGAGATCGCCACCGGCGCGCAGGCAGTGTCCCGGTAGGTGGTTCCGAGTGTTTGCCGAGGGAGAGCAGGCAGAGCCATGGCAGTAGGGAGAATCGTACAGGTCATCGGGCCGGTCGTGGATGTGGAGTTCCCGCCGAATGAGCTGCCGGCCATCTTGAACGCGCTGGAGGTGCAGCGCGACGGCCAGAAGCTGGTGCTGGAGGTGGCCCAGCATCTTGGCAATAACTGGGCGCGCTGCGTCGCTATGTCCAGCACCGACGGCCTAGTGCGCGGCATGGAGGTGCTCGACACCGGTGGTCCCATTACAGTGCCGGTTGGCCGGGCCACGCTGGGGCGTATCTTTAACGTCATTGGCGAACCGGTAGATGAGGGACCGCCGGTGGTGGCTGAGAAGCGCTATCCGATCCATCGTCCCCCACCGGAGTTCGTGGAGCAATCCACCAAGGTCGAGATGTTCGAGACCGGCCTTAAGGTGATCGACCTGGTGGCTCCCTTCACCAAGGGTGGGAAGACGGGCGTGTTCGGCGGTGCCGGCGTGGGCAAGACGGTCATCATTATGGAGCTAATCCATAATGTGGCCATGCAGCATGGTGGGTATTCGGTGTTCTGCGGCGTCGGCGAGCGCACCCGCGAAGGCAACGAGCTCTGGAATGAGATGCGCCAGTCCGGCGTGTTCGACAAGACCGTGCTGGTCTTCGGACAGATGAACGAGCCGCCGGGGGCGCGCCTGCGGGTCGGCCTGACCGGCCTGACCATGGCCGAGTACTTCCGCGATGAGGAGGGCCAGGACCTACTGGTCTTCATCGACAACATCTTCCGGTTCGTCCAGGCAGGCTCGGAGGTCTCCGCCTTGCTTGGCCGGATGCCCTCAGCGGTCGGATACCAGCCGACGCTGGGCACCGAGATGGGCCAGCTCCAGGAGCGCATTACGTCCACCAAGCATGGCTCGATTACCTCGGTGCAGGCGATCTACGTGCCGGCGGATGACATCACCGATCCGGCTCCGGCCACGACGTTTGCCCACCTCGATGCCACCATCGTGCTGGAGCGCTCTATCGCTGAGCTGGGCCTGTACCCGGCGGTGGATCCGCTGGCCTCGACCTCGCGTATCCTGGACCCGCGCATCGTGGGCCAGGAGCATTACGAGGTGGCGCGCGGGGTCCAGCGGGTGCTGCAGCGCTACAAAGACCTCCAGGATATCATCGCCATCCTCGGTATAGAAGAGCTTTCGGAAGAGGATAAGCGCACGGTGGCGCGGGCACGCAAGATCCAGCGGTTTCTGTCCCAGCCGATGTTCGTGGCCGCGGCGTTCCACGGGCGGGAGCCGGCGTACGTGCCGGTCCACGAGACGGTGCGCGGCTTTCGCATGATCCTGGACGGCGAGCTCGACGACCTGCCTGAGCAAGCCTTCTACATGGTCGGTACTATCGACCAGGCTATCGAGCAGGCGGAGAAGATGCGCTAGCGGTGGGCCTCGCCTCATGCCTGTCCTAGCCCCGGGTGCAGGCATGAGGCGAGGTACGCAGGGAGCAGCCTATGCCTGGCAAGCTCACGCTCGAGATCATTACTGCTGAGCGGGTGGTCTTCTCGGATGAAGTGGACATGGTCACCGCCCCCGGTGCCCTGGGGACGGTCGGGATCCTGCCGCGCCATGCGCCGATGCTCACCACGTTGGAGCCGGGGGAGGTGAAGATTGTCCAGAACGGTGAGGAGACCTTCCTGGCCATCGGCGGCGGCTTCCTGGAAGTGCGGGACAACCACGTTGTGATTCTGGCCGACTCGGCCGAGCGGGCTGAAGAGATTGATGTCCAGCGGGCTGAGGAGGCTCGCCAGCGCGCCCGTGAACGCCTGCGCGCCCGCGACACCAGCGTTGACGTTGAGCGGGCAGCGACGTCGCTGGCGCGGGCACTGGCGCGCTTGCGCGTCGCTGAACGCGCGCGCCGGCGCGGCCGAGTACCGGGCGCACCTTCTACTCCATCCGCAGAGTAGAGTCTGCGGATGAAGTGGGGTCCCGACACACGCTGCTGCATGCCGCCCCGCAGTGCTGCCGGCAAGCCCGCGTGGGTTTGTGGACCTGGCAGCCCGTGCCCGGCCCGGTCTACGCGTCCCCTGTTCGCCGGCACGACTCCTGCTCCATTCCCCCTGGGTGAGAGGCAAGCAACCTGGTGGAGTGCCTTTAGTCTGTCGCGCTTGTGCCTTCCATCGGGGACGGCTACGCGTACAATACATACGCGCACAGGCCGGTGACCCGCACACGGGGCCTTGGCCGCCCCAGCCGGCCATGCTATCATACCGCCACACACACGAGACGGCCTGCTTGCGGAGGTGCGCGCGGCAGCGCGGGGGGACGTACCGTGTCGTACATCGTCATCTGCGGTGGTCGTCGGCTCTCTGGTGAGCTCACCATCATGGGCTCGAAGAACGCTACGCTGCCACTCCTGGCAGCATGTCTTCTGACTGACGAGCCCTGCGTTCTGTCGAACATTCCGCTGGTCGATGATATCTTCACGATGGCCGAGCTACTCCGTCGGCTGGGCGCAGACGTGACGATCGAGGTGGCGACCCGTACGGCCCGCGTCTGTGCTGCCGGCCTACGGCGCTGGGACCCTGACCCTGAGCTCGTCCGCAAGGAGCGTGGCTCGTTCCTGGTTATGGGGCCGCTGCTGGCGCGCCTGCAACGCGCCTCATCGCCGCACCCAGGCGGCTGTGCCATCGGCGCGCGCCCGGTGGATGTCACAGTGCACGGCTTCCGCGCTATGGGCGCGCAGGTCCAGACTGCAGGTGGCTGGTACGACGCCTGGGCACCCCATGGCCTGCATGGTGCCAGCATCTACCTGGACTACCCCAGCGTGACCGGCACCGAGAACCTCATGCTGGCGGCGTCCCTTGCGCCGGGGCGCACGGTTATCAAGCATGCCTCGTGCGAGCCGGAAGTCGTGGCCCTGGCGGAATTCCTCACGGCCATGGGCGCACGTATCCGCGGGGCAGGCTCATCCTTCATTGAGATTGAGGGGGTGAGCCGCCTGCACGGGGCTGAAGGCCGGGTGATCCCCGACCGCATCGAGGCGGGGACCTTCGCCGCCGCCGCGGTGGCAACTGAGGGCCAGCTCTTACTCCGTGATGTGAACTGTGACCACCTTGAGCCGGTACTGTACAAGCTGCAGCAGATCGGCGCCTGTACTGAATGCCGCGGCAATGAGCTGTTCGTGAGCGGCCGCCGGCCCTTCCAGCCGGTCGAGGTCCAGGCCATTCACTTTCCCGGCTTTCCCACCGACCTGCAGGCGGTTTTTGCAGCACTCCTGACGCAGGCCGAGGGGGTCAGCATCATCCAGGAGCGTGTGTACGAGAACCGCCTGCTTTATGTAGATGAGCTGCGCAAGATGGGCGCGCAGATCGTCGTGCGCGGCCAGCGCGCCGACATCTATGGCCCAACCCCTCTCTACGGTGCCGCTGTGCGCGCGCTGGATTTGCGCGCTGGGGCGAGCCTGATTGTCGGTGGTCTTGTTGCTGACGGCGAGACGGTTATCGCCGATGTGCACCATATCCAGCGTGGCTACGAGGACATCGTTGGCCGGCTTGCCTCTTTGGGGGCGGATATTCGCCTGGTTGAGCGCCCGGCAACAGCCGTTGCTCCTGCCGGTGGGTAGACAGCCGCTCGAGCCGGCAGGACATGGTATACTGAACCTGTTGTGGTTATGCCCTAGCGCGCGGTGTGCTAGATAGAGCCAAGCAATAATTCTGTTATGTAAATTTTTGCAGAGCTAGTCGTTGTGCCGTTATAGTGGCCCGAGTGCTGCATTAACTGTTCAATTCCACGCTCTCACACCCGATGTTCGGCAAGCAGATTGGGATTGACCTGGGCACCGCGAACGTGCTGGTATACGTTCGCGGTCGTGGCATTGTCATTAACGAACCTTCCGTCGTTGCGATCTCAACCACGGATAACCGTATCGAGGCTGTCGGGGATGACGCCCGCCAGATGCTCGGCCGCACACCCGGGACGATTAACGTGGTGCGGCCGATGCGGAATGGTGTTATTGCGGATTACGTCATCACCGAGGCCATGCTACGGTATTTCATTAATAAAGTATGCGGTCCGCCGTGGCGCCGGCTGGTGAAGCCGGATGTGGTTGTCTCGGTGCCGGCCGGGGTGACCGACGTGGAACGGCGCGCCGTGCATGATGCTGCCCGGGCGGCCGGGGCACGGCAGGCATCGTTGATCCCCGAGCCCCTGGCCGCAGCGATCGGCGCGAATGTGCCGATCTCTAGCCCGAGCGGGAACCTGATCGTTAACATCGGTGGCGGCACGACCGAGGTGGCTGTGATCTCCCTTAACGATATCGTCGTAGTGAACTCGGTCCGCGTGGGTGGGAACAAGATCGACGACGCCATCGCCACCTATATAAAGAAAAAGTACAACCTCATGATCGGCGAACGCACGGCCGAAGAGGTAAAGATTGAGGTGGGAAGCGCGCTGCCGCTTGATCCGCCGCTGACCGTGGAGGTGCGCGGCCGCGATCAGGTCATGGGCCTGCCGCGCACCATCACCGTCACCTCAGACGAGATTACCGAGGCCATTGCCGAGCCGGTCGAGCAGATCGTGCAGGCGGTCAAAGATGTCCTGGAGGTTACGCCGCCTGAACTGGCCTCGGACATCATTGACAAGGGCATGGTGATGACCGGCGGCGGCTCGCTCTTGCGGAACCTGGATAAGCTCTTGACGCAGGTGACTGATATTCCGTGCCACGTCGCTGAGCATCCGCTTACTTGTGTCGCCATCGGGACGGGCATGGCGCTCGAACACTTCCATGTGCTCAAGAAGAGCATGATCCTGGCCGGCTAACACACAGGGGGATATCCGTCTCGGCGTGTCGAACGGGGCAAGGGAGGCAGAGGCGATGAGGGGCGATCCAGAGGTGATGGGACCGGATGCCGGTGCGGATCATCGGCTCGGGCGCAGAGGACTGGCGGCCTCGCCGGAGGACGTGCGGGCGTGGATTGCCCGGCAGCCGCCGACCCAACGCATTACTGCTGAGGCACTTGCGCAGCACTTCCATCTTGGCGATGAGGACGAGCCCGGCTGGTTGGCGCAGTTCCTCCGTGAGTGTCGTGAGCGCGGCCCCTATACGCGCAACCACGCCTTGGCTCGGTTTGCCGCCATTGCAGCCCAGTACGAGCATCTCGGCTAGTGCTCCTGGGGTGGGCATGGGACACGAGTAGGCTTCTCGCGCGTGCTTCAAGGCCTTCTGGGTGGAGCGCGAAGACAGCCCACCTCTCTGTTGCCGCAAGCGCCCCTGCTCCAATGCTCACCCGGTCTCTTTAAGAACTTGAAAACTTCAGAACTTTAAAACTTCTAGGATTTCTTTTTGGATTTTGGGAAAGGAATTCTAGGATAGAAACAGTTCAATCACCGGCACGGGAGTATCGGGTTTTATGACGGGCAGTGTCAGGGTCAGCGTCCCGCCGGCATCCTCGGTGAACGGGATCTCTGAGGCGTCGTTGAGAAGCTGCGCGTAGGCGACCTTGCCAGCAAAGCCATCGAGGTGGAGATGCCGGAATGGCCACGCAAACACGTGCACGTATATCCGCCGCGTCGTGGGGTTATAGGTCAGCCGGCAGTCCTGTGGGGTGGCAAACTCTGCAGGAGCCTGGGTACAGCCGTAGATGGAGCGGCTATGGTACTTCATCCATGCCCCGATGCCGGCCAGCCGATCGCGGGCCCGCTGGTCGAACTCGCCGCGCGCCGTGGGCCCGACGTTGAGCAAGAGGTTGCCGCCCTTGCTCACGGTATCGACCAGCAGGCGCACCAGCATGTCCACACTCTTCCAGGTCGCCTCGTCGCGGTGGTAGCCCCACGAGCCTGAGAAGGTGTGACAGGCCTCCCAGACCACCGGCTTGCCATCGATGTGGACCCAGCTGCGCGGCACCACCTGTTCGGGCGTATAGAAGTCGCCGGGCACGTCGGCGCGGTTATTCAGCAGGATCTCCGGCTGGAGCTCCCGAATCATCGCCACGAGCTTCTCGCTCTGCCAGTCCTCCCGTCCCTTCCCGCGTGACCAGTCCCAGTCGCGCTGCGGGTACGAGAAGTCTAGCCATAGGATGTCGATCTTGCCATAGTTCGTCAGCAGTTCGCGCACCTGGCCGTGCAGGTACTCGGCGTACTTGCGGATATCCCGATGTTTCTCGCGCTCGCGGAATTCGAGATCGTCTCGCTGTGGGTGCAGGCCGTCGATCGGGAACTCGGGATGGTGCCAGTCGATCAGCGAGTAGTAGAAGCCGATCTTGAAGCCCTCAGCACGGAAGGCATCGACGAACTCGCGGATCAGGTCACGTCTGGCCGGTGTATTAGGCGCCTTATAATCCGTCAGCTGCGAATCAAAGAGGCAGAACCCATCGTGATGCTTGGTGGTAATGACGGCGTAGCACATCCCCGCCTGTTTGGCGATCTGCGCCCATTCTCGTGGGTTATATAAGTCCGGGTCGAAATGATCGAAGTAACGCTGGTACTGCTCATCCGTCATGTGCTCGCGGCTCTTCACCCATTCGTGTCGCGCCGGCAGCGCATAGATACCCCAGTGGATGAACAGCCCGAAACGGTCGTGCACGAACCAGTCAGAGCGTCCAACGGTGGGCTCAGGCTGCGGGATCATATGCTGTACCCTGCGCTTTGACGGTATTGTCGGTTGCTCGCACTCGTCACACGGTATCGCTTAAAGTACCGCTTGCCGGAAGGGCACCGCGTGCAGCAGGTATAGTAGCAAGATGGTCTGGGCGAGGCAACAGGAGGCCGCGCGGCTTTAGAGGCAATACTCCACAGTCGCCTGTTACTCTGGGCGAGGGCGGTGATACGCCTGCTGGGGCAGCTGCGGCATTGTCGCACTCAGGTTACTCCGGCTGAGCGACCTGATACGGCTGCCCGCTCTCCGCCGACGTATATGCCCCGAACACTAGCTCAAGCGTGCGCAGGGTGTCACGGCCGGAGGTCTCCGGCTCGCGCCCGGCGCGCAGGCATGCAACCCAATGCTGCTGGATGCGGACCACACTTTCCTGTACCGCTTCAGCCGGCGGCGCGCTCCAGGGGTAGATATGTGGCGCCGCAGTAAACCGGCGAACACCCTGCGGGCCGGCCACGGCGATAGCGTAGTGTGGCCCGAGCGAGGCTGAGCCGTCCACGCCCTCCAGGTGCACGAGCGTCTGGGGAAAGAGCTCCTCCGCGAGCCTGGAGGCGAAGCTCATATCCACGAGGCATGTTGCCCCGCTCCTCATCGTGAGCATGATCGTTGCCACGTCCTCGCCTCGAATGCGCGGGTTGATACGCTGGATATGGCAGTACACCTGCGCGGCCTCACCCATGAAGAAGCGCGCGAGGTCAAGGAGGTGCACTCCGAGGTCGTAGATGATGAAGCGTGGGTCGGTGGCAAGATAGGGCTGGTTGGCGTAGACATCGACGGCGCTGCGAAAGGTGATGCGGCCGAAGAACAAAGGGCCCGCCTCCGCCGCGGCCTCCTTGAGCGCGCGCATCGGCGTCTGCCAGCGGAAATTCTCGTGCACCATGAACTGCACCCCCGCCGTGCGGCAGGCCTCGACCAGTGCCCGCGCGTCGTCCAGGCTCGGCGCAAGGGGCTTTTGGCAGATGACGTGGACGCCGTGGCGCGCGGCCAGCTCAACCAGTGGGCGGTGGGCGGCCGGCTGTGTAACGATGTCCACGAAGTCCGGCTGCTCTGCTCGGAGCATCTCCTCCGCGTCGGCATAGGCGCGCGGGATGTTGAACTCTGCGGCGTACGTCCGTGCCCGAGCGAGGTCCAGGTCACATACAGCGACGATGCGCGCGCCTTCCACTTCACCCCACCCATGAAGGTGGTTCCGCGCAAAGTAGCCGCAGCCGATGAGCGTGCCACGTAGCTCCTCCATGTCTGTCCTCTCTTTTCTTTTAAAATAATAATTTTTTTCTTTTAATCTTTATTATTTTTTCTTTTACTCTTATCGGTTATATCGGCGCTTCGAAGCCACCATGCTCCGTGTGTAGATCTATGCGTTCTCGATGCAGCAGTATGCGAATGGTCGGAGTTCCACGAGAAGATCACCGTGAGGCGCGGTGAGTGTCTGCCAGGCGCTGATACGGTAGGTCTCCGGCGTGCGCATCGCCGGCAGCGCAGTGGTCTCGTCCAGGCTGCGCAGGCGTACCCGGCGACCCAGCAGGGGGCAGCGCACGCGCACACGCTGTTCCGCAGGACCGAGGTTGGCGAGCATGACCCGCACGCGGTCATTGCGTTGGAGGGCGAAGCCCTCGAACTGGAGCGGTGCGCTTGAATGTGCAGGCAGCACGGCGCCTTCTTTATACTCACCGGCGTCGGCAAGCACATGATACAGCGGGAACACGGCGCCCGGCAGCGAAGGAAAGCGCTGGGGCATAGGCGAGCCGGCCTGGGTCTCCATTACCCCGCGCCAGCCGGTTGTCTCATAGTAGGTGACGCTGTAGACGCCGCTCTGTGCCAGGTACTTCAAGCTGCCGAGGGTCCAGCCGGCACCGAAGAGCGACATCTGCCGTACATCCACCTGCGGCGGTAGTTCACCGGGGGCGGGCTCAGGGGCCGGGCCCGTGGCATTCGGGTTAAAGCGCGGCCGCAGGGTAACCGGCGTAATGGCGATCGGCACGGTGCCGGTGAAGCGGCGAGCGCTCACCACCGTCTCTGCCTGGATCTCCAGCGTCTCGACCAGGGAGGCGTTGTCGAAGGCGTGCACCTGGGGAGTGATCGAGTAGCACAGCAGGTCAAGCTCCTCGACCGGTGGTGGTTGCCTGTTCAGCTCGGTAAAGTAGGCGTTGGTGCCTGCACCGAGTTTGGCCTTCGCGGTGCTGCCCGCCAGATAGCGACGCGCCAGCCGGATCCAGGGCAACGTCGTGGTCTTCTCAGCCACGTGAAAGATCAGCCACTGTGCCACGGGAGGGCGAAGCTCCGAGAGGGCAGCGGCAAGGGCGGCCAGCTCATCCTCAGCTGCGTCTGTTAAAAAGATAGCCAGCTCGAGCGATGCGCCAAGGGCGGCTGCCTCAGCGGATGCCTGCTGCAGGAGCCCGCGCCAGCCTGGCGTGCCGAGCAGGAGGTCGGCGCGCAGGAGGTCGAGATGTAACGCGCGCAGCCGGGCCTGCTCAGAGGGAGGGAAGACGCTGTCCATGGGAGGCCATGCCGAGGCCAAGACGCGGCAGGCGCGCAACCGGCGTATCGCCTACCACCAGAACCCGCTCGGTGGATGCTGCCCTGGGCCCAGCATGGAGAACACCCTCTAGGACCGGAGAGGGACGTTCCCCAGAAGGACGCTTCGCAGCCGGCTCGCCCGCCGCAGACCTGGGAGGCGAAGACTGCCAGGTCAGGCGAACCGTCTGGCGAATGCGCGTCCCGACCTGCACCTCCACCGGAAAAGGCAGCCGCAGCGGCGTGCAATAGGTCTTGAACGAGCCGTCCGTCCAGTTGCGCTGATCCTCCATCTCCCAGAGTTCCGGTGGTTCGCCTTCGAACTGTACAACTGCCCATGCGCTCGGCAAGACCTCGTGTGCCAGGGCGCAGATGTCTATGAAGGGCTGGTGGGGCGCGATAGAGCGTGGAAACGTTCCTTGCTCCCACGAGCCGTCGGGATGCTGGACCATGCACGGGCGCCCGGCGCACTCGCGCACAGGATGCAGCACACAGAGGCCAATGCGGTTGCGCAGAAACGTTGTGACGGCCTGTCCGTCCATGGTGCAGGTGAGCGTGCCTGCCGGTGTGCCGGTGATCGAGCCATGCCACTGGAAGACAATCTCGTTCTGCCGGCACTCGACGTCGAACGTCAACTGGAAGGCATCTGGCTCCTGCTGCAGCTGTAGGTTTGACAGACGTGGTGGCACAGTGCCCCAGTTGCGGTCCCGCACTGCGGCGTACACGCCACGGAGCACCTCGTGGTCGCCGAGGCGGATGTACCGCAGGAATGCCGTCGCCGGCTCGAAGAGCATGGTGAGCGGCCCCGCGCGCAAGGCGATGGGTTCAGGCAGAGGTGTGTCGGAGCCATAGTACAACACCGTTGGCGGGAACATGCCGGGATACTCCTCTCGGGCTGTCTGTACCATAACCGGTGCAAGGTATACACCGTCCCGCCGGGCTGACCTAGCCGGGCCCCTGCAGTATACTACGCACAGCAGTCCGGCCATGCCCGGCAACGCCAGGGAGGCGAACGATGCCCCAGCCGTTTGCGCTCTTTGACTGTAACTGTATGGTCGGGCGCTCCCCGGTGCGGCAACCAGGCGCCTTCTTCACGGTTGCCGGCCTGCTCGAAGAGATGGACCGCGTGGGGATCGAGCAGGCGCTGGTATACTCGAGTGTTGCCCAGCACTACGATCCGGCCACAGGCAACCGCCTGCTTTTGGACGAGCTTGCTGCCGCAGGCTGGCCGAAGCGCCTGCATCCCTGCTGGGTCTTGCTGCCGCATACGACGCATGAGATGGGTGCGGATAGCGCCGAGGTGGTGGTTGAGCGGATGCTGGCTGCCGGTGTGCGTGCGGCGCGGCTGTTCCCGACACAGCATCGCTTCTCCCTGAGCGACTGGTGTGCCGGCCCGCTGTTGCGGGCGCTCGAGCGCCACCGCGTGCCTGTGTTCATCGACTTCGGCAATGTACATTGGAGCGACCGCAATACGGATTGGGACGCGCTCTACCGCCTGCTGAAGGACCATGCCCGACTCTCTGTCGTGCTGGTGCACGAGGGCATTGGCTCAGACCGGTATCTCTACCCCTTGCTCGAAGCCTTCCCTGATTTACTGATCGAGACGTCGTACTATCAGCCGCACCGCGGCATCGAGGCGATCTGCCGGCGCTTTGGGCACGAGCGGCTTCTCTTCGGCACGGGAATGCCGGTCTGGGCGCCTGGCCCGGCTGTCAGCATGCTCGCCTACGCCGATATCTCCGCTGAAGCCCGCCGCGCCATTGGGAGCGAGAACCTGCGCCGGCTGCTAGGAGCGGTCTCATGAACGGAATGGCTGCCTGGTATGCTTCTGAGCTCCTGCGCCGCGGCCGGCTCGGCGAGCGGCTGGACGGCGTACTGGTGATTGATATTCATGTGCATCTCGGCCCAGCCGACCGGCTGCACATCTCGTTTAACGATGCTGCCGGGCTGGTGCATGCCATGGACCGCATCGGTATCGACCGGGCGTGCATCTTTGCCGGGGCCGGCATCGGCCCTGATTATCGCCTGGGCAACGACCTCACTGCCCGCGCTGCTCAGCAGTTTCCGGACCGCTTCATTCCCTTTGCGGTGTTCAACCCGAATTATCCGGAGGACCTCTCTGCGGAGATCGAGCGTTGCTTTGGCATGCTCGGCATGCGCGGCATTAAGTTGCATACAGGCTTTCACCACTACCCGGTGGACGGGCCGAACTACCGGCCGGTGTTCGAGTACGCCAACGCGCGCGGCCTGGTGGTGATCAGTCATGGCTGGGGTGGCCCGGGCGTGCTGGAGCGGCTGGCGCAGGAGTATCCCAATGTTGCCTGCGTGGTGGCACATGCCGGCGGGAACTGGGATGGTCGGATGCCTACCGAGGCGATCCAGGTGGCACGCCGGCGCGAGAACGTGTACCTGGATCTGGCCTCATCGCTCGTGCCGTATGGCGGCCTTGAACGGGCCGTTGCGGTGGTCGGTGCGGGGAAGCTTCTTTACGGCTCCGATATGCCCTGGATGGATGCTGCCTACCAGCTTGGCCGCGTGCTGTTCGCCAAGATCAGCGACCGTGAGAAAGAGCTGATTTTAGGGCTCAATGCCAAGCGAGTGCTGAAGCTAGAGGAGTAAGGGCCTCACCCCCGGCCCCTCTCCTGCAGCGCAGGAGAGGGGTACAAGGGTAAATGAAGGAAATAAGGAGGTTGCCATGATAGGTCGAATAGCGATGGCACGGCGGGAGATGCTTGCTCTAGGGCTCACCGGCATGCCCCTGCTCAGCGCCTGTGCCCAGCGTGTTGAGGCGCCTGGCGTGCGCCAACGCCGTGGCCCAAGCACGATAGTATGGACGAGCTGGGCCACGGACGACTTGGGCAAGAACCGCGTGCAGGAGCAGGCCGACCTGTTCATGCAAGAGTATCCCGAGATTACGATTGACATCCAAAACTACCCGAGTAGCGGCTACCTCGATAAGGTGATCGCCCTCCTCGCTGCGGGCACCGGGCCTGATGTCTTTCGCGCCAACCCGAACTCGGCGATCGGCATGCTTGACCACGTGCAGGAACTTGATGGGCTGCTGGCGAAGGAGAAGGGCACCTGGTGGGGCAGTAAGGATGTGAAGCCCGGTGTGATGGACTGGGGTCGCTACCGCGGCAAGATGCTTGGCTTCCCCATGGGTACCGGAGCCTATTATGCCTTTCATGTTAACAAAGATCTATTCGATAAGGCGGGTTTGCCGTATCCGCCGGAGAAGTACAACGATCCATCCTGGACCTTCGACCGCGTGCTCGAGCTGGCCAAGGCACTGACGGTGCGATCGAGTGATGGGGTGGCCGAGCAGCTGGGCATCGACCGCGGCATGAGCTGGTCGTTCCTGCATCCCGTGGTGATGAGCTGGGGCGGAGACTACTTTGACGAGAATACCGGCGAGTTCAAGTGGCACGAACCAGTAGCCACCGATGCTATTCAGTGGATGGCCGACCTGTTACATAAACACCGCGTGGCCCCGACGCCCGAGGAGGCGCGGGCCGGCGTGGGGAACTTTGTAAACGGCAAGTTGGCGATCCGCTGGTCAACGTTTAATCTGGCTATGTACCTGATTAACGACGTCGGAGAGCGCTTTCGGTGGGATGTAGCGCCGCCGCCTCGCTTTGGTGCCCGGCCGCCGCGGCTGTGGTTCTATGTGAGCTGGTGGGTGTTGAACAGGGGCACGCGCAACCTGGAGGATGCCTTCCTCTTCGACTACTGGGTAAGTGGTCCAAAGGGCGAGCGCGTGTCAGTCGAATATGCCTGGAGCATCCCGCACTTCTACAGCCTTGATGCAAAGCTTGGTTTACGCATGGGGCAGAAGAAAAACTTGACTGTCGCGCTGGATTGCTTGAATTACGTAGCGAAGTCGCGGCCGGAACTTAATCGCGGCTATGACGAGGCGATGCGCGTACTCGGTCCAGCTCTGGCCCGGGTGGCGAACGGTGAGACGACAGCCAAGCAGGCGATGCAGCAGATCAAGCCGGAGATGGACCGGCTGTTGCGCGCCGGCCTGGAAAGGTAAAGCAGGACCGGTACGCTGAGCCGCAACACGTGTACGAGGGGAGCCGGGCACAATCCAGCTCCCCTCTCAGTTCCTCATAGGAATAAGTGAATTAACTTGTGAAGTAAAGGATATTATATTAAGCCCTAGCGCGGCGTGCCAGCAGCCGGCCAAGCGCCATCAGGAGGATCCCACTCCCCAGAACAGGCGGGACGACTCCCGCATCCGGCAGGTAGCCGCCGGCGCGCGGCAGGCGAACGACGGCCGGCGCTGTGACACGACGGACCGGGCGCGCCATCCGTGCGGCAGGAGCGCGTGGGGCAGCGGGCCGCGGGGCGACATACGTCGTCGGAGGTGGCTGCCAGCCCTGTGCCTCGGCCGCAGGCGCAAACACGGTCAAGTTGCCCAGGAGTGCAAGAGTGGCGAGAGGCAGAGCAATCCGCCGCATCGCTCCTTCCCTCCCTTCCGTCAATCCCTTGCCTCTATGGCCCCGCCCTTCAAGGGGGCTCGCGTGAGCTGAGCGACGCCGACAGGCCACGCCATGCGCCGCAAGGCTATCCGACATTCGCGCATGGGCGGCTCGAAGGCTGTGCCCCCATAGACGGAGTACACATAAAAATTACAAGCGTGCCCTGCCCGCCATGCGCTATATCGGCTGTGAATTTTGCATCTTGGACGAGCAGGTGTCTGTCACCGCCACCGCCTGCGCAAGCCCAAGGCGGTCCAGGGAGGACAAGACGCTGCCGCTGCCCTCGCTACCCCTTGATTCCGGTGAGGGTGATGCCGCGGATGAACGTCCGCTGGGCGAAGAAGAACACGATGATCACCGGGAAGGTGATCAGCACCGAGGCGGCCATGAGCATGGCCCACTCGACGTCGAACTCCGAGCGGAACTGCTGCAGGCCCAGCGAGAGGGTGTAGAGCTCCTTACGGTTAAGGTAGATCAGCGGGCCGAGAAAGTCCCGCCAGGCGCGCAGGAACTCGAAGACGATCACCGTAGCCAGGGCCGGCTTTGCCAGCGGCAGTATGATGTTCCAGTAAATGCGGAACTCGCTGGCGCCATCAATGCGCGCGGCATCGGTGAGCTCTTGGGGGATGGTCATGAAGAACTGCCGCAGCAGGAAGATATAGAACGCACCACCCAGCCAGTGCGGCACGATCAGCGGCAGTGGCGTGCCCACCCAGCCCAGGGTGCGGAAGACCAGGAACAGCGGGATCAGCGTCACCTGGTACGGCAGGAAGAGCGTGGCCAGCGTAAGGCCGAACAGAACGTTCCGGCCCGGCCAGGGAATGCGTGCCAGGCTATAGGCCACCGGCGGACAGGAGACGAACACCCCCAGCGCCGCCAGCACGGCGATCACGAGGGTGTTTTTTAGATACGTGAAGAAGGGGATGAACTGGACCGCCCGCGGGTAGTTCTCCCAGACAAGCCGGTCCCAGACATCCGGGGCCTGGAAGGGCAGCCAGAGGGGCGGGATATGGTAGATCGCCGTCTTCGGCTTAAGCGAGGTAGCTACCATCCACCAGAACGGCATCAAGAACGTCAGGCCTACTGCGGTCAAGAAGGCATGCAAGAGAACCTGTAGGACCAGCCGGCCCTGAGGCGTACGGTGCCAGGACGTGGCCGCGACCCGCCGGCCTGCCGATAGGGACGTAGCGTGGCCCGGCGAGAGGGCCACGGAGGGTTGCGCCCCACCCGCCGGCAGTGGCGCCGGCCGGTGTGCGATGCCGGCTCGCCTCGCTGCATGCGGCCGGCCAAGCCGGCAATGCCATCGCAACGATATAGAGGGAACAGCCATCGTTCGCATCGCCTTGTCTCAGCTGCTAGCGTGTCTCGCCGCCGTAGTAGACCCAGCGCGCCGAGGTGCGGAAGATGATCACGGTGAGGACAAGCGCGGCCAGGAACATCAGCCAGGCCATCGCCGACGCCACACCGAACTTAAAGAACACAAACGCCTGACGATACAGCAGCATTGAGTAGAACATCAACGCGTTGGCCGGCGTGCCCAGCCCGCCCGTCAACACGTAGGGAATAGTGAAGAACTGGAGCGTGCCGATCAGGCTGGTAATGAGATTGAAGAAAATCACCGGTGTGATCATCGGAATAGTGACGTGCCACAGCCGCTGCCACCAGTTCGCCCCATCTACTGCCGCGGCGTCGTAGAGGTCCTGAGGCACGTCCTGCAGCCCGGCCAGGTAGATCAGCATGTTCTGACCGGCCAGCCAGAGATTGAGCAGCACCAGGGTCGGCTTGGCCCACACCTGGCTGGCCAGCCAGCCGGGGCCGGCGATGGGATGACCCAGCAGCTTTGGAATGAACTCGATGAGAGTATTCACCGTGCCATATTGGGGGTTAAACATCTGCACCCAGACGATGGAGAGGGCGACGTCTGGTACCAGCACCGGCAAGAAGTAGATGGTGCGGTAGATCGCCTGGCCGCGGATATTCAAGTTCAGCAGCAACGCCAGCGTCAGCGCCCAGACGATGCCGAGCGGGATCGCCACGACGGCGTAATACAGTGTGTTATAAACGCTGGTCCAGAACACAGGGTCCTGGCCACTCAGCATGAAAGTGTAGTTCTCCAGGCCCACGAAGCGGGCCGCCTGGAGGCCATTGTAATCGTGGAAGCTAAAGTAGAATGCTGCGGCAATCGGGTATGCATAAAAGAGTAGCAGACCGGCGATCCATGGCGAGGCGAAGAGTAGCCCGGCAATGGTATTCCGCACCGTTGTTGGGCTAATCCGTCGCGCTTGTGCCCGCACTGCCACCGAGGCAAGTTCAGCCATGCAAATGCTCCTCTATCTGGAGGCCCCGAGTGGGTGCAGAAGCTTGCCTCTGCACCCACTCGGCGAGCACGGCAAGAGGTCTTATTTCGAGAACTTCGCCAGCTCTCGATTGACGCGCTCGGTGACGCCATCGAGGAGCTGCTTGGGCGTACCCTTGCCGTGGATAGCATCGTCGGTGGCAGTCGCCAGCTCCGTCCAGAGCATCTGGCCCACAGGAATGTTCGGACGGAACCGTACGATATCCTTCAAGGCCAGGAACTTGCGCCAGCGCGGATCAGTACTCTGGAACTGCTTCTCATCGAAAAGCGATAGCAGCGTGGGCACGCGGGTGAGGGCCTGGACATAGATCTTCTGTCCCTCAGTGGCCCACCATTTGGCAAAGACCCAGGCCTGATCCTTGTTCTTAACCCCACGTGGCAGCACGATGCTCCAACCGCCGCCCCAGCTCGACGTGCTCGGCCCGCCCGGCGCCTGGGGCAGTTCAACCACGTCAAACTGCTGGAACTGCTCGGGCTTCATGTAGTTCTTGAAGATAGCGATCTGCCAATCGCCATCGGCGACCATGCTGAGCAGGCCGTTTACGAAGGCGTGCTGGTCGTTCCCCTGGAAGCCTGTCTGGGAGCGGAAGGCGGCGGTGAAGTTATCCACCGTCTCAATGCCGTACTTCTGCGCGTACGACACCATCCAGGTGAGCGCCTGCACGATCTTCGGGTCGTTGGCCGTCACCCTGTTCGCTTTCGGATCATAGAACTCGCCGCCCCACAGCCAGCCCCAGGTGTAGAGCCAGCCCTGGTATGCCCACGGCACGAAGCCCATCCGACTGAACTTTGCCCCATCACGCTTAGTGAGCTTTTCCGCCATCTCATCCAGCTCGGCGATAGTGCGCGGTGGCTTGTCAGGGTCAAGCCCGGCTTCCTGGAAGTGGGCCTTGTTGTAATACAGCATGCGGAAGTCGGTGGTGAACGGGGTTGCATACAGCTTACCGGCCCAGGTCGCCTCGTCCCAGGCTTCCTTCAGGAACATGCTCTGGGTGAAGTTGTCGCGCTTGGCGTAGTCGCTGATGTCTGTGAGGAAGCCCTGTGCAGCCCAGGAGGTCACAATGAACCGGTCGAAGTAGTTGACATCCGGCGGGGTGCCGGCATTGATCGCGGTGAGCAGCTTCTCCGACGCTTGCGTGTTGCCTGAGGTCGCGACCTGGGTGTAGTTGACCTTCAGGCCGGGGTTTGCCTTCTCGAACTCAGGCAACAGCGTGTTCTGGAGCAGTTGCCCATCCGGCGCGTTGGGCGCCCACGGCGTCCAGAACTCCAGCGTGACCTGCTTTGCGCCTGTCTGGCCCGGCGCTCCTGCCTGCCCACCACCTCCCTGCGGTGCACAGGCGGCAAGCACGCTTCCTGCCAGAGCGGCACTCACTCTGCCAATCACATCTCGGCGATGCAGTCGAGCCGAGACCGCATTAAAGATCTGAGCCATGAACCCGACGCTCCTTCCGGTACAAGTTAGCTCGTGCAAGTTTACAAGTTTACATAGGCGTGACCGGCGCCTGTTGCTGGACACCCTGGCTTCTGTGAGGGTGTCCAGTGTAGCTGGCTTGGTAAAAAAATCACAAGACAGCGGCGGACGCAGAATGCTCTACGCCCGCCGCTACGTTGCCGGTTACCTCAATTCTTGCTCCAGTCTCACCCCAATACCTTGCCTTCCTAGTATACGGGGCAGACGATGCCGTGTCAAAGTGCGGCGAGGGAATATTTTAGAAATTTTTTACTTCTGTTGTTTTCTCTAGATATAAAAGCCAACAAGTTGCATCTTCTGCTGCTTGCATGCGTGGTATCGTACGAACGTTATGCTTTTATGCTTCCTCCCACTGGCGTCTGAGGTAGTCGCCTGCTTCTTGGAGGGCCTGGAGCGGATCGCCAACAAGACGGCACTCGAGACTGAGGGGCCCCTCGTAGCCGATCTCTTTGAGGGCGCGGAAGCCAGGCCGAAAGTCCAAGTGTCCCCGGCCGGGCTGCTCGCGGTTTGAGTCGGCGACATGCACGTGGACCAGGTAGGCAGCCGCTTGGCGAATGCTTACAGGCACCTGGGCCTCTTCAAGTTGCATATGAAAGAAGTCGGCCATAATGCGCAAGGCCGGACTGCCGATCTCTTCGCAGAGCCGTACACCATCGCTAAGCGACCGCAGAAAGCTGGTCTCATACCGGTTGAGCGGCTCGAGCACAAGCTGTACGCCGGCGCGCTCGGCCGCCGGCGCAAGCTCGCGAAGCTGGGCGACAAATACCCGACGCTGCAGCTCGTGTGCGGTGAACGCCGGGCTCAGATCCGGGTACTGCGGCGGCTGGTAGAGCGCGAGCAGTAGGCCGGGAGCCCCGATGGCGACGGCAATCTCGATCCGCTGCAGCGTTGCCTGCAGGGCCTCCCGTCGCTTGCTCCGATCGAGGTCGACCAGATCACGCCCGGGCGCGGCCGGAATGATGCACGGCCGGATCCCGCTACTCCGCAAGGCATCCTGGATCTCATGGACGGGGAGCTCCTGTACCGACCGCATAAGCTCGATTCCGCCGTAGCCAATCCGCTTCAGGTTTTCCAGACGCTCACGCAGCGTTGCGCCTGGAACCATATTCTCGCGCGTTGCCAGATACATGGCGCTCGCCCCACCTCAGTCAAACATGGCGAGCCGGCTCGCCTGCTGCTCTATCCCCTCGCTCTCGGCACGAGCCGGGGCCGCGCGGGTGGCCGGCACTGCTCGTCATTATGCCTGTCCCGCCGGACCACGCCAAATCTCGGTCAAAGCAGCCACGCGTTGACATACCCCCTGGGGGTATGGTATGATCGGGATGATACGTGCGCGCGGGCTTTACGGGTGCCCCGGCACCTGCAGCCGACGATGTACGCGACCGTATATGCAAAATATATTCCCAGGGGAGTAAACCACCGATGTCGAATTTTCCAGAAAAGGCTCCTGCGACCGGTGACGTGCACGCGGCCGAGCCGGTGACTGATGCCGAGTTTGCGCAGAAGGTGTTGCAGAGCGACCTGCCGGTTTTCGTGGACTTCTGGGCGGAGTGGTGCCGCCCGTGCCGCATGATGGCACCGGTCTACGAGCGACTGGCCCAGCAGTTCGCCAGCAAGGCGCGCTTTTACAAGCTGAACGTGGACGAGAACCCGCGGACGGCAGAACAGTATGGTATTCAGGGTATTCCGACCCTGATCATGTTCAAGGGCGGCAAGGAGGCCGGTCGCATTGTCGGCTACCCCGGCGAGGCTGCCCTGCGGAACGCGATCAACCGTGCACTTGGCCAGTAAGCGGTGCTACGGACGGGCTCGGCACGAGGTAGAGCGCGGAAGAGGTGGTCTCGCTGCTGACTCCGGCAACCACTCTCTGCCGTGCCTGGATGTTCGTTATCCAGCGAATGTCCGGCGGCTCGTTCGTGGTGGCCCCGGTGGGATTCGAACCCACAAGCCCTCGCGGGCGTGGAATTTTAAGTTCCATGCGTATACCAGTTCCGCCACGGGGCCGCATCACTGCTGCCGCAATAAGTATACCCTGCCGGTGAGAGCGTGCAAGCCATATCCTCGCCCAAGGGATGATTACTCTCACCAAGAAGGTTCTCCCTCTTGCATCGTGGGAGCCCCTATGTCAGGATAGACTGAGACAGAGGATCCGCCAGGTGGCCTGGCATGCCTCTTGCTAAGGATAGCTCAGGTGTGCCGAGGTGTACCGGTCCTGCCGGTACCAGAGGGGCGGGTTCGTGCACGGGATGGGAGAACACCGGCGCGGTGTGTCATGGCTTGGGGGAGGATGTGCTATGGCAGCACAGGGGTGGGGGCGTCGCTTACGATGGCCCTGGCGATGGGCTACCGCAGTCCAGGAGCAGCGTAGCTCGGGCCTCAAGGAAGTGGCGTACTGGGCAGCGGAGTGGCAGGCCTGTACGCGCCGCCTGCACGCGTATGTGGCCACGCACGGGCTGGACTATGATCCGTCCCATCTGGACGAGCTACGCCGAGCAACGCGCATAGCCGAGCGGCGCTACTGGGGGGCGGTGGAGGCCTATATGCGGCAGCGCGAACAAACCCGCCGGGCGCTCGCGCACCTGCGCTGTCTGTTTCCTGCACCTCGTGGGTCCCGCGCGGCCTGATCGGCGCGTGGCCGGGAATGGTGGGAGGGACACCGGCCTACCCTGCCGGGGTCAACGTAACGGTGACTTGTGCCGGGTTCAGGCGAATGACACTGACGCCCTCGGGCACCGTCACCTGAGGGGATACCGTATGGGATCCTGCAGACAACTGGGCGGCGTCAACACGCGCCAGCAGACGGTCGGCCTGCTGGAGCAGCGGGCTTGGCCCACTCAGCACGGCCTCCACAGTGGTAGGGACAATTGTGGCGGCTAACCCGCTCGGGACGTTCTCTGGCACGACGGCCAGCCGCACGGTGGTACTCGCCGGCACCGGTGTGATCTGCACCCGCACCGTCACCGGCTGCTCAACCTCCAGGCTGACATTCGGTGGGCGCACGAGTGAGACTTGGCGCTCAAGCGTGCCGGTGGCTCCGCTGATATCAATCGTCGTGGTGGAGATCGTCGTGATATCTTCGACCCGGCGCGGCTCTCCCAGGATCGTCACGGTGCTGGGGCTCACAGTGATCCCGCTCACAATGTACCCCGGCGCCGGCTGGCCACGCACGTCGGCCACAATGGAGACAGTCTTATAGCTGGCAACTTGGCGGATGGGCACGACCACCTCAACCGTCTGGGGCTCCATGGCGGTGATCCCGCCCACATCGCCGCCCAGGCGGTTCTGCGGCACCGGCCGCCGCGAGACCGTCACCGACGACCGCTCCCCTTCGATCCGCACATTGACGTTGACGTGGGTCACCTCATCGACGACGCTGGCCGGTCCGCTCACCGTCACCCGGTCCGGTGTGACCTTCACCTGGTCCTCCTCGAGCCTGTAGCCCAGCGCGACGTTTCCCTGGATCTGCACCCTCACCGGGACGACGGCGGTCTTAAGCGGTTCGATCCGCACCGGCACTCTCGGGCGGTCGATCTCCAGGATGCGCACGAGGGGATCGGAGACCTCGACGCGAACCTCGGCCTCGCGTACGCCCGGCTCTGCGCCGCTGAGGTTCACGTAGGCGACAAAATTGCTCTCCTGCAGGCGGTTCCAGTTCTCACGCGGTGCGGCGATGCGCAGGCGCACCGGCGGGATTTCCCCCTTGATCACCAGCCCCCGCGGCAGCCCGCGCACCTCAATCGGGATGCGTGTGGGGAACCAGTCAACGCGCTCAGGGTTCTCCGAGGCCGTCACCACACTCCAGAGCGTGATGCTGAGCGCTAGAGAGAGCAGATAGCGAATAATTGTTGAGCGTGAAAGTGACACCATCAGGACTGTTTCTGTGGCCTACTTCTTCAGCGCGGGCTCACCAGGCGCAGCCGTCAGCTCAACCTTTGCCGGCCCCTCCGTACGGCTTGGCGCAACCCCCGTCCGCTCAGGAGCTACAGCCTCGCGCCGGATCATCCAGCTCGGCAGGCCTTCGCTCACCGCGCTCACGCGCAGCAGTGGCAGGAGAAGCTTACGGAGCTTCTCCGGCGTGAGGTTACTCGTCATGTGCCCGCGCGTCGCCAGCGAGATGCGGCCGGTCTCCTCAGAGACGACTACAGCGACCGCGTCGCTGACCTCGGTCACACCCAGCGCAGCGCGGTGGCGCGCCCCCAGCGAGCTATCCAGCGAGTCACTCATGCTCATCGGCAGCGGACAGCCGGCCGCCACCAACCGGTCACCCCGCACAATGACCGCGAGATCATGCAGCGGTGAGTTCGGAAAGAAGATAGTAAGAAGCAGCTCGACTGAGACCAGCGCATCGAGCTTCGTGCCGCGATCAGCGATATCTTGCAGCCCGGTCTGACGCTCGATAACGAGCAACGCACCGTACCGGCGCTCAGAGAGGCGCGCGCAAGCCTTCACCACCTGATCAACCACCGTTTCGGTCGTTGCGCCGGTGTGGCTCGTCAGCGGCCGGTTGAGCATACTTCCCGCGTGGCCGAGCTGTTCCAGGGCCCGACGCAGCTCTGGCTGGAAGATTACCGGCACGGCGATGAGCAATGCCGGAAGAGAGTTCCGGAGCAGCCAGTTGAACGAAGGCAGATTAAAAACAAAGGCAACCACGACGCCGATAATCACCACGACGATCACGCCCCGCAGCACCTGCTCTGCTGGCGTATGGTGGATCAGCGTCAACAGCCAGAAGAAGACCAGGGAGACGAGCAGAATATCCACCACGTCACGAAAGGTGAGCCGCGAGAACAGCCAGATCAATTGTGGCATGGCGTCCTGCTCCTCCTTTCGTGTTGGCTTGTCTACCGGCCTCGGGTCGCGCTCTATGGGAGCGTGCCCCTAGGCCGGCTGCTTGCCTGCCCGCACAAGAATACGCTAGATGCCACGAATCAAGGCAACGAGGAGCGCTTTCTGGGCGTGCAGGCGGTTCTCGGCCTGGTCGAAAATGATCGACTGGGGGCCATCCATCACGTCGTCGGTGATCTCCTCGCCGCGGTGTGCCGGTAGACAATGCATGACGACTGCATCGGGCTTGGCATACTGCAGCAGCCGGGCGTTCACCTGATACGGCGGAAAGACACGGATGCGTAGCTCGCGCTCGGCTTCCTGGCCCATGCTCACCCAGGTATCCGTATAGACAATATCGGCCCCGGCGACCGCCTCCCGCGGGTCGTGCATGAGCTCAATGCAGGCCCCATGCCGCGCAGCCAGGCGGCGAGCGTGCTCGACCACGCTGGGGAGCGGCTCATAGCCTTCCGGGCAGCCCACTCGTACGTGCATGCCTGTCAATGCGCCCCCAAACAGGAGCGAGTGACAGACGTTGTTGCCATCCCCGACGTACGCGAGCGTGCGCCCGGCGAGGCCGCCCTTATGCTCGCGGATGGTCAGGAGGTCGGACAGAATCTGGCACGGGTGCGAGTAGTCCGACAGGCCATTGATGACCGGGATACGGGCATACCGAGCCAGTTCCTCAAGCGTGCTGTGGGAGAATACCCGTGCCATAATGGCATCGACCCAGCGTTCCAGGTTGCGGGCGATATCCGGCACACTCTCGCGCACGCCCATCTGCAGGTGCTCGCGCGCCAGGTCGATGGCATGCCCGCCGAGCTGCGTCATGCCGGTTTCAAAGGTCGCGCGCGTGCGTAAAGAGGGCTTCTCGAAGATCATTGCCAGGGTGCAGCCTTCGAGCAGCCGGTGGGGCTCGCCACGCTTTTGGCGTGCCTTCAAATCCGCGGCGAAGTCGAGCAAGGCCTGGAGCTCATCGGCGGTGAGGTCCTCCAGGTTCAGAAAATCCCGTCCACGTAGCATTGTCACAGTCACATCTCGCTGGGGAAAAACAGGCCGAGTACAGTATAACATGTCGGCAGGAGAGACCAGGCAGTAGAGGCAAATTGCCTTAATAGAGCCTGGTCAATACCGTACCGGGGTAATAGAAGGCAAGGATCTGTTCGTAGGTCGCGCCGTTGCGGGCGCGCTCTCGTGCGCCGACCATGCACATGCCAACGCCGTGGCCGCGTAACTCGCCGGCATCGCAGTACGGGTCTGGACCACCCGGCAGCCACGGATAGCCATCCCCGCCCCACACCTCGGCCCAGCTGCGCAGGCGGCCGTCCGACACCGAGAAGTACGGGGTGATGGCGATCATGCCGTTATACGTTAACACCTGCCCGCGCGTCTCCTGGACCGCCCGCGTCAGGTTCGGTCCCAGGGTCTCGCGATACTGCCCGATGTACCACTGGTTCGCGCCGACGTACGGCTCGACCCATTTCAGCGACGAGACGAGGTGGAACGGCTCCTTGCCAATGCGCTCCCAGCGCTGTTTCACGGCCAAGGCATAGCTCCGGAACGCAACCACCGCAGCCTTCAGCCCCTGGTACGGGAAGCTCTCCGGCTCCTCCCCGATGCCGAGCAAGTACTCCTCGGTTGTGAGCTCATTGATGGCCCACAGCCGCTCACTGACCGTCGAGTACTGCACTTCGAGCAGGCCGCGGAAGCGGTTGTACTGCGGCATGTCCTCGACTTGGAGGAAGCTGTTTGCCCCCTCAGGGGCAAAGCGGGCCACCTTGCCTGTCTGGACCGCCGCCGCTCCCGGCGCAGTCACCCGCAGCTGGTTCTGCGTATCGCGCTCGACTTGGACCACCTGCCGCGGCCCAAAGCGCGCCAGCACAGCGCCGCCGGGGTCCAGCAGCACGAATGGCCCGGTGGCGCTGATGCGGATGCTGCTGTCGGTCGTCGAGTACACGCCCACGCGGAGGATCGGGCCGAGGGGGCCGCCTGCAGGCGCAGGCGGCGGCAGGGCGCCCACCTGCACGGGGAGCGTAGGGGCGGGAACTCCTCGCGTGGAGAACCAGGCTACGTTTTCCTGTAACAGGTCCCATTGCAGCAGGTACGCGCCGGGTTGAGCCGGCGCGACAACCAGGGCCGACAGGGCAATACTTTCCCCCGGCGCGAGGTCGCGCGGGAGGTCGGTCCGAGCTCCGTCCCACACGACCAGGCGGCCGGCGGCGTCCAGCCAGTGGTAGGACAGCCGGACCGGCCTGTCGCCGCCGGCAGGCCACCGCGTGAGGCCGGTGTTGGTCACCGTAATTGGTAGGCGATATGTCGCGCCGGGCTGGAGTGTGCCCGGAAGCTCGCCCGGCGTATAGAGAGCTCGTGGTTGCTGGCGCTCGAGATACTCAACGCCAAGCAAGCCCAGGCTGACGCGATAGCGCTCCGGAAGGTCGGGGCGATATTCGAAGCGGGCGCGCTGGAAATACTGCACAGTGAAGCCGCCTTCCTGCAGCTCCTCAGAGATCGGATAGCCAAAGATGTCTATGCCACCGTTGCGCAGGAAAAAGCGCAGAAAGGCGTAATGCACACCGTATCCGGTCTCCGGGAAGTAGAGGTGGTCGGCGCTCGGCGGGAATGGCTCTCCTCGCGGGAAGCTCCGCCCGGCGGTGAGCGCGTCGCCGAGCAGCCCAAGCTGCACCTCGTAGCGCGTGCCGGCGTGCTCGGGGTAGTACTCGAAACGCGCTCGCTGGAAGTATTGGACCGTGCGGCCGCCTTCGGTGATCTCGGGCGTGATCGGAAAACCGAAGATATCGAGACCACCGTTGCGCTCGAAGAATCTGAGAAACGCTCCACCCACGCTGAAGCCGGTTTCAGGGAAGGTGCGCGAACCTTGCTGCGCGTGTGCCGGCTGGGGGGGCAGAGCGGTAAGTGTAGCGACCAGGAAGGCGAGACCGAGGACTAGAATGCGTAAGTGGGAACCTCCGGTGATCATCGCTCCTCGTCAGGGTGGTGTGATGAACTCCAGCATTCCCTTCAACGGAGCGAGCGAGGCATGGATGCGCCCGGGAGCAATCAGTACGTCGGTGCACGAAAAAACTGGGGAGGGCACCGGAAGCCCCGGCGCCCTCCCCAGAGGGCTATCCAGTGAAATGCCCAGGCCGCTCGACTAATCGACCAAACCGGTGCGGTCGATGGACTCAATGAAGTAGCGCTGGGTGAAGAAGTACACCACCAGCGGCGGCAGAATGATCAGCACACACGCCGCCATGATCAGCGCTTCGTTGAACACTGCATCGCCCTGGCCGCCGGTGAGTTCGTTCAAGGTGGCCTGCAAAACGGACAGGCGCATGGGCAAGGTGAAGTGCTCCCGCCGGTTCAGGTAAATCAGCGGCTCAAAGTAGTCGTTCCAGTGCCACACCAGACTGAACAGGAACACCACAATGATCGCTGGCCGCGCCAGCGGCAGCATGATGCGCAGGAAGGTCTGGATCGCCCCCGCCCCATCGATGCGCGCCGCCTCCTCCAGCTCCCACGGCAAGCCGCGGAAGAACTGCCGGAAGATGATGACAAACAGCGCCCCCTTCAGCCCCATCCCAAAGAAGCTGGGCACAATGAACGGCCAGTAGGTGTCAATCCAGCCCAGGTTCTTGTACAGAATGAACAGGGGCACAATGATCGTCTCCGGCGGCACCAGGAACGAAAACAGCACCAGCCCGAACAACAGATTGCGCCCCGGAAAGCGCACCCGCCCAAAGCCATAGCCCACGAAGGCGCAGGAGAGCGTCTGCCCGATGGCGCTGCCCACGCTGATGAAGGTGGAGTTCCAGAAGCTGCCGGTGAAGGGGGCACCCGGCTTGTACACCCGCACGGCCGAGGTGGTGGTGGCCGTGGCCGTGGGGTACATGGCCGCTTCCTGGGCGGTGCCGCACCAGTTCAAGAAGCCCATCAGAAACTTGTCGAACTCCAGGCTCTTGAAGGCAAAGCAGTAGTTGCCCCACTGGGGGTCGCGGGCCAGCCAGTAGACGGTGGGGTCGGTGAGGTCCTGGGCGCTCTTCACCGAGGTGGCGATCATGTAGATCAGCGGGAACAGAAACACGAACGCCACGTCCACCAGCATGAGATAGGTGAAGACATTTAAGAAAAGGCGCTCTGCTTTACGACGCAGCACGAGGACGTCGACGCGGCGTCGCCGCGGTCGCGGTAGGGCAAGAGCGCCCGGAACCACACCGGCATGTGGCGGAGGGACGGGAATACGCGCTTGCATAAGGCCTCCCTGGGTGCGCGGGCATCGCATTCCCAGAGTAGCACGCCAGGGTTTCAAGAAAGGTGACGTTGAAGCTACGAAAGTTACAAACAGGTTACGCAATCGTAACCTGCCTGAGCGTATGTCCGATACCCGGGGCTAAAAAAAGCGTTCAAGCGCGGCGCTGTTGCGGAAGGCGCGACTTTACAGCCGGCAGCGGCAGCACGCCGTCGCGACGGGCGCGGCGCCTGAACGTTCCTTGGGGCGGAGGGATCCCATGGCACGGCAGACGACCGGCATTGCCGCGCTCGATGACTTTCTCGACTATTGCCTGATCGAAGAGGGGCTGACTCCGGCCACCATCGCTACCTACCGGCAGGTGTTGCATGCCTTCTGCACCTGGGCTGCCCAGGCCCGTGAGGCCGGGGACTTCTCGCCGGATCTGCTCACCCGCGACCTGCTGCGCGGCTGGCAACACTATTTGATCGCCGAACGCAAGCTCGACACCGCGACCTATGTGAAGTACATTAGCGCCCTGCGCTCGTTTCTGGCGTATCTGCACGAGGAACGGCTGACCGAGCTGACCCGCGATGACGTGCGGCTGCCCAAGGGATACCTTGATCTCTCCTCGGTGAAGGCGCTCACGCTGGAAGAGCTGACCGCGCTGGTGCAGGCGCCGGACCCGCGCACGCCGTGGGGCCGCCGAGATCGCGCCCTGCTGGCGCTGCTCTATAGCACGGGCATGCGCATCGCTGAGCTGTGCAGCCTGAACCGCTCGCACATCCCGCTGGAGCGGCTGTGCCGCGGCGAGGTGCTGGAACTGCCCATCGTTGGCAAGGGGCGGAAGCCGCGCGTCGTGTTTGTCGACCGGCTGGCACAGGAGCTGCTCAAAGTCTACCTGGAGAGTCGGGATGATGATCTGGTACCGCTCTTTCGGCCCTATCGCGGCAAGCCGAATGGCGAGGGCCGGCTCACCCCGCGCATGATCCAGCGGGCCATTGATAAGTACGCCAAGAAGGCGGGGCTGGCCTCCTCGCCCACGCCGCACACGCTGCGGCACTCGTTTGCCGTGCATAAGCTCCAGGCCGGCGCCGACACGCGTATCGTCCAGGCATTCCTCGGCCACGCTTCGCTCGCTACCACCCAGCGCTATACCCGCATCACCGACCGCTACCTGCGTGAGGCCTACGAACGAGCTCACCGCAGCCTGCCGCTGCGGGAGCCGGCCCTCACCCCCGGCCCCTCCCCCGAATCTGCGGGCGCGGGGAATGAGGCGACAGGCTGACCGCTTTCCGCCGGCGCGGGCCTGCTTGCCACCTCCGCGGGTGTGGAGAGGAGACGAGACGACCGGCCGGCAACCCCGGCGCAGCGAGCGGGTCGAAGCCGCGGGAGCATTGGAGATTGTTCGTGCGGGTCCCCACCTTGCCGTGTACGAGGGCGCTATCCTTGCGAGACCGTCTCGCGCAATCCCGCTCCTCGCCCCCGCAGCGTGGGAGCGGGGCCGGGGGTGAGGGTCACCTGCCTAGCGTCGCGCCGGCTCCTCTACCAGGGGCACCGGGGTCTGTTCCAGCACAGCGCGGATGATATCTTCGGCCGTGCGGCCGCGCAGCTGACTTTCGGCGCGCAAGATCAGCCGGTGCGCCAACGTGGGCAGCGCCATGCGCTTGACATCATCCGGTAGCACGTAATCGCGCCCGTGCATTGCCGCCCAGGCCTGCGCGGCGCGCACCAGGGCCAGGCTGCCGCGCGGGCTGGCGCCGAGCGCCAGATCCGGATGCTCGCGCGTTGCCCGCACCAGCCGGAGAGCATAGTCGCGCACGGTATCGTTTACATGCACTTGCCACACCAGTGGCGCCAGCTCGACGATGCGCTCGGCGCGCTCCACCGGCTGGAGCGTCTCGATGGGATGCTGCCCGCGCAGGTTAACCAGCATGGTGGCTTCATCCTCAAAGGAAGGATAGCCCATGCGCAGACGCATGAAAAAGCGGTCGAGCTGTGCCTCCGGCAGGGGGAAGGTGCCCTCGTATTCAATAGGGTTCTGAGTCGCCATCACCAGAAACGGCCGTGGCAGCACGCGCGTTTCCCCGTCCACAGTGATCTGTCGCTCGGCCATGCACTCCAGCAGGGCAGACTGGGTGCGCGGTGTCGCCCGATTGATCTCGTCGGCCAGGAGCACGTTCACGAACGCCGGGCCGGGCCGGAACTCGAACTCGCCGGTACGCTGGTTATAGACCGAAACGCCCGTGACGTCGTTCGGCAGCAGATCGGGCGTGAACTGGATGCGCTTGAACTGACCGCCGATGGAAATCGCCGTGGCTCGGGCGAGCATCGTCTTGCCCGTGCCCGGCACGTCCTCAAACAGGATATGTCCCTCGCACAAAAGCGCGACCAGCACCATCTCGAGCACGTCGCGTTTGCCCACGATCACGCGCTCGATGTTGGCAATCACGCGCTCGCAAAACTGCTGGATCTCGTGGATACCGGCAGCCACCTGCTCGCTCCCTCGTCACGCATCATAGCACAGAGCCTTGCATATGCAGGGTACGACCTCGTATTTGTTACCCTGTACCCGCCGTATTCGTTACCCTACACCTGGATGCTCCGGCTGTGCACGCAGCACGCTGCCGAACGCGTGCTTTGCGGCCGGTTGACACCTATGCTATACTTACTGCTGCCAAGCTCAGGCGCCCGTAGCTCAGTGGATTAGAGCGCAGCCCTGCGGAGGCTGAGGCCGGAGGTTCGAATCCTCTCGGGCGTGCCAGATGCTCCTCAGACCCTGAGGGGCTTCACCGGGCCGGTTCGACGCAGGTGTGCGCTACCGGCCCGGCCGAACCCGGGCGTCCAAGGCACGCTCGTACACGATTCGAGGTCACGGGCGATTAGCTCAGGTGGTTAGAGCGCAGCGTTGACATCGCTGAGGTCAGTGGTTCAAGTCCACTATCGCCCACCGCGCCTCCGTAGCTCAGTGGAAGAGCAGCTGCCTTCTAAGCAGCGGGTCGCAGGTTCGAATCCTGTCGGGGGTGCCGTCCAGGACGTCACTGCCGCGCCTGCCCCGCCCAGAGGAAGGCGCGGCAGCATTCCTGGGACCTTCGCACGTGCGCTCGTGGCGGAATGGCAGACGCGCTAGGTTGAGGGCCTAGTGCCCGTTAAGGGCATGAGAGTTCGAGTCTCTCCGAGCGCACCGCCTCTCGCCTCTGATCTCCACCACCAGCGGCGCTGGAACGGCGCCGGTGAGCTCCGCCCCTGGGTTTGGCATCGGCGCCGGCCAGCGTGCACGGAGCGGTCCCCTGCCGGTTATCAGGGGGACGCTGCCCACGCAACGGGTGTGGTTCCGCGCCGCCGGACCTCTCCCGCGCTGCTCCGCTGCACCTGCGCTGTGGCTGCCAACAGTGCGGTTGGTGTCGCAGGCGAAAGGCAGGCCGCTGTGGAGCGCACACTCGTCCTCAACGCAACGTACGAGCCGCTGACCTTTATCTCGGTGCGGCGCGCCGTGGTCTTACTGCTGCGCGAAAAGGCCGAGGTCGTCGAGGCTGCCGTCGAGCGCCGGCTACGCTCCGAGAAGTTCTCGATGCCCGTGCCGCTCGTTATCCGACTCGTCACGTATATCAAAATCCCGCAGCGCTTTAACTTCCCGTTCACGCGCCGCGGCGTGCTGAACCGCGACAACCACACCTGCCAGTATTGCGGCGCTACGGGCGGGCCGCTGACCGTGGATCACGTGATCCCGCTCTCCCGCGGCGGGGCGACCTCGTGGGAGAACTGTGTGGCCTGCTGCCCAAGCTGCAATGCCAAGAAGGGCGATCGCACACCCGAGGAGGCGGGCATGAAGCTGCTCAGCAAACCGGCCCGTCCGACCTATGTCGCGATCGCCTTCCTCGGCCGCGCCGGCGCCCACGACGTGTTCAGGAAGTATATCTACTAGCGAGCATTCCAGAGGACCCGCACCCCTCTCCCTTCTGTTTCTTCCTAGACTGCTTCCATCAGAGAGCCTCGGGAGAGGGGTGCGGGTCCCGCGTCTCTGCCTCACACGGTCGCGCCGGCGCCGCCGTCAATGTTCACCGCGGCACCGGTGATATAGGCCGCCCGCTCCGAGACCAAAAACGCCACCAGATCGGCAACCTCTTCGGCCTCGCCCACACGCCCCAGCGGGATGTGCGTGCCTTGCTCGGCATAGAAGGCATCCAGGTCCATGCCCAGGGCCTGGGCGCGGCGCACCCACTGCATGCTCTTGATCGAGCCGATACAGACGGTGTTCACACGGATGCGGTCGCGGGCGAACTCCTTCGAGCAGGCCTTGGTCAGCGCTATGCCCGCAGCGCGGCTCACGCTGGTCGGCAGTGAGTTTGCCGTCGGCGCCTTGCCGGTCACCGTGGTGATGTTGACGATCGCACCGCCACCGGCACGGCGCATGTGCGGCACGGCCAGCCGGATGGCGCGCACGGCAGCCATGAGCTTCAGGTCAAGGTCTTCTTGCCACAGCGCGTCGGTGGTCTCTTCCAGCGGGTGGGCAGCAGAGCGACCGGCGTTGTTGACCAGGATGTCCAGCCGGCCGAACCGCTCAACGGTGCGGCGCACCAGCCGTTCCAGGTCTTCCGGCCGGGTCACGTCACAGGGCACCGCCAGCACCTCGGCGCCGGTCGCCGCGGCGATCTCCTGGGCGGCGCGGGTGAGCACATCCTCGCGGCGGGCGCAAATCGCCACGCGCGCGCCCTCTGCCGCCAGTCGGTGGGCAATGGCGCGGCCAATGCCCTCGCTTGCCCCAGTGACGATAGCCACTTTGCCTCGCAGGCCCAGGTCCATGGCTTTTCCTCAGCTCAGTTCTCTTCGCTTACTGGTCTCTCTGCCTACTGGTATTTTCGATTACTCGTAACTCTGTATTCCGCTGCCTTACTCCAGTCCCAGGAGTTCCAGGCTGTTGCGGTGCACGATCTTTTCGAGTTCATCGAGCGGCACCGGCGGTAGCTTCGTTCCCTCGATGATGTCGTTCACGTGCAGCAGCGCGTCCATGGTCTCCTGCGGCGTCGCCACCGGATAATCCGAGCCGAACAGCAGCTTGTGCAACACGCTCCATTCCGTGGCCAGCCGCAGGGCGTTATAGTACGACCACGGCCGGTAGAACTGCGCTGAGATGTCGGCGTAGACATTCGGGTGCTTGCGGATCACCACGATGCAGTCGATCTGCCACGGATGGCCCATGTGCGCCATGATGATCTTGAGGTCTGGGAAGGCCGTGGCGATGCGGTCCATGTGCCGCGGGTGGGCGTAGTCCAGATCGGCGAAGCGCACCGGCGACGTGCCCTGGTGGAAGAGGATGGGCAGCTTGAGCTCCTGGGCGCGCCGGTAGATGCGGAAGGCATCTTCCCCCAGCGGATCGAAGTTCTGGTAGTTTGGCCCCAGCTTGATGCCGCGCAGGCCCAGGTCGAACACGGCACGATCGATCTCCTCCATGGCCTGGGGATCGCGCGGGTGCACCGACAGGAAACCGATCAGCTTCTCGGGGTAGGCGCGCACGAGGGCCGCCGTCTCGTCGTTGATCTCCCGCGCCGGCGCGGTCGGCCCCCCGGCGGGCGCAGGATCGCCCGGTGGCGGGGCGGCGATGTTGAAGCAGATCGCCCGATCGACCGGACGCATCGCTGCCATGTAGTCATCCCAGGTGTACACCTTGGGATTCGGCCGGTCCGGCCGCATCGGCGCCATATCCGGGCGGCGGAAGAGCTGTTCCTGCCCCGGCGGAGGCGGCGTACGGTAGCGCGGGGTATGGGTATGGACGTCAACGATCATGAAGCACGCTCCCTCAATAGCGTTCGCCTGAGTAGAGAGCCAGAGCAGCGCGCTCACCTCGCCGCGCAGCCACAGCCCGTGTCGCCGGTGAAGGCTCCGAGCGCTGCAGCGCTCTCCTGCACCAGGGGATCCAGCGCTGTCTTGAGAGCCTGCAGAGCCTCGCTCGGCCCTGTCTCGCTGCGCAGGATACGCGTGACCTCGCTCTGGATCTGGGCCAGGACCTGCGTCCAGTTCGTCATCTGCGGCTCGGTGACCGCATAGTAGGGGGCCTCAGCGAAGACGGCCATGCTCTTGGGCGGCGCGTCGTGGAGGTATTCCGGTACCTGGGCCACCGATTTGCGCACGGGTGCTTTCATTCCACGCAGCATGTGGCGCATCTGCACATTGCGGCTGGTAATGAACTTACAAAGCTCCCAAGCGGCATCTCGCTGTATGCCGGAGAGCGCCAGCGCCCAGGCCGCGCCGCTGCCGGTGGTGGCACGCAGCCCCCGTCCTACCGGATGCACGGCCACGTCCCATTCGAAAGGCAACGGGCGATGCTGTACCAACTCGGCTGGGCCAGCCGTGTACATCGCCAGCCGCCCGCTTTCAAACAGGGAGTACAGTCCGCCGGCCTGCTGCGCCTGCTCCAGTGTGGGACTGACCCGATGCATAAAGATCAGGTCGTGCAAGAACTGCAGGGCCTCGACGGTGGCCGGCTCGGCCATGGCGAGCTGGTTCCGTTCGGCATTGAGATACCAGCCACCGTTGGCAGCCATCCAACTCGCCCACTGGCGCACGCCCACGCCGTATCCCCAGACCTGGGCTTCGGCGCCGGCACGCTGCGTCAACCGCTTCGCTGCGTCCAGAAAGTCCTGGAAGGTCCAGCCCGGCGCCTTCCAGTCACTCGGCGGCAGCGGCAGCCCGGCACGGCGGAACAGTTCCACGTTGTAGTAGATCACGTTACTGCTGAAGTCATACGGTAGCCCGTAGGTTAACCCACCCAGGCGAAACTGCTGGACCGCGCGGTCGAAGAAATCGCCGATGTCCATACGGTCTCGCCGGATGTAACCGTCGAGCGCCGCAGCCGCCTTGCTAACAATGAGCAACGTCGCCTGGGGACCCATGAAGAACAGGTCGGGCGGTGTCCCACCGGCAAACTGTGCCCGCAGCCGCTCATCCGTCTGGCCGGTCTCGTGCTCGATCCTGGCGCCCGGGTAGCGTTCCTCGAACTCCTTGAAGAAGCTGGTCACAACCGCATCGTGTCCCCCGCTCAGCCAGGTGGAGGCGCGCAGGCGGACGCCCTTGAGCAGGGTGCTCGGGTCGGGTGTGCGCTGCGCCGCCGGGGCCGGCCTGCTTGCCTGGCAGGCCACTCCGGCAGTGACAAAGGCTGTTCCAATGATGGTCAACAGACCGCGGCGTGTATGCCCGGTTACGGGCGTCCCTAGACGAGCCATGCTTCTGCTCCAGTCTTCCCACGTGTCCGGTATTCCCACGTGCGGTTGCGCTCCGCTCCTGCATCCCATCTGCAGCGTAACAAAGCGGCCACCGCCCTGCAAGAGCAGGACAGCGTATCCGTGCTCCGTCCTCTCCTCCCTGCTCCCTGGTCAATGTATATGGTTCAACGTATACGCCTCGCTCGCCCGGCTCAATCAGGGTGCTGTCGTGCAGAGAATCCGGAGAAATCCCTGACGCCGGGTCCTGCTTCCCCGCGGTACACCTGCAGGTGAAGCATGCAGAGCCGCGCGCGAGCGTCCGGCTCTCTATACGATCGTAGGAGAGACAATGCCATGGTAGGACGGAGGACGGTTCTCGGGGGGATCGCCGGTATAGGTGCCGTGCTGGTCGGCGGCGCGGCTGCGGCGGCGCGGCTGGGACTGAATGGTCACAGCGGAGCCCCAGCGCCTCTCGATCAGGGCCACATGATGTCCACTGCAGACCTGACGGCTGATGAGCTGGACCGGCATCACCGCGAGCGGACGTTGGCGTTTCCGGCCAAGACGCAGGGCCTGGGCGGGCAACCGCTGCCGTATCGTCTGGACGGCGGCGTAAAGGTCTTTGAGCTCGTGAGCAAGGTGGTCCAGTGGGAAGTGGAGCCCGGCCGGCTGGTCGAGGCCTGGACGTACAACGGCGTGGTGCCCGGGCCAGAGATCCGCGTCACCGAGGGAGATCGGGTGCGTGTTATCCTCACCAATGAGTTGCCGGAGAGCACTTCTATCCACTTTCACGGCGTCCGCACGCCGAACAAGATGGATGGCGTTCCCTTCATCACGCAGGACCCAATCAAGCCGGGCCAGCAGTTCATCTATGAGTTCACAGCGCGCCCATTCGGCAGCCATATGTACCACAGTCACCATAATTCGGCCAAGCAGGTAGCGATGGGGCTGCTGGGTGCCTTTATTATCGAGCCGCAGGACCGCTCGCGCGAGCCGCAGTACGACCGCGAGTACACGCTCATTCTGAACGACGGCCCGCACGGCTTTACGTTAAACGGCAAGAGCTTCCCGGCCACGCAGCCGCTGACGGCCAAGCTGGGCGAGCGCATCCGCATCCGCTTCATGCACGAGGGTGCGATGTATCACCCGATGCACCTGCACGGATTCGCCATGCAGGTGTTTGCGAAGGATGGCTATCCGCTGCCCCAGCCCTACTTCTGTGACACGCTGCCGCTGCAGCCGGGCGAGCGGATCGACGTACTGGTGGACTGCGACGAGCCGGGCGTGTGGGCATTCCACTGCCACGTGCTCTCGCACGCCGAAGCCGAGACCGGCATGTTCGGCATGGTCACCGCGCTGATCGTCGAGCCCTAGCGGCGAGGGCGGCGCCCCGCCGGGTGTCTAGGCCGGCGGCAACGCCAGGATGCGGTTGACTGCCTCAGCCGTCCGCATGGCGACCTCGCGGGCGCCGCCCTCGTTGCGCCACAGGGCGTTGAGCTGCTGGTTCGCTTCGGCGACGGTCTCGAAGTAGCGATGGTTGGCCGGCAAGTACATGGGCCCGGGCGTGCCGTCGTACACCTTCTGGATCAGGGCGTAGATCGGGTGGAACTTATGGAGCCGCTCATCGCTCCAGACGTCGTGCCGCGCTCCAGGGCTGCCCGCGCCGCCGGGCACCTGCTCGACACCCTTGTCGCGGCTGGTGATGAACTTGATCCAGATCCAGGTCGCTTCCGGCTGCTTCGAGAGGGCGGTGATACCGAAGGCGTTGACGTTCGCCTGGGTGCCGCGCTTTCCTGTCGGCCCTTTAGGCAGGACGGTCACGCCCCAGCGGAAGGTTACCCGCTGCTGTCCCGGCTTGGAGTACTCCGCCACCAGCCCAGGCGTGGACTGGATCATTGCCAGCTTGCCCTGCTCGAAGAGCTGGCCCGCGCCGGGCGAGCCAGTAAGGCTTTCAGTCACGCGGTAGCGATACTGCGCATCCGCCAGCCATTGCAGCGCGGCGATGGACTCGTTGGAGTCGATCACACAGCGCCGCCCATCCGGAGAGTAGAAGTCGCCGCCGAAGGTGCGCAGGTGATGCACGCCATCCTGGAGAAAGCTTAGCGAGGGACGCCAACCCCACTCCCCACTCTCCGGGCGGGTCATGCGCATCGCCGCGGCGATCAGGTCATCGGTGGTCCAATTGGCGTCCTCCAAAGGAATGCGCACACCGGCTTTCTCGGCCAGTTCCAGGTTCACGTAGCAGAGGTTCGAGCCGAAGTGGCCCACAACCGGGATGCCATAGAGCTTGCCCTGGTGGCTGACCATATCGAGGCCGCTCTTCCAGAAGGGACGCAGGTCGAACTTGTCGACCTTGATGATCTCTTCCAGCGGGCGGTAGACGCCTTTATACATAGGATCACCACCGCCGTCGCTGATCGGGCTGAAGAAGCCCGCATCCCCAATAGAGCCGGCGGCGTGCAAGATAAGCATGCGCTCGGCGATGGTGATGCCGGTGACTTCGTCGAACTCGATTTTGATCGTAGGGAACTGCTGCTCAAAGATCTGGCGCTGATCCATGTACCAGCCGGTGTGTCCAACCGGCCCGGGACGCACGTGCAGGAGGATCGTGACCGGCTGTTTCGGCGGAAGGATGCCTGATGGCGCCTCCAGAGCCGTCGCCGGCCGCGATGCTCCCTCACGGCAGGCCGCTAGTGGTGTCGCTATGGCCAGCGAGGTCAGCGTGAGCAGTGCGCGCCGGCTCAGAGAAGCAACCGGCACAGACACTGGAGACAAAAGGCAGCAGTTGCGACGTCGCGTGTTCATGGTCCTCCCTCCCTCGGAGTGCATTGTGACTCTGGCCGACTGGGACGGCAAGATTGACAGATCTGCGGACGCCTTGGTACCCTGTGCGACGTGATGGTCGTGCCCGTGCCGTTTGAAGCCAGCGACTTGGCGTGGCTCTTGCAGTATTTGCCGGCACCACCGATTGTCCTGGCAGTGCTGGTGGGGCTGCTGCATGTCCTGCTGTTCGCCGTGCTGTTCGGCCGTCCGGGCCGCAGCACGCTCTACTATCTGCCGTTCGGTCTGGCTGGGAGCGTGGGCGGGCATGCGCTGGCCACCTTCTGGCGCATGCCGCTGCCGCGCGTGGGGGATTGCCAGGTTGTGGCGGCCAGCCTGCTGGCATGGCTGCTCATTGTGCTGGCCAACCTGCGGCGGCCGTAACCCGCGCTGAAACCGCTATGAAAACCTGCAAAACACAAACGTCTGAAGGTGAGACGAACGTGGCTCGGGGCAAGCCTGGTTGGACGTGGCAAGGAGAAAGCAGTCCGGCGGCGCTGCGGGCCGGGGTCTCTGCCTATCCGGTGCTTCGGCAAGAGCCGGACTGGTACTGGCGCGGCGTGTGGCTCGGGCTGGTAGTGGGAGTGCTCCTTGTGCTCTTCTTTACTCCGGTAAGCGGCCCGCACCTGCGAGGGCGGCTTCGATCGCTGGTAGAGACGTGGCAGGTACGTATCTGGAACCTGCTGGACCGCCTGGAGGGGATTGAGGGACAGCCTGGCCGGACCTAATATATAGCCGTACCGGGGGCACGGCACAGCCGTGCCCCTTCCCTCTCCGGCGCTGGGCTTCTTGGGCGCTAGCCTGCCACCTGGGCCTGCTGTGCCTTCAGCAGTTGCGCCAGCCGTTTCATCAACTTCGACTTGCGGCGCGCGGCAGCGTTCTTATGGATCACACCCTTCTGCGCGGCAGTGTCAATGACCTTTTGCGCCGTGATCACGGCCGCTTGCGCGGCATCGAGTGCCGGGGCCGGCGCGGTCAGGACGCGCCGGGCCTTGGCGATGAACGTCTTCACCATCGAGCGCACCGAGCGGTTGCGCAGGCGGCGCTCCTGCTGCTTCTGAATGCGCTTGCGGTCAACCTTCTTCTTGGGCACTCCGTCTCCTCCTGCCGGGTGCGTGTCCCAGGCCGCACCCGGCCGGTCACAATATCAGGGGGCGCACTGATGCGCCCCCTGCCTGTGGGCTCTGCACACTCGTCCCTGTGCGGGCCAGCGTAGCTGCGCTCGCCCCGGCCAACCAGGGCCGGCATAGGCAAATTATAGCAGGGCACACGCAGCCCGGCCAAGGCAGGCCATGCCGGCCCGACGCTATTTCCCGCGATGATACTGCAGCGCTTTGTGATAGACCTCGACATACTTGCGTGCTGAGCGGTTCCAGGAGAAGTCCTGCTGCATGCCCTGCACCTGGATGCTGCGCCAGACATCGCGGTACTTATAGGTCTCCAGGGCGCGGATAATGGCAGCAAAAAGGTCCATATGATCGTAGCGGATAAAGACAAAGCCGGTGCCACGACCCGTCCGCGGATCGAAGTCCTGCACGGTGTCGGCTAGACCACCCGTCTTCCGCACCACCGGAACGCTCCCGTAATGCATGGCAATCATCTGGCCCAAGCCACAGGGCTCAAAGCGCGACGGCATCAGGAAGATATCGCTGCCGGCGTAGATACGCTGGGCCAGCGGCGTATTGAACGTGAGGAATACCGCGGCCTGCGTTGGGTAGGCGGACGCGATGCGTGAGAAAAGGTGGTGGTAGTGCTGGTCGCCGGTGCCGAGCAGCACGAACTGCACCCCCTGCCGCAGCACAGCCTCGATGATCTGGGCGACGAGATCGAACCCCTTCTGGTCCGTCAGTCGCGAGATCGCCGCCAGCACCGGGACGGCCGGATCCTCCGGCAGCCGCACCTCACGCTGCAGGGCTATTTTGTTCTCGATACGGCGGTCGAGCGTATGCACATCGTAGTGCACGGCGATGTACGGATCGGTCCGTGGATCGTACACGTCGTAGTCAATGCCATTGAGGATCCCGACCAGCCGCTCTTTGCGATCGCGCAGCAAGGGGTCCAGCTTCTCCCCGTACTCCGGCGTGAGGATCTCGCGTGCATACGTCTCGCTCACCGTGGTGATCATATCGGCAAAAATGATGCCGCGTCCCATGAGGTCCACGACATTGGCCAGCTCAGCGATCTGCGGGTAGAGGAAGCCATACTCAGCAATTCCGGCGATTTCCAGTATACGATAACCAAAGACGCCCTGATAGGCCAGGTTGTGGATCGTATAAACCGATGCAACCGGCGCGAAGAACTCGTCGGCGCGATAGATTGTTTTCAACCAGTTTGGGATGATCGCTGTATGCCAGTCATGGCAATGGATAATATCGGGCTGCCAGTTCAGATAGCGGACTGCCTCAAGAGCTGCGCGGCAGAAAAAGATGAACCGCTCGCCGTCATCGGCGTAGCCATAGATGCCCTCGCGGTTGAAGTAGCGGGCGTTGTCGATGAAGTAGACCGGGACCGGGCCGGACATCGTATGCTTGAGCGTGACCGGCTCGACCCCAGTTTCGAACGGGACATCAAACGTGCCAATCGTTTCTAGGTTGAACCGCGCGTCGTCAATGCGCCCGTACTTCGGCATGGCGACGCGTACGTCTAGGCCGAGCTGGCGCAGTGCCTTGGGCAACGATCCCATGACGTCGGCTAGGCCGCCGGTCTTGGCAAACGGCACGACTTCGGCGGCCGTCATGAGCACCTTCAACGGCTGGTCCACAGGAGCTCCATCGGGCATCGCTCGTGGTTCCATCACTGTTTACAATGCCTTTCAGTGTTTAACAACGCCTTTCAGTCTTTCAGTCGAGAAGCCGGCAGGTTCGCGCTACCGGTTAAACCTCAGAGATCCCGAAATCTGCATCAGTGCCGGAAGTGTCTGACCCCGGTAAAGACCATGGCAATGCGATGGCGATCGGCCACGCGAATGACATCCTCGTCAGCGATCGACCCACCGGGTTGAATGATCGCCGTGACCCCTGCAGCAATCGCGTGCTCGACGCCATCCACCTTCGGGAAAAAGGCATCCGATGCCAGTACGCTGCCCACGGCGCGCTCGCCGGCCTTGCGCACCGCGAGGTCCACGCTATCGACGCGGCTTTGCTGGCCGGCGCCAACACCGACTACCTGCAGGTCCTTCGCCAGCACAATGGCATTCGACTTGACGTGTTTCACTGCCCGCCAGGCAAACAGTAAGTTCGTGAGCTCCTCATGCGTCGGCTCGCGCTGGGTCACAACCTTGAGGTGTACCGCATCTTCAGGGAGCGCATCGGGGGTCTGGATAAGCAGCCCGCCACGCACCTGCCGCACCTCGACGCGGGCCCACCACTGTCGATCAACGGGGAGCGGAGCCTGCGGCATTTCCATGATACGCAGATTCCGCTTGCGCTTCAGCCGCCGCAGGGCATCCTCGGCATACCCCGAGGCAATGATACACTCAAAAAACGTCTCGGCAATCAGCCCTGCCGTCTCGCCGTCGATGGGGCGGTTGGCGCCAATGATGCCCCCGTATGCCGAGATGGGGTCGCTGCTATAGGCCCGGCGGAACGCTTCCGCCAATGACTCGTGGCTGGCAAGACCGCAGGGGTTCGTGTGTTTAATAATAACCACCGTCGGGGCAGCAAAGTCGCTTGCCGCCGACCACGCCGCGTCCAGGTCCAGCAGGTTATTGTACGACAGCTCCTTCCCGTGGAGCTGTCGCGCTGCGGCGAGGCCGCTCAGGCCGAGCCGGCGGCTGCCGAGGCAATAGAACGCCGCGCGCTGGTGGGGGTTCTCGCCGTAGCGCAGGTCCATAAGCTTCTCCACCGGCACGCTGATGATCTCCGGGAAGGGAGGGGATTCCGCCGGGTCGGCCTTGGGCCCGCAGGCAAACCACTGGGCAATCAGCGCGTCATAGGCCGCCGTGTGCGCAAATGCGCGCGCCGCGAGCCGCCGGCGCGTGGCCGGCGAAGTCTCGCCGCGCTCACGGAGCTCCGCAAGGATCAGCGGATACTCCTGGGGATCCACGACGACCGTGACGTCATGGTAGTTCTTCGCTGCAGCGCGCAGCAGCGTAACACCACCAATATCAATCTGCTCCAGCAGCTCCTGCTCAGCAGAGGTCGCAGTCCCGAGAGCGGCTGCAAAGGGGTACAGGTTCACCGCTACCAAGTCGATGGTCTTCAGCCCATACGCCTCAAGCTCTTGGACGTCCGCGGCCAGCGTGCGGCGGGCCAGGATGCCGGCATGGATCCCGGGATGCAAGGTCTTGACCCGCCCGCCCAGGATCTCGGGAAAGCCGGTGAGCTCGCGTATCGGACGTGCCGGCACGCCGGCCGCGCGGAGTAGCTGCTCGGTGTTGCCCGTCGAATAGATCTCCCACCCCAGCTCGACCAGCCCGGCGGCGAACTCTTGGATGCCGGTCTTGTCAGAGACGCTAAGAATTGCCCTCATGCTCTATGCTCCAGCGCTCTCGTAGCCGTGTATCATGACGTGCCGGGTCGTGTGTCGGACCCACAGCTTCAGCTTTTTCCAGCGGGCCTGGCAGCCGGCTCTGGCGCAGGCAGGATACGCACGCGCCGGCCTTCGATCCGCAGGCGCCCTTCAGCGAAAAGCTGAATTGCGCGCGGCAAGATCCGATGCTCCTGCTCTAGAATGCGCGCCGAGAGCGTCTCAACGGTATCGTCCTCCTCAACCGGCACCGCAGCCTGCAGGATGATCGGCCCGGCATCGACCTCCTCAGTAACAAAGTGCACCGTGCAGCCGGCGATCTTGACCCCTGCAGCCAGCGCCTCGGCCTGAGGACGCGGCGCCATGCCACCGGCGAAGGCGGGCAGAAGCGACGGATGGATATTGATGATCCTGCCGGCGTATGCCTGGACGAATTCGGGGATCAAGACCCTATCGAAGCCGGCGGTCACAATGAGCTCCGCCCCGCGGGCCTGGAACTCACGCAGCATGGCGAGCTGCTGCGCACGCCGTGAGCCGTACTCCTTGAAAGTAATCGCCAGCGCCGGGATACCATGGGCAGCGGCGCGCGCCAGCGCCGGGGCATGACGATGGTTGCTGATCACCAGGACGATCTGCGCGTCCAGCTCACCGCGCTCGATGGCATCGATGATAGCCTGGAGATTTGTTCCCCTCCCGGACACCAGCACGCCAATGCGCAGGCTCATCTCACGCGCACCTCACTCCCCCGCCTCAATCATACCTGATCCATCTGCAGCTTCGCAGCGCCGGCCTATGCCGCCTCTGAGCACTCGTCCCCCCCAGCCTCTTCCCCGCAGCGCCTGCCGGCGCGCATACGCCGGGGTGGAGCGCAGCGGCACGGCCGCGCCCGGAAGGACTGGCTGTCCCGGGCTCATCCAGGCCGCTCCTGCAGACGCTGGCGCAGCGCTTCGAAGAGCAGGACCGTGCCCGCCATAGCGGCGTTGAGCGACTCGACCGGACCCTCCATAGGAATTGAGACGCGGCCCGTGGCGAGCGCCAGCGCTTCCGGCGACGGGCCGGCGGCTTCACCTCCCACAATCAGCGCGCTCGGCTGGGTCCAATCCACACGATCAAAGCGCGTTCCGCCGTGCGGAGTCGCAACCCATATCTGCCGAGCGCCGGCGCGCAGCACCTGGTCGCGGATAGCCATCCAGTCAAGGTCTTGCGCCAGTGGCAGGCGAAAGTGCGCGCCCATACCCGCACGTACCACCTTCGGGGAGAAGAGATCGACCGTCCCTGGCCCGGCAAGCACCGCCGGCGCTCCTGCAGCCTCGGCCGAGCGCAGGAGAGTACCAGCATTGCCCGGATCAGCGATGCGATCGAGCACCAGCACCGGCCCGCGGCCGGCGAGTGCGTGCTCTTCCAAAGTTACCGGGGACGGAATAGGAACGACCGCCAAGACGCCCTGGGGGGTCACCGTCTCGCACAGGCGTTGCAGCACGTCCTCGGCCACACGAAAGAGGGGGACTCCCCGCTTGCGCGCCTGCTGCAGCAGGGCCTGGCCTCGCGCGGTAGCCTCAAGCACCGCGGCATAGAGCACAAAACAGGGAGTGGCATAGATAAGCGCCTCCTCGACCAGCCGCAGGCCCTCGGCCAGAAAGAGCCCATGCTCACGACGGCCGCGCCGATCATGCAGCGCCCGCACCAGCTTGATTCGTGGATTCGATGACCCGAGGGCCGGGGCCTCCTCAGGCGCAGACACGGCCTTTCTACTGGGCTGCTCTCCTGTGCTGCGACATTGCCAGGCCATCAGGGCCAGCGCAGCGGCTCACACGGGGCGTTGCCTACCCGGCCGAGGTGCTGCCCAGCGCGTCCTGAGCCTCATGGCCTGCAATGCGGCACCTATGCCGGCTGCGCCTGGGCAGCAGCCGACGCCGCCAGCACCGACTTGACCGTATTGACCAAGGCCGCGAACGCGGTCGTGTCCCGGACCGCCATATCAGCGAGGATCTTGCGATCCAGTCTGATCTTGGCCAGGCGCAGGCCCCGAATGAACGAATTGTACGTGAGGCCATGCTCGCGGGCTGCAGCGTTGATACGCATGATCCACAGCCGGCGCATGTCACGCTTGCGCTGCCGGCGGTCGCGATACGCGTACTGCAGCGCGTGCATCACCGCTTCGTGGGCGATGCGGTACGAGCGATGGCGCTGGCCCCAGTAGCCTTTGGCCAGCTTCAAGATTTTCTTATGCCTTTTCCGCGCGGTCACCCCGCGCTTCACCCGTGCCACGAGAAACCTCCCGTGCCGGCAGTACAGGCCGCCAAAGCTGGCGCAGGGCAGGCGCGCTCAAGAGGCTTGCTTCGGCGGCGTTGCTCGGCAGCAGAATGCCGACATGAAACCTATTGCCCAAACAGAACAGCCGGATAGAACACTCACGGAGTAAGAACGAAACGTGCCGCAGCCACCTGTGCGAAGGGGTCGCGGCACATCGGCCTCGTAGAGACCGGCGCGTCGCAATCACGGCACGCCATAGGGCAACAGCTTCTTGATCCGCTTCACGTCACTCCTAGCCACCGGGAACATGCGAGAAAGGCTGCGTCGGGTTGCCCCCGACTTCTTCCGCTTCAGGTGGCTCTTCGCGCCGTGCGGCCGCATCAGCTTGCCCGTGCCAGTAATCGAGAACCGCTTGGCGACAGCCTTGCGCGTCTTTACCTTCGGCATTGGTCGTGTAGCTTTCCAGTCAAACCTGCCTGTCCGGAGCACGCGCCTTCCTCATCCTGACGCGTGGACAGGCCGAAGGTTAGTGTACCACAGGAGCCGGTGTGTGCAAAGTGCCGCCGGCACCGGCCCGGCGTCTAGAGGTGTGGCAGCTCGTCGAAGATGTACTTACGGTAGCGGCCGTAGCCCAGCCGGTCCATGATCGCAGCGCAGGTCTGGCCGGGGCTGACAATCGCCTGCGGCTCGCCATCGGCCAGATCGAAGATGATCTCCTTCGGCGTAGGCGACAAGCAATGATGCCCGCCCCGCTCAGCCGAGAGCATGCTCTGATAAGCCCCGGTGGCGGCAAAGACAATGTAGAGGTCCTCCCCCAGCGGAAGGTCTGGCAGGATGAGTTGCTGTGGAAGTCCGTTGTTCCCGCCGCGCTCGCCATACACATCGTCGTTATCGCACGTGCGCGCCCCGGCCAGCCAGACACGTACCGGCGGCCGATCGTAGGCGTTGGCCGGCAGCACGATGAACGTCTGGCCAAGCTTCCATGCATCGGGCAGCGAGACCATCAGGCTGCCGTTCAGGATGTACCAGAACCCTTCGCCGTGCTTCACCGGCTTCTTGTACTCGACGCGGAAGATGTGCAAGCCGTAATCGTTGCAGGTGTAGCGCCCAAACTCACCAACCACATGCGGCTCAGGCACGCCGCGCGCCCGGCAGACCCGCTTGATGCCCGTGAGCAACTCGCGGGCGAAGCCCGCATAGTCGAACGAAAAATCAAGGCTGTAGCGGGTAGGCATGCCGCCACCAAAGTCAAAGTACCGCAACGAAGGAAAGCGCTGCGCAAGCGTACAGTAGTGCTCAACTTCCTCCAGCAGGGCGCTGACAAAACGCTGCGCACCTTCGATCTGGGAACCGACCATGGCGTGGAAGAGCATCAGGGTGAGCTTAGGAGTCTGCGCGAGGCGTTCTGCGGTAGTAATCGCGTCGGGCAGGTCCATGCCGAAGCGGGTCTCGATCTCGTAGGAGCCAACTGTCGCGATGGCGTGCTCCGTACGCTTGCGCAGGCCGATCAGCATGGGCACCTCAACATCGCGGTAATACTGGAGTTCTTCCGGGGTATCCAGAATAGGCACGATGCGCTCGTAGCCTGCTTCACGCAGGTAGCGGATATTGCGGGCGTATGGTGCCTCTTTAAAGCCATTACAGAAGATGAAGCGTTGCGGCGGAAGGATCCCGGCCCTCCAGAGCGTATGGGCGATGTCCACGTCGAACGACGAGCTCGTCTCATAGTGCGCCCCGGCGCGCAGGGCAGTGCGCACCACCTCCTCGTTGGCGCTCGCCTTTGAGGCATAGGCATAGATGAACTCCCCGGCGTAGCCTGTCTCCTGCCGCGCCTGTTCGAAGCATGCCACCATTTCCCGGATGCGGCGGGCGATCACTGGAGTGTGCTTCACCGTAAGCGGCGTGCCCTGCTGCTCCGCCAGGGTGAAGAGGTCGATGTCCTCGTACGCCAATCTGCCGCTGCGTAGCACCAGCGTATCGGTCAGCCGGTTGCCGCGGATCCCGTAGCGCTCGCGCAGATACTCCTCATACGTGCGCTGCATGGGCATATCTCCCTTATTTCTTCAATTTCTTCTAAATAAATCTCTCTACCTGTTCCTCCTCATTTCCCTTTGCCTACTTTAATGCTTACTTTATCTCAGTAACCTATACGTTGAGGAGTCGGCGTCCAGGACACTCTCCGCCTCTACCGGCTTCCCTGCTCGCACAGCACGGCCTACAATAATCCTGTGAGCGAGCTACGCTGGCGCTTCTGGCTGGACCGCATTCTCAGCAAGCGCAGTCTGGCGACGCTGGGGCTGGCTGCCGCGTCGTTTGTCGGTTGGGCCTCTACGCAGAACCCGCTCTTCGGATGGCTGATGCTCGGCAGCGGCGGCGCGTGGGCTGCGTTGATGTACTATCTTCTGTCCACCACGGAGACAGAAGCAACTTCACCGCGGCCGGATCGGGAGCGCGTCGTCCGCGAGCTAGAGGCGCAGCTGGTATCGCTCTTGCCTCGCCGCACCGTTCCTGCTGAACGAAGCCGCGCTGAGCGCCGTCTCACTCAGCTTCGCCGCATCGTGCAGCTCGAAGAGCTCATCCTGAAGCACCTCTCTGAGCCTCCCAGCGGCCTTAGCATTCTCAGTCCCGAGCACGAGCAAGACATCGTCGAGTTCGTGGACCAGGCGATCGAGCTCACCCGGCGTCGCATCTTGCTCTTGCGGGCGCTGCAAGCGCATTCAGCCGATGCGCTGCAACGAGAGATCGAGCTGTTGCAGCAACGGCGTGAGCACGCCACCGAGCGCGTGCGCGCGGAGATCGACGAACTCCTCGAGCTCAAGCGGGACCAGTTACGCACGATCGCCCAGTGGGTTGAAGACCTGCAGATTACCGAACTCAACCTCGATCAGATCGAGTCGTTTCTACAATCCGTGGCCTACGATCAGTACGACCAGACCGTCAACGCCTCGAACGTGGGCCAGCGGATCGCTCGCGTGAAGAGCCGCATTACTGCCCGCAAGGAAACGCTGCAGGAGCTCGAGCAGCGCATCCACCAGGCAGGCCTCTCATAAGTCATCGGTAATACATGCGGCTCAGCCTAACGCTGCTAGAGAGGCGACCAGATCCGTTGGAAGCGCTGCACCGATGGCTCCACGCCTGCATGGAAGTATTTTCGCGAAGCCGTCGTGCTCCCCCTCCGGGCGCACCGTCTTGGTGAGGGATACTTCAGTGCAATACCGTCATTGCTGGGAACGGCATTGCTGGGAACGTCCATAGAGGTCCGAGAGGATGCGCAGTTATGAGGATGCGCAGTTATATAGCAAGAGCCAGCGGTCTTGCTTCCAGGAGGGGTTGCGCCAGGCCCACCAGGTGCTGACGCCGAACCGGGCACGGCCGTCATAGTTACCTAGCCAGCCCCAGCGGTACAGCCGCGACGTGCTTAGGTTAACAATGACGTAGTTTGACTCGTCGAACTCGCCGCTGCCTTCGAGGTAGCGCAGGTGGCGCTCCCAGGGAAGACCCTGGCGCTCCACCGGCACGAGACGCATGCTCCTGGCGCACGCCTCCCAGTAGTTCGGCGACCTTTGTGGCTCGGCGCAGGCCGCGTAGACAAGCGCGGCGAGAAGCGCCCCGATCACTCGTCGGCGTATGCCTCGCATTTACAATCTCAGGCTAAGGAGGTCTCGCGTGCTGCCCGTGCCGTTCCGAAGGAGCTCGGCGAGCCGCTCCGCCAGGCGCACCGCACGGTCCGCAAGCTCGGGAGTGATCGAGCCCTGCCGCACCCAGGCATAAAGCGGGGCAAGATCGACCACCTCGATCCGGCCATCAGGGAAGCATACGACGTCCACTTCAAGATCAACGTAGCGTGCACTGTCGGGCCCGAGCTCGATCGGGGTATTGATGTTGTACAGCTGGCCGATCAGCTCGCCTGAGGCACGGCGATAGATGCGACGGTAGACACAGCCTCCTTCCAGCAGCTCCATCGTGCCGGCATCCCCCTGAAGCTTGGGAGAACCAAGCGTGTCGTAGTATCCACCCGGCGAGAAGGTCCGTTCGATGGTCAGGAGACCGCCGGCGAAGCTGTGGATCCGCCCGCGCAGTGGGATCTCCTCGCCGGAAGGTTTAACGTGCCACGTAGTAAACGAGGCATCAGGCACGTAGGCGGAATAGATCAGCTCTCGACGCAGCAGCGCGCTCAGCACAGCCGGATCGCGTCCCTCAGTGAGCAGCGCTTCAGCCTGGTCCACACGCTCGCTCGCCAGGGTCTTGAAGTAATGATGTCCCGGCAAGGTGGGCGTCACTTCGGCGCGCAGGGCATCAAGCACGGCCTTACTCAGACCGGGGAATTCCACCACAACCTGGGCGAGCATCTGTTGCAGCGCCTGCTGCCAGGGCGCCAGCTCTGCCCGCGGTGTGCTGCGCCGCACCACCACATCCGGCAACGTGGCGCGCAGCACCTCAACCACTGCCGGCACTGCCTCCACATGGCCGCGGATGACCACGCCGTGCTTGTCACGGCGGTCGAACACCGCGACATCCTCGCCTGCGACGCCGCCCTCAGGCTCCGGCAGGCCAAGCCGGGCGGCAACCGTCGGCGAGGGATCGCTGAGCGCAAAGCCGTGGCGCAGGAAGAGCACGGAGAGCGCAGTCGCATAGATGCCGCGCACACGCACACGCAGGCGCCGTTCAGGGGGCACGTGGACCCCTCCCCTAGTCCCTCCTCAGCACAAGGAGCAGAACAGACGGAAATGTCTGGCCTGCCATGGCCGTTCCTCTCACCTCTGCCCAGGACCTCCCTCGAACGCCGGTGCAGCCTCCATCGAGCGACAGATCCCCAAGGGGAGAGCCGGCAAAGGCGCTGCCCTACCCGCTGCGTCCCCGGTAGCCAATCCCGGTGATGCGGATCCGCCTGTCCTGGAGCTCAACGCGAGCGCCCCGCGGGCCAAGCAGGTGCTCGATCAGCCAGAGATTTGACTGGACATGATCGGTTACCTCGGGGACGGTGTAGTCACTGGTCCCGTCGGCCAGCGCAGCATAGAGGATCAACTGATCGGCGGTGAAGCGGTCCACGCTAGCGCCGCTGTCAAGGTCCGCCAGCAGCAGGCGGGCAACATCACGGCCGATACTCTCGGCGCTGCGGCGCACCTCGCCGGCACGATCGGCGCCCAGGATACAGTCTCGCTTGGTGTACGCGAACGCGGCGAGTGCAGCGCCGGGCTGCGCGGCTGAGGTGTCGTTTACAATTTCCACATAGGCGCGCAGGCCGCGCTGCTTGAGGGCAGCCTGGAAGCTTTCCGCCATGCGCTCGGCCACACGGCGGGAAGCCAGGTGGGACGCCAGCGAGATGGCCCGGATCGTCTGCACGCCGCCGTGGTGCGACGGTAGCGCCATTGGGCGCAAGGGACCGTGGACTGAACGAACGGTGAGCTCAATAATGCCGTCGCCAGCGGGTACATAGCCGGGACGCACAATGCGCAGCCGTGCCTCCAGGCCTAGACGCGCCAGAAGCGGCAACAGGACCTCTTGCGTATGGAACGGCGATGGCGCGAAGTCCTGGAACAGGCCCCCTTCGATGGTAAGCCGGCTCTCCGTGCCGGGCCCACCGGCAAAGGCGATGACCGGCAGAACAGTGAGCGCAAGCATCGTCGTGGAGCCGGCCGTGCCGATATCCCATCGGTACGCGCCCGGCCGGATGGTCTGCCCGGGTCGGAAGATCAGCCACTCAGCCCCGACCGCTGCCCCTTCAAGCGTCCCGCCACAGAGCTCAGCCACGGCCTGCACGGCACGCAAGTGTTGCGGCCGCAGTCCCGGAGGGTTCCGCTTGGCGCGGATATTGATCAGCCGGAGCGCCTCGCCCAGCAGAGCGGCGATGGCAACGCTGGTGCGCACCAGCGTGCCACTCCCGGAGTGCTGTGCCCCATCGACTTCGAGCATCTCACCCTAATAGTACCAGCATAATCCCTTACCTAGGAGGGCAGTCTTATGCTACCAGATTGCCCTGTTCTTCGTTGTTATTATCGTGGTTGTGCCGACGCTTATGGTAACGTGAATGGGGCGTTTTTGCCCCAGAGCAGCGCCGGATGGAGCGCGTGTCCTGGTGGCCCTCCTGCGTGAGAGCAGCAGGGTGGTATGTCTTGGAGCCACGGGCACCAGCACAAGGGAATGTGCCGGCGCGGGATGACGGACGCAGAGGAGAGCCTGTACGTGAACACCCATACGATCTGCATCGTCGGAACCGGCTACGTTGGCTTGGTTACCGGTGCCTGTCTAGCCGAGCTGGGGCATCGCGTGACCTGTCTAGACATCGATGAGCAGAAGATTGCGCTGCTCCGCAGCGGCCGCCTGCCTATCTACGAGCCGGGACTGGACGAGCTGGTAGCGCGTAACGTGGCATGCGGCAGGCTGACTTTCACTACCTGTTATAAGGAAGCGCTGCGAGACGTCGAATTCGTGTTCATTGCGGTGAACACGCCGGCAGGCGCAAACGGCGAAGCTGACCTGCGCTACGTGCGCGCTGCGGCAGAGAGCATCGGACGTGCCCTCTCGCCGGATCACCCCCATATTGTCACGATTGTCAACAAGAGTACGGTGCCCATCGGCACCGGCGATCTCGTTGAGCGGATTGTGGCGCGCTGGGCACCGCCCGGCGTCCGCTTCCGCGTTGTTTCGAACCCCGAGTTTCTGCGCGAGGGAGCAGCGATCCACGATTTTATGCACCCCGACCGGATCGTCCTAGGCGCCGCCGACCGAGAGGCGGCGGAGGCCGTGGCGGAACTCTATGCCGTGCTGGACTGCCCGGTGCTGATCACTGATCTACGTACCGCGGAGATGATCAAGTACGCCTCGAATGCCTTTCTGGCGACCAAGATCAGCTTCATCAATGAAGTGGCATCGATCTGCGAGCAGGTCGGTGCAGATGTACGCAAAGTTGCCGAAGGTATGGGGTTGGACCGCCGCATTGGCCGGGCGTTCCTTGATGCCGGCCTGGGCTGGGGCGGGAGCTGCTTCCCCAAGGACGTGCAGGCGCTGACGCACATGGCGGCTGTCTATGGTGCCCACCCACAACTGCTCCGCGCGGTCACCCAGATCAACCGCGACCAGCGTCTGAAGGTGATTCGCTGGCTGCGTGAGGCGCTGGGCATCCTGGACGAAAGTGTGATTGCGCTGCTCGGCCTGTCGTTCAAGCCGAACACCGACGACGTGCGCGAGGCCCCGGCGCTGGATATCGCGCGCATGCTGTTACAAGAGGGCGCGCACGTGCGCGGGTACGATCCGGTGGCCGGTGAACGCGCCCGTGCAGCCTTGCCGGAGCTGGTCGTCTGTGCCAGTGCGCTTGAAGCGGTGCAGGGCGCCGATGCGGCCGTTCTGGTGACCGAGTGGGACGAGTTCCGCACGCTTGACCTGCACGTGGTCCGCAGTCTGATGCGCCGACCGGTGCTGGTAGATGGGCGCAATGTGTACAGCCCCGAGGCAGCACGCCGGGCCGGCTTGGAGTACTACGCCATCGGTGGCGGCCGCCGCGCTGCCCCGGCACCGGCGAACGCCGTCGCCGTCGGCGTGTGACCCACCACTGGCCGCTGGGAGGAACAACGCGGTATACTTTGAAACAACCAGCGGAATGGGTTGACGCGGAACGGTCTTCCGGCGTACGCTTCCTCCTTCCGCCGGCTGTGGCTGGCCGTCCATGGCTCTGGACTGGACGCCGCCTTCTCTGTGTTTGCCAGCCGGCACTGTAGCGCTTGTGCGCTGCACCGGCATTGTTTCCTTCATCGTTTCCTTCACTGTTTCCGAAGGAGGTCAGTGCATGAGCGCGACGGAGCGAAAGCGAACGTCCGGTGGCCGCAAGTCATCTTCTGCGCGCAAGGCGGTCGATACCCACCGCTGTGTCCTGTGCAGCAATCCGGCAGACCACGAATGGGCGCGCATTCCTGTGTGCGCGGAGCATCACAAATTAATCTTTGAAGAGGTCCGGGCCGCCGGCATCCATGGCGACCGTCCGCTCTATCGCAAGCTGACCAAGCTCTACGACGAGCAGTACCAGGTCCATTAGCCAAGGGTATCTCTCGCCAGACATACCGCTGAGCACGATGGTGCGATGCCCGAGCTCCGCCGGGATCCCGTCACCGGCCGCTGGGTGGTGATCGCCACCGAGCGCGCCCGGCGGCCGGAGAGCTTCTCTCAGGCTGTTCGAGAGCCTATTACCCCGGCTGCTGCCTGCCCGTTCGACGAAGGCAACGAGCATCTGACCCCGCCCGAGGTGTTTGCCATCCGGCGGCCGGGCTCGCAGCCTGACGCTCCGGGTTGGAGCGTCCGCGTTGTCCCCAACCTCTATCCCGCGTTCACAATGGCTGCGGCCGCAGTCACCGCCGGGTCCTCCGAGCTCTTCCAGGCGCAGCCTGCCTTGGGCGCCCACGAGGTGATCATCAGCAGCCCCGATCATACGCGCAGCACAGCTCAGCTCCCCCTCGCACAGGTGGAGCGAATGGTGCGCGCGTGGATCGCTCGCATGCGCACGCACGCGGCCGACCCGCGTATTGCCTACACCCAGCTCATCTATAACCATGGACGTAGCGCCGGGGCGTCACTGGAGCATCCCCATGCCCAGCTCTTCGCCATGCCGTTCATCCCGCCCGTCCTTCTGGAGGAAATGGCCGGAGCCGAGCGCTTCTACCGGCAGCAAGACGAGTGCGTGTTCTGCGCTATGCTCGAGGCGGAGCTTGCCGAAGACGAGCGGCTGGTGTTCGCCAGCGATCGGTTTGTGGCCGTTGTCCCCTTCGCCTCGCGTGTGCCGTTTGAGACGTGGATCCTTCCGCGCCACCATCAGTCGCGCTTCGAGGACCTCTCTGCCGAGGACGTCGCCGGCTTCGCCGAGATGCTGCAGCAGGTGACGGCTGCACTGCAGCGGCGGCTGAACGATCCCCCCTATAACTTCTTTATCCATACCGCTCCCTGCCGGAGCCCGGAGCTCCCACACTACCACTGGCACCTGGAACTGCTCCCGCGCCTAACCACCTGGGCCGGGTTGGAGTACGGCACCGGCGTAATCGTCAACATCATGACGCCTGAGGCGGCAGCGGTGTTCCTGCGCGGCTGATCAGCGCGGGCGTGGGTTTCGTGCCGTGCTATACTGCAATGAGGAGACTGCTAGGCCTACTGCGGCCACTCGCGGCAGGCGAGGAGAATCCATGCACGACGTTCGGCGTATCCTCGTCCCTATCAACGGAAATGCCACCGACGAGGAGGCGGTGGAGCTGGCATGTAGCGTGGCGCGGCGGTATCGTGCGCATGTCTATGCGATTTATGTTATAGAAGTCAAGCGCTCCCTGCCGCTCGATGCTGAGCTCACCGATGAGGTTGCGCGTGGCGAAGACATTCTGGCCCGTGCAGAGGACCTAGCGGCACGGCTGGAGTATCCTATTGAGACGGAGCTCTTGCAGGCCCGCGATGTTGGTCCGGCCATTGTCGACCACGCGATCGACCGCGGCTGTGACTTGATCGTGATGGGGGTCACCTACCGGAAGCGCTGGGGGGATTTCTATCTTGGCAAGACCGTGCCGTACGTGCTGAAAAACGCGCCGAGTCGGGTGCTGGTGCTGCGTGAGGAGCCGATGGCACGGACTGCGGCTGCACGGGAGTAGCCGGCTAGAGCCGTTGATGAGAGCGAGCAGTGTGCGCCGCTCGCTGTTTTAAACAAGCTTTTATACTAGAATAAAGCGTCCTAATAGAAAAGCTTATAAAAGCTTATATAAGTTCTCATATGCGGTGGTCTATCGCTGGTATTCCGCTCTAGCCTGCGCCTTCCCCGAGCTTACACATTCCACAGCGCGCAGGCGGGAGGTGGGAAGTCATATGTATGTTATTATCGTCGGCTGCGGGCGGGTTGGCTCAGCCCTGGCCATGATGCTCTCGCAGGAAGGCCATGAAGTGACGGTTATTGATATCAATCCGGCGCAGTTTGAGCGGTTTCTTGGGGAGGATTTTACCGGGAACACTATTGTTGGTGACGGGATCGACATTGATGTACTGCGTCAGGCGGAGATCGAGCGCGCCGACGCCTTCGTGACTGCGACCAGCGGAGATAATCATAATCTGATGTCGGCGCAGATCGCTCAGCGGATCTTTAAGGTCCCGCGGGTCGTGGCCCGCTGCAATGATCCAATCCGCGGGGCTACGTATGAGAAGCTGGGCTTGCGCATGGTTATTCCCACCACCATAGGTGCGGAGTACCTGCGCCGCGCGATCATGGAAGAGCCGGCGCCTCCGGCGCAAGCACGGGGCGATTCACAACCACCGGCGGACACCCCACGCTAGGCCGCCGGTCTGGGAGGAGTAGATAAATGTTCATCATCGTGGCCGGTGGCGGCACGGTAGGGTATCACCTGACCAAAGAACTGCTGGCCGAGGGACACGAGGTCGTCTTGCTGGAGAAGGACCCCAAAGTGGCGGCGCGCATCGCTGAGGAGCTTGGCCCGATCGTGCTGGCGCGCGATGCGTGCGAGGGACGCTGGCTGGCCGAGGCCGGGGTGGTGCGCGCCGACGTCGTGATTGCCGTGACTGGCGATGATGAGGATAACCTGATCATCTGCCAGATGGCGAAGTTCACGTCGTCGACGCCGGTGCGCACCATCGCACGGGTAAAAAACCCCAAGAACGAGTGGGTGCTGCGCCAGCTCGGCGTTGACGCGACGGTGAGTAGCACGGCGATCATTAAACAGCTCGTCGAGCAGGAGATTCCCCAGTACGCCATGGCTCACCTAGCGACCCTCCGCGAAGCCGGGCTCGAGTTCGTCGAGTTTCACATCGCCGGAGATTCTCCATCGGCCGGACGCCGCGTGGGCGACCTGCAACTCCCTGCCGGAACTAACCTAATCCTGGTGCTGCGCGACAATACCCCAATCTACCCCGACCGGGACACGATCCTGCGCGGGGGAGACACCGTTATTGCGCTGCTTCGCACCGAAGCCGAGCAGGCGGTGCGGCGCGCGCTGGTAGGCGAGGCGCAGTTCTACGAAGTGCCACGCTAGCCGTCCGGTTGCGTCGATGTCGTTGATCGTTGCGCAGGACTTACGCAAGTCCTTCGGCGCCCTTGATGTGCTTACCGGCTGCTCCGTGCGCGTCGAACGCGGCGATCGCATTGCCGTCGTTGGGGTGAACGGTTCCGGTAAGACGACGTTGCTCCGCCTGCTGGCGCGACTCGAGCAGCCCGACGCAGGCACGGTAGCCTACGCCACAGGCGTGCGTGTCGGCTACCTGCCCCAGGAGCCGGTGTTTGCGGGCCACGAGACCCTGCGCGAGTATGTGCTGCTCGCCTTCCCGCAGCTGGTGGCTCTGCGCCGTGAGCTAGAAGACTGCACCCACGTCCTGGCCGCCGCGCCGGCAGGTCGTCCTTCCGACACTGTGCTGGAGCGTTATGCCGAACTGAGCCATGCCTTTGAGGCAGCCGGCGGCTATACCTTCGAGCAGCGTCTCGCTCAGGTGCTGGGCGGCCTGGGCCTTCCAGACGATGCCCTGGACCGCCCGGTGCGCACCCTCTCCGGCGGTCAGCGCAGCCGCGCCGCGCTGGCCCGATTGCTGCTCGAGGAGCCGGATGTCCTCCTCCTTGACGAGCCCACAAACCACCTCGATCTCCAGGCGCTCGAGTGGCTGGAGCGCTTCCTGCAGCGCTGGCCCGGCAGCTTTGTGGTGGTGAGCCACGATCGCTACTTCCTCGACCAAGTGGCTACCCGCGTCTGGGAGCTCTCCCAGGGCCGGCTCGACAGCTATCCCGGCAACTACAGCCACTACCTGCGCCAGAAAGCCGAGCGGCTGGAACAGCAAGCCAAGCAGTACACTGCCCAGCAGGAATGGATCGCACGCACGGAAGAGTTCATCCGACGCTACAAAGCCGGCCAGCGTTACCGCCAGGCACGCGGCCGGCAGAAGCTGCTTCAGCGCCTTGAACGCGTGGAACGGCCGGTCAATGAGCGCGAAGAGCGTAGCTTGCGCTTCGGGTTGCACAGCCCGATCCGCAGCGGCCGGATCGTGCTTGCCGGTCAGGACGTGGTGATCGGCTACCCGGACCGGCCGCTCTTTCGGATCCCGGAAGTCCAGCTTGAACGCGGCGAGCGCGCGGCGTTGATCGGGCCAAACGGCTGCGGCAAGACGTCATTTCTGCGCACGCTGCTGGGCGAGCTGAGGCCTCTCGGCGGTGAGCTCCGCCTGGGGCGCAATGTCCACCTGGGCTACTACGCTCAGGCACATGAGGGGCTCTCCTTTGCCGGCACGGTCCTGGAAGAGATCCTTGCCGCACGGGAGATGGAGGTGGGACAGGCACGCACCTTCCTGGCCCGCTTTCTCTTCACGCAGGACGAGGTCTTCAAGCCGGTTGCCGCGCTCTCAGGTGGGGAACGAAGCCGTCTGGCATTGGCGAAGTTGGTACTGCAGCAGGCGAATGTACTGTTGTTGGACGAGCCGACGAACCATCTCGACGTTGGAGCGCGTGAGACGTTAGAGAGCGTGCTACAGGAGTTCCCAGGGACCATCTTGTTCGTGTCGCATGATCGCTATCTCATTGATGCGTTGGCCACCCAGGTCTGGGCCATCGAAGATGGCGAGCTACGGGTGTACGAGGGCGGGTATACCGAGTACTTGGAGGCCACGCGGCCGCACTGTCCGCTGCCCTGGCCGGCGCAGCGGCAGCATCGGGCGGTCACACAGCGGCAACGGAAACCGGCGGCTGGCAAGGAGCCCCCCGCCGCGCCTGCACGTGCGGGCGAAATCGAACAGGAAATCTACCGCCTCGAGCAGCAGAAGGCCGACATAGAGGCAGCTATGGCTGAAGCGAGCACGACAGGCGATTACCGTCTATTGGCGGAGCTAGCGCGCGAGCATAAGGCGCTTGACGCCCGCCTCGCAGAGCTCCACGTTGTCTGGCTGGCCGCTGTTGAGGGAGGCTAGGCGGTGCGCGTGATCGGGCTGACCGGGAACCTGGCCTGCGGCAAAAGCACGGTAGCGCGCATGTTCGCAGCACGCGGCGCTCACGTGATTGATGCCGACGAGCTCGTGCGAGAACTCCGACGCCCCGGGCAGCCTGTCTATGAGGCGATCGTCCGTGAGTTCGGAGAGACCATCTTGAAACCCCCGGCCGCGCCCGGCGCCCTTCCGGAAATCGACGCCGGCCGCCTAGCAGCGATCGTCTTCTCCGACCCCGAGAAACTGGCGCGCCTGGAGGCGATCGTTCATCCTGCCGTCACCGAGCGTGTGCTTGAGACTCTCTGGCAGCACGGGCGAGACTGGAAGAACGATATCGTCTTACTTGAGGCCATCAAGCTCGTCGAGAGCGACCTGGTCCATCTGGTCGAGGGGCTGATCATCGTGACCTGCCGCCCTGAGCAACAGATCGAGCGGGTCGTGCGTGAGCGGGGTTGGACGGAGGAGCAGGCACGCGCCCGCATGGCCGTGCAGAGCAGTCCGGAAGAGAAGTTGGCACTCTTCACGCAGAAGCGCGGCATGCTGCCTGCCGTGCTCATCGATAACAGCGGTACACTAGAAGAGACCGAGCGGCAGGTTGAAGAGGTCTGGCGACAGCTGACGGCACCACGGACCCTGTAGCACGCCGTGCGCGGATCTGCCGCCATCGCCCCCAGCAGCATGGCGTGCGTCGACGAACGCCGCTATGGATGCCGCACCATGACCACGACGGTCTCCCGAATAATCAGCCGAGCCGACACAGGCTCGCTTGAGGCAGGCAGGCGCGGTCGTATGACCTCTACAGGTTGCTCCAGGGACGGTGGCGTCACGCGTGCAACGGGCCGTGAGGGTGCTCCCAGGGCGCGCTCGAGCAGGCGGTAGCCCACATATGCGGCGAGCGGCACGGCAGCTCTCGCTACCTCACGGGCTACCCCGCGGGCCGCAGACGATGCAGCGACCTGCCGAAGCAGTCGGCCGGCGCGCGCAATTGCCGGTCGCACGCCTCCCGCGGGGCGCGGTACCGGCTCAACCACGCGCACCGGAACCGGCAGCGCCGGATTGGCCTCTTGGGGTACACCGGCATCACGCAGCGGCGCACCACAGCCCGCGCAGAAGTTGTCGCCCTCTGCAGTGGCCCGTCCGCAGAACGGACACGGTTCCGGCATTGCTCGACCTCCTGGCTGGCTTCTACAGGGACGGTACCACAGGCTGCGGAGGCACGTCAACGCCTTCGCTTGCCGCCGGTCAGACCCTCGCGCCATAATCGGCTTGTGCGATCGAGCTCTCCCGCTTCACAATCTGGTTGTTCCTCGACGCCACGCGTTGCGCTGGCCCATGACTACCTCATCGCGTACGGTGGCGCCGAGCGTACCCTTGCCATCATGCGGCGCATCTGGCCGGATGCGCCTATCTTTACTTCCCGGCTCGATGCCGAGGCAGTCCCGCCGGAGCTCCAGCGCGACGTCGTGACGTCGTTTTTGCAGCGCCTTCCGGCCTCACGCCGGCTCTGGCCATACTATGTGCTGCTGTGCCCGCTAGCATTCGCGCGATTTGATCTGCGCGGCTACGACTTGGTGCTCTCCTCTGCGAGTTTCGCCGCTAAAAATGTACGGGCTGCAGGCGCGCACCTCTGCTATTGCTATACGCCACCGCGCTTCTTGTGGGGCTATGAGCGGGCGCGTGATGTACGGCGGCTCCCGCCTCCGGCACGGCTGGCCCTGCGTGTCGTGGAAGCGCAGCTCCGGCGCTGGGACCTGGCTGCGGCGCAGCGCGCCGACACGCTCGTGGCAATCTCGCAGGAGGTCCGCCGGCGTATCCGCGCCTGCTACCATCGCGAGGCTCAGGTCATTTACCCACCCCTGGACACGCAGTGGCTGGGCGCAGCAGCATACGCCGATGCCCCTGTCGGGAGTTTCTTTCTGGTAGTCAGCCGACTGCTGTCCTATAAGCGCATCGATCTAGCAGTTGCCGCGTTCAACCGCCTGGGCTGGCCGCTGGTGATTATTGGCGACGGGCCGGAGCGGCAACGGCTGGAGCGGATGGCCCGGCCCAATGTCCGCTTTCTGGGCTTTCAACCAGAAAGCGTCGTTGCCGGGTACCTGGCCGGCTGCCGGGCTTTCGTGTTCCCCGGCCGAGAGGACTTCGGACTTGCCCCGCTCGAAGCGCTGGCGTGCGGCCGGCCGGTGGTTGCCTATGCCGCCGGCGGTGTCCTCGAATTCATGGAAGAGGGGGTCACGGGGGAGCTCTTTCCTGAGCAAAGCGTTGATGCGCTGATCGCTGCCGTCCAGCGCGCTGCGACGCGGCGCTACGACCCGGCTGCTTGTCGAGCCGTAGCCGCGCGCTTCGCCGTCGAGCGCTTCTGTGGCGAGTTGCAAGCCTGCGCCGCCGCAACTCTGGCAAGCCAGGGCTGGGCCGCTGCACCTGATCAGCGTGCTCGTGTGTAGCGGGCCCTGCTGCCCCGCTCTATGTATCTTGGGTTTATTTTACGTTTTTGTATTGTATTTTAGAAACACGCAATATAAGTTTTATACGTTCTTTGACGAGGAACCTGGATGCCTGGAACGAACCCTGCCGTGGCGCGAAGCCGGGCTATATCCCACGAGCCTGCGCTGGCGGCGCGCCTGCAAGAGATCGATCGCCGGCTCGTTGCAGTGTTCGGTGAGCCAGTCTGGCAGCGGCGGCTCGACCCGCTGTCGGAGCTCATTGCGGTGGTGCTTTCGCAGCATACCTCCGACGTGAACAGTCGGCGCGCCTTCATCGAGCTTCGCCATCGTTTCCCGACGTGGGAGGCCGTGCGCGATGCCACCCCTGAGGAGATTGCTGCTGCTATTCGCTGCGGCGGGCTGGCAAATGTGAAAGCCCCGCGCATTAAGGCTATCCTGCAAGAACTCAGTCAGCGCTTCGGCACGCTCGATCTCGAGTTCCTGTGTCACATGCCCCGCGAACAAGTCGAGAAGCTCCTGCGTGCGCTGCCGGGTGTCGGTGCCAAGTCGGTGGCGATTGTACTGCTCTTCTCATGCGGCCGCCCGGCCATGCCGGTAGACACCCATGTACACCGCGTGGCGCGCCGGCTTGGGGTCGTGCCCGAGCATGCCAGTCCTGAATTGACCCAGCGCATCCTAGAGGCACATATCGCTCCGGAGCGGATGTATGCCATGCATGTCAACATCATCCGCCTGGGCCGGCAGATCTGCAAGGCGCCTCGCCCGTTGTGCGAACGCTGTCCGCTTCAGGATCTCTGCGCCTACCGGCTGCGCCAACGGAGCCCGCGCGCCGTCGGCTCTGCCTCGAGCTCGCAGGAGGAATAGCAGCGCCGTGCCAGACGTTAAGCATGGCGCCCGTCCCGCAGTGGCCGGCATGCGGCCTGCCGGAGGTCCCATGACTTCCGTCCTACCGCCTTCCCAGTCACTCCACGAGTGGCTACAATCAGCCTGCAGAGAGCCAGCAGCGACGCGGTGAGAGTGCTGGTGTCTGGCTGAGCTGCCTGGATGTGTGGGGAGGTGTTGTGGAGATGAGGCAGCGCGTGCTGCGGGTGGTGGCTGTGGTTATCGGAGTGGTGGTGGCTCTGTCGCTGAATGGGCTAGCCTGGGCCGGCGCCGACTGGTGCTGCTAAGCACACAGACGATGCCGGAACAGGCGGCGATACCGTCGTTCCGGCTCGTCCTCTAGGTGGGTAGCGCCGTGCAGCCGCGACAGCCTCGGGAGGAGCCGGGCGAGCGCCACGCCGGAGTGCGTGCAAGCAACGCTCCTTCTGGAGGCAGGCTGTGGGTGCTCTACCGTATCACACGCGCATCTACGTCCTCGCAGTAGCTTCAGCCGGCGCGATCGCGCTGCTCCTCGCCCTTGCCCACCTGCACAGGGATATCCCGCTGCTGGTGGCGCTGGCGATAGCATCCCTCGCTTTCGGGATCGCACGGATCTACTCGATCCAGCTCTCGCATACGGTATGGATCAACGGCGGCTGCGCTGTTGCCTTCGCCGGCGCCCTGCTGCTAGGACCGGCGCCGGGCGTTATCGCGAGCGCGGCCGGCTCGCTCCTGGCAGCGATCAGCCCGATCCAGCGATGCCGCTGCAAGTACTACCAGCATATCTTCAACGCCTCAAGCTATATGCTGGCCTCCGGCTCGTCGGGGCTGGTGTGGGAATGGCTGCGCCCTGACGGGGTGTGGACGAATAGCCCGCTGGCCGTGCCGGCGGTGCTCGCTGCCGGCGCGGTATTCTTTGCCCTGAACGTTGGGCTCGTCACCGGGGTGGTCGCCTTGCAACGGAGCGAGGACAGCCTGCGCAGCTGGCTCTCCTACGTTCGCTCGACCCTCTGGTGGGAGTACATCACCCTACTCGTTCTAGCCGCGTGTTTCGCCGCGGTCTATCAGCTCTCTCCTCCGGCTAGTGCGCTATTCCTGCTCCCCTTCGCCGTCCTGGTGTTCTTGCTCAAGCGCTCGCTGGAGATCCGTGATGAGACGCGCGCCGCGCTCGAAGCGATGGCGCGGGAAGCCGATAGCCGTGACCCCTACACTGCCCAGCACTCTGAACGGGTGGCAGCCTACGTGGCCCGGGTCACCGCACGGATGCCCGAGCTTACCGAGGCAAAGCGTGAGCTGATCGTGCGTGCAGCACGGCTACACGACATCGGCAAGCTGTTCCTGGATCCCGGCCTGGTCCATAAGCCGGGGAAACTGAGCGACGAGGAGCGTCGAGCCTTCCAGCAACATCCCTTGCTGGGCGCGCGCCTGGTGGAGAACTTCCCCGACTACCGCCGCGGCCGCGACTTCATCTTGTATCACCATGAGCACTATGACGGACGCGGCTACCCAGAAGGGCGCAAGGGACAGGAGATCCCGCTGGGCGCACGAATCATCGGTATCGCGGATGCTTTCGACGCAATGACGTCCAACCGCGCCTATCGCAGCGCGCTTTCCTACGAAGAGGCGGCAGCAGAACTCCGGCGCTGCAAAGGCACCCAGTTCGATCCCGAGCTCGTCGAGCTCTTCCTCGCGGCCGTGACCCCGGAGGTGCTGGCCCAGACCCAGCGTGAGCGCCTGGCCACACCGCCCCTGGCGCCCCAGCCGGCGGCCCAGCAGACCCCGAGCCTCCGCCCGGCGCCGGTCTAGCGGACACCCGGCGTGATCGTCCCGGAGAGATACCCCTGAAGCCGGCCTGCGATGCCCTCGGGCAGGGAGGTACCCGCGTCGGGTAAGATGCCTACAGCGGGCAGCACCTCTTACCCGGTTTCGGTGTTATATAAGTGAGCAATCCCTGCCGTTCGTGAGGTACACTGGCGGCCCGGCCGCGTAGCCGCGGGCCTTGCTCAGGGAGGTCACCGTGATACCGGACGAGCAGCCGCTCACGATCCCCGACATGCTCCGTGCCAGTGCACGGAAGTTTAGCGCGCACACAGCACTGTGGCAACGCTCCGGTGACGGGAGCCCGCCGGAGACGATGACCTATGCGCAAGTGCTGGAGCAGGCGCAGCACTTCGCGGCCGGCCTGCTGCAGCTCGGCTTACGACGCGGGGATCACGTGGCCATCATTGCGGAGAACTCCATTGAGTGGACGCTGAGCTTCCTGGGGATCTCCCTGGCCGGCGGCGTGGCTGTGCCGGTCTACTACCGTCTCGCTGAAGACGAGCAGGCCGCGCTTATGCGCTACGCGGACGTCCGCTTTGCCTGCGTCGGCCCCAGTCCTGAGGGCCGCGCCCCAGGTGGGCTGCGCCATATGGAGCGGCTGATCCTGCTGGGCGGTGCCTCTGCCCAGCGCCAGGAGCGCGTGCGTGGCCTGCGTGCTTTGCTCCAGGGCATCCACAGCCGTGATCCGCTCACGTTCCAGGAAGTCCTCGCACGGGGTAGAGATACGCACGCAGCGAGCCAGGTCACGGTGGCCCCGGACGATCTCGCGGCCCTGCTCTTCACCTCGGGCACGACCGGCACGCCCAAGGCGGTCATGCTCTCCCACCGCAACATTCTGTCGAACGTCTGGGCGGTGAAGCAGGTGGTGCACGTCGGAGCAGATGACCGGCTCCTGCTGGTGCTGCCGATGCACCATCCGTTTCCGCTGACGCTTGGTCTGGTGATGCCGCTCGCCATCGGCGCCACGGTGGCGTATGAGAACGACCTCAAGCGCGTGCGCGACCGCATGGCCGAGGTGCAGCCGACCGTCTTCTTCGGCGTCCCTGAGCTGTACCGGCTCTTACTTCGCGCCATCTTCCAGCGGGCCGAGGCTGAGGGACAAGCTCGCCGTCTGCATACGGCGCTCAAGCTCTCCGGGCTGGTGAAGCAGGTCACCGGCATCAACATTGGGCCCCTGCTGTTCCGGTCGCTGCATCGCCGCTTAGGCGGCAAGATCCGCTTCCTGGCCTCAGGCGGGGCAGCGCTCCCGCCCGAGCTGGCGCGACAGTACTATCGCATAGGCCTTCTGCTCGTACAGGGCTGGGGACTGAGCGAGACGGCGCCGGTGCTGACGGTCCAGGAGATCGATAGGAAGAAGTTCCTCTTTACACGGCACTATGAGCGGCTTGCCGGCACGGTTGGCCGCCCCATCCCCGGCGTGCGGCTGCGTCTCCTAGACGTGCCCGAGAAAGAGCTGGTTGCCAGCCGCGAGGGGGAGGGAGAGCTTGCCGCGCAGGGACCGAACGTGATGCAAGGGTACTACAAAGACCCGGCAGCGACGGCAGCCGTCTTCATTGAGGACGAGAGCGGGCGCTGGTTTCGCACCGGTGACATGGGCCGCATTACTCCGGAGGGCTACGTCTACCTCACCGGCCGGGTTAAGAGCGTGATCGTGCTCGACTCCGGCGAGAAGGTCTCCCCGGAGGAGGTCGAGGATGTGCTGCGCGAGAGTCCCTACATTATCGATGTGGCCGTGATCGGGCGGCGCCCGGACAAGTATGTCGGCACTGGCAAGGTTGAGGTGCATGCGGTGGTCTATCCCAGCTACGAGGCCCTGCGCAAGCACGCGGAGGTCGAAGGAGTACCCCTCACGGCCGAGCGTGCCCAGCAGTGGGTCACCGAGGAGGTCAAGCGACTACAGCAGCAGCGGCTGGCCCCGTACAAGTGGGTTCGTCAAATCATTCTCACCGACCAGCCCCTCCCCAAGACGCCCCTTGGGAAAGTACGGCGCGGCCTACTCATGGAGCACTACGCCTTCGACCTCGAGCGCTTCGTGGCCAGCTCTGGCGCCGGCGCGGCGTAGGTTTAGGTTTCGCTACTTCTCCACGGGGTTGCCGCGCGCGATCCACTCCATCGTCCCGCCCTGCAAGTTGTAGAGCTTCTGCAGGCCGATTGCCGCGGCTACCTCGCACGCTACCGCGCTGCGCTCACCCACCGCGCAGACGAAGAGAATGTTGTCGCGGGTGAGATACTTGTGCGGATTGTTGATCAGCTCGCCCAGCGGGACATGCCGTGCCCCGGGGATGTGCCCCGACTGATACTCGTCAGTTTCCCGCACGTCGATAATCTCGACCTCGCCCGACTGGATAAGCTGCTTGGCTTGCTCGACATCAATGCGCTCAAACGGCTCTTCAACCTCAACCTGGGGTTGTTGCCAGCGTGTCATCGCTTACCTTCTCCTGCGATTCTTTGCACGAGTGAAAAGATACGCAAAACTGTATAAAGATCATCTCCGGCAAAATACCGTGCGCAGGCTCAGCGGCGCAGGAGCTCCAGCGCGCGCTCAAGCTGCACATCCCTGCTGCCGCCCTCGGCGGGCTGGAGGAGATCAGGAACGATCCCCGTGCTGCCGACGCTGGTGCGCTGGGGCATCAGCCACTGCGCAATAGAGATCCGCAAGGCCGCCCCATCCTTCAAGTCACGAATGACCTGGACCGTGCTCTTCCCGTAGCTGTTCTCTCCCACAACCATGCCGCGGCCATTCTGCTGGATCGCTCCGGCGACAATTTCTGAGGCACTGGCCGATCCTTTGTTCACCAGGATGACCAGCGGAATGTCGGCAGCCACAGCTCCTCCCCTTGCCGTGTAGGTGCGGCTCTGCCCGTTGCCACGCTCCTCATGGAGCACCACGCTGCCCTGCGGCAGGAACAGACTGGCCACGTCAACGGCCGTGCTGAGCAGCCCGCCCGGGTTATTCCGCAGGTCCAGGACAAGCCCGCGCGGCTTGGCCGCCAGCAGCGACTTGAGTTGAGCGCTCAGGTCCGATGCGGTGTGGAGCTTGAAGCCCGACAGCCGCACGTAGGCGATATTGCCATCCAGCAGCCTGCTCGTCACCGTCTGCTGCCGAATGCGCTCGCGCGTGATCGTGACATCGAAGACCTGCGCCTCAGGACCGGCGCCACGGCGGATCGTCAGCGTCACCGTTGTGCCGCGCGGCCCGCGGATGAGTGCTGCGACCTCTGCTGCACTCTTGCCGGTCACATCGACACCGTCCACTTTGAGGATCACATCCTGCGGGAGCAAGCCGGCCCGCTGTGCCGGGGAGTCATCAAGCGGGGTCACAACGAGAATGACGCCGTCTCGCTGCTCGACCTGGGCGCCGATGCCCTCGAAGGTGTCGTTGAAGAGGCTCTCCCGCTCCGCCTTGCTGGCATCTGGCTCCAGGAAGACCGTCATGGGATCGTCGAGCGACTGGAGCATCCCCTTGATCGCGCCACGCACCATCTTGGAGTGGTCTAGCGGCCGGCGATAAAAGTCCTGCTCGACAGCGGCCCACACCTGCCAGAAGAGTTCAAACTCCTGCTCAAGCCCCGCAGGAGTCTTCGCGGCCATGGCAAGCGCACGCTCTGGCGACTCCGTGGCCCCTTGGCCCGAGCGAGTCGCCGCATCGTCGGACAGCGAGGCGCTGCTTCCCTTCGCGGCCGCGAGGAGCGGCACCGGTGTTTCTGCAGCCAGGGCTGAGTACCGCCCAAGCCCGAAGCCGGCAGCAAATGCCGTCACAATGAGGAGCGTAACAGCTAGGGCAATGACGGAGCTGCGCAGGGTGGATCGCATGGCTGTGCCTTCGTTACTTTAACGTACTTCAATCTTTTAGAGCCGTCACACCCATTCCACGTTGGGGACCACCAGGACCGCGTGCCCTCATTGTACCGCGAGCGCGAAGTTGCAGCCAGGACAGCGAGGAAGACTGCCCTGACACCCCGGCACACCGGCCGGTGCGGGGAACGGGCCGGCCATTAAGAAACGACCGCCATGGGGCTTGGAAGACCTGCAGCCATTGGCAGGCAACGCGCGCCCGATACCGCCCCTCAGGCTGCCGGTGATGGCGCCCTGTAGTCCAGGCGCCGGGTCCCGGGCAGGCCTATCGCATCATCGCTCACATCGGGCAGCGCGTCGGTAGGTTCGATCTGCTGCGCATGGTGCCGCCGGAGCACGGCCTGCACCTGCTGCTCGAGGCCATCGGGATCGACGAAGAGGATAGCCCGTCCGAGCCTGAGCGCGCGATCCTCGTACGTCTGGCCCAAGCGATGGCCAATCCAGACTTCGATGGCCTCATGTCTGGCATCCTGTGGGCGGTCGGGGATACCGAGGGGACCGAAGATGCGTACGTGTATGCTACCGGGCGGCAGTCCAAGCCGTAACAGGTCCTGCACCGCACCATCGAGATCGCGGCGGTTCGTAAATATCGCACGCAGTCCGCGTCCCATCGTGCCCCTCCATTTCCGGCTACCCAGGCAAGGATGCTATCGGAAGCTCTGATTCCAATTCCAAGTATAGCCCGGGCTGGGGTGGGCGCTTGCGTCAAGCGTCGGCACGTGCCTAGAATGCGCAGCAAGCGCGGGTGTGCATCCCGCTCCGGTACAGGAGGTCGCTGTGGAGATCAGGATACCATACGGGCCGCGTGAATATACTCTGCGCATCAGCCTCCCTGAGCGCCAGGTTATATCGCTCAGAGCGCAAACCCGGCGCTGGTTCGCTCTTGGGAGGAGATCACACGAGCCGCGCTGGCAGAACCAATCGGTACCTCGCGGTTGCGGGATCATGATCTGCGCGGCAAGCGCACCGCTGTCTCCCGCACGACGCGTTTGATGCGACGAACCCTAAACATTGTCGTCAATCGCCGGCACGAGCCGTTCAAGGGGTCTGCCGGCCATTTCCTTGCAGCGCACCGCGCGGGAATCGCCTGGGGGGACCGGGAGGTTTGGGGCGCTGCAATTGGCCGCCGCGCGGATCTCACCATCGCCTCGCCTGGACCCGCGGCCGCCCCCGGCTCACGCAGCGGGCTCGACTACGCAGCGATCGGCACTCGCGACGGCGGTACGGTGATCTGGCTCTCGCAGTGGCGACGGAGCCTGGGGCCCCGCGTGCAGGCTTTGCCGCCGAGATGGCAAGCTGGAGCCTCGAGCAGCTCATCCTCGAGCACGAGCGTCGTGACCATCAGCGCAGTGCACAGGAGATCTCTAGTCGCTGCAAAGCTCTTCGCGGGGAGTATTACGCGCGCCGTCCCGCCTACCGCCGTACCGTCCTCCTGGCCGGCGGCCGCCTCAGCGAAGCCTCCCAGCGGCGGCTGGGCCTGCAACCGGGCGGCGACTGGCAGGCGGAGATCGACGCAGCTATCGCCCGGCACGGTCCACACGCCCGCGTCCTCGTCCTGCCCAACGCGACCATGACCCTCCCGCTCGAGCGCTACCACTCGTTCTGAGTGGTCCGGACTGCTTCCCGAGGCTTTGCGCTATGTGCGCGGCCGGCGTGCCACCCACCAGCCCTGCAGCACCGGCAGTGGCACACGACTGTGGCACCACGTCCAGGGTCCCCAAAAGGGCGGCAACGTCCAGAATTCTCGGGGGGACACGCGGTCGCACCGGCTGCTACGTGTAGGGAATCCACTGCTCGGCAGGGGGCAGCTCCGTGCCCCGCCCGGCCGGGCGCAGCTCATCGCTCGGCCGCAGCCGCAGCAGCGCTTCGACCTCGGCACGGCGGTAGTAGCGCTGGCGCTTGATGCCACGCCGATAGCTGCGCAGCCTGCCGCGACTCACATAGGCGTAGAGCGTTGCCGGCTTCACGCCCAAGAGCTCGCACGCCTCGTCAGCGCTGAGGTACTCTTCGTTCGCAATTACAATCATGCGGCGTTTGTACCCGGTCTCGCACGAGATCCACAGACGTACTGCAGACACTATACCACATTTGCGCGCGCAGCCCCACCGCGCAGCGCAGTCAAGGGAAATCAATACATATACAGTTTCATTGGCATTTCCGTCGGCGCTGTGCTATGGTGAAGGGGAGCAATCCCAGGAGGGCGAGTGCTGCTCACTCAGTGTGTCGCAGTTCCTGCACAGGAGGCCTGCCATGCCCGCGTTCACGCCACGACCGCTACCTCGACGCTATGAGCTGCAGGATGTCAAGGAGCCGAACCTCCTGCGTGAGACGTTCCCCTACACCGAGGTCCCGCGCATTTACTTCGATGCCGACGAGGCATGCATGGACCCCGCGCCGGAGATTTGGATCACCGACACGACCTTCCGCGATGGCCAGCAGGCGCGAGACCCCTACACCGTCGATCAAATCGTGCGCCTCTACGACCTGATGGCGCGCCTGGACGGCGGCAGCGGTGTGATCCGGCAGAGCGAGTTCTTCCTCTACACGGAAAAAGACCGCGAGGCAGTGCGGCGCTGCCGTGAGCTCGGCCATCGGTACCCCGAGATCACCGGGTGGATTCGCGCCGTTAAGTCCGACTTCGCCCTCGTGCGCGAGATGGGCCTGTCCGAGACCGGCATCCTTACCTCCTGCTCCGACTACCATATCTTCCACAAGCTCCGCTGGACGCGCGCAGAGACGCTCCGCAATTACCTCGAGGTCGTGGATGCCGCACTTGAAGCAGGAGTGACGCCGCGCTGTCACTTCGAGGACGTCACCCGGGCCGACATTTATGGCTTCGTCGTTCCCTTTGCTATCGAGCTGATGAAGCGCGCCGAGGAAAGTAAGCGGCCGATCAAGATCCGCCTGTGCGACACCATGGGGGTGGCCGTGCCCTGGCCGGCCGCGTCGTTGCCTCGTGGCGTGCCGAAGCTGGTGCAAACCCTGCGGCGCGAGGCAGGCGTGCCGCCGCAGCAGCTCGAGTGGCATGGACACAACGACCTGTTCAAAGTCCACGCGAACTCGGTGACGGCCTGGCTATATGGCTGCTCGTCGGTCAACACGACGCTGCTGAGCACGGGCGAGCGCACCGGCAACTCACCGCTTGAGGCGGCGATCATAGACTATATTGGCCTCACCGGCGACACGCGCATTGACACGCGCGTCCTTACAGAGATTGCGGTCTACATGCGCGATGAATGTGGGGTGCCCATCCCGGACAACTACCCGTTACTCGGCCGTGACTTCAACATCACACGAGCGGGCATCCACATCGATGGACTGTTGAAAGATCGCGAGATCTATACGCTCTTTGACACGGAGAAGCTCCTTAACCGGCCGATCGGCATCGTCATTACAGATAAGTCCGGCGCGGCCGGCGTGGCCTACTGGCTCAATATCCATCCGGAGGTGACCGGCGGCCGGCGCTTTGACAAGAGCGATCCGATCGTGCAGCACATGTACCGTGAGATTTTGCAGCTGTATGATGCCGGCCGCACGACCCATATGCGGGACGAAGAGCTCGCGGCAATGGCCCGGCGTTACCTCGCCACGGCCATAGCCGGCTAACAACGGCGTGTCGGGGTGCTGCACTGGATGCCTCCCGACGCGGGCAGCTGCCTGCGCTATGCAGGGAATGGTGTAGCCTGCCCTTAAGGGCAGGCTACACCGCCGCTTCGCCGGCCGCAATGCTCTCGGCGCAGGGTAACCGGCAAAGCGCAGCTGCCCGGCCTTCCTACCGGCACACCAGCGTGCGTCGGCCCTGAAGGTGGCCCGGCACCGCAGGCAGGCGAAAAAATGCCTCAGGCGTCCTGAGGCTGCGCCGTATCTTGCGTGCCAGCGTCCACCTGGGCGGCTGCCTGGCGCTCTTGCTTTGCTGCTTGCGCCTTCTCGGCCCGGATTTCCTCCAGAAGCTTACGGTCTTCGGCAGTGAGCGGGGCCTTTTCCAGTAGGTCCGGGCGGCGCTCTAAGGTGCGGCGCAAGGACTCACGCCGGCGCCAGCGGGCGATCTCCGCGTGATGCCCGGAGAGCAGCACTTCCGGCACCCGCAGCCCGCGGAATTCGGCCGGCCGCGTGTAGTGCGGGTATTCCAGGAGCCCCGATGAGTGCGACTCCTCTTGGAGAGAGGCCTGATCTCCCAGCACGCCGGGAATCAGGCGAACGGTTGCATCCACAACGACCATTGCCGCGAGTTCGCCGCCGGTTAGCACATAGTCGCCGATAGAGATTTCGTCGTCTACAGCCAGCTGGCACACCCGCTCGTCCACGCCCTCGTAGTGTCCGCACACGAGCACCAGGTGCGGCTTCTGGGCCAGCTCGCGGGCGATCTGCTGGGTAAACACGCGGCCCTGGGGTGTGAGCAGGATAACGTAGCCATCGTCGCCGCGCACCGCCTCGATGGCCGCCACCAAGACGTCGGGCTTCAGCACCATTCCGGCGCCACCGCCGTACGGATAGTCATCGACGGTGCGGTGGCGATCGGTTGCCCAGTCGCGGATATTGTGGATGCGGATCGTCACGAGACCGCGCTCAATGGCCCGTTTGATGATACTCTCGTTGAATGGGCCTTCGAACATGCCAGGGAACAGGGTCAAGATGTCAATCAGCATAGATCTCTTTTCGCAGACGTTTCTTTATTTACCCAACAGGCTTTTCCTCTACAGGCTTTTTTCAATTCACCCAGATCAGTCCCCAACGAGAAGCCAAGCGGCGCAGGGTGCCATCACGGCGCATGTGCTCGATCGCCGCGGTGACGCGGTCGGCCAGCGTACTGTCAGAGCGGCGCAGCGCGGCCAGGAGGTACTCCTGGGTCAGGGCATCAGGTGCCACTGCCAGGCCGGGGCGAGCGCGCACCACCTCGGACGCGCTGAGCGCATCGCTGATCACAGCGTCGAGGAGGCCGTCGAGCAGCTGGGCGGCCGCAGCATCCGGCGATGGGAAGCGCTCAAGCCGGACCGCACGCAGGGTGCGCGCCAGCAGCTCAGCGGCAGAGCCGGCCTCAACGCCAATGGTCTTCCCGGCCAGCGCCGCCAGGAGCCTGCTGCGTCCGCTGGGCAGGGCGGTGCCCTCTCGCACCAGCAGTACCTGGCCGGCATTGTAGTATGGCGCGGTAAAGCGTATCTCGCGGGTCACGCGCGCGTCGTACTGCCACCCGGCAATGACGATGTCGATCTTGCGCGCCAGCAGCGCGTCGTGCAGACCATCTAAAGCGATGTTGTGCAGCACCGGGGTCCTCCCCAGCGCGCCGGCGATGGCACCGGCCACGTCGGCTTCGTACCCGATGATCTGGCCATGGGCATCGACGTCGGCGAGGGGCGGAAAGCTCGCGTCCAATCCTACGCGGAGCTCACCCCGGTGCTGGGCTTCCGGCAGAGTTGCCGCGCTACCGGCAGGATTGCATGCCCCAAAAGCCGCCACAAACGTCGCAGAGGCCACAAGCAGAAACGTCCGGCGGTGTACCGGCTTTGGATAGAGCCGGGCGCCTGCGTGACGCATGAAAGCCACCTGCAATCGAGAGTTCTTGAACGAACTTTAACCTTTGATTTTCATTTAGTTGTAATTTTAGGAATATTCGTGTTTAGCGGGGAGAAATAGAGACTACCGGCGAGGCGCGTCGCAGCGCCCTGTAAGCCTCACCGGTAAAGGGGCATAAGTTCTCCCTTTTGAGGATATCGTGCCGGCGCGGCGAACGCCAGCGTGCTCAGATACAGCTCTGGTCGATACCGAGCAAGGGAGGCAATCGCAGCACATTCAAGGGGCAAGGGGAACACAGGAGAAGGCAGCCGGGCACCCTCTCATCCACGGCCTCGCCCGGCCTTTGCACGCTACTCCGGTGTGACCACACGTCCCCCGGACACCCGTCGGCCTCCTGCCACGGCGTGATAAAGCAGGGCGTTACGTCTCGGCCGGCTCATACGAACAGGGAGGAGTGGCGTCCAGCATCGAGCGATCGACCAGCCCCTGACGCACGGCATAGGTGGCAGCCTGGATGCGATTGCGGAGCTGAAGCTTATCGAGGATACTGCGGATGTGGTTCTTGACGGTCTTCTCGCTCACATAGAGCCGGCTGGCAATCTCACGGTTGTCCAGGCCGCAAGCAACGAGTTTAAGCACCTCCAGCTCGCGCTCCGTCAGGCCCTCCCGATAGCCGGTGGCCCCCACTTGCATACGCCGGGCCATGCTGCGAAACTCGGTGAGCAGCCGCTTGGCCATACCGGGCGGCAGCGGGAGCTCGCCGCTGGGCAGGCTTCGCAGCGCATGAGCAAGCTTCTCGGCCGTGATGCTCTTCAGCAGGTAGCCGCTCGCGCCGGCCTTGATCCCCTCGAGTAGGTCCTTGTCGTCGTTCGAGACCGTGAGGAGCACCACAGCCGTGCTCGGACAGTCGGCCTTAATTGCCCGCGTCGCCTCAATGCCATTCATCTCCGGCATGCGCAGATCCATCAGCACGATGTCTGGCTGCAGCTCTTTGGCTCGCTCCCAGGCTTGCCGGCCATTTGCTGCTTCGGCGACAACCTCCATGTCCGGCTCGGCCGACAGCATAGCAACGAGGCCTTGGCGCACCAGGGTGTGGTCATCGGCCACCAGGATGCGCAATCGATCCATCGCAGTTGTTCCCCTCGCGGTACACTCTTTACAGATCTTCATTATGGCATCGTCGGACCCGGGCGCATAAGGTAAAACGACCCGTCTTGGTGGGACTTTCCCCTCTAGGCCTAAGACTTTTCCCGCGGGGGTCCCAGGGCCATCAGCCCTCGAGCACAGGACACTCCGCCTACCGGACGGCGGCGGTCCCAGAGGGCTGAGTGTCACACGGTGCCCTGCGGGAAGGTGTAATTCCCTGTGGTATTAGTATCATGTATAACGCCGGAGCAGCCGGAGAAGATAGGACCTCCAGTACAGCACCACCATGACAAAAGGGTAAAAGACGAAAGGGTAAAAAAAGAGACGTGACAGGTCTGCACTCTCCACGACCTTTGGGGCTCGCAGCCATTGGCTGTGGCGCTATGGCCCATGTCCACCTCGGCGTGCTCACCAGCGACCCTCGTGTGCGACTGGTGGCGGTCCATGATGTGCTTCCTGAGAAGGCCGCGGCGGTGGCTGAGCGGTTTCAAGTCCCACAGATCTATACGAGCTATGCCGACGTCCTCGCCGATGACGCGATAGACCTCGTACTGGTGCTGCTGCCCCATGATCTGCACTTTCGCTACAGCCTGGATGCGTTGCAGGCAGGCAAGCACGTGGTCTGCGAGAAGCCGCTCACGACCTCAGTGCCGGACGCAAAACAGCTCTTGGCCGCGGCAGAGCGGACCGGTCGTTATCTATTTCCGGTGCACAATCGAGTGTACGACGAGGCCACCGAGCGAGCATCCCAGCTCCTGACCTCAGGGGCACTCGGAGAGATCTTCCTGGCCCAGACCGAAGGATTCGAAGGGCCACGAACGGTCTCGGTGCGCCCCTGGCTGGCCACAGCGCAGGGCGGAGGCGGCGTGCTGCTGGCCCAGGCAGTGCATCCGGCATATCTACTGCGCTATCTGGTCGGGGATGTCGCATCGGTCGCCTGCTTCTTTGGACGACGCCGCCGCGTGGAGATGACCCACGAAGATACCGCCGTCGTGGCGCTGGAGTTCCGCAGTGGCGCGGTGGGCAACATGACGGCCACCTTTGGGGTTACTGCCGGGCCGCTGGACCATGTGGTGACCCTCTTTGGGACAGACGGCTGGGTGCAGTTTCGCATGGCGCCGCCCGGCCGGCCCGGGCAGGTGCTTTGGGCAATCGCGCCGCGCCTCTATGGCGACGATGCGGTGCATGAGGAGTATTTCCCCGAGCGGCAGGGCTTCCGGCAGATGTGGGACGATTACCTGAACGCGATCCTCACCGGCACGCAGCCGCGCGTAACGGCCTTAGATGGCGCAAAGGCGGTCGAGATCACTGCTGCGGCGTACCAGTCCCAAGCCGAAGGCTGTGCTGTGAGGCTCGAGGCCTGAGCAGCGGTGTGCTAGCTTCTGGGAAAACGCACCACAGCACGGATCGATTCCCCCGGCGCCAGGTAGCGCCGGAGCGGTGTGTCCCACCCATCCCAACGGTGTGTGGTAACGTACAGCCCGGGATCGACGGTGCTGCGGGCGAACGTGCCGTCGCAATGGAGCACTTCCAGGCTCAGCGCGCCAATGCAGGCCTCCGCGCCCGGGTAGTCGATCTCAATGCTATTCTCATCGTTGAGCGACGCCAGCGCCGCCGGGCTCAGCTCGAGGAACTGCCGTGGTGCAAAGGCCTGGAGCGAGGGCAGCCGGCCGATGACGTGGCCGTTTACCCGCACCGTGGCAGCTCCGGCTGAGACGCCGTAGCCGGCAACGTGCAAGCGAGCTGTCCGCGCCCGGGCCAGGTCGACCGTCTGACACAGTCGCGGGTTGAGCCCGGCGATGTCCGGCGCGCGCAGCAGCTGGACATCGCCGGGCTGGTGCCACACCAGTGTGGCCTGCTCGCCCCGGCCCAGCAGACGCCAGTGTGTCACCACACGCGGCCCATCAGTTTCTACAAGGAACCAGCTCGGCGCGCTATCCTCCAGGAAGCCGAAGTGCAGCGCGACCTGATTCGCCGGTGGCACCAGCGCCCGCGCTGCCGTGAGGGGAAGCGGATCCTGCTCGGGATAGCCGAACACGCACGTCTTCACCTGGAGCAGCCGCGTGGAACCCAAATCATGCGTCGTGGCCGCAATGTTGTGGGTGTGACCGCAGAAGAGGGCATCCACCGACTGGGTGCGCAGGCGGGCCGCAAGACAGTGCGCGAACTCCAAGCGGGAGAAGAACGGCCGCGCCACCGGAATCAGCGGAGCATGTGACAGGATGAAGGTGTGCGCTCCGCTGCGGCTACGCTCTAGCTCAGCGACAAGCCAGCGATCCTGGGCGTTGCCGCGAGAGAGGTCAAGGTAGTCCAACACGAGGAAGCGACAGTTTGCCAGACCCACCGCGTAGAATAGGCCGGGAGGGCTTTGCCCGAGCCACCGGCGCAGGAACGGAAGTACGGCAGCCTCGTAGGCGCGACCACTCTCACTGCCGGGCGGCCCGTCATGATTGCCGCGACACAGCAGCACCGGGACGTTCAGGCCGGCAAGTAACTCGATCGCTTCCTGCGCCTCAGCATGAGCGGCGGCGAAGCCATCGGCGCCGCCATGGAGCAGGTCACCGGCCTGTAGAACGAGATCAGGCTGAGCAGCCCGCACTTCCTCGAGGGCAAGCGGGAGCACGTTCTCGGTGACGTACGCGCAGGAGGCAAGATACGCGGCCAGACCTGGATCCCTCGCTGCCTGTGCCAGGGCACGGCTATGGTAGCGCGGGTTGAAGTAGTGAATGTCCCCCAGGACGGCGAAGCGCAGCATGGCCGGCCTCACTCCGCGCGGATGAGCGCCTCAGCCAGGCGTGTTGCAGCGCAGAGCGAGGCAATAGGAATGTACTCGTTTGGCGAGTGGATCTCGCGGTAGTCTAGGCCAACCACAATGCTCGGCAGACCCCGCTCGTTAAAGATATTCGCGTCGGAGCCGCCGCCGCTGGCATGCAATGCCGGCTCAAAGCCACACGCTCGCGCTGCCGCCAGGGCACGCTGCACGACCGGCTCGCTCTCCGCCAACCGGTAGGCGCGATAGCTCTGCTCCCGCTCGACGGTCAGCTGCGCCCCGAGCGCGGCACACGCCTGGGTGAAGGCGTCGAGCATTGCCTGCACCTGGCGCGCGAGCTTCTCCTGCGAGTGGCTGCGGGCCTCGAGCTGCACCTCAACCAGGTCCGGCACAATGTTCGTGCTCTCGCCGCCGCGGATCACTCCAACGTTGGCTGTGGTCTCCGCGTCAATGCGCCCCAGCGGCATCGTAGCCAGTGCCCGTGCAGCGGCGACGATGGCGTTGATGCCCTGCTCCGGCGCCACCCCCGCGTGGGCACGCCGCCCGCGTATGGTGACAAATAGCTTCTCCTGGGAGGGCTGCTGTACGACGAAGTGCCCTACCGGCTGGCTGGAATCGAAGACAAAGCAGTAGGGACTGCGCAGGCGGGAGATATCAAACTGCTTCGCCCCGACCAGGCCCCGCTCCTCCCGTACCGTGAAGATGAGCTCCAACGCCGCGCGCGGCTGGTCGCTTTCACAGAGGGACCGCACCGCCTCCAAGATGACGGCGATCCCAGCCTTGTCATCGGCGCCCAGCACCGTCCGTCCATTGGAACGGATGCAGCCCTCGGCCACGATCGGCTCCAGCCCCGCCGTGGTGTCCACAGTGTCCATATGCGCGTTTAGGGCTACCCATGGGCCAGGGCCCGGCAGCACAGCAAGGAGGTTCCCGGCAGCGTCGATCTCCGTCTGGGCGCCGAGCTGGGCAAGCGCCCGCTGGAGGTATGCGGCGACCTCCTGCTCCCGCCCCGGCGGGCTCTCGATCCGCAGAAGATCGAGGAAGGTCTGGAGCAGACGCGTCTCGTTCACGGCGCTACCTTTCTCGCTAGTCTGGTCGCAGTATTCTGTCTAGTCGTTGTCACAGCAGCCGCCGGACCTGCCCCTGCGGCGCAGCCGCGCGCTGCGCCGGGAACAGGATCGGCGGTAGGCCAAGCCGAGCACGCAGCCGGTTGATTGTGCCGGGCGCGAAGCCCTCGTAATGGTTGTTCACATAGACGAGCACGCGCGCGCCACGCGCAAGAGCCTCCTCGATGTGTCTGGCCCAGAAGTCCAGCTGCCTGTCCTTCGGCTCGGTGACCTGGCCAGTGGACTCGAGTCGCTCCAGCCAACCAACCAGCCGGACATAGACGAAGTCGGTGGTGAGCTCAGGCAGGCGCGGCATATAACGCCAGTCATTCCACACGTACGCGACCTGGTGCTCGCGCAGGAGCGCAAGCGTGCGGGCGCGCTGGTCACCACGCACCCAGCTCGGATGGCGCAGCTCCACGGCCCAGCGCAAATGCTGCGGCAGTGTGGCCAGAAACGCGGCCACAGCCGACCATTCGCTCACATCAAGGGACGGCGGCAGCTGCACCACAAGCGGCCCCAGCTTCTGCCCCAGCCGCTCAATCACACTGGTGAACGCAGCAAGGTCCTCCTCGACACCAACGAGCCGCTTCTCCTCGGTAATGCGCCGAGGCACCTTTGCGGTGAACAGGAAGCCCTCAGGGGTCTCCTGCCGCCAGCGGTCTACGTAGGCCGGCTGGGGAATGCTGTAGAACGTCGTATCGAGTTCAACCGTGTCAAACGCCTGCGCGTACGTCGCCAACCACCGGCGCGGCGGCGTGCCGGGCGGATAGAACGGCCCCACCCAGCTCTTATCGGTGAATCCCTGCGTCCCGAATCGCACGACCATAGCCGTGCCCATCTCTTCTATACGCTAGCATACGCCCCAGCCTGCCTCAACGTCGAATCACCCCACGAATGGCATACCCCAGAGTGATCTGCTACCATAGGCACACCTCTACGGGCCTGAACTGGTGTTCCAGGCTCCGCGTGGGCAATGCGGTGGCAAGCGTCAAGGAATCGTTGCCGTCCAGGCTCACGAAGGCAGCACCAAGAAAGAAATTAAGGAAATAAGAAATAAATAAATGAGAAGAGAAGCGCTCCATGCGTATCGTCGATCTGCGCAGTGACACTGTGACTCTGCCTACCCCTGAAATGCGCCGGGCTATGTACGAAGCTGAGCTCGGCGATGATGTCTACGGGGAGGATCCTACCGTCAACCGCTTGGAAGCCATGACGGCCGAGCTCTTGGGCAAAGAGGCTGTGCTCTTCCTGTTGAGCGGCACAATGGGGAACCTGGTTGGTATCCTCGCCCAGACTCGCCGCGGCGACGAGATCATCGTCGGGAAGAACTCCCATATCTTCCTGAATGAGGTCGCCGGGTGCGCCGCCCTCGGCGGCGTGCAGCCACGGACAATCCCGGATCACAACGGCATTCTTGCTCCGGAGGCCGTAGAGGCAGCCGTGCGCGGCGCGAACGTACACTACCCACGCAGCAGTCTTGTCTGCATCGAGAATACCCACAATCGCGCCGGTGGCGCGGTGTGGGAGCTGGACCAGATCCACGCTGTGGCAGACGTAGCGCACCGCCGCGGCCTGCGCCTCCATATGGACGGTGCCCGTGTGTTTAATGCCGCCGTAGCGCTGGGTGTGCCCGTGCGTGAGGTGGTTGCCCCGGTGGATAGCGTCACATTTTGCTTCTCCAAAGGGCTAGCCTGTCCGGTCGGCTCAATGCTGTGCGGCAGCCGCGACTACATTGCTGAGGCGCGCCGCTACCGCAAAATGGTCGGCGGTGGCCTGCGCCAAGCGGGCGTGCTGGCGGCAGCCGGCATCGTGGCCTTGGAGCGCATGGTCGAGCGCCTCGCTGAGGATCACGCCAACGCTCGCCTCCTTGCGGAGGGGTTGGCGGCGCTGCCCGGCCTATGCCTGGACCCGCGTCGGGTCCGCACGAACATTGTTTCGTATGATATCGTCCGCGAAGACATGGATGCCGCCGCCTTCCTGGCCGCGCTGGCGCAACACGGCATCAAGGCCGGAGCCCAGGGGCCGCGCCGGGTGCGCATGGTTACACATTATGGCATCACCGAGGACGACGTGCACTACACTGTGCACTGTGCGGAGAAGGTGCTCCGGGGGTAGGGTCACCGACATCTCTTTTGTTTAATTTTAATCTTTATCTCACTGTCCGGACGCCTCACTCACGCCGGAACCACCAGCATGTCTCTCGCCTGTCCCCAGCGGCGTGAGCGAGGGGCCGAGATAAGCGTGCGGGCTCGTTACAGGAGAGAAGAAGCAATGCCTGGCTTCACAACGCGACCGGTTTTCATGGGGACGCACGGCGTCGTGGCAGCCGGCCACTATCTGGCCGCTACAGCGGGCTTGCGTATGCTTGAGCGCGGGGGGAATGCCATCGATGCGGGTGTGGCTGCCGGCTTTGCCCTCAATGTGCTGAAGCCGCAGTCAAACGGCATCGGCGGCGAGGCACCCATCCTGATTTGGCTGGCCGATCAGCAGCGCGCGGTGGCAATTAATGGCCAGGGCACGGCACCCCGGCGAGCCACGATCCGGTGGTTTCGTGAGCAGGGCATCGAGCTGATCCCAGGCGACGGTCTCCTGCCGGCGACGGTACCCGCAGCGTTTGGGGCCTGGGTCACCGCGCTCATGGTAGGCGGCCGGCTTCGCCTGCAGGATGTGCTGGAACCGGCAATCGAGCTGGCGGAAAGCGGCTTCCCCATGTATCCGGCCTTGCGTGCGGCGATCCAGCGCCAGGAACAGCGCTTCCGCACGGAGTGGCCCAGCTCGGCGGAAATCTATCTCCCCGGCGGTCGCGTGCCGCAACTCGGCGAGGTCTTTCGCCAGACGGACTGGGCTAACACCTTCAAACAGGCCATCGAGGTCGAGCGGCGTGAGGCCCATCGCGGCCGGGAGGCGGCGCTTCAGGCGGCACTCGATTGGTTCTACAAGGGACCGGTCGCTGAACGCATTGGCCGCTTTGCCCAGGAAACCACCGTGCGCGATGCGACCGGGCGCGCCCATCGAGGCCTGCTTACCTACGAAGACTTGGTGAGCTTCCAGACGAAGATCGAGGACCCAATCACAGTCACATACCGTGGTATTACGGTCTGCAAGTGCAATACGTGGTCCCAGGGTGCCGTCTTCTTGCAGCAGCTTACGCTGCTGGAAGGTTATGATCTGTGCCGGCTTGGCCATAACTCGGCCGACTACATCCACACCGTGGTGGAGGCAGCGAAGCTCGCCTTCGCCGACCGGGAGCAGTACTACGGCGATCCCAACTTCGTGCGCGTGCCGCTGGACCGCCTGCTCTCGAAGGAGTACGCGGCAGAGCGTCGGCGCCTGATCGATCCCGACCGCGCCTCGCTCGAGTTCCGGCCTGGTGATGCACCGCCGACGATGCCGGTCCGGCCAACGGACATGGCTGCAGACGAGGAAGCGGCGCGCCTGCGTGGGGATATCTACGTGGGCGATCACGGTGGGGACACCACGCACCTGGACGCCATCGACGTCTGGGGCAACATGATGGCAGCGACACCGAGCGGGGGCTGGATGCCTTCGTCGCCGGTCGTGCCCGGCCTCGGCTTCCCGTTAGGCACGCGTGGCCAGATGTTCTGGCTTGACGAAGCCAAGCCGAATGCGCTCATGCCCGGCAAACGCCCGCGCACGACGCTGTCACCATCGCTTGCGCTTCGCGCGGGCCGGCCTTATCTGGCCTTCGGCACTCCGGGGGGCGATTTCCAGGATCAGTGGACCCTCCAGTTCTTCCTGAACGTGGTTGACTTCGAGATGGATCTGCAGGAGGCCTGCGACGCACCGACATTCCACATCCGGCACTTCCCTAGCTCGTTCTACCCGCGGACCATGTATCCAGGCCAAGTGGTGATCGAGACACGCGTGCCTGCGGTCGTGCTGGACGAGCTACGCGCCCGCGGCCACGAGATCGTTCTCACGGGCGAGTGGGCGAATGGCCAGGTTACTGCCATCCGGTTCAACCCAGATACTGGGGTGATCGAGGGCGCGGCCTCGCCGCGCGGCCAGACAGCTTATGTAATAGGCTGGTAGGAAGGCGTTTTCTAGAACACTTAGAACATTCATGTCCTGCGCATGTGCCACTGTCGCTGGTCTCAGGTGTCCCGTTTCCTAGACCGTCCCTACCTCTCCCTGGTGCCATTTCTCGCCTGCCTTATGGCCTTGCTCACCTGGCCGGCCTGCGCACGCGCTCCGCTGCTGAGTGGGGTAACGGCGCAGCCGCCGCGCTTTGTGGCCGGCGAGCGCGGCGGCACGACCATCACCTATCGCGTAGGCCGGACCGCCGATGTGAGTATCTATGTGGAGGACGCGGCAGGCCGCCGCTATACGTTGCGCCACAATGTACGACGCGCCCCCGACGAGTATGCGTTCCGGTTCGACGGGGCTGTGTCGCCGCCGGACCCGGTTGCCGCCGGCGACGGCTTCCTGGTAGAACGGCAGGTCCTGCCGCCCGGCACGTACACGTACATTGTCAGCGCACAGGCCGGCAGCGAGACTGCAGAGCTGCGCGGCACGCTGACAATCACCGGAGCTGACACCACACTGCCTGAGGTGCGCGACCTCGACGTCTATCCGCCACGCTTTACACCGAACCTGGATGGCTTTGACGACGAGGTGAAGATCAGCTATGTGTTAACCAAGCGCGCCGACGTTGATGTCTACCTGGAACCGGCCACTCTGGGTGCGGTGGCAACACCCCATCCAACGCCGGCGAACCAGCCCGGCTGGCGCGTGGCCACGCCTGCTCCAGGCACGGCGTCGGGCAAGCCACCCCGGTTTTTCATCGCCCAGCAGCGCGACGTGCCGCCTGGCCTCTACCAGCACACCTGGGACGGTGGCGTCTGGAACAAGGTCGTGCCGCCGCCTGACGGAGACTATCGCCTGATCGTGCGGGCGACCGATTCTGCCGGCAACGTGGTCCGTGCGGAGCGACGGCTCACTATCGCCGAGGGCGGCATCCCCCAAGCGCAGATCGTCTCAGCGACGATCACACCCCACTCCGTGCCGCTCGGCGGTGTCGTGAAGGTCGAGGTCACGGTGAAAAATACCGGCAGCGTGCCCATCCGCAGCACCGGACCACCGCCCGGCACGCAGTACACCAGCGAGGAGAACTTCAATACCAAGGGCTACTATGAAGAGCCCGGCGCTTTCCGCGTGGGCCTAGATTATGAGGGGAACAGCATCGGGCGAGAGTACCCCTACCGCTGGGGGCTTGGCAAAGAGTACCTTGCGCCGGGCGAGAGCGTCACCGTGGTGGGATACCTGCAGGTGACGCTAAAGACCCCGCGCCCGCAGCCCCACTTCTTCGTCGGTTTGATACATGAGGACGTCGCCAAAGTCGAAGACCGCCGCTTCCCCACGAAGATTACGATTGGGTTCTGAGACGTAGTACGTAATGCATAGTGTGTAGCACGTGCTGCGTAGAGACCGCGGATCGCCGTTCCCTGCCATGCGCGTAACACACCCGTTTTAGAACGACGCGTTTATCAAGTTCCCCTCCCCCTGTTGAGGAGGGCTGGGACGTCCACGTATTGTGCTGTTTTGACCGTTACTCCCCTCCCCGTGTCGGTGAAGGTACGGATCTTCATGAGGGCTGTGACTGCTGGGTGTTACTCCCCTCCTCGATACTGAGAAGGACTGGGCCATCACCGGCCTGCGTGGAGCCGGTGTTAGCCCCCGACATAGGGAGAAGCCGAGCGCTGAAGCGAAGTTCAGTTCAATCGGCCGATCCAGCTCCCCCTCCCCGTGTCGGGGAGGGGTCTGTCCACAATACAGTACACAGGTACGGTTTTACGCACTCCGCAGCAACACGCGCTGCCGGCCACCCCAGGCGACCTGAAGCGCCCAGGGCTCATGCCACACGACGCCCCGGCGCGTGGTGCCGGTGTACGGGAAGCCGATATACAGGCTGAAGGGACCGAGCACAATCAGAACATCACGGGTTTGCCGCCCGATATAGATGCCGCTGCGCATCACAAGCACCTCGTACCTCTAGGGATTGGAACCATATGCGTGGCGGTTCTCCTTCGTGCGCTGCGCGCACGGTAGCCTCTCGGAGAGCACCGCCATCAGCGTATCCGGGCAGACAACATGGACGAAGGTCAGAATACCTTGCACCCAGCGTAGAAGCTGGTCAATAGGTCCCGCAGTGCCGGGACATTGGGCTGTTCAAGCAGGTGCAGGGGGAACGAACGTAAAGCTGTGGGGCAGTAGCTCACGCAGGCGCCAGCGGGCGCGCCCTCCGGCCACGGTGGCGCTGATGACCTCAAGGTCCTGGTCCGGGGCCAGCTCGGCCAGCACTTGGCGACAGGCACCGCACGGCGGGACCGGCTGCGGCGTGTCTGTCACCAGAGCAACGGCGCGAAGAACGCGCTCTCCTGCACTGGCAGCAGCAAACACGGCGGCACGCTCTGCGCAGATGGTCAGTCCGTACGAGGCGTTCTCCACATTAGCGCCGGCGTAGATACGGCCGGAGCCTGCCAGCACTGCTGCACCAACAGCGAAGCGAGAGTAGGGACAATACGCGTGGGCGCGTGCACTGGCCGCAGAGCGAATGAGCTCGTCCGGGTCAATTGGGCGCTCGGCCGCACTCACGAGGCGCGCTCCTGAAGTTGGGAGATCTCCGGCCGGTCGGCCTGGCCGGGTGCGCCGTCGGTGCCTTCACGGCGCACCCGCAGCTTGCGAATGCGGTTACCCTCCACCGCCTCGACGATTACAGTGACCCCATTGACCCGCACCTCGTCACCTACGGCAGCCACTCGGCCGAGCTTTTCATAGACAAAGCCGCCCAGGGTCTCCACATCCTCGGCCTCAAGCCGCACACCCAGCAGCTCGCTGGCATCATCGAGAGGCAACAACGCATCGAGCAGCATCTCGTTATCGCTGATCACCTGCACCGGCGACTCTTCCCGGTCATACTCATCCTGGATCTCCCCGACGATCTCCTCCAGGATGTCTTCAATCGTGACCAGCCCGGCCGTCCCACCGTACTCATCCACCACGATCGCCATGTGCACTTTCTTCTGCTGGAGCTCCCGCAGAAGTTCGCTGACCTTCTTGGTCTCAGGGATGAAATAAGGCTGTCGCATCACCTCGCGTACCGGCACGTCTTGCAGCCCCTCGCGCAGCAGGCGGATGCTGTCGCGGGCGTAGAACACCCCGACAATATTGTCGATCGTTCCCTCGTAGACCGGGATGCGGGAATGGCCGGCCTGCAGGGAGAGGTCCACAGCAGCGTGCAAGGGCGTGTCAGCCTCGACGGCCACAATGTTGACGCGCGGCACCATGATCTCCCGCACCAGTGTGTCACCGATGTCGAACACGGCGTGGATCATCTGCTTCTCCTCTTCCTCGAGGATGCCGCGCTCGACTCCAGCATCCACCTGGATCATGATCTCTTCTTCCGTGGGGACGCCAACGACCGGCTGGCTCGGGCGGCCAAGGAGCCGACCACTCACTGCGCTGACGCCGTCGAGGAGCGCGACGAGGGGCGTGGCCCCCACGATGAGCCAGCGTATCGGGTAAGCCGACAGCAGTGCCAGCGGCTCCGCATAGCGCAGCGCGATGCTCCGCGGCACTGTCTGGCCAAGCACCAGCAAAAGGAGCAAAACGGCGCCAACCACGGCGGCCGGCATCCACCCGGCGATGCTCGCTGCCCACAGCCCCAGCCGCAGTGCAGCAAAGGCAGCAATGGCAGAACTGAGCAGCGTCAGGCTCGCCTGCGTAGCCGTCAGAAAGCGCTCGGGGTCATCGAGGATGCGTTCGAGCATCCTGGCAGCAGCATGCCCCTCTTCGGCAAGCTGCTGGATGCGCGGCCGCCGTACCGAACTGATAGCGGTGATACCAGTGAAAAGGAGGGCGTAGAGAAGGACGAGAACACCTACCACAAGGACGTCGACCCCCGCAGGGGCCGACATAGTACGTGAACTTGAAGGATCCAAGCGGCTCGAAACTCCTCTACAACGGGTGGTCTTCGGCATCCCCACGGTATGTCATCACAGGCTCTATCGCAGCCAACACTTCAGCCGTGGCCGATGCCGATCCACCCTCCAAGATAGCGCACCCCTTCGTCGTTGTCTACAGTGCCTGCCCCATTCGGGCATACTACGCCTATAGTGTACTAACATTATAGCATACCTGCACCGGACGATATCCCGGTGCGGGTGTGCGCCTATGCCAGTATGGCCGCGAGGCACAGGCAGAAGAGGAGGCCGAGCACGCCGAACAAAAGCAGACCCGCGGCGGCAAACTCCAGGGTCGCTTCTACCAGGCTGGCGGTAAGGGGCCCCCGCGCCCAGGTGGAATTCATCGATCCCACCTCCATGACGGACACTATAGCGCGGGCCTCTTATTCCAGACTTATCGCAGACTTAGAAGCTTCCGGCTCCTTGCTATCGTGCCGGAGCTCATGCTATGCTTCCCCAAGACCCCTCCCAGGGGGATTGGGTCTTAGCGGCCGGGCAGCGAGCAAGAGATCAGCATGCCTCCCCCCAATGCCCATGAACGCTTCCATGACCATACTCCCGAGCACCCCGGCGGCCATGACCAGCCGCCGCGCAGCGGCCAGGCAATCCCGCAGGTGCCGGCCATACACCCACCACGCGTCGGCCATGGCGTCCACGACAGGCATGCTGGGCACAGCCCGGCGATGTTTCGTACCCGCTTCTGGGTATGTCTTGCCCTGACCCTGCCGGTACTGTACTTTTCTGCGCACTTCCAGCAGTGGCTGGGCTACCAGGCGATCACATTGCCCGGCTCGACGTGGGTGGAGCCGGTGCTGTCTACCATCATTTTCGGGTATGGCGGCGGGCCATTCCTCGAAGGAGCATGGCGCGAGCTGCGCGGGCGAGCGCCCGGCATGATGACGCTCATCGCCCTGGCGATCAGCGTCGCCTTTGTCTACAGTCTGGCCGTGACCCTGGGCCTGCCTGGCATGCCGTTCTACTGGGAGCTGGCGACGCTGATCGTCGTGATGCTGCTCGGGCACTGGCTCGAGATGCTGTCCATCCAGGGCGCCGGCCGGGCCTTGGAACATCTCGCCGCGCTACTGCCGGCAACCGCACACCGGCTTCTCGATGACCGGATCGAGGACGTGCCGGTGGCGCAGCTCCAGAAGAACGATCTGATCCTGGTGCGCCCTGGCGAGCAAATCCCTGCCGACGGCATCGTGGTCGAAGGGGCGTCGAGTGTTAACGAAGCCTTTCTCACTGGAGAGTCTCGCCCGGTGCCCAAAGGCGTGGGCGATGAGGTCGTTGCCGGAACGGTCAATGGCGAAGGCGCGCTGACAGTGCGGGTAACGCGTACCGGCGAGGGGACAACCCTGAGCCAGATACTGCGTCTCGTCCAAGAGGCGCAATCATCGCGCAGCCGGTTCCAGGCGCTTGCCGACCGGGCAGCGTACTGGCTGACCCTGATCGCGATCACCGGCGGGACGATCACACTGGGCGCGTGGCTCCTTTTCGCGCAGGACCCGACTTTTGCCGTTGAACGGGCCGTCACCGTACTAGTGATCGCGTGCCCGCATGCCCTTGGGCTGGCGATCCCGCTGGTGATCGTGAATGCAACGGCGCTGGCAGCGAGCAATGGTATCCTGGTGCGGAATCGGGAGGCGTTTGAACGGGCGAGGGACATTCGGATCGTTGCGTTCGACAAGACCGGCACGCTCACCGAAGGTCGCTTCGGCGTGCGCGCAGTCTATACGAACGGCATACCAATTGAACAAGCCCTGGCGTTGGCGGGTACGCTTGAGGCCCTCTCCGAGCATCCGCTTGCCCGGGCGATCGTCGAAGCAGCGCATCACCGGCAAGTTCAGCTGCGTTCTGCCACAGAGTTTCGGGCGATCCCCGGACAAGGAGTAGAAGGCAAGATTGACGGCCGGCTCTACCGCATCGGCCAGCCGGAATGGACCAGTGAGCTTGGGCTTCGGCTGAACGGGACACTCCAAGAGGGGCTGCGCGAGGCAGAGGCCCGTGGCGAAAGCGTGATTGCGCTCATGGACGAAGAGCAGACGCTGGCGCTGTTTGCACTGGCCGACCGCGTGCGGGAGAGCGCTCGCCAGGCGATCCAGCTGTTGCGGGCGATGGGGCTCTCTGTCGTTATGGTCACCGGCGATGCCGAGGCGGTGGCGCGGACCGTCGCCGCAGAGCTCGGCATTGAGCGCTTCTATGCACGCGTGCTGCCGGCTGAGAAGGCAAAGATTGTGCGCAAGCTGAAAGCGGCAGGACCCGTGGCCTTTGTCGGCGATGGGATCAACGATGCGCCGGCACTCCTGGAGGCTGATCTCGGCATCGCCATCGGTGCCGGCACGAACGTCGCCATTGAGTCGGCAGATCTGGTGCTGGTAGAGAACGATCCACTGGACGTGGTACGGGTCCTGCGCCTGGCGCGGGCAACGTATAGCAAGATGCTGCAGAACCTGTTCTGGGCAACCGGCTACAACGCTGTTGCACTGCCCCTGGCCGCCGGTGTGGCGTACGCGTGGGGCATTCTCCTCTCGCCCGCGCTTGGAGCGCTCTTCATGAGCCTCTCTACGGTGATCGTGGCCGTAAACGCTATGCTCCTGCGCCGGCTGGACCTTACGTGAGCGTCTGCGTGGGCAGGCAGCGACCTTGGTGGTCCGGCCAAAGCTGTGCTACGATTCTCACCATCCTGGGCGGCGCGTCTGCGCCGTTGCCTGTGCGCGGGCGGACTACGCGGCCGCGCGCCTGCGTATCACAGCGTGGTGTGACGAGAGGCGTCTGCTCGTCCGGGTGGTCTCTCCGGCAGGAGAGTGCGCGCGCATGGCGTTGATCATCGCTGTAGCGAACCAGAAGGGCGGCGTTGGCAAAACCACGACGACGGCGAACCTGGGCGCATCGCTCGCCGGGTTCGGGAAGAAGGTCCTGCTGGTGGACATGGACCCGCAGGGCAATCTTACCACCGCCTTCGGCGTGACCCCGCAGGAGGGCGGTACGATCGCGCGTGCCCTGCTTGACCGCAAGGTGCCCCTGCCGATCGTGCGGATCGAGCAGGAAGAGGGCTGCGTCATCGACGTCGTGCCGGCCGACCTCTCCCTCGCCAGCGCAGAGGTCGCCTTGCTGAACAAGCTCGGCCGGGAGCTACGCCTGCGCGAGCTGCTGGGGCAGGTGGAGAGCCGCTACGACTTCATCCTCATCGATACGCCGCCCTCGCTCGGACTGCTGACCATCAACGCACTGGTGGCGGCCCATCGGGTGCTTATTCCCACTGAGGCGCGGCACTTCTCGCAGCAGGGCTTGCAAATGCTCAAAGAGAGCATCGACGAGGTGCTCTACTTAAACCCGCGCCTGGAAGTGCTGGGCATCGTGATCAGTAAGCTGGATCGCCGCCTGCGCGAGGAGCGGGCGGTAGCCTCGTACCTGCGCGAGCACTGGGGTGACCTGGTGTTCCAGACCGAGATCGGGACCAACAGCAAGATTCTCGAGGCAGCCTCCGCGGGAGTGTCGGTCTTCCGGTTCGCCGGCGCCGAGAAGGCGGCCGAAGGATACCGCGCGCTGGCCGAGGAGGTGATGGCGCGTGTCTAAGCCACGCCGGGGCTTCGATCCTGAGCGCGCCCGCGCGCCGGAGCGGCCGTCCGGGCTGATTAACCAGATCATTGCCGGTCCGGAGGCGTCGGTTGCAAAGGGCTTTACCGAGATCCGCGTGATCGGCGTGGGCGGCGGCGGGACCAACGCGGTCAACCGCATGGTCGAGGTAGGCCTGCAGGGCGTCGAGTTCATCGCCGTGAACACCGACCCGCAGGTGCTCGCGCTTTCGCTGGCCCCCACACGCATTCACATCGGCGGCCGGGTGGCGCGGCGGCTCGGCGCCGGAGGGGATCCGGAGATCGGCCGCCGCGCAGCTGAAGAGTCCGAGGAGGAGCTGGATCGCGCGGTCACCGGCGCCGATATGGTGTTCATCACCGCGGGCATGGGAGGCGGCACCGGCACCGGCGCTGCTCCGATTGTGGCCCGTCTGGCCCGCCGCCGTGGCGCGCTGACCGTGGGCGTGGTGACTCTGCCGTTCGGGTTTGAGGGACGACGGCGGCGTGCTGTAGCAGAAGCGGGCGTTGCCCAGCTCCAGCAGGAGGTCGACGCCCTGATCGTGATCCCTAATGACCGCCTGCTCAAGCTCGCCGGGCCGAACATGACCATAACCCAGGCGTTCGCACTGGCAGACGACATTCTGCGCCATGGCGTGCAAAGCATCGCCGAACTCATCACGGTTACCGGCCTGATCAACCTGGACTTCGCCGATGTTCGCTCTGTGCTGTCCAACTCTGGCCCGGCGTTAATGGCGGTGGGCACCGGCCATGGCAACGACCGGGCGACGAAGGCGGCTGAGGCGGCGATGGCCAGCCCGCTGCTGGAGACGCCGGTCAACGGCGCCCGTGGCGCCGTGATCAATGTCACCGGCGGCCCGGATATGACGCTCTTTGAGGTCAACGAAGCGGTCAGCAGGATCACGGAAGTGCTTGATCCAGACGCCAATATCATCTTTGGCGCCGTGGTACACCCACGCCAAGAGGACGAGCTCCGCCTTACGCTCATCGCCGCCGGGATCGGCGGGATCCGGCAGGCCGCGCCTTCCGCTACCATGCCTGCCACAGGGGCAAGTGAGATGCGTGCACCCGGCCGCTTCAGCGCCGCCAGCACCCTGTCTCAGTCCCGACCACAGCCGGCAGCACCTCCGGGTCGCCGGCCGCCTGAGCAAGAGCCCGATAGCGAAGAGCTTCCCGCATTCCTGCGTCGGCGCCGACAGGACTTATAGCAGGATTTAATAATTAGGGTAGAAACTCGGCCTGGCCGTCCAGGGACGGCGGAGCACTAGCCTGTCTGCGCCGGCATGAGGAGGTCCAGCACCTGCCGCGCCATCGCCGGCAGATCGTCCACGACGTAATCCGGTCGAGCGTCCTGGGGGAGTGCCGCCACCTCGGCCGCGCTGGCGAGTCCGGTGAGCACGAGCACGCTGCGTAGCCCACACCGCTTCGCTGCCGCGATATCGGTGGCAAGGTTATCGCCCACGACCAGCGCGTCGGCCGGGTTCGCACCGGCCAGCTCCAGCGCATGGGTGTAAAGGTACGGCTCGGGCTTGCCAAAGACCATTGCCTGGCGGCCGGTGCAGGCCTCGATGGCTGCCAGCAGTGCCCCATTGCCCGGGTAGACGCGATCCTCTGCCGGGAGCATCAGATCCCGGTTCGTCCCATAGAAGGCCGCGCCGGCCAGGATTGCCTCTTGGGCGTTGGCCAGCTTCTGGTAGGTAAAATGGACGTCAATGCCGCACACCACTGCATCCACGGTGCCGCGGCGGTAGGTACGGCTAGCGCCTGCTCCGGCGCGCACGAGTTCGGTGACCACGGCGGGGCTCCCAATCACGTAGGCCTGGCGTGGCAGGCGGCCATGGACGCGCAGCCAGTGCGCCATCACGTAGGTTGAGGTGAGTACCTCGTCTACCGTCGCCTCGATACCCATGCGCGCGAGCTTGGCGACGTACTCCTCACGCAGGCGCGAGGAATTATTCGTGATGAAAAAGAAGCGATGCCCCGCATGGCGGAGCTCACGAATGCACTCCGGCGCGCCCGGCACCACGTGGTCGCCGCGGTAGAGCACGCCGTCCATGTCACAGAGAATGACCGCCACCCTGCTCCTCTTCTCGCTGAAAGCGTGCGATCTCGTGGAACGGCTCCTGGAGCTTCCAGTACAGCCGCATGTAGAGGTCGTACAGCCGATCGTAGACGGGGTGGTGCTCGGGGCGAGGCTCAACCACCCGCTCGGGGTGCACCATCGAGCTGATGTCGTCCAGCGACTGCACGACGCCGACTGCCAGCATAGCGATGAATGCCGCGCCGAGCGCGGAAGCCTCGGTGGAGTCAACCAGCACAAGCGGCCGGCCCAGGCAATCCGCCAGAGTTTGCTGCCAGAGCTCGGAACGCAGCGCGCCACCCGTCGCACGAATCTCAAACGCGCGGCCGAGCACGTCTTCGACCGTGTCCACACAGCTGCGCATGCGGAAGCAGACGCCTTCGATGACCGCGCGGGCGAGGTGGGCGCGGGTGTGCGCAAGCGACAGCCCAAAGACCACCCCGCGCGCATCGCCGTTCCAGTAAGGCCCGCGCTCGCCCAGCAGGAACGGCAAGCATACGAGCCCGGCGGCGCCCGGAGGCACGCCTGCGGCCAGGCGATCCAGAGCGTCGAAGTCAAGCGTGCCTGAAGGATCGAGTTGCTCGCTCAGCCAGCGATACACCACGCCGGCGTTGTTGATCGCCGCGCCTGAGACCCAGCGTCCCCGCGCCAAGTAGTAGCACCACGTACGGCCCTGGGCGTCGGCGCGGGGGCCTTCATGCACGCCGCGCACCGCGCCGCTAGTCGCCACCATAGCGGTGATCATGCCGGGCCGGATCGCAGCACAGCCAAGCGTCGAGAGCATGCCGTCGCCAGCGCCGGCCACGACCGGCAGATCTGCCGGCAGGCCGGTGCGCGCGGCGGCTTCCGGCTGGAGCGTCCCGATCACGGTCTCAGGTTCCACCGGCTGCGCCAGCAGACCTTCGTCAATGCCGGCCGCCTCCAGCGCCAGAGGATCCCACCGCTGCTCAAAGGCATTGAACAGCCCGGTGCCGCTTGCCAGCGAGAGATCGAGCGCCGCGGTGCCGGTAAGACGCAGACTGACATACTCTTTGATCGATGCCACGCGCCGGGTGTGCCGCAGCACCTCCGGCCGCCGGCGGCTGAACCAGCGCAGCTTCGCCGGCAGGTACATCGCATGGACAGGACAGAGCGTGCGCCGGTAGAGCTCCTGCGCTATGCCTGCGGCCTTCAGCTCCTCGGCCTCAGGCGTGGCCCGTACGTCCCCCCACGTCACGAGCGGCGTCAGCGGGCGGAGCTCGTCGTCAAGGAGCAGCAGGCTATGCAGTACCGAGGAGAGCCCAAGCGCCCTCGGGCGGATACCCGGTGGCAATCCGTTAGCACACTCCTGCAGGGCCAGGAGCACCGCCTGAACGATCTCATCGGCGTCTTGCTCGGCCCAGCCGGGATAAGGAGCACGCAACGGGTACGGTCGACTCCCTGCGGCCAAGACGCGCCCGAAGGGATCAAAAGCAACAGCACGGCTAGCGGTGGTCCCAACGTCGAGCCCGATGAAGCACTGCACGGGCGGCGTTCCATGCCACGGGCTAGCGCACACGGACCTTCCCCTTGCCTTTGCACTTCGGGCACGTGCCTTCGAGGATATGCCAGCCGCCGGGCTTTGACGGGTCCGGCCAGCGCTCGTTCACCTGCCCCGTGCCGTCACAGCGGGTGCAGACCACACCGCCGACGTTGCCGAAGAAGCGCGGCAGGATGTAGAACGCCAGCACAAGAAGGATGACAAGCGGCAGGACACTGGTGAGCAAACCCATGATATCCACGGCGCACGTTCCTGCTGCGTCTTGCCGCAGCGCTGCTCCCCGACGCTCCCCGGCGCAGCCTGGCCGACGCCACTCCCCTGGACTGGGCAGCTGCATGCCTGTGGAGCGTGCATTCCCCTTGCCCGGCCATTATTGTAGCCCGTCCTCGCCGGCGCGACAACGCGCCGGCGAGGAGGTCGCACGTGACGGCTATATGTTAGGTTATATGTTACGTAGTTATATGTTACGTAAAGAGCTCGCTCACCGAGCGGTTCTCGTGGATGCGAATGATCGCCTCGGCCAGAAGCGGCGCCACACTGGCGACCACAATCTTTCCCCCTGCCGCACCGGGCTCGATCGGAACCGTATCCGTGACAATGCACTGCCGGATCGGTGAGCGCTCAAGAAGGGCTAGGCCCTCCGGCGTGAACGCCGCGTGAGTTACGCAGGCGTAGACCTCTTTCGCCCCACGCTCCAGTACCATCTCGGCAGCCTCGACGAGCGTCCCCCCAGTGATGACCATGTCGTCCACCAGGATGGCCGTCTTACCGCACACGTCGCCCACCATCTCCACCGTTTCTGCGACATCGGGGCCCGGCCGCTGCTTCAAGATCATCGCCAGTGAGGCGCCGATACGCTGGCGAAACTCATTGGCCCGCCGCGTCCCACCGGCGTCTGGCGAGACCACGACGGTGTTGCGGTCCAGACGCATGGCGCGGACCCGCGCCGCCAGCACGTTGGCTGCCCGCAGGTGGTCAACTGGAATGTTGAAGAACCCCTCGATCGCAGGCGAATGCAGGTCCATGGTCAGGAGGCGGTTAGCCCCGGCGACGGTAATCAGGTCCGCCACGAGCTTCGCCGTAATCGGCTCACGGCCGGTGGTTTTCTTCTCTTGCTTGGCGTAGCCGTAGTAGGGCACGACAGCCGTCACGCGGGCGGCTGAGGCGCGCTTGAGGGCGTCAATCGTGACTAGCAACTCCATCAAATTTTCATTGACCGGGTGACACGTCGGCTGGATCACGAATACGTCGTTGCCACGCACGTTCTCATCGATGTGCACGCGCACCTCGCCATTGGCGAAGCGCCCAATTAACGCCTTACCGAGCGGGCGACCCAGATATTCTGCGATCGCTTCGGCCAGCGGCCGGTTGGCATTCCCCGCGAACAGCTTTAGCATGCCATCCATAAGATGCCCCCACACGACACCTGCAGGACAGGAAACAGCGCCCTCAGTCCTCTGACCTGTGCCGCGCTTCGCCATGCACGCGCGCCGGCACACCATATACTTTGGCGCCGGGCGGGACATCGCGCGTGACCACGCTGCCGGCGCCCGTTAGCGCTCCGGCGCCGACCTCCACCGGAGCGACAAGAATAGAATCGCTGCCGATGAAGGCACCCTCGCCGATAACTGTGCGATGCTTGCGCCGGCCATCGAAATTGCAGGTGACAGTGCCTGCGCCAATGTTGGTGTACGCGCCCACCGTGGCATCCCCGATGTACCCGAAGTGGTGCATCGCCACCCCGGTGCCCAGCAGTGAGTTCTTGACTTCAGCGTAATTTCCGACGTGCACGCCCTGCTCCAGATGCGCGCCCGGACGCAAATGCGAGAACGGGCCCACCTGGACATCGTCGTCCAGGATCGCTTCCTCCACGACGGACGCCCACACGATGCAGCGCGCGCCAATACGCGAGGCGCGTATATAGCTGTGCGGGCCAATGCGGCAGTCCTCACCAATGACTGTTCCGCTGCTGATGTAGGTATGCGGCAGGATCACCGTGTCCCGACCAATAAGCACGCCTTCTTCGATGTAGGTCGTTGCAGGGTCAGTGATGGTCACGCCCTGGAGCATGTGCGCGTGGTTGATCCGCCGGCGCAGCGCTGCCTCTGCTTCAGCGAGGCGCACGCGGTCATCGATGCCCATCGCTTCATCAGGATCGTCAAGCACGTGGGCCACCACCGGCCGGCCCTCCTCTACCGCGCGCGTAACCAGGTCCGGCAGGAAGTACTCGGTGCCGGCACGGCCCGGGCGGGGCGGGAGTTTCGCAAGGCGCGGCCACGCCCAGTCAGCATCGAGGCACATCACCCCGGTATTGATCTCCCGGATGGCCCGCTGCTCCGCGGTTGCGAGCGCGTGCTCCACCACTCCGTAGACCGTTCCATCCGGCCGCCGGAGCACGCGACCATAGCCAGCCGGATTGTCCACAATCGCGGTGAGCAGCGCCACAGCGGCGCTGGTTCTACGGCGCAGGTCAACCAGCGCACGCAGCGTTTCTGCCTGCAGCAAGGGCGTGTCACCGTATACTACGGCGAGGTCGGTGCCATGCCCTTCCAGCACCGCTTGCGCCTGCAATACTGCGTGGCCCGTGCCACGCGGCTCGCGCTGCTCCGCCAGAAGGGCGCGCTCGCCGACTGCCGTTGCAATGGCCCGTCCTGCCTCGCTATCCAGGGGCGGGCAGACCACACAGATGCGGGCTGCTCCTACAGCACTAGTCACATCAAGGACGCGCTGGAGCATCGGCCGACCGCCCACCGGATGTAACACCTTGGGGAGCTTCGAGCGCATGCGCGCGCCCTGCCCGGCCGCCAGGATGGCAATCGTCAGCGTATCCATCTGCATCACCCCCGCCCAGGATACTAGTTAACCCACCGGGGCTATGTCAACGCGGCGCGCGACCAGAATAGCTCCCTATGAGCACACCACTTGAGAACACCGACGCAAGGGTCTTGCACCAGGCCGCTGTGGCCGGCGATGTATCAGGCACAGGCGCCCACTGCTGGCGAGAGCTAGAGATCCCCTGCATGCCAGGCAGATACGAGCGGGTAAGAGTAGATAAGCGGATAAATAGAGACCAGCCCTGCGGCCCGCGCCCCTGCCGATCCTGCGAGAGACGTGCAGGACGAGCAATCGCCTGAATGCCGACACGGGCCCGCCGGTTACCGGTGTCCGGCCTGGGGAGCGATCGCCAGACCCTGGTGTGTTGACGTTCATCTGGGACGGACATGCTGCATGCTTAGAGCACCGGCGAGCGTTCTCTATGCTTTCGCCCCCGCATGCAGCTCGCGCAGCGCGACCTTCAGCACCTCGTCCATATGCTCAACAAAGACGAAGTGTATGTCGCGCTGTACATCTGCCGGCACCTCGCTGAGATCCTTGGCATTCTTCTTCGGCAGCACAAAGGTCTTGATGCCGGCACGGTGAGCAGCCAGGACCTTTTCCTTTATGCCACCGACCGGCAGAACACGGCCGCGCAGGGTGATCTCACCGGTCATCGCGACGTCGCGGCGCGCTGGGCGGCCGGTCAGCGCCGACACCAGTGCGGCGGCCATAGTGATCCCCGCTGCCGGCCCATCTTTGGGAAGGGCGCCGCTGGGAACATGCACGTGCACATCGGTCTTTTCGAAGTCCCGGTTGATGCCGAAGTCGCGGGCGCGTGAGCGCACATAGGAGAGCGCCGCCTGCGCCGACTCTTGCATAACGTCGCCAAGCTGGCCGGTGAGGATCAGCTGCCCTTCCCCCTCCATGAGGGTGACCTCGACAGCCATGAGGTCGCCCCCAGCTGGAGTCCAGTACACGCCGGTGGCAATGCCAACCTCGTCTCGTTCCTCTGCCGCGCTATGGAAGTACTGGGGCGGGCCAAGATACTTCGCCAGGCTGCCGGCAGTAATTGTGCCGGGCGTCTTCTGCTCTTCAGCCACGCGACGCGCCACTTTGCGGCAGATGGTGGCAATCTCGCGCTCCAGGTTGCGCACGCCGGCCTCGCGTGTGTACTCCCGGATCAGCCGGCGCAGGGCGCCGTCGGTGAACCGTAGCTGGTCTGCCTTCAAACCGTGCTCCTGGAGCTGCCGGGGCACAAGGAACTGCCGGGCGATGTGCAGCTTCTCATCCTCGACATACCCCGGCAGCTCGATCACCTCCATGCGGTCGCGCAGCGCCGGCGGCACGGTGTCCAAGACGTTCGCTGTCAGGATGAAGATAACCTGGGAGAGATCGTACGGGATCTCCAGGTAATGGTCCGAGAAGGCGTGGTTCTGCTCGGGATCCAGCACTTCCAGCAGCGCGGCCGAGGGGTCGCCGCGGAAGTCCGTGCCGACCTTATCGATCTCGTCCATCATGAAGATCGGGTTGATCGTGCCGGCCACACGCATGGTCTGGATGATGCGTCCCGGCAGGGCACCGACGTAGGTGCGCCGGTGCCCGCGGATCTCTGCCTCATCGCGGATGCCGCCCAGGGAGACGCGCACGAACTTGCGGCCAAGGGCCTGGGCGATGGAGCGGCCGAGGCTGGTCTTGCCCACGCCGGGCGGCCCCACGAAGCATAGGATGGGGCTGCGCGCACTCTGCGACAGCTTGCGCACTGACATGTACTCCAGAATGCGCTCTTTGACCCGCGCCAGCCCGTAGTGGCTCTCCTCCAGCACGCGCGCTGCTTCCTTGATGTCCAGTCGGTCCTCTGTGCGCTGGGTCCAGGGCAGGTTGAGCAGCCAGTCCAGGTACGTGCGGATGACCGTGACCTCCGGGGAGGGCGGTGGCATAGCGGCCAGCCGGTCCAGCTCTTTGTTCGCGCGCTCGGCCACGAGCGGCGGCAGGTTCGCCTCGGCGACCTTGGCCCGGAGCTCAGCCACATCGGCCATGGCTGTGTCGGTCTCGCCCAGCTCGGCAGTGATGGCCTTCATCTGCTCACGCAGGAAGAACTCATGCTGGTCTTTCTCGATCTGGGCACGCACCTCCTGCTCGATCCTCGTCTGGATCGCCAGCAGCTCGAGCTCGTGAGCTAGAAGCACATTCACCGCCTTGAGCCGCTCCAGCGGGTCAAGGATCTCCAGCAAGCGCTGCCGGCGGGCAATGGAGGTCACGACCGACGAGGCGATGAAGTCGGCCAGTGCGGCGGGATCCTCGATGTTCATGGCCGTCACCAGCGCCTCGTGCTCAACCGAGGGATGCTGCCTGACGTACTGCTCGAACAGGCTGAGGATATGCCGCATCAGCGCCTCGACGGCCAGGTCCTTTTCGAGGGTGTGCTCGGCTGGCTCGGCAAGGGCCAGGATATACGGATCAAGCTGGGGAATATCGAGCAGGCGCAGACGGCGCCGCCCGCGCACCAGAATGCTCGTGGAACCATCGGGCAGGCGCAGCGTCTTACCGATGATGACCTCGGTGCCGATGCCGTAGAGGTCATCCGGCTCCACCTCCTCCTTCTCGGGCTCCCGTTGGGCGACGACAACCAGGGTATGGTCCCCCTGCATGGCCTCGTCCACGGCACGCAGGCTCCGCTCCCGCCCCACAATCAGGCTTGTCACCATATGGGGGAAGACCACGGTATCGCGGACTGGCAGGAGCGGCAGTGAGAGGATCTCCTCCTCAGGCTCGCCCTCGTCGCCGGACTGCTCCTGTGTTCCACCGGCAGGATCACGTTGGAGATGGTCGTGCGTTCCAGTACGCTGGCTTGCGGTCGAGAAGAGCTGGTCGATGACCGTGCGTTGGGCCCAGCGGCGCAGCGTGGCCTCGTGCTCTAGCTCCTCGTGCTCCATAGCCTCGTCGTCTTCGGGATCCGGCACCGCGCCATTCTGCGGCAGACGGTCATGGCTCATGCTCGTCCCATCCTCTGCCGCGCCCCCGGCGCGCTGTACAAATGTATTCACGTAGCCTGTTCCTTTGGGCACAGTTCCTCCGGGCACAGATGTGCCTACTTTTCAACCCGATGGCGGACTGCAGGTTCTTCTGTTTTCTATTCTACCCTGCCGTTGAAGGGCGCATCAAAGCAGTGCCTAGGAGCGCAGAGAGCAGCGTTCGAAGAGCGCACACTTGCTTGCTCTGCCGAGCCCGTAATCCAGACAGCACACCGAGTAGCGCTCGACTTGGGGCAGGCGTCTGGCCGTCCAGCCCGACGGAGGCTGCGCTGCCGCGGCGGCAGCGCCGGGGCCAAGCATCAGGTACGCCTGTACGCTGTCGGTCGCGCGCATCAGCGGCGTCCAGTCTCGCGTATCAGGCGGGAGCGGCAGGATCACTAGGTCAGGCGCCAGCTCGCGCAGGGCGTCGGCGTAGTCCATCACCAGGACCCATGTGGGCACCAGCGCGCGCCGGTCTGGTCGGTCACGGCACCAGGCCAGGTCATCGACGGCGCACACCTCGGCGGTCGGCTCAAGACGGGTCCGTAGCTCGCGCGCCAGGATGCCGCGCCCGGCTCCCAGCTCGAGGATGCGGCGAAAGCCGCTCTCGCGCAGCACCTGCGCGAGCGCATCGACATACTCGCGGTTCCAGAGCTGAAAGAAGTGCCGCGTGGCACACCACTCGGACAGGGCGTTGCCTGACTGCCGCACGTCCGAGACGAGCTCCCAGAGCTCGCCGTGTCCCGGGATGCCATGGCGGTACAACTCATCGTAGCGCGCCATGGCTGAGGCAAAGGCATTCCAGTACACTTGGTTGTTGTCCTCCAGTTATTAGACCGCCTGAGTTGTGACCACATAATTGAACATGCCGCATAATTGAACATGCCGCCTCTACCCGTCGGTCCTGTACAGGTCGAGAGCGCCGCGCCATCCCGGTGTGATGATGTCGGTGCTCTATAACCCGCTGCGATGACCCGCGCGGCCGCCTGCTCGGCTTGTTCGACGATCCACCGGCTCCTTGACCGCGGCGAGCAACCGGCCGGCTGCTGAGAGCGCCGGCAGCCCACATGTACGTCTCTGCTGCCAGGCGCTCGAGGAGGCCGGCAGACCGTGGCCCGGCACCCCGGCCCGCTGCTGCAAAAAATAAACATAAACCAAAGAGAAGGGCGGCAACGAGGGACGCCGGTTTTTTTGACCCTTCCTGGCTCCCACGCCTATAATACCGCGTGCTTGGCTCCGGCGCTGTTCGTTCTCGAAAGAAGAGGTAGAATGTGAAGGGGGCCGGGCAATTTTGCGCCTTGCCGGCGCCCAAGGAGTAGGTTATGTCGCGGCCGAGCATCTCTGCCTTCTTTCCAGCGTACAATGACGGCGGCACGATTGCCTCGATGGTGCTGTCGGCCCTGCGCACGCTGCGCACGCTCACCGACGACTATGAGGTGATCGTGGTCAACGATGGCAGCGTCGATTATACCGCCGAGATGCTAGAGGAGCTGGCGCGGCTCTTTCCCGACCACGTGAAGGTAGTGACGCACACCCGTAATCGCGGCTACGGCGGGGCACTGCGTTCCGGCTTCGCGCATTGCACGAAAGAACTAATCTTCTATACTGACGGCGATGCTCAGTACGATGTCCGGGAGCTGGTAAAGCTGTATGAAGCGCTCACTCCCGACGTCGACATGGTGAATGGCTGGAAGATCCAGCGTCACGATCCCTTCCACCGCAAGGTCATCGGCGCAATCTATAATCAAACGATCAAGCTGCTCTTCGGCTTGAAATACAAGGATATCGACTGCGACTTCCGGCTGATCCGTCGCCATGTGTTCGATAAGGTATACCTCGAGTCGAATTCCGGCGTGATCTGCCTGGAGATGATGAAGAAGATTCAGGAGGCCGGATTTAAGGTCGCTGAGGTACCGGTACACCATTACCATAGGGTATATGGGGTCTCGCAATTCTTCAACTTCCGACGCATTTTCAACGTGGCCAAGGGTGTGCTGCGGTTGTGGTGGAAGCTGGTGATCAAGAAAGAGCTGAACAGCGTGCCTGCAGAGCGCTTGGGCGTGCGCGCCATGCTCGAGCCTGACGCCGTTGGCCGCTCAGAGTAGACGCGCTCCCCTCGTCTCCCGCCAGGGTGGAGGGAAAACGCCGGTGTACCGCGCAAACTTTCGCGGCAAGCGTTGTATGGTGACAGGCGGGCTGGGCTTCATCGGTAGCAACCTGGCCCACCGGCTGGTTGAACTCGGCGCCGAGGTGCTGCTGGTCGATTCCATGATCCCCGGCTGCGGCGGGAATATGTTTAACATTGCCGGGATCGAGGACCGCGTTACCGTTAACATCTCCGACGTGCGCGACCAGCAGAGCATGGAGTACCTGGTCCAGGGCCAGGACTATATTTTCAACCTAGCCGGCCAGGTAGCGCACTTAGCCTCCATGAAGGACCCCTTCATGGATCTGGAGATTAACTGCCGGGCTCAGCTTTCGCTCCTGGAAGCCTGCCGGAAGTACAACCCCCGGGTAAAGATCGTCTACACCAGCACGCGCCAGATCTACGGGCGGCCAGACTACCTGCCCGTCGACGAGAAGCATCTGCTCCGTCCCACAGACATTAACGGCGTCAATAAGATGGCCGGAGAGTGGTACCACATTCTCTACAACAACGTTTACGGCATCCGCGCCTGCGCCCTGCGTTTGACGAACACCTATGGCCCGCGTCTAGCGATCAAGTTAGGAGGCATCCAGGGCTTCATCGGGCTCTTCATTCGCCAGGCGATTGACGGCGAGACGCTCCAGGTATGGGGCGGCGATCAGCTCCGTGACCTGACCTATGTAGACGATGTCGTCGAGGCCTGTCTGATGGCTGCTGCGTCGGATGCGAGCAACGGCCAGGTATTTAACCTGGGCGGCCCGCGGCCGATCTCGCTGCGTGAGCTGGCCGAGCTGATCGTAGAGATTGCCGGCAGCGGCTCGGTCGAGGTGCGCCCCTTCCCGGAGGAGCGCAAGGCCATCGACGTGGGAAGCATCTACCTGGATTACTCCAAGATCAAGCGCGCCCTGGGGTGGGAGCCCAAGACCTCCCTCGAGGAGGGGCTGGCGCGCACCATCGCCTTCTTCCGCGCTCATCGCGAGCATTACTGGCCGAAGTAGCGCCGTCGGCGTCCTGCGGAAGCACCATGCGCCGGGGTGCACTAGGCAGATAGGGGATTGCCCGTGGCTACGACGCCGCAGCTCTCCGTTCCGATCTTCGCCACAAAGCCGCAGTACTTAGCACTAAAGGCCGAGATCGACGCCGCCATCGCCGAGGTGCTCGACGTCAACTTCTTCATTCTCGGCCGCTTCCTTGAGGCGTTTGAGCGAGAGTTTGCCGCCTGGCTTGGGGCCGCCTATGTGGTTGGCGTGGGGAATGGCTTCGACGCCATCCAGCTGGCCTTACGCGCCTGTGGCATCGGCCCCGGCGACGAGGTGATCACGGTCGCACATACGGCTGTGGCCACGACAGTGGCGATCTCTGCTACAGGGGCAACACCGGTCTTTGTAGACATTGATCCGGTGACGTATTGCATGGACCCCGCCGCGGCGGAGGCGGCGATCACGCCGCGCACCCGCGCCATTGTGCCGGTGCACCTCTATGGCCACCCGGCCGATATGGGGCGTATCCTTGATCTGGCGCGCCGCCACAACTTGCAGGTGATCGAGGATGCGGCGCAGGCGCATGGAGCGCGCTACCAGGGCCGGCTCTGCGGCACCCTTGGGCATGCCGGCGCGTTTAGTTTCTACCCTACTAAGAACCTGGGCGCCTACGGCGACGGGGGAGCAGTCGTCACAAACGAGGCGCAGGTGGCGCACACGATCCGCTTGTTGCGCAACTACGGCTGGGCGGAGGGCAGGCGCTACTACTCGGCGCTCAAGGGGGTAAACTCACGCCTGGACGAGCTTCAGGCAGCGATCCTGCGGGTAAAGCTGCGCCACCTGGACGCCTGGAACGAGCGTCGGCGCGCTATCGCGGCACGGTATGCCGGCGCGCTGGCCGGCCTGCCCGACCTTGTGCTGCCGCGCGAGCAGCCAGGGGCCTATCACGTCTACCACCTGTACGTCGTACGTACACCCCATCGCGACGCCTTGCAGCAGCATCTCCGCGCGCGCGGAGTGGGCACACAAGTGCACTACCCGGTGCCGGTGCACCTCCAGGAGGCGTACCAGGACCTCGGCTACCGCCCGGGGTCGCTGCCGGAGACCGAGCGCGCTGCCGCTGAGATCCTCTCCCTCCCCCTCTACCCGGAGCTGACCGACGCGCAAATCGAGCATGTGTGCGCTAGCGTGCGAGAGTTCTTCGCCACAGGCTGAAGCGCCGCACGAAGGGCTATTCTGAGCAAATTCGTTAGAGACCGTTCGCTAGCAAGAGAACGTTCGTTAGAGGGAGACAAACGTCGGCGCCCGCGTCTCGAGGAACTGTTTGACGGTTTGAAGAAAGCGCGAGGCACCCAAGCCATCGGTAATCCGGTGGTCAAACGAGAGGCACATGTTCATGATCGAGCGGATGCCAAGGGTCCCCTCGTCAAGCACGACCACTCGCCGTGTGATCGCCTCCATGGTCACGATACCGGCCTGACCCATCGGGATAATCGGCGTGGAGACAATCGAGCCCAGGGCCCCGGTGTTATTTACCGTAAACGTGCCGCCTTCCACGTCCTGCACGGAGAGCCGCCCCTCGCGGGCACGCGTCACCTTGTCGTGCGTTGCCCGGGCCAGTTCCTCAAATGAGAGCAGGTCGGCATCGTGGATCACCGGGACGATCAGGCCTTCATCCAGAGCGACGGCCACGCCGATGTTTATCCGGCCGCGCAGCAGGATCCCCTGCTCCGTCCAAGAAGCGTTTAGCACCGGCACCTGGCGCAACCCCTCAATCACCGCAGCGATGACGAACGGCACGTAGCTCAAGTCGAATCCATGGCGCTCACGCCAGGCCTGGCGCACCTGCTCGCGGCGGCGCACTAGGTCCGTGACGTCAACTTCGATGAGCGTGGTAACGTGCGGAATCGTGCAGGCGCTGGTAGCCATGTGCTCGGCGATAGCACGCCGCATGGCCGTCAGGGGGATCAGGCGGTCCTCGCGGCCGGCAGGGGGAGCCACCGCCGGGGCTGTAGGCGCGGCAGGACGGGCTGCCGCACGAGCCTGAACAAAGCGCAAGACATCATCCCGGGTGACGCGGCCACCACTGCCGGTACCAGGCACCTGCTCCAGATCAATGCCATACTCTTCAGCCAGCTTGCGCACCAGCGGCGAGTAGAAGCGCCGGCCTCCGGCAGCCGCAGGTCGTGGCGCCGCCTCGGCACTCGGCGCCGGTGCCTCCGCAGCAGGAGCAGGCGGGACAGCAGCCTCGGCTGCCACCTCAGCCTCGATCTCAGCAATCGGTGTGCCCACCGGCACAGTGGCCCCTTCAGGCACCAGGATCTTCCCCAGCACACCGCTCGCCGGCGACGGGATCTCTGTCGAGACCTTCGCCGTCACCACCTCGACCAGCGGCTCATCGCGCTCGACCCGTTCTCCTTCACGCTTGAGCCAGCGCTCCACCTGGCCTTCGATCACCGACTCGCCCAGCTTGGGCATTACTACGGTAACCGGCATCCGCTTCCCTCTCGCCAACCATCAGCACCACGCACGCGCGAGCACGTGCGCCTAGCGCACGGTAACGATCACCGGGCGAATGGCATTGTTGCCATAGCCGTAGCGGTTCCAGCGCGGCACATCAGGCTGAGTGTTCCCGTGGGCATCGGTCGCTCTTGCGCGCAGGACATGCCGGCCCGGCTCAGAGGCATCCCACTCGAATTCCCAGCTCCGCCAGGCATGAGGCCACAGCGCCGGAAGAAGCCGTGCCTCCTGCCAGTTCTCGCCGCCGTCGATGGCTACCTCTACCTTCACCACTTCGGCCGCACCCGACCACGCCTTGCCGCGCACAATCACCTTACCGGGCGCAAGCGTCTGCCCATGCACAGGCGAGGTGATCAGCGCACGCACCTGTATGGTCGTGACCGGCACCGGCTCGGTCGCATCAGTATGTATATAGATGTAGCGCTGTGTCTGGTAATAACCGCGAAACGGCTCGGTCAGCGCCTCAAGGCGCTGCAACCACTTCACACTCGCCATACCGTACCAGTCAGGCACGACCAACCGCAGCGGTGCGCCGTGGTGGGGCGCAAGCGGCTCTCCATTCATCTCTAGGGCGAGCAGCGTGTCGGGATGCAACGCCTTCTCTAAGGGGAGCGCGCGAGCAAAGGGGATCTCTTCAGGCCAGTCAGATGGCCTGCCTCGATCGGCCCCGACGGCCAGGATCTCCACCACGCCGGGACGCAGGCCGGCGCGCTCCAGTACCGCACGGAGCGGTACCCCGCTCCATGTCGCCGTGCTCACCGCACCAAGGTCCCAGGGCTCACCGACCGGCAGCGGCGCCAGCCCGGTGCGCTGGTTGCCGGCACATTCCAGCGTTGCCATGAACGTTCGGATGCCTAGGGCCCGCAGGTCCTCCAGGCTTAGCTCTAGCGGCTGCTCCACAGCTCCGCCGATGCTCAGCCGGTACGTGGCCGGATCCAGATGAGGCACAGGAAAGTGGTTACGCACATAGAAACTAGACACCGGCGTCACATCGGCCTTCAGGCACTCAAGCGGCGCTTCGGCGTTGAATGGCTGCGCCTTGACTATGACCAGCTCCTCGCCGGCCGGGTCACTGGCTGACGCCCCCTGGTAACCGGCTGGATGAGCCGGGCCTCTGTGCATCTGCTCTTGTCCTCCCTCTCGGAATGCTTCGAAACCGCGACTGAACACGAAAAGCGCGGGTACCCTTCGATAACTGCGGCCCTATTATAGCCGAGCCTGCGCTGGCGTTTCTCCTAGCCGCTGTGACGGACGGCAATGTCCCATCAGGACCCTCTGTGGCCGTATTGATAGAAGCCGCGTCCGCTCTTGCGGCCGAGCGCGCCTTGTTCTACCAGCTCCACCAGCAGCCGCGGCGGCCGGTCCCGCTCGTCGCCCGTCGCAGCATGCCACTGTTCCGCCATGCTTTTTATCACATCCAGGCCGATGAAATCGCAGAGCTCGAAGGGCCCCATGGGATGGTTGAGGCCCAAGCGCACGGCGGTGTCGATGTCCTGGGGCGTGGCATAGCCCTGCT